>Ga0307379_10002707_pt1 | contig 26083 bp, 16 predicted proteins | sample UN2MG_FD_202237 | JGI IMG/M metagenome (GOLD analysis project Ga0307379, IMG submission 202237) | Soil microbial communities from Risofladan, Vaasa, Finland - UN-2 | ecosystem: Environmental > Terrestrial > Soil > Coastal area > Acid sulfate soil | place: Finland: Risofladan, Vaasa | collected...
GGCCGATACCGTGACAAGGTCCGCCTGTATGCCGACACGCCCGACGGCCGTATCAGCGGTCTCAAGAAAAGGATCGAGCAGGGATTCACTTTCCTGAAATATGATTGCGGTATCCGGAGCATCCGCAGGGTTGACGGGGCGCTGAGCTACCCGACGAGTGAGGCTGACTGGAACGGCAAACATCCTTTCACGGGTATTCAATTGTCGGATAAAGGCGCCGCACTACTGGGCGAGCGTTTTGCCGAGGCTCGCGAACAAATTGGCTGGCAAGTCCCGATAGCATCCGACCACTTCGGCCATATCGGTGTCAATAGCTGCATCAAACTGGGCAAGGCCCTTCAGCCCTACCAGCTCGCGTGGCTGGAGGATATGGTGCCGTGGGAGTATACCGACATGCTCAAGGAAATCAAGAACGCTGTCGATGTGCCGCTGCTGACGGGCGAAGACATTTACCTGCTCGATGGTTTCAAGCCGCTGATCGACGAGCGTGCCGTCGATATGGTGCACCCAGACCTGGCCACTGCCGGCGGGATTCTGGAAACCAAGAAGATCGGCGACTACGCAGAGCAGCACGGCATCGCGATGGCCATGCACTTTGCGGGCACGCCCGTATCTTTCATGGCCAATTTGCACTGTGCGGCGGCTACGGAGAATGTCGTCGCCCTGGAGCACCACGCGGTCGATATCGACTGGTGGGAGGACCTCGTGACAGGAATCGATAAGCCGCTACACGCCGATGGTTTCGCCCGTGTTCCGGAAGGCCCCGGGCTGGGCATCGAACTGAATCTCGATGTTGTAAAAGAACACCTCGGGCAGGGGCAGGAACTCTTCGCCCCCACGGACGAATGGGACAGAGACCGCTCCAACGACCGCCTTTGGAGCTGATGGCCTTCGGCTCATAGCAAACTGCAAAGGAGAACCATGAAAACTGTAAAATCATTTCTGGGATACTTCAAGTTCGTATTCTTGGTTTCCCTGGCGGTAGTGGTCATTATGTTGGCCGCTAACCGTCGGTCTTATATTGGGCCGATACTCATTGTAATGTTCTCTTCATTGGCTCTGTTTTTTATGAGCCATTCTAAATTGAAGAGTTTCTCTTTTACTGCATGGGTCTTTGCGTTCGTATCGGTTTCAATGGTTTATCCCATTGCCTTTATGACCTGGTATGGATTCAATTTGAAGGTTCTTATCGTTCCATTAATTCAGATTATCATGTTTGGAATGGGAACGACCTTGAGTCTGTCCGATTTCGGCAGGGTGTTAAAAATGCCCTGGGCGGTTTTTATCGGGTTGATACTGCAATTTACAGTAATGCCGCTGGTTGGATATACTTTGGCAAAATCCTTTGGGTTTGACGATAAGATAGCGGCCGGAGTAGTTTTAATCGGCTCCTGCCCCGGCGGCGTGGCTTCAAACCTCATGGTCTTCCTGGCTGGTGGTAATGTTGCTTTATCGGTGACAATGACATCATGCTCAACCTTAATCTCTCCGATTATGACGCCGTTTTTGATGAAAACATTAGCAGGTGAGTTTATTGAGGTGAATTTCTTAGGTATGATGTTTTCTATTCTCAATATGATTATTGTTCCGTTAGCAGCAGGTTTGATCGCACATTACATTTTATATAGCAAACATAAAATTTCCCTTAACAGCATCATACTGATTGTGATAGTTTTAATAGCTATTTCAGGATCTGTTATATTGATTAACTATACACCTGACTCATTGCTGACTGTTGGTAATACTGAGTTACAGCAAGTAACTCCCGTTCCGGGGCTCTTGCATCTTGAGGTAACCAAAAATATGTGGGTGACTTTATCGAAAGATGGATTTGTTGTCGGGTTTATACTTATAGGTGTTGTGGCTTTTGCACAGTTAATAGTAAGAGTCGGGTTTAAAGGGCCTGAGCACTGGATGGACAAGGTTTTGCCATTAGTTTCCATGGTTGGGATTTGCTTTATTATTGCTATTATTACCGCCCGTTCAGCAAAGGATTTATTAAAAATCGGTCCATTGCTGATTTGTGCCGGTATCCTGCATAATACCATTGGCTATATTTTAGGTTACTGGGGCGCTCGGGCAGCGCGTTTGAGTGAAAATGATTGCCGGACGGTAGCTATTGAAGTTGGTCTTCAGAACGGCGGTATGGCTTCGGGATTGGCAATGACTGTCTCTGATATCGCAGCAGATAATGCGAAAGTAGCCCTTGCACCTGCAATCTTCGGGCCATGGATGAATATTTCAGGCTCGGTTCTCGCTACATGGTGGCGAAGTAAACCGGTGAGCCAACCGAAAACGCAAACCAAAAAAGACTAAGAGCCGACGAAATAAAACAGCGTGTCAGGGTAATGTTGCCGGAGGTGGAAATTCAGCAGCCGACTGTAGTATCGAATTCTATGCGCTCCATCGAAGGTAATTCCACAGGGCAATATAGAAAGTTGCTATTTTACTGTAAGGAGACAAAACCATGCCGAACAGAATATATAGAAACAACGTCTTTATGATTGTTGTTTTAGTTATTGCATTATTTCTCGCGGAGGCGAACCCGGCGCTGGGGCAGAGGTCCGGGACGAGTACGAGAAGGTCACAGCGAGTCAAGATGGAACAGGTGCAGGTAGTCAGTCCGGATGGGAACGTTAAGCTGACGATTCTGCCCAACGCCGAGCGTCTTAGTTTCACGGTGACGCTGGGAAACACGGTGGTAATCGATCCATCTACAATCGTTATGAATCTGGATGGTTATGATCTCTCAGCCGGCGTCGTTTTCGGAAATGTGGATCGTTACGAGATTGATGAAACCTATCCCTGGCACGGCGCCCATAATACGGCGGCAAATAAATGCAACGGAGCGAAAATCTCGCTGCAGCACGACTTGTCTTTTACCGACTACGTGCTGGAAGTCCGGGTCTTTAACGACGGCGCGGCCTTCTGTCACGTCATCCCCGGCGACCAAATCGCCTCTCGCGTGCCGGACGAGTATACGACCTTTGTCGTCCCGGCCGGTTCGACCGTCTGGTACCACGACCTGGGCGGGCATTATGAGGCCGCGTATAAGAAGAACGACATTTCCGACGTGCCGGCGGGACAATGGGCCGGGCCGCCCGTGACATTCAAGCTGCCGGGCGACGCCGGCTATGGTTCGATTACCGAGGCCAACCTGGTCGATTACGCCGGCATGGGCATGGAGGCCGACGGTCGACGCGGACTGGTTACGGGGCTTGGCCACCGCCAGCCGCTGAACTATCCGTACGAGCTGCGCTACGGGCGCGAGCAGGCAAAGCGTCTGGGCAAGCCGGCATCGGTTACTGGCACTATCACAACACCCTGGCGTGTTGTAATGGTCGGCAGGGACTTAAACACGCTGGTCAACAGCACGATTGTCCCCAACCTGTGTCCGCCGCCCGACCCAAAGTATTTCCCCGACGGCATCAAGACGTCATGGGTCAAACCCGGACGGGCCGTATGGCGATACCTTGACGGCGGCGACCGCTCGTTCGAAGGCATGAAGGAGTTTTCCCGTTTGGCCGGTCAGTTGGGCTACGAATATCACATCCTCGAAGGTTTCTGGAGCAGGTGGAGTGACGAGCAGATAAAGGAAATCGTGGAATACTCAAAGCAGCAGGGCGTGCGTTTATTGTTCTGGAAGCACAGCAACCAACTGGGCACGCCGGAGCAGCGCGAGGAGTTCTTTACGAAATTGCACAGTCTGGGAGTCGCCGGCACTAAGATCGACTTTCTCGATCACGAGGCCAAAGAAGTAATCGACCATTACGAGGCCCTTCTAAAGAAGGCCGCGGAGAATCAGATGGTGGTTAATTTCCACGGGGCGAACAAGCCGACCGGCAGGGCCCGCACATGGCCCAATGAAGTAGTTCGCGAGGCGGTCCGAGGCATGGAAAGCAGCTCGCTGCGTGAGCGTGCCCGGCACGAAACGATCCTGCCGTTCGCCCGTTATCTTGCCGGCCACGCCGATTACACTACTATGCACTTCGGCGATCGCCGCCAGGACACAACCTGGACGCACCAGATCGCCAGTTTGGCTATCTTCGCCAGCCCGCTTTTGACGGTAGCGGCGCATCCGCAGGCCGTTCTTGACAATCCGGCGGTGGACGTAATCAAAAGCATTCCCGCCGTGTGGGACGAGACCTTCGTGCTGCCGGACTCAAGAATCGGCGAGCTGGCGATCTTCGCGCGGCGCACCGGCCGGACGTGGTTCCTTGCCGTTATGTGCGGCCCGGAAGCCAGGACGATTCAGGTGCCGCTGTCATTCCTCGGTGAGGGACAGTACAACGCATCACTGGTTTGCGATGATAAGGAAAACGACGACGCTGTAGTTATGAAAAACAGCACCGCCAGGCGGGGCGATAAGCTTACCATAGAAATGAGCAGCGGCGGCGGTTTCGTGGGCCGGTTCTCGAAAAAATAAGCAGCATTGGGTTCTCTGTTAAGGTTTCCAACCACCCGCGGCAAGGCTGTTACTGTGGTTCCCAAAGGCGTAAAGCCTTCCCGCAAGAGAATCCTGTAAAGCTATCATAAATCCAGAACTACGAATAAGAAGACAATATACGAGAAATATAAAATGAAGCATATTCTTGTCAAGAGCAGCTTTTTGTTGGTTATCGTAGTTGTCGGAGCCTGCCTGGCCAGAGGCGGTTCGAAACCCGAACGCCCACGGCCGGAAGTTCCCGTGGTTGTGGCGTCTGACAATCAAATCGACCGCCGTGCCTTGGTCGTCCGGCATAATGTCACGCTGGAGGAGCCTGACCCGCTGACCCCTCTAAGCATCGGCAACGGCCAATTTGCTTTCACCGCCGACATCACGGGCCTGCAAACATTCGCCGGGTATCATCAGCAGGGCATGCCGCTGTGTACTCAATCTCAGTGGGGCTGGCATACTTCGCCCAATCCCAAAGGCTATCGGATGGCGGATGTCCTGGAGGATTATGTTGTTGCTGGCCGGAAGGTGCGGTATGCTTCGGATGGAAATTTCCCCGGCGGATATTCGCCCGCCGCCTCATGGCTGCGCGCCAATCCGCATCGCCTGCACCTGGGGACAATCGGCTTTCATCTCACCAAATCCGACGGCTCGCTCGCCGGCATCGATGACTTGACCGATACCTCACAAACTCTGGACTTGTGGAGCGGGTTGCTGAGCAGTCGATTCGAGATTGACGGCCGGCCCGTCAAGGTCATGACAGTTTGTCATCCGGAGCGTGACTTATTGGCGGTTCGCATCGAATCGGAGCTTCTGCCGGAAGGCCGGCTGCCGGTCTCGCTGGCATTTCCTTACGGCAAAGAAGATTGGAGAAACGCCGCGGACTGGGATAATCCGGACCGCCACACTACCCGGCCGCAAATCGCCGGCGGTTCAGCCGAATTGATCCGGATACTCGATTCCGACCGTTACTACGTTCGCATCGCCTGCTCGGCCGGAGGCGGGATTCGGGCCAAATCACAGCACGAATATGAGATTTATCAACAGTCCCATGGACTCCTTACGGAGGACGGTCAATCACTTGAAATAGTGTTCGGATTTTCTCCGATTGAGATCGCCGGACCGCTGCCCGATTTTCAGGCTGTACGTACGGCGGCGGCACGTCACTGGCAGCAGTTCTGGACAAGCGGAGGGGCGATAGATTTTTCCGAATGCACCGATGCCCGCGCTTCGGAACTGGAGCGCAGGGTCGTGCTCTCGCAATACCTTACGGCGATTAATTGCTCGGGCTCGACTCCGCCACAGGAAACGGGGCTGGTTCATAACAGTTGGTTCGGCAAATTTCACCTGGAAATGCACTGGTGGCACGCGGTTCATTTCGCCCTGTGGGACAGGCCGGAACTGCTGGAGCGCAGCCTGCCGTGGTACGAGTCAATTCTCCCGGCGGCCAAAGCCACCGCCGAACTTCAGGGCTACAAGGGTGCTCGCTGGCCGAAGATGGCCTCGCCCGACGGCCGGGACAGTCCGAGCACGGTCGGCGTATTTTTAATCTGGCAGCAGCCGCACCCGATTTATTACGCCGAGCTATGCTACAGGGCTCATCAGGACCGGGCGACCCTGGAAAAATATAAGCGGATTGTCTTTGAAACCGCCGAGTTCATGGCTTCGTATCCCGTTTGGGACCAGGCATCTCAGCGTTATGTGCTTGGCCCGGCTCTGATCCCGGCACAGGAAAGCTATGGGCGCGACAGGGCCCGCAACCTCAACCCGACCTTCGAACTTGCTTACTGGTACTGGGGACTCCAGACCGCACAGAAATGGCGGCAGCGGCTTGGTCTTGAACGTGACCAGAACTGGGACAGGGTGATAAGACAACTCTCGCGGCCGACTATCCGCGACGGCGTCTATACGGCAATTGAAACGCCGCCATACACAATCTACAAAGACCACCCGTCCATGGTGGCGGCGCTCGGATTCGTGCCTCCGACACCGCTGATAGATCCGGACACAATGAAACGGACGCTGGATCACGTGATACAGAAATGGGACTGGCCGAGCACGTGGGGCTGGGATTATCCGATGCTCGCGATGACGGCGGCTCGGCTTGGTGAGCCGGAAAAAGCGATTGATGCCCTGTTCATCGAATCGCAGAAGAACCGATACCTGGCCAGCGGGCACAACTACCAGTCGGCCCGGCTGCCGTTATATTTGCCCGGAAACGGCGGATTGCTTTCGGCGGTTGCCATGATGGCGGCAGGCTGGGACGGCTGCCCAGAGAGTCCGGCGCCCGGTTTCCCGGACAATGGAAAATGGAACGTGCGATGGGAAGGACTTAAACGCATGCCCTGAAAGATACATTGAGTACATTAGGCCCGAAGGAGATAAAGGAAATGAAGAATACAAAAAATATATCAAGGAGCATGATTGCTCTGCTGGTCATCTTGTTCGGTTGCGTCACGACACTGTGTGCGGCCGAGACGCCGCTGCGTTTGGCGATTATTGGCGACTCGACGGTCTGCGAATACCCTCCCGAACGGGACTGCCGGGGATGGGGACATTATATCCAGGACTATTTCAAGGATACGGTACGCGTGAACAATCTCGCCAGGAGCGGGCGCAGCACCAAGACATTCATCAACGAGGGACTCTGGGCCAAAACGTTAGAGGAAAAGCCCAACTTTTTACTGATTCAGTTCGGCCATAACGATTCGCACAACTCGGACAGGCCGGAAGCTACCGATGCCGCCACGGATTTCAGGGACTATCTGCGGCGGTATATTGACGAGTCACGGGCTATCGGTGCAACGCCCATTCTCGTGACGCCGGTCCAGCGGAGAACGTACGGCTCGAATGGCAAGCTGAATAACAGTCTGATTATCTATGCGGACGCGATGAAGGCGGTCGCGGCGGAGAAGAAAGTGGGCCTGATCGATCTGAACGCTTCGAGCGGCAGGCTATACGAACAATTAGGTCCCGCCGCAAACGATATTGTGGCCAATGCTCCGGACGATCGCACACACTTCAACGAAAATGGCGCCCGCATGATGGCGCATCTGGTTATGCAGGATTTGACGCAGGCCGAACCGCGCCTGGCGATGGAACTGTCGAAGGATGGCCCGGCGGCGTTGGGCGGGATCGCAGACAAGCCGCTCTTTCGCGATCCCGTGCATGATGGTGCGGCCGATCCTGTGCTCTACTGGAACCGCGCCGAAAAGAAATGGTTCATGTTCTACACCAACCGCAGAGCGAACGTACCGAATACAAAAGGCGTCTCCTGGGTCCACGGCACGAAAATCGGCATAGCCGAATCCTCGGACGGCGGCGCAACCTGGAAGTATCGGGGCACGGCAAACATCAACTACGGCCAGGGTGAGTACAGCTATTGGGCGCCGGAGGTGATCGAGCACGGCGGCACTTACCACATGTATCTGACTTTTGTGCCGGGGATGCATACCGACTGGTCTGGTACGCGTGACATCATCCACCTGACGAGTAAGGATCTGCTGAACTGGAAATACCAATCCGTACTGAAGCTCTCTTCCAACAGGGTAATCGACGCCTGCGTCATGCGGCTGCCTGACGGCACGTGGCGCATGTGGTACAACAACGAGGTCGATGGAAAATCGATCTACTATGCCGACAGCCCCGACCTGTACAAATGGGACGACAAAGGCAAGGCGATGGGCGAGCGCCCGGGCGAGGGCCCCAAAGTCTTTTACTGGAAGGGCTGCTACTGGATGGTCGTTGACGTTTGGAAAGGCCTCGGCATCTATAAATCGCAGGACTGCCTGAAGTGGACAAGACAGGAAAAGAATCTGCTGGAAGAAGCCGGGCAAGGTCCCGATGACAAAGTCAAGGGCGGCCATCCCGATGTGGTTGTCAGCGGCGGACGCGCCTACCTGTTCTATTTCACGCATCCCGGCAGGCAGAGTTCGAACGAGAAAGAGGACGCATACGAACAGAGACGCAGCTCGATCCAGGTTGTCGAGCTCGAATATAAGGATGGCTGGCTTAGCTGCCGGCGCGACAAGCCAACTTACATAAACCTGCAACCGGTCACCGACACTGCCAAATGAGCGCGAGACTAAAAACAATTTTTGCCGCTGTCTTTTACGCCGTGATGTTGACGGCTCTTGCGGTTGGAACATCCTGCCGAAATACGACGGCGATTGAAGCCCGGCCAAACCCGGAAGTTCTCGATCTTGAGGGAAATTTAAGGGTGCATGACCCGGCGGTCATAAGGCAGGCCGATACGTTCTACGTGTTCTCGACCGGAGGAGGACAGCGAGGACCGGGCATCATACCCATTCGATGCTCGAAGGACCTGTACAACTGGACTCTGTGCGGGCACGTGTTTGACAAGCTTCCCGAGTGGGTGTTAAAAGAAATCCCCGGCGCCAGAGGAGCGTGGGCTCCGGATATCTCCTTCTGTAATGGCAAGTACCACCTCTACTACTCCGTCTCCAGATTCGGCAAAAACGATTCCGCCATCGGACTGGCCACCAATAAAACGCTCGACCCGAACGATCCTGATTACAAGTGGATCGATAAGGGGCTCGTGGTCCGGTCGTACGAAGGCAGGGATAATTTCAACGCCATCGACGCCAATCTTGTCATAAAGGACAAACGCAATATCTGGCTATGCTGGGGGAGCTTCTGGGGCGGCATAAAGATGAGGCGCGTAGATCCCGATACCGGAAAACTTTCGGCTTACGATACTACGCTGTACTCTCTGGCAAGTCGTCCCCGAACGGATTCTGATCCGGCGCAATCGACGCAGGACGCCATTGAGGCCCCGTTCATAATTCGTCACGACGGTTATTGGTACTTGTTCGTATCATTCGATTTGTGTTGCCGGGGGGCGAAGAGTACATACAAAGTCATGGTGGGTCGTTCCAGCGGCATTACCGACCCGTACGTTGACGAGGACGGCAAGCCCATGACCGAGGGCGGCGGGACGCTGGTGATCGAAGCTGCGGGTTCGAACTGGCGAGGCCCGGGCCACCCGGCCGTGCTTCAGGAATCCGGCGGAGATTTCCTGCTGTTCCATGCCTATAACGGGCAGACAGGCAGGTCCGAACTTAAGATATCGACGATGGAATGGGAGGATGGATGGCCGCGAGTCGGAGTTCTGCCCTGAATCACGGGAGGCAGATAGCAGTACAAAGCGAATTATCGCATGGAATTTATTGCCGGTTGTACCGGCGGCTTGTTGAATTTGCTCATCAGGTAGGCTATAACATGTCCGGACTCAGGCTGATGTGAGTTAAAGTTCATATTCGATAGAGGAGGTAACTCTATTAATATGCCGGTTAAGAGGGCGAATTGATATTACATTCGGGAGACAACAGATCGTGATAAGAAAAGCCGTACTTTGTGGGATGTTGATTTGTATTCTTACCTGCGGTGTCTTTGCACAAAATCAACAGCGGCCGCGGCGAAGCTCGACTCGCCCGCCGGAGTCAAATGACCGGGGGCTCAGGGAACTTACTGACGAGGAGATTCCGCCGAACCTGAACTTTTACGCAATGGATCCGTTGTACAATCCGGATGCGGTATTGGGCTGGGCCGAAGAGCGGATCGAAGAGAAACTCGATCGCGGAATGCTGGCTTTGTCGATGGAAGGCGGAAAGGTTTACCTGGGCTGGCGATTGCTAAAGACGGATCCCGCAAGCATTGCCTTTAATGTTTATCGTTCGACTGCAGGTGCCGATCCGGTTAAGCTCAATGCCGAACCGATTAAGGCAACTACGGACTTTGTTGATACCAATCCGCCGCCGGACCGGCTGAACGCATGGTTTATCAAACCGGTGCTGGATGGCCGGGAGCAGGCGGCTTGTGAGCTGGCAGAACTTCCGGCGAATCCGCCGGCGCAGCAGTACAAATCGATCAAGCTGAAAGAAGATGTTCGCGGAGTTTCCATCGTCGGCATTGGCGATCTGAACGGCGACGGTATTTATGATTTCGTCGTTAAGCACCCCGGCGGTGGCAAGGATCCCGGCAGAGTCGGCCCAAATCGAGGCTCTTACAAGTATGATGGCTACGACGGCATGACCGGGCAGTTCATGTGGCGAATCGATCTGGGCTGGAATGTTGATATGGGCATCTGGTGGACGCCGATGGTGGTGCGAGACCTGGACGGCGATAACAAGGCCGAAGTTTGTGTCAGGACCGCTCCTTATGCCGCCACTTCCGATGATATGTTTCCAAGCGGTAAAACCGGTTTTATTTTGGAAGGCCCGGAGTATCTCGCCGTGTATGACGGCCAGACCGGCAAAGAAATCGACAGGGTCGATTGGATCGAACGCGGCAAGGTCCAGGATTGGGGTGACAACACGGGCAACCGGGCGAGCCGTCATATGATGGGTGTGGCCTGCCTGGACGGCAAAACCCCCGCCGTGCTGGCGGTCCGCGGCATCTACGGCATGATGAAAGTGGACGCCTGGGTGTTGAAGAACAAGAAGCTCGAAAAACTCTGGCGATGGACCAACGAGAGGGCACCTTTTATGTATCAGGGGCAGGGCCAGCACAGCATTAAAACCGCCGACATCGACGGCGACGGCTGTGACGAGATTCTTGTCGGCTCCAATGCGATCGACAACGACGGCAGGACCATGTGGGGCACCGGGTACGGGCACGGCGACAGGTTCTACCTCGGTGACATCGATCCGGACCGCCCCGGTCTTGAGGTCTGGTATATCTTCGAGGAACCGCATCCTCATAACGGCGCCGGCCTGTGGGACGCCCGTACCGGCAATTTGATATTCGGCATTCCGGAAGCCAACCGTGACAACGAGCTCGGCCGGGCCCTGGCCGGTGACATCGATCCGAACTATCCCGGCATGGAATGTGCCGGCGGGAGACATTTCTATACGGCTGCCGGACAAAAACTGGATGGTGCGGTCCCGCCCCAGGATTTCCTTGCCTGGTGGGATGCCGATCTTCTGCGGGAGATTTGCAGTCGAAGAGGAATTTACAAATGGAAGGGCGGCGTATTGAGTGACATCCCAGGCAGCGTGCAGCAAATAGCCGACATTCTCGGCGACTGGCGCGAGGAGATTGTTATATATGCCGATGGCGAGTTACGCATCTACAGCACAGTAATCCCCGCCGCCGACCGCCGAGTCTGCTTGATGCAGGATCCGCTCTACCGGAACGATGTGACCCACCGGACAATGGGCTATCCGCATTATCCCATGACCAGCTATTATCTCGGTGTCGGCTCAGGCGGCTTGCCCGACGCCGGGCCTGTTATTAAGAAGGGTATGAAAACTTATGCAAAATAATAGAAGACGTAAATTAACTCAGGGTGAATTAATGAAAACAATTTTTAGCTATCAGGCTTTGATGATCGGTATTCTGCTTTTTTTATCGAATTTTGCGCGGGCTGAAAACTGGCCCGGCTGGCGGGGACCTCGCAGTGACGGCACCTGTATCGAGCAGGATGTTCCCACCGATTGGGATCCTGCCGGCGCGCTTTGGAAAACCGAACTTCCCGGCAAGGGGCATGCGTCCGCGATAGTCTGGGGCGATCGCGTCTTGACAGTCACCGGCATAATTGATACGCAGGAGCGTGTGCTTCTTTGCCTGGACCGCAAAACCGGAAAGATCCTCTGGCAGCAGACCGTCGTGCAGGGGCCTTTACAAAAAATCAATAAGGAAAACAGCTATGCCTCCGGCACGCCGGCCACCGATGGGCAGCGAGTCTATGTCACCTTCCGGGTCGGCGACGATATCGTTGTGGCGGCACATGACTTTGCCGACGGTAAGCAGCTCTGGCTGGTCCGGCCGGGAACACATGCCGGCGAATGGGGATTCAGCAATGAGCCCGTGCTGTACAAAGACAAGGTTATCATCGACGGCGACGGCAAAGGCGACTCCTTCCTGATCGCCCTGAGCCGCGCTGATGGCAAGACGCTCTGGCGCAAAAATCGCACTAACAAGGGTATCAGCTATAGCGCCCCGTTCATCCGTGAGATGGCCGGGCATACTCAGTTGATTCAGTGCGGCGACCGTTGCGTGACCGGTTTCGATCCTGACACCGGCCAGCAGCTCTGGACGGTTGACGGTCCCTCGCAGGAGTTCGTCGCCACGCCGGTCTACAGCGAAAAGGCCGGGCTGGTTTTCATCAGCAGCAGTTGGCCCAAGTGCGTCTTGCTCGCGATACGACCCGATGGCAGGGGTAACGTTACGGAAACCCACATCGCCTGGTCCGACACAAAGGGAGCCCCATACGTTCCTTCTATGTTAGTTGCGGACGATTTCCTGTTCAGCATCAACAGGGGCGGTATGGTTTTCTGCTACGAGGCCGCCACCGGTAAGGTGCTTTGGCAGGAGAAGCTGGGCCGACATCACGCTTCCCCGGTTCTGGTGGGCGGACTGGTATTCTTCATTAACGATAACGGCCAGTTGAACGTGATCAAACCCGGCAGTCAGTTCGAACGTGTTGCGACGTATGAGCTGGGTGAGTCGTGCTATGCCTCACCGGCAATCAGCGACAGCAGGATTTACTTGCGCGGCTTCAAACACCTGTTCTGTATAGTCCGCCGTTAAGTGAACGCGAATCCCAGAAAAGGAAAAACCAATGACTAAATCACTTTATAAAACAATGACAGCTTTGACCGTTACGGCGATACTTTTTTTTACAGGCTCTGTGCAGGCGCAGCGGCAGATGGAGAAACTGGGACGCGGCATGGTGGCGATAAATCAGGGCGGCGGAAAGGTGTACGTCGGATGGCGTATGCTGGGGACTGACCCGGATAATACCGCTTTTAATCTCTATCGAACCACCGGCGGCGGCAGGGCGGTAAAGCTCAACGATCAGCCCATAACGCAAAGCACAAATTATGTCGATACCGGCGTCGATTTGAGCCGGTCAAATTCCTATTTCGTCAGACCCGTGCTGGACGGTGAGCAGCAGCAGAGATGTGCTGCTTTTATACTGCAAGCGAATGCCCCGGCACAACCATACATCTCAATTCCGCTCCGGACTCCTGACGGTTGTACTCCGAACGATGCTTCGGTTGGCGATCTGGACGGTGATGGTGAGTATGAGATCGTATTGCACCAGTCGCCGAGAGGCCGCGATAATGCGCGAAGCGGAACAACGGGCGAGCCCATATTCGAAGCTTACAAGCTGGACGGCACGTTTCTGTGGAGGATTAATTTAGGCAGGAACATTCGTGAAGGCGCTCACTATACTCAATTTATGGTTTATGATCTCAATGGTGACGGCAAAGCCGAGTTTGCCTGCAAAACAGCGGATGGGACAATCGACGGGCAAGGCAAAGTCATCGGCGATGCCAGCGCGGATTACCGCAATTCGAGGGGCTATATTCTCGAAGGGCCGGAGTTCCTCACAATATTCGACGGCCTGACCGGTGCCGCACTTGTCACGACCGATTATGTCCCTGCCCGGCATTCGGAGACACTCAATCCGACGCCCCAGCAGATCAAGGATATATGGGGTGACGATTACGGCAACCGGGTAGACCGTTTTCTGGCGTGCATCGCGTATCTCGACGGCGAAAAACCGAGCCTGGTTATGTGCCGCGGTTACTATACAAGAGCGGTGCTGGCGGCGTGGAATTTCAGGGACGGCCAACTCACGCAAGTATGGACCTTTGACAGCGAGGATGGAACTGCCGGCAATAGAGACTATCGAGGGCAGGGTAATCATAATCTCAGCGTCGGGGACGTTGACGGCGACGGCAAAGATGAAATTATCTACGGGGCGTGTGCGATCGATCATGACGGGACGGGACTTTATACGACGGGTTTGGGACACGGAGACGCAATGCATCTATCCGATATCGATCCGGATAGGCCGGGACTGGAAGTTTGGGCCATTCATGAAAGGCCCAGCCACCCGTACGGCGCCAACCTTCGTGACGCCGCGACAGGAAAGGTTATATGGGGGCAACAATTGAAGGACCCGGGAAGAGGAGTGTCTCTGGATATCGATCCCCGCCATCGAGGTTATGAGTGCTGGGCCAATAGCTCGGACGGCCTGTACAACTGCAAGGGCGAGAAGATTTCCGATGCCAAACCCCGGTCGTGTAATATGGGGATATGGTGGGACGGCGATGTGGTTCGCGAAATACTTGACGGCACCACGATTGACAAGTGGGATTATATCAACGGTACGACAGACAGATTGCTTTCAGGCGAAGATTACGATTGCGTCAAAAATAACGGCTCAAAATCCAATCCATGCCTCCATGCCGATATTTTGGGCGACTGGAGAGAAGAAGTAATCTGGCGAACGAGTGACAACACGGAGCTGCGCATCTTTACGACTACAATACCTGCCGACCGGCGGTTCTATACCTTGATGCACGACCCTGTATACAGGCTGAGCGTGGCATGGCAAAATGTAGCGTACAACCAGCCTACTCAACCCGGTTTTTATTTTGGTGAAGGCATGACGGCGCCGCCCCGTCCTGATATAGTATTGGTCGGTACTGATGATTAAACTTTCAATTGAAAGGAGCTATTATGGAAAAGAAATTGCATGGTTTTACGAAACAGATTTATGGCCTGATATTTATTCTGCTGTGGCCCTGCCTGGTACAGGCGAACGAATGGTCCCTTGTCTGGTCGGATGAGTTCGATTATACGGGGCCGCCGAATGAAGCAAAATGGAATTACGAAAAAGGCTTTGTACGCAACCAGGAATTGCAGTACTACACAAGCGCTCGGAAGGAGAACGCCCGGGTGGAGAAGGGCCACCTTATCATAGAGGCGCGGAAAGAAGTCTGGCCTAATCCGGATTATAGAGACGATGAATCGTCGAGGAGGCCGCAGCGATCGCGTAAAGCAGCCGACTATACTTCCGCCAGTCTTATCACGAAAGATAAAGCGGTCTGGACCTACGGCCGCATTGAGGTCAAGGCGAAGCTGCCGGCGGGAAAAGGTGTGTGGCCGGCCATTTGGATGCTGGGCACCAATATCAGGGAGGTTGGCTGGCCTAAATGCGGCGAGATCGATATCATGGAATACGTCGGTTTCGATCCCAATACGATTTTTGCCAATGTTCATATGGCCAAATACAATCACGTTAAGGGCACGGGAAAAGGTTCGAAGATTAAAGCAGACAAACCCTATGCATCGTTCCATACGTATGCCATTGAGTGGACGCCCGAAACAATGGACTTTTTCTTTGATGAGCACAAGTACTTTTCTTTCAGCAACGAGCACGGCGGCGTGGACGTCTGGCCTTTTGACCAGCCGCACTACCTGATTCTCAATCTGGCAATCGGCGGATCATGGGGCGGTCAAAAGGGAATTGACGAAAGTATCTTCCCCCAGAAGTTCCTGATCGACTATGTGAGAGTGTACCAGAAGAAGCAGTAAAACGTTTTGAAACCGTATTATCGGCGAAGGTAGTTTGTGCCGGGAATAAACTAAGCCGATGGTTCGGCAATACTATTGGAGAAAGAAAGTCATGAATCGCAAAATATCCCAATTATCGTTACTTCTGTGTCTTGGCGCACTGCTCGGCGTCACTTCATCTCCCATATATGCCGCCGGCGATTCATCGGTCAGGATTTGGGAGCAGGACATCGTAATTCCCACTTATATGGCCGGAACTCCCGAGCCCAATCCGATGTTCTATTTCGGAAGGGCCTCACAGGGGGCCGAGGGAAGGATCTATCCCTATCCTCTTTATGACAAGCTTACCGGCGATAAGCAGGACAAGACCTACAAAATGGTTTACCTGGAGAACGAGTACGTGAGGATCGGCATTATGCCGGAGATAGGCGGCCGCATCTTCGAGGGCGTCGACAAAACCAACGGCTATAACTTTTTTTACCGCCAGCACGTTATCAAGCCTGCGCTGATCGGCCTGATCGGTGCCTGGATTTCCGGCGGCGTCGAGTGGAATATTCCGCACCACCACCGGGCCAGCACGTTTATCCCGGTACAGTATCGTCTTGAAGAGAGTAAGGACGGCAGCAAAACCATCTGGGTGGGTGAGCTTGAAGTGCGTCACCGAATGAGGTGGGCCGTCGGCTATACGCTCAGGCCGGGCAAGTCCTACCTGGAGACATCCCTGCGAATCCTGAATCGCACGCCCGTGGTCAATACCCTCCTTTGTTTCGCCAACGTGGCGGTTCACACAAACGAGAACTACCAGGTCATCTTTCCTCCCAGCACGCAGTATGCCACCCACCATTCGAAGCGGCAGTTTACGGCCTGGCCGATAGCGACCGGGAGATACGGCGGCGGTGACTTCAGCGGCGGCGTGGACGTGAGCTGGTACAAAAACCATATCTCCTCGAACTCGATGTTCGCATGGAACTACGAGGACGATTTTTTCGCCGGCTATGACCACGGCAAAAAGGCCGGGACAATGAGCGTCGCCGACCACCATATCGTGCCGGGCAAAAAACTCTGGACCTGGGGCAACGGCGAGAACGGCCGGATGTGGGACGACATCCTTACCGACGAGGACGGCCCCTACATCGAGCTGATGGTCGGCGCCTACTCGGACAATCAGCCGGACTATAGCTGGATGCAGCCCTACGAGGTCAAGTCGTTCAAGGAATACTGGTATCCGTTCCGTGACATCGGCGGCGTAAAGAAAGCCAACATCGACGCCGCCGTGAATCTCGACGTGGTAGAAGGCCGAACCGCCAATGTGGGATTCTACACCACTTCGGCCCATGAGGCGGCTACCGTTGTGCTGAAGGCGGCGGATAAAGTCCTGCTCCGGGAGGTAGTGGCCATCGATCCCGGCACGCCTTACCTCAAGCAGGTTTCAATCCCGGCGGGCATGGACCAGCATAATCTCCGCGCATCTATATCAGTTGGTGACAAGGACCTGGTCGCTTACTCGCCGATAAGGCTGGAGCCTGAGCCGATGCCGGAAGAGGTCAAAGCACCGCTGTCACCGGACCAAATCAAGACCAACGAAGAATTGTATCTTACCGGCCTGCGGATCGAGCAGTTCCACAACCCGGCTCTCGACCCGGATCCATACTGGCTGGAGGCCCTTCGCCGTGACCCGGGAGATGTGCGGGTAAATACCGCTCTCGGCATCAACTACCTGAAGCGGGCACGGTTCGAGGAAGCCGAGAATCTTTTCCGAAAGGCGCTTGAGCGGCTCACAGCAAAATACACAAGCCCGAAAAACGGCGAGCCGTTTTACTATCTCGGCGTGGCTTTGAAAGCGCAGGGCAGGGACGATGAAGCCTTCGATAATTTCTATAAGGCCACCTGGAGCGCGGCATGGCGGGCGGCGGGATATTACTCGCTGGCCGAAATCGCCTGCACGCGGGGTGACATGGTTGCCGCTCTTGATTTTGTGGACCGCTCGCTTGAAGCCAATGCGTTGAACATCAGGGCGCTGAATCTGAAAGCCGCCGTGCTGCGCCACATGGGACAGGTGGACGATGCTTTGAAGGTGTTGGTATCAGCCCGGCAAAAGGCAGACCCTCTCGATGTGCGGATAATGGCCGAACGATGGCTGGCTACGAAAAGTCCCGGGATTGCAAAGACTATGGCTTCGGTAATGAATGCACATCCCGCGACGGCCCAGGAGACGGCCGCGGAATACTTCAACGCCGGTCTCTGGCAGGACGGCTCCGAGGTGCTTTCACAAATGATTGCGGCGGCTCCGAAAAAATCCGAAGTCTCGCCGATGGTCTATTACTACCTGGGCTATTTCGCCCGGAAAATGGGACAGGCACCGAAGGCTTCCGAATACTATAGCCTTGCCGTGAAAATATCGCCGGACTATGTTTTTCCATTCCAGTATGAAGCCATAGCGATCCTGCGCGAGGCGATGAATGCAAGGCCGAATGATGCGCGAGCGCCTTACTATCTCGGGAACCTGCTTTTCGACTGGCAGCCCGCCGAGGCGGTGACGTTGTGGGAGAAGTCCGTTTCGCTCGGCGCTAAGTTCCCGATAGTGTACCGCAACCTGGCAATCGCTTACTCGCGCCAGAAGGAAGGTATCGCACTCGATAAGGCCATTGCGAGTTTGGAAAAAGCTGTCGCGCTCGACGGCAAATACGCGATTCATTTCTTCGAGCTTGACCAGCTTTACGAAGCGGCGGGAACTGCTCCGGAAAAGCGGCTGGCTATCCTCGAAAAGAATCACGAGACCGTCACCGAGCGGGATGACTCGCTGTCCCGTGAAATCTCGCTTAAAGTGAACATGGGAAAATACGACGAAGCAATCGAGCTGATGCAGGGCCGGAGATTCAACATCTGGGAAGGCGGCGCCCGGTTCAATGTAAATGATTGCTGGACTGACGCCTACTTGCTGAGCGGCCATAAAAACTTCGCCGCCGGGCGGTACAAAGAAGCTCTTGCCGACTACCAGTCATCCGTCGAGTTTCCCGAAAATCTTCGGGCATCGGAATCCCGAGGCAGCCGCCGGGGTGCGGAGGTTGCTTATTGGATAGCAGCAGCCTATGAAGCGCTCGGCGATAAGCAGCAGGCTGAGAAGTTCTGGACGGAATCGTCATCGGCTGGACGGCCACGAGGCGGCCGAGGCGCCCAGCGATATTACCAGGCGCTTTCGCTCCGTAAACTCGGCAAGAACGAAGATGTCGAAGAAATTTTCCGGGACCTCGTGAAATCCGGAAACGAGGCGCTCGAGCAAACTTCCTCGCAGATCGATTTTTTCGCTAAGTTCGGAGAGCAGCAATCTCAGCGGTCCAGGCTGGCCAATGCGCACTATATGGCCGGACTCGGTTACCTCGGGCTCAATGAAAAGGATAATGCCCGGCGGGAATTTAATCAGGCTCTCGAGGCCGGCCCCGACCATCTCGGTGCTAAAACAATGCTTGCTCGAATATAAAGAAGGAGACGAGTTATGACAACAAACGAGATTACCAGAGAATCTGAACGTATACAAATAATGCCCGACCGGCGTGCTTTTGGCAAGGCTGTTTTGGCGGGTATTCTGGCCGGCCCTGCCGCTATGTCGTCTATTGCGCGGGCCGCCAAAGAGCAGCGCCCTTCAAGCCGTTCCGAAGCGTCAGATCGGGGTATGAAACTGGCCCTTATGCTCCGCCCGGAAAACCAGGACAGGTGGGTACTGGCGAAGCAAATCGGCGTTAATCACGCTATCGTGCCGTTGAGTATTGAGTTGGAAAAGGTGACTCGGGACAGGTACCTCGATACGCTGACGAAGATCAAAGCGGCCTACGAGGCATCCGGACTTACAATCGCCGGGGTGGAAAGTCACCCGGTCGCCGCCGAGAAAATCAAGCTGGGAATTCCCGGCCGGGATGAGGAAATCGCCAACTATTGTGCCGTGATTGAGGCCCTGGGAAAACTGGGGATTCCGATGTGCTGCTATAACTTCATGGCCGGCATCGGGTGGTATCGCACCAAAGTCGATATCCCCCAACGCGGCGGCGCACTGGCAAGTGAATTCGATAACAGGGTCGCCGAAGAGCAGGGACTCAGCGAGTGGGGAAGGATCAGCGAAGAAAAAATCTGGGACAATCTGACCTACTTCCTCAAACGAATCATCCCCGTCGCGGAGAAGGCGGGCGTGAAAATGGCGCTGCATCCGGATGATCCGCCCCTGTCGCCGCTTCGCGGTATCGGGCGCATCCTGATTAGTGCCGATGCGTTCCGCAGGGTCCTTAAAATCGTGCCGAGCCCGGTCAACGGGATCGCTTTCTGCCAGGCCAACTTCCAGCTTATGGGCGAGGACATTAAATCGCTGGTCAGGGAGTTCGGCGGTCAGGGCAAGATTTTCTTCGTTCACCTCCGCGATGTCACGGGGACGCGCGAGCATTTCCGCGAAACATTTCACGATAACGGCCCGACCGACATGCCTGAAATGCTCAAGCTCTATCACGAAGTCGGTTTCCGCGGGCCTATCCGCCCGGACCACGCGCCCACTCTGGCCGCCGAGACCAACGAGCGCCCGGGCTATGCAATGCAGGGCAAAATCTTCGCGATCGGCTACATGAAAGGCATCGCGCAGGCTTTGAATATACCGTTAATGTGAGCATGCAATGATCTTGACGCGGCAGATGGCCGCCTGCGCCGGTTGAAATGATGAAAAAAGAAAAAATGGATTCCAAGTCCTATATGTCACGCCGGGAATTCTTACAGTATGCCGGCGTAAGTTTTGCCGCCGCGTCTGTTTTCGCTCGGCCGGAATCGTCAATTGCGGCCTCGGCAAAGGTGCCTGTTATTGACACCCATACACACTTTTACGATCCGACGCGGCCGCAGGGCGTGCCGTGGCCGCCCATGATCGATCCCTTGTACAAGCCGCATCTGCCGGAGCACTTTCGAACCCTGACGGAAAAACATGGTGTAATCGGCACCGTGGTTGTCGAGGCCAGCGGCTGGATACAGGACAATCAATGGATACTCGATCTTGCGAAGGAAAATCCCGTGATTGTCGGTTTCATCGGCAACCTCGAACTCGGCAAGCCTGAATTTGCCGGACATTTAGAACGCTTCAGTACAAATCCGATCTTTCGGGGGCTTCGGCTGAATGGACTTGTCTTGACGAGAAACCTAGGTGACAGAGCATTCAAAGACGACTTGCGCCGCCTTTCCGAACGGCAGCTCACGCTCGATCTGGTTGGGGATACTCAGATGCTGCCGGCTATAGGGCGTCTGGCAGAGCTCGCGCCGGATTTGCGTATCGTTATCGACCATCTGCCGTTCAGGAAATTGGATGGGGATGTAACAGAGGCGCGCCGTGCTTTGACCAGAATTGCAGGGCTGCCGAATGTCTACGCGAAGATTTCTGACGTTGTACGTCGCGTGGATGGGCGCATCGTCGAAGATGCGGAGTTTTATCGTCCTGGGCTGGATATGCTCTGGGAATTATTCGGCCCCGACCGGGCGATGTTCGGCAGCAATTGGCCGGTCTGTGAGCGGGTTGCGCCCTATGCGAGTGTAATTAACGTTGTCACCGAATATTTCAGCACGAAAAAACAATCGGAAGTGGAGAAATTCTTTAGTACAAATTCCCAGGCGGCCTACCAATGGAAACCACGTGTCCCGTTCGAACCATCGAGTCCGGCCGGTGCCGAAAGAAACAGTTCGACGAGGTCAGAGCCCGCGACTTAAAAACATGGATTTGCCGGTTCTGCGACATTGAAATATATCGAATGGATATCGGAAAGAACAGATATGAGTAATCGATTCTACATCAAACGTATGTGTCACTTGGTTGCGATGGTTGTTGTGCTTCTTGCGAGCGGGATATGCGCCTCGCCGGCGGTTGTCTCGATTCAGGTAGATGCCGCCCGGAGAGGCAAGCCGCTCAGGCACGTCTGGCAGTACTACGGCTACGACGAGTGCAACTACACGACAACGCCCGACTGCAAGGCTCTGATGAAAACCGTAGCGCAGATTAATCCCGAGCCTGTTTATCTCCGGCAGCATTTCCTGCTTAACAGCGGCGACGGCATTGCCACTCCGAAATGGAGCTCGACAAACGTCTATACCGAAGACCAGAACGGCCGGCCTGTCTATGACTGGCGAATCATGGATGGTATTATGGACGCTGTCACGGCATCGGGTTGTCGGCCGCTGGTCGAAATCGGGCTCATGCCGAAAGACCTTTCCGTAAGGCCAGACCCTTACAGGCCGCCCAAGCCGTTCGGGCCGAACGAGGGCATCGGCGTGTTCTTCCCGCCCAAAGATTACGAAAAATGGGCCGAGCTGATTCGCCGGTGGGCCCGCCACACAAAAGCCAGGTACACAAACGCCGAAGAAACCTGGTTGTGGGAACTCTGGAACGAGCCGGACATATTCTATTTCCAGGGCACGTACGAAGATTATGAAAAGCTCTTCGAGTATACCGAGCAGGCCCTGCACGAAGTCATGCCGGCGGCGGTCTTCGGCGGCCCGCACGTCGCCGGAGTCGGCAAATTCATGCAAAGGTTCCTGACACACTGTGCCGGCGAGAAAAACTCCTTAACGGGAAAGACCGGCACTCGCCTCGACTACATCGGCTTCCATGCCAAGGGCGGCGTAGCTTTCAAAGACGGGCACGTTGAGATGAGTATGCTCGGCCAGCTTCAAAAACACCAGAGAGGATTTGCCATGGTCGCAAGCTTCCCGGAGTTCAGGAATACGCCCATCATCATTGGCGAGGCCGACCCGGACGGGGCGGCGGGTATGCCGGCCTCTCAATCTCCGAGCCGCCGGTACAGGAATGTCCCTGCATACGGCGCTTACGCGGCGGCTATGATGAAGTACTCGCTGGATCTGGCTGAGAGGGAGAAAGTCAATCTCAAAGGCGTACTGACCTGGGCCTTCATGTTCGACGGCATGCCCTGGTTCGATGGCTATCGCACATTAGCGACCAACGGAATTCACAAGCCGGTACTCAACGCCTTCAAAATGTTAGGCCGGTTGAAGGGAGACGAGCTGCCCCTGACAAGTGACGGAGCGGTCGGTTTGGATCAGATACTAAAAGATAGCGTACTCGCCCGGCCGGACATAAACGGAATGGCCGTCGCGGATGGTCAAAGCGTGAAGATTCTTATCTGGAACTATCACGATTATCTCGTTCCGGCCGAATCCGCCCCGATTCAGCTAAAGGTGAAATTGCCGCCGGACTTCGGCTCGAAAGCTCAGGTAATCCATTACCGAATTGACGATATGCACAGCAACGCCTACACAAAGTGGCTCGAACTGGGCAGCCCGCAGAATCCCAATGCGAAAATGCTCGCCGAGCTGAAAGCAGCAATGGAGCTGGAGATGTTGGAACCAGCCAGACTCATCGACATAAACGGCGGTGAAGCAGCGCTAAACTTCGACCTGCCGCGTTCCGGCCTGTCACTTGTCGTCCTGAATAAATAGCCTTGCTTATGCTGTCAATACTGCCCATATTCAGATTCTTACTTCAACCACCGATTGCCGTGGCCGCACTGAAGTTTGATCCAACTTGCCTTCAGTAACCTTCCAGGCCGCCAACTTCCTTTTCGGATGCCAAATCCCTTTCATCCTTGCCTAAACGAGCCAAGCCTTTCTCCAGGAGTAACTCCGCACGTTCCTCCCCGAAATCATAGATAGAATCAGGGTGATCATTGCCCAGCAATCCACCCTCTACATCCCTTAGCAAGGCTCTCTTGCCTTCCCGCGTGCCAATATACCATCCCCGGCACAGATGCTTGAAGAGGTCGGAACGATTCTGAGGATCGGACTCAACGGCATATCCAAGGGACTTATGATAACAACGCATGCCGGCCGGCGTAGGTTTTAGGTCTCCAGCCATGGCCAGCCAATCTCTATGATCAAGGCACACGGGACGTTTATTGTTGAAAAATTTGGGAAAACTGCTATGTGAATATTGCATCAGGTTTATGACGGTCTTAAGTCCGGCCCGCACCGGATTAAGGTGTATATAGTTTACTACACGAAGCACAGATGAACCATCCTCAATAAGCAGCGCTTTGTATCGACCCTGGAATACATGGCCCCGAGCATGAACAAACCGATTAAACCGATTCGCAAAAGTGCTCTGCAACCATTGCATGCCTGCGGCGAGATTTGCTTCTTTCGTCTTCAGGCAGCAGTGGTAGTGATTTGACATCAGGACATAGGCAAACAAGCGCCAGCCAAATCTCGAACAACAGTCAAATAGCGTCCGTTCAAATGCCTCGGCAGATCCCGGAGCGGTAAAGAGATCTTGACGATAGTTGCCTCGATTCAGTATATGATACACCGCTCCGATATACTCAATTCTCGGTTTTCTTGGCATATCCAAAGACTATCGAATTCAAACGCAGATGTCAACACCTAAATCAAAAGCCTGACCCCTTTTCTCCCTCTTTTCTCCCCGCAGAAATAGAAGGGCTGCAAGCGCTTGACCACAACCCTGTCGAATTTGAGCACATCTACTATATCACAGCGTTCTGCGTCTGCGCAGCCAGCCGACAAGACCTACGCCGATGCTGCCAAGCAACATTGCGCCGGGGGCGGGGATAACGTGGTTCGGCTGAATGACGCGAAGGTCGTCGTAATAGACCGACATTGCACCGTTGCCGAACAAGTCAATGCATTCAAGTGTGTTATAACCAGTGTCGTCCCACAGGTGGGTGGAAAGCAGATCGCCGCCGTAGTACTCGTAGACGGAATTCGCATTGAGGTCGATATCGAACTTGAGTTCGACCCACTGCTCGTACACTATGGGCAATACAGCACCGCCGCCGAAATCTGAAACGATCTGTCCCGCGTCCATGTCGCAGTTCAACTGCACGGACCAGTCGTAGGGACCACCGTCGTTGTACTGGTTCAGCAGGAGGAAATAGCTCTGACCGGTGGTGCCGTTGGGAATGTACTGCATGGCCGTTAGTTCCAGAATCCCGCCGGAGATGTCAAACTCGTGCACGAGGTCGGCGCTGCCGCCAATTTCGGCTGAATTGGGGACACTGTTTGCCTGCACGTTGGAAGCAGGCGCCGTATGGGTCGGATCGTTGTCCCAGCCTTTCCAACCTCCCTGGCCGTGCAGCTGACTTCCAGCGGCATAGGAATCGAAATCCTCCATGAAGTCCTGTGCTCCCGCGACTGAGCATACGCCCACAATCGCAAGAACCACTACTACAATTCTTAAGTTTCTCATCGCACGACCTCCTTTAAAAAAAATAAAATAAATGACTGTGCTTTGGCCACACACCAAAACAACTTCAATCATAACGACCGTTAATAATTTACCTTCACTACATTTTACCCATATCTGTCCAGGGTTACTTTTAACGACTTGAAACTACCTCCTTCCTTCCAAAAACCAATATTAGCCGTTAATTGAAATGTAAAAATGTTTTCACTGCGAAGCACAAAATTGTCATTAAAACTCCGTGCTTCGCACAATAACACCTCCTCTGTCGAAAAACAAAAGAAATCTGCCCGCTGAAGAACCCAAAAGCCACAGATGACCGACTGTGCGGACATAAAATCAACTTTACTTATACCACACTATCTACTTTCCGTCAATAAAAATCTTCACGCGATACGCCATATTTTTTGGCAAGAGTGTGTAAAAAGCGGAAAGGGAAAGACAATATCGCTCATTTTGAGGTGGCTTCTTCGACCTATGGCAGATGTGTTAAATAAAAAGACAGTTTAAGTCTATTTGTACAATCTCACAGAATCCCCTCATCTTTCAATTTAAAGCCCCTCACAGGCCATTTAAACGCCGAACTCTTATTGCGGGGTATCATAACCGCCAAAACACCCTCGACCTTGCTAACAAAAAGGTCTATAATGGTATTTCTTAGGCAAAGCCCCCCTCTTTTCACCACCTTCCTCTAAAGGTCAAAGGGGCTTTGTCCATAAAAACTAAGGCCCAGATGTAATTCAGGGTCTTATTTCCGCCAAGAAAAGCAAAAGGGGTCAGGCTTTTGATTTAGGTGTACCAAGCTTTCTCCACTCCTTTAATCGTCTGTTACCTTGTTTTGTTACTATTGTAACGGCCTTACTTATACTGTAAATATTGCCCATATGCAAATTCTCACTCAACCACCGATTGCCAACGCCGCACTGAAGTTTGATCCAACTTGCCTTCAATAACCTTCCAGGCCGCCAACTTCCTTTTCGGATGCCAAATCCCGTTCATCTTTGCCTGAACGCCTCCTCAATAAGCAACGCTTTGTATCGGCCCTTTAATCTGTTTAATCGGGTGATGCCGAATAGATGTTTGGAATT
>Ga0307379_10002708_pt1 | contig 26078 bp, 22 predicted proteins | sample UN2MG_FD_202237 | JGI IMG/M metagenome (GOLD analysis project Ga0307379, IMG submission 202237) | Soil microbial communities from Risofladan, Vaasa, Finland - UN-2 | ecosystem: Environmental > Terrestrial > Soil > Coastal area > Acid sulfate soil | place: Finland: Risofladan, Vaasa | collected...
CGACGCGGCCGGGGTCCTCAGCCTGCCCGGGTTCACCCGCCTGAAGGTCGAAGGTCCGGGCGCAGCGGACTGGCTGCGCGGCCTGATCGCGGGTGGGCTGCCGAAAGTTGGGCGCATGTCGCTGGTATATTTCTCCGATCATCGCGGACGCATCATGACCGAGATGTCGGTGATCCGTCAGGCCGAGGACGAGCTTTGGCTGATTACCGCCGCGACCGCCGAGCAGCATGACCGCGAGTGGCTGGAGCGCCACCTGCCCAAGGCCTCCGGCATCACCATTACCGAGCGGACCGAGGCCTATGACTGCCTCATCCTTGCCGGCCCGAAGTCACGCGAGATCCTGGCCAAGATCGCAGAGGCGGACCTGACGCTGCCCTGGCTCACCAAGCAGGACGCCACTGTGGCAGGCTGCAAGACCGTGCTGCTGCGGGTCTCGTTCACCGGCGAGCTCGGCTGGGAAATCCATGCCGCCCCCGGCGACATGCCAGCGATCTGGGACGCGATGTTCGAGGCCGGGCGGCCGCTGGGGCTGAAGCCCATCGGGATGTATGCGTTGGACAGCCTGCGCCTCGAGAAGGGCTACCGGACCTGGAAGGGCGACCTTTCGACCGATTACACCCTGTTGCAGGGCGGGCTGGAGCGCTTCGTCAAGCTCGACAAGCCGCAGGATTTCCCCGGCAAGGCGGCGCTGATGAGCGAGAAGCAGCAAGGGGTGACCAAGCGGTTCGCCACCCTGATTGTCGATGCGGGGGCGCATGACGCGCCGTATATGTCGACGCTGTGGAAGAATGGCGAGGTTGTTGGCGAGACCACCTCGGGCGGCTGGGGCTACCGGATTGGCGCCTCGATAGCACTGGGGATGGTGCGGGCCGACTGCGCCGAGCCGGGCACCGGGCTGGAGGTCGAGATCTATGGCCAGCGCTTCAAGGCGACGGTGCAGGCGGATCAGCCATTGTGGGATCCATTGAACGAAAGGCTGAAAGCATGAGGCGGATTACGCTTCTGGATGGCGGCATGGGACAGGAGCTGGTCCATCGCTCGTCGCAGCCCGCGCACCCGATGTGGGGGGCGCATGTGATGATCAACGAGCCGGAAATTGTGCAGGCCACCCATGCGGACTACCTGCGCGCCGGGGCGCGGGTGTTGACGCTGAACACCTATTCGACGACGCCGGGACGGTTCACCAAATTCGGCATGCTCGACCAATTCGCGCCGATGCAACGCCGGGCGTTCGAGCTGGCCCGCGCGGCGATTGACGAGACTGGGATCGAGGCGGACCTGGTCGGGTGCCTGCCGCCGCTGGTCGGCAGCTATCACCCGGAGCTGCTGCCGTCCTATGAGGTGTTGCTGGCGGAATACCGCCTGATCGCGGCCGAACAGGCGGACCGGGTCGACTTTTTCATCTGCGAGACGATGTCAAAAGCCGAGGAGGCGCGTGCCGCGGCGACCGCTGCGGCGGAGACCGACCGCCCGGTCTGGGTTGCCTGGACGCTGGCCGAGAAACTCGACGCGCAGGGCAAGGCCCGGCTCCGCAGCGGCGAGACCATTCCCGAGGCGATTGCGGCGCTGGACGGGCTGCCGGTGGCGGTGTTGCTGGCGAACTGCTGCTCGCCGGAGAGCGTCGATGCGGCGATGCCGGAGCTTGTTGCGTCCGGGTGGCCAGCGGGAGGATATGCCAACGGCTTCATGCCGATCCCAAGCGAGTTCACCCTCGGTCAGACGGTCGATATGCTGTCGGCGCGCAAGGACCTGGGGCCGGAAGCCTATGCCGATTTCGCCATGGGCTGGGTCGGGCAGGGCGCCCGCGTCGTCGGCGGCTGCTGCGAGGTCGGCCCGGCGCATATTGCCGAGCTTGCGCGGCAGTTGAGGGCGGCGGGGCATGAGATTGTGGGAGGCATGAATGTCTGAGATTCCGAGCAAGGCCCGCGCGGTCATCATCGGCGGTGGGGTTGTCGGGTGTTCGGTCGCCTATCACCTGACCAAGCTGGGCTGGAGCGATGTGGTGCTGCTGGAGCGCAAGCAGTTGACCTGCGGCACCACTTGGCATGCGGCCGGGTTGATCGGGCAGTTGCGGGCCAGCCAGAACATGACCCGGTTGGCCAAATATACCCAGGAATTGTATTTCGGGCTGGAGGCGGAGACCGGCATCTCGACCGGGATCAAGCGCAACGGCTCGATCTCGCTGGCGCTGACCGAGGAGCGCAAGGAGGAGATGTATCGCGGGGCCTCGATGGCGCGGGCCTTTGGGGTTGAGGTCGAGGAGATCGACCTTGCGGAGGTCAAGAATCGCTACCCGCACGTCAACGTCGACGATGCGGCGGGGGCGATTTTTCTGGCCAAGGACGGGCAGGGCGATCCGGCGAATATCGCGCTGGCGATGGCCAAGGGCGCGCGGGCGCGCGGTGCCAAGGTGCTGGAGGGTGTCAAGGTCACCGCCGTGCATCAGGCCAATGGCCGGGTCACTGGAGTTAGCTGGGCCGAGGGGATCGAGGCCGGGCGGATCGAGGCGGATTTCGTGGTCAATTGCGCCGGGATGTGGGGCCACGAGGTTGGCCGCATGGCCGGGGTGAACGTGCCGCTGCATGCCTGCGAGCATTTCTACATCGTCACCGAGCCGATCGAGGGGCTGAGCCAGCTGCCGGTGCTGCGGGTGCCGGACGAGTGCGCCTATTATAAGGAAGACGCCGGCAAGTTCCTGCTCGGCGCCTTCGAGCCGGTCTCGAAGCCCTGGGGCATGAACGGCATCCCGGAGGATTTCTGCTTCGACCAGTTGCCCGAGGATTTCGACCATTTCGAGCCGATCCTGGAGAAGGCGATCAACCGCATGCCGATCCTGGCGACGGCGGGCATCCATACCTTCTTCAATGGGCCGGAGAGCTTTACTCCCGACGACAGTTATCATCTGGGGGAAGCCCCGAACCTGCGCAATTTCTTTGTCGCCGCCGGGTTCAATTCCATCGGTATCCAGTCGGCGGGCGGGGCCGGGATGGCGTTGGCGCAGTGGATGGAGGATGGCGAGAAACCGTTCGATCTGGGCGATGTCGACATCAGCCGGATGCAGCCGTTTCAGGGCAACAAGACCTATCTGTTCGAGCGCTCGAAGGAGACGCTGGGGCTGCTGTATGCCGACCACTTTCCGTTCCGCCAGAAGGCCAGCGCGCGCGGTATCCGGCGTAGCCCGTTCCACGAGCATCTGAAGGCGCGCCGGGCGGTGTTCGGCGAGGCGGCGGGGTGGGAGCGGGCCAACTGGTTTGCCAATGAGGGGCAGAAGGCCGAATACGCGTATAGCTGGAAGCGGCAGAACTGGTTCAGCAATGCGGCCGCCGAGCAGGCTGCGATCCGGACCAATGTGGGCATGTACGACATGTCCTCGTTCGGCAAGATTCGGGTCGAGGGTCGTGACGCGGAGGCGGTGCTGAACCGCATCTGCGGGGCCAATATGTCGGTGCCCGTGGGCAAGATCGTCTACACCCAGTTCCTCAACACGCGCGGCGGGATCGAGGCCGACGTGACGGTGACCCGGTTGGCCGAGCATGCTTATCTGGTGGTGACCCCGGCGGCGACCCGCATGGCTGACCAAAATTGGCTGTGCCGTCATGCCGGCGACGCCAATGTGGTGATCACCGATGTGACGGCGGGCGAGGGCGTGCTGGCGGTGATGGGGCCGAATGCCCGCATTCTGATGCAGGCGGTCAGCCCGAACGATTTCTCCAATGCGGTCAATCCGTTTGGCACGGCGCAGGAGATCGAGATCGACATGGGGTTGGCGCGGGTCCACCGGGTTACCTATGTCGGCGAGCTGGGCTGGGAGATCTATATCTCGGCCGATCAGGCGGCCCATGTGTTCGAGACGCTAGAGGAAGCCGGTCGGGACTTCGACCTCAAGCTGTGCGGCATGCATGTGATGGATTGCTGCCGGATCGAGAAGGCGTTCCGCCATTTCGGCCACGACATCTCGGCTGACGATCACGTGCTGGAGGCCGGCCTGAGCTTCGCGGTGAAGGTCGACAAGCCGGACTTCATCGGCCGGGCGGCGGTGCTGGAGAAGCGCGAGAATGGGCTGGAAAACCGACTGGTGCAGTTCAAGCTGACCGATCCGGAGCCGCTGCTGTACCACAACGAGCCGATCCTGCGCGACGGCGAGATTGTCGGCTACCTGTCCTCGGGCAGCTATGGCCACCATCTGGGGGCCGCCATCGGCATGGGCTACGTGCCCTGCAAGGGCGAGAGCGTGGCTGAGGTGCTGGCCTCGAGTTACCAGATCGAGATCGCCGGGGTTCGGGTCGCGGCGGAGGCCAGTTTGAAGCCAATGTATGACCCGAAAGCTGAAAGGGTGAAGGTATGAGCCAGGCAAAAAGATGTGCGGAATTTCAGGCGCTGCATGCCAGCGGTTGCTTCGTGATTCCTAATCCATGGGACATCGGGTCGGCCCGGATGTTGGCGGCGCTGGGGGCGAAGGCGCTGGCGACGACCTCGAGCGGGTATGCGATTACGCTGGGTCTGCCTGACGGCGCTGTCGTGACCCGCGACCAGATGCTGCAGCATGCGGCGGATATTGTTGGGGCGACGGCGTTGCCGGTTTCGGCCGATCTGGAGAACGGCTACGGCGAGGCACCCGAGGTTGTCGCCGAGACGGTGCGGTTGGCGGCTGAGGCCGGGTTGGCCGGTTGCTCGATCGAGGATACCGATTTGCCGGGGTCGGGGGCCTACGCCTTTGACCTGACGGTCGAGCGGATCCGGGCGGCGGTGGACGCGGTGCGGGGGCTGGGGTTGCCGTTCATGCTGACCGCCCGCGCCGATGGACTGCTGACCGGTGCCTATGACACCGACGAGGCGATCCGCCGCTTGCAGGCGTTCGAGGCTGTGGGTGCCAACGTGCTGTACGCGCCGCTGCCGCCCGACATGGCGGCGCAGGCCCGGATATGCGCCAGCGCGACACTGCCGGTCAACGCGCTGGCGGCTGGGCGATTTACCAGTGTCAGTCTGGCCGAATTTGCCCGTGCCGGCGTGCGGCGGGTCAGTGTTGGCGGCGCCCTGGCGCGGGTTGCGCAACGGGCGGTGCATGATGCGGCCGTGGCGATGCTTGGGTCCGGAGATTTTACGGCGCTGGGCGGTGCGTTGCCCGGATCAGTGATCGAGAAACTGCTCGCGGCGGGGGCCGCACACTAGGAGGATACGCGCATGGACGCGACCGAAACCCAACTGAAGTCCCGCCGCTCGGGTGGCCGTTCGGCCAAACAGGCGTTGCGGGCAGCGCCGCTTGCCAGTGACCTGCGCCCGGTGCGGGCCGGGCTGTCTGGCGGCACCTATAATCCACTGAGCGAGGCCGGGGTGCAGCGCATCCATCAGGCGGCGCTGGATGCCATGGAGCAGATAGGGTTCGCCGACGCGCCGCCGTCCGGCGTTGAGATCCTGACCAGGGCTGGTGCGATCCTGGGCGATGATGGGCGCATCCGCTTTCCGCGCGCGCTGGTCGAGGACATGCTGGCGGTGGCGGCGCGCGACATCACGCTGTACGCTCGCGATCCCAAGCATGACCTGCTGTTGAGCGGCACCAGGGTGCATTACGGCACGGCGGGCGCGGCGGTGCATATCGTCGATGTCGAGAAACGCGAATACCGCGAGTCAAAGGTTCAGGATCTGTATGACGCCGCGCGTATCGTCGAGACCCTCGATAACGTGCATTTCCTGCAGCGCCCGATGGTCTGCCGTGACATCGTCGACAATCTGGAAATGGACCTCAACACCATCTATGGCTGCGTGCGTGGCACCACCAAACATGTCGGCACCAGCTTTGTCGAGCCAAGTCACATGGCGCCCTGTTTCGAGTTGATCCACATGCTGGCGGGCGGCGAGGACAAGTGGCGCGAGCGGCCGTTCATCTCGAACTCCAATTGCTTCGTCGTGCCGCCGATGAAGTTCGCCACCGAGGCCTGCGAGGTGATGGAAGCCTGTATCCGCGGCGGCATGCCGGTGCTGCTTTTGAGCGCCGGTCAGGCCGGGGCGACGGCGCCAGCGCCGATCGCGGGTGCGATCGTTCAGGCGGTGGCGGAGTGTCTGGCGGGTATCGTCTATGTCAACGCAATGGCGCCGGGGCATCCGGCGATCTTCGGCACTTGGCCGTTTGTCAGCGACCTGCGGACCGGCGCGATGTCGGGCGGGTCCGGCGAGCAGGCGCTGCTGAGTTCGGGTTGTGCCCAGATGCACCGGTTCTACCGCTTGCCGGGCGGCACCGCCGCCGGGATCGCCGATGCCAAGCTGCCGGATATGCAGGCCGGATGGGAGCAGGGGATTTCCAACGTGATGGTCGGGCTGTCCGGCGCCAACATGATCTACGAGTCGGTTGGCATGCATGCGTCTCTGCTGGGGTTCTGCCTAGAGACGCTGATCCTGGGCGACGATATGCTGGGCCAGTGCCAGCGCTGCGTGCGCGGCATCGAGGTCACTGAGGACAGCGTCTCGCTGGAGGTGATCCGCTCGGTTTGTCTGGAGGGGCCGGGGCATTACCTGGGCTCGGCCCAGACCCTGAGCCTGATGCAGACCGAGTACGTCTACCCGGCGCTGGGCGACAGGACCTCGCCCAAGGAATGGCTCGAGATTGGGCGGCCTGACCTGATCCAGAAGGCGATTGCCCGCAAGCGCAAGATCCTGGATGGGTTCTATCCGCAGCACGTACCCTACGAGATCGACAAGGCAGTGCGGGCGAAGTTCAACATTCATTTGCCCCCTGAAGCCGTTGGTATCGGGCGGTGATGGAGGATGATCCGCGTTTGCCGGTTGATCGGCTGACGCGGTTCGCCGAGGGGTTTCTGAAAGCGCTGGGGTGCAGTGGGCCGGTTTCCGCCGAGGTGGCGGCGCATCTGGTCGAGGCCGACCTTAGGGGTGTCTATTCGCACGGCACCATGCGGTTGCCGCAATACCTCGACTGGGTGCGGGCGGGGATGTTCGACCCGGCCGGTGAAGCCAAGCTGACCGCCGCGCTGACCGATGGGACGGGGCGGGCACCGGTGGTTGATGGCGCCAATGGCTTTGGCATCCCGGCAATGCGGTTGGCGGTAGACGAGGGGGTCAGGCTGGCCCGGTTGAACGGGGTGGCCGCGATGGGGGTGGTCAATGTTGGCCATACCGGGCGGGTCGGGGCGTTTGCCGAGCAGGCGGCGGAGGCCGGGTGTCTGGCGATCCTGTTCGGCGGTGGAAGGCGGCAGGATTGGCGCCAGGTTGCGCCCTATGGCGGCGCCATGGGGATGCTGCCGACCAACCCATACGCCTTTGGCATTCCCGGCGGCGAGCATGGGCCGGTGGTGCTGGATTTTGCCACGGGTGCCGGGGCGGGCGGCAAGATCTACGCGGCGCGGTATGCCGGGCGTCCGCTGCCCGAGGGGATGTGCATCGACGCGAAGGGCAACCCGACCACTGACCCGGAGGACTATTTCAACGGTGGCGCCCTGCTGCCGATGGCCGGGCCGAAGGGTTACGGCATGGCGCTGATTGCCGAACTGGTCGGCGAGGCGATGCTGGGGCCGGCGATGCATGGGTTGAACTGGATTGGGGTGTTCATCGACCTCGCAAGCTACCGGGCGCCGGGAGCTTACCGCATGGCGGCCGAGGAATGCCTGGCCGAGCTGCGCGCCTGCCCGCCCGCGCCGGGGTTTGACCGCGTCGATATCCCCGGCGAGCGGGAACGGCGGATGGAGGCGGAACGGCGGGCGCTGGGCGTGCCACTGGCGGCAGCGACACTGGAGACGATGCGGCGGGCGGCGGGGGAGCTGGGGGTTGATGCGGGGGTGTTGGGGTAGGGGATTGGTGCGCGGTCGTAGGATGCGCATTCTGCGCACCGTTTCGCCGTTGAGTGGTGTGCAAAATGCGCACCCTACCCCGGCAGCACCCCGTTGATCACGTAGTCCAAAATCTCGACCACCTGCTCCGGGGTTTCGGCAACGGCCCGGGCGGCCTCGTCGACCTCCTTCAGGGCGTGCTGGTGCTCGGGCGGGTGGAGGATGATTAGGGACTTGCCGAGGGCCGCCGCGTAGCCGGCATCGAAGGCGGCGTTCCACTGTTTGTACTGGGTACCGAAGCGGACGACCACGATGTCGGCCTGCTCGATCAGGGTGCGGGTGCGGATGGCGTTGATCCCGGCGCCCTTGCGGTCGTGCCAGAACTTTTGCGGCTCGGCGCCGAGGATCTCCGCCCCGCAATCGTCCGAGGCGGCGTGATCGGTGACCGGGCCAGTGAAATTCACCGGCAGGTCCCTCGCTTGCGCGCCGGTCTGGATCACTTCGCGCCAACCGGTGTGGATCTCACCGCTGAGGTAAATCTCCCAATGCATTGCACCCTCCTGTTTTTGTCCGCTGTTGGTGCCACGGAGCGCGCGGCGCTGCAAGGAAGCGTAGGCCAATCATTGCGTGAACACGATGGTTTTGTCAGTAGGTTAAGCAGTGTTGGATAAATGCAGGTAAATAGAGTAAGATAATGGCACAACCAGCGGGAGAACATCAGCTAGAGATTACAACCTATTGAAGTACCAAAATTAAAGTATAATGCGAAGAACGACAGGAGAGATGAATGCCGGCTTTGATTCGCAAACTCGTGCGTTTCGACGAGACCCAGTTTGTCGAGGGTGGCAAGCCGGCAGCGACGCCGCTACGACTGATGGCGGCTGCGGTGGTGATCCGGAACCCCTGGGCTGGGCGCGGGTTTGTCGAGGATCTGAAACCCGAGATCATGGATTGCGCGCCGGGGCTGGGCGCGCTGCTGACCGCCGAGATCCTAACCATGGCTGGAGGCGGCGACGTCGTCGAGGGCTATGGCAAGGCGGCGATGGTCGGCTGCAATGGCGAGATCGAGCATGGCTCAGCGCTGATCCACACGCTGAGTTTTGGCAACCACTACCGCCAGGCTGTCGGTGCCCAAAGCTATCTCAGCTTCACCAATACCCGGGCTGGACCGGGGGCGGAAATCCAGATGCCGCTGATGGACAAGCACGACGCCGGGCGGCGCTCGCATTACCTGACCGTGCAGTTCGCCATCGCCGACGCGCCGGGACCGGACGAGATTGTCATCGCGCTCGGTGCCTTGATCGGCGGGCGTCCGCATCACCGGATCGGCGACCGGTACCAGGACCTGAAGGACCTCGGACATGAGCTGGACCAACCTGCGGGGTGATCCCCCGCCGCGGCAAAAATTTGGCGGTATTGCCTGGCGCGAGGCCGGGAGTGGCCCGCCAGTGATGCTGATCCACGGCGTCGGGCTGAACGCCGACGCGTGGGAGCCACAGATCGCCACCCTGTCGCTACGGCGCCGGGTCATCGCCATCGATATGCCGGGCCACGGGCAGAGCGATATGTTGCCTGACGGTGCGGACCTGAGCGACTTCGTGGCCACGGTGGCGGTGCTGATCGCCGGTTTGGGGATCTCTCCGCTGCCGGTTATCGGACATTCGATGGGCGCGCTGATCGCGCTGGGTCTGGCGCTCGACCATCAGGAGAAAGTTGCGGCTCTGGTGGCGCTCAACGCGGTATACTGCCGCGATCCGGTAGCCCGTTCGGCGGTGGAGGCGCGGGCGAAGCAACTGACCGGGCGCACTGTCGACGCCCTAGGTGCCGTCGCCCGCTGGTATCCGGACGATCCCAACGGCCTGTTGGCGCGGCGCACTGTGGACTGGCTCCGCACCGTCGATCCAAATGGGTATGCCGCCGCCTATCGGGTATTCGCGACCGCGGACCACGCTTATGAGGGGCGGCTTGGCGAGCTCAAATGCCCGGCGCTGTTCATGACCGGGGTGTCCGACCCGAATTCGACCCCGGTGATGTCGGCGCGGATGGCCCGCGAGGCGCCCTATGGGCGTACCGTCGCGCTGCCCGGCGCGCGGCACATGATGCACCTGACCCACCCGGCTGAGACGACGAACACCATCGCCGCCTTTATCAACGCGGCACAGGCAACGAAGTGACTGAAATCGACTCGCGCGCCCTGCGCAATGCCTTTGGTTGCTTTCCGACCGGCGTGACGATCATCACCACCCGCGAGGCCGATGGCACCCCGCGTGGATTTACTGCGATTTCCTTCACCTCACTCTCGCTCGATCCGCCCCTGCTCTTGGCCTCGATCACGTTATCCTAATTGGCCGTGTGGTTGATTTTGCTGCTGGCGATGGCGACCCGCTGGGCTTTCTGCGTGGCGCCTATGTCAATCATGCGCTCGAGCGGCAGGCGGCAGATGCCGCCGCCGGGGCTGCGGTGTTCCGGGTCGGCGCGGTGATCGAGGCCGAGGGCACCGTGCTGCTGATACCTGGTCCGGCGACCAGCGGGCTGCGATTGCCGATCAGTGGAGGCGAGGCTGGCAACGGCTCGATGAAGGGTCTGTCGGCGATGCTTGGCGATCTGGGCGTGGTGGCGAAATCAACTTTCTCTACGCCCTGTGCGAGGATGAGGGTGGGCGGGTACAGACCGTCTATTACCGTGGCATCGGCACCGGCGAGGTGCCCCGGCGCGGCGCCTTTCACAGCCTCGGCGCGTTGCCATGGGAGCGGATCCATGACCCCGCCAATCAAAGCATGCTGCGGCGCTATGCGGCTGAGCATGCGACCGGGCGATTTGGCGTCTATGTCGGGGATATGGAAGCTGGCGAGGTGCGCGGCATATCTGGATAGCGAACCATGATTGTTCAGAAATTTATCGCAATAATCGCATTGTGATTGGCGGACGCCGGGGGTTGCTGCCCCGGCGCCGAATTGTCGCTTCGATCAGATGGCGATTTCAGCATTCACCATTGGATCGTTGAGATTCGCCACCAGGACGGTGCGCCCCTGGCACGGCATGGCGCCGGATGTGTTGCGCTGCGGCCAGTCGCGCAGATCGTAGCGCTGCAATATCCGCAGGGGCCGGCCTTCGCCCGGATCGCCCATCAGCGCGAGATTTTGCACCTGGCGTGGCTCTTGCAATATCGGCTCGAGCACAGGCTGGAGCTTGTCCATCACCTCAAGGGCGCGCTCCGGGCCAATTGGATCGGTCAGGGGCATGTGGAAGCGATGGGTAGCCGCGGTTGGAAACTTAACCACCGAGTCGACGCTTCCGACGTCATTGCCATACGGCGCCGGCGCCACAGCCTGGGCCGCGGTAAAGCCATTGGCGGGCTCGCTGAGCTGCCCTAATGCGTTGCCGATCCGAGCGACCAGTTCGTTAAGCTCCGGGCTGACTTGGCTCGGAACCAGTGCGACGCATCTGTCCACCACCGCCAGACGAAGGCGCGGCATCTGAAACGCGACACTTTCCTCGACCAGCAGTCCAAGGACGTGCTCGAGTGCGAAGAAGCTGAGATCGGCACCGAGGTGGAAAGGCGCCTTGACCACGGCATGGAACCCGTGGCTCCGGGCGTGCTGGGTGATTGCCGTGGTGTCAAAGGCGAGGCCGCTAAACGCACCACGGACGCGGCGTTCGCCCTGTTCCGCGCACCAGCCGGTCCAGGAGGCGCCGAACCGGGCGAGCGCATCGGTGCGCTTGGGTACCCAATAGACCGCGTACTTCTCAAAATCGTCTGACATGGTTCTCTCCCTTCCCGTTCAGTTCTCGCATCCAGCTTCTTCGGATCTGGATTTGTAGGCTGTGACGAAAGTCACAAAGATGAACGGAGTGTGAAGATTTTATTATAGCCGTTCGGTTTGGCAAAATTTTGGCGCCGGGTGTAGACGTTTCTGGCCAGGTCACTTCCGCCGATCTAGTGCCTGTGTTCTACGGGGGAGTGATGATTCTGTGCGGCGAGCGCGACCAGAGAGTCCGCGTGAATGTGGGGTATTATGGCAGACGGATCGCAGCCGAAACTGGATACCAGCCCGCATGTCTCGGACGAGATACGCAAGACTACCTGCTACATGTGCGCCTGCCGGTGTGGCATCGACGTGCATCTGCGCGACGGGGCCGATGGAAAGCGGGTTGTCAGCTATATCGAGGGCAACCGCGATCACCCGGTGAACCGGGGTGTGCTGTGCGCCAAGGGCTCGGCCGGGATCATGCAGCATTATTCGCCGGCCCGGCTGAAAAAGCCGCTGAAGCGCACTGGTCCGCGCGGTTCGGGTCAGTTTCAGGAGATCGAGTGGGACGAGGCGCTGGAGATTGCAACCGGCTGGCTTGACCCGATCCGGCGCAGTGATCCGAGCAAGCTGGCGTTCTTTACCGGGCGCGACCAGTCGCAGTCGCTGACATCATGGTGGGCGCAGCAATACGGCACGCCGAATTATGCCGCCCATGGCGGGTTCTGCTCGGTCAACATGGCGGCGGCGGGAATCTATACGTTGGGCGGGGCGTTCTGGGAATTCGGCACGCCCGACTGGGAGCGCACCCGGTTGTTCATGATTTTTGGCGTGGCCGAGGACCATGATAGCAACCCGATCAAGATCGGTATCGGCCAGTTGAAGACCAATGGCGGCAAGGTGATCGGGGTCAACCCGGTGCGCACCGGCTATAATGCGGTTGCCGACGAGTGGGTCGGGATCACGCCCGGCACAGATGGGTTGTTCATCCTGGCGATGGTGCATGAGTTGCTGCGCACCGGCCATGTCGATCTCGACTATCTGTGCCGCTGGACCAATGCGCCGTATCTGGTGGACCGCAATCCGGGCGCGAGCTTCGGGCTGTTCGTACGTGACGGCGACGGCAAGCCGCTGGTCTGGGATCGCGCCAGCGGTCAGGTGCAACCGTTTGACAAACCGGGGCTGAAGCCGGCGTTGAAGGGTGATTTCCCGAGCCCCGACGGTGGACGCGCGGTGCCGGTGTTCGAGCTGATGGCCGAGAAATACCTGGCGCCGGAATACACCCCCGATGCGGTGGCCGAGCGGTGTGGCGTCACCGCCGCGACGATCAAGCGGCTGGCGGCGGAGTTGGCCGATGTGGCGTTCAATCAGGCGTTCGAGATCGAGCTGCCCTGGACCGATTTTCGCGGCGAAAAACATGAGAGCTTCATTGGCCGCCCGGTCAGCTTCCATGCTATGCGCGGGATCTCGGCCCATTCGAACGGGTTCCAGACCTGCCGGGCGCTGCACGTGTTGCAGTTGCTGTTGGGCACGGTCGAGGCGCCGGGCGGGTTCCGCTTCAAGCCGCCCTACCCGAAGCCGGTCGAGGCGCACCCCGCCCCGCACAGCAAGTCGCGGCCGGATTCGCCGTTGAACGGCCCGCATCTGGGCTTTCCCCGCTCGCCTGACGATCTGGCGCTGCGCGAGGACGGCTCGCCGGTGCGCATCGACAAGGCGTTCACCTGGGACGCGCCGATGTCGATCCACGGCATGATGCATATGGTGATCGCCAACGCCCATGCCGGCGATCCCTACAAGATCGATGTGTTGTTCATTTACATGGCCAACATGGCCTGGAATTCCTCGATGAATACCGCCGGTGTCATCGACATGCTGACCGACAAGGATGATAGCGGCGCATATAAAATCCCCAAGATCATCTACTCCGATGCCTATTCATCCGAGATGGTCGCCTATGCCGACCTGGTGTTGCCGGACACCACCTATCTGGAGCGCCACGACTGCATCAGCATGCTGGACCGGCCGATCTGCGAGGCGGACGCGGCGGCGGATGCGATCCGTTGGCCGGTGGTCGAGCCGGCCACACAAGCTGAAGGGCGCGACGTGCGCGGGTTCCAGTCGGTGCTGATCGATCTGGGCGCGCGGCTGCAGCTGCCGAGCTTTGTCGACGAGGCGGGCAATCCGAAGTACCGCGACTACGCTGACTATATCGTCAACCACGAGCGCCGCCCAGGCGTTGGCCCGCTGGCCGGTTGGCGCGGCGAGGACGGCGAGGCGACCGGGCGTGGTGCGGTGAACCCGCGCCAATTGGAGCGCTACATCGAGAACGGCAGCTTCTTCCAGACCCATATCCCCGAGGAGGCGCGGTTCTTCAAGCCGTTCAACGCTGCCTATCAGGATTGGGCGGTGAAGATGGGGTTCTTCGACAAACCGCAGCCCTACATCTTCCAGATCTATGTCGAGCCGGTCCGCAAGTTCCAGTTGGCCGCCGAAGGCCACGGTGAGCGCCAGCCGCCGGAGCATCTGCGGGCCCAGGTCAAGGCGGCGTTCGATCCGCTGCCGGTGTGGTGGCAGCCGTTCGAGCAGGCGGCGGTAAGTGGCGAGGAATTTCCGCTGCACGCGATCACCCAGCGCCCTGCCGCGATGTACCATTCCTGGGGCACCCAGAACGCCTGGCTGCGCCAGATCCACGGGCAGAACCCGCTCTATGTGCATGGCTCGGTGCTTGAGGCGCATGGGTTGAAGGACGGCGATTGGGCCTATCTCATCTCGCATCACGGACGGATCAAGGTGCCGGTGGCGCGGATGGACGCGCTGAACCCGCACACGGTCTGGACCTGGAACGCCATCGGCAAGCGCGAGGGGGCGTGGGCGTTGGACCCGAAGGCGCCGGAGGCGCAGAAGGGGTTCTTGCTGAACCACCTGATCCATGAATTGTTGCCGCCGAAGGGCGACGGGCTGCGCTGGTCGAACTCGGACCCGGTAACCGGCCAGGCGGCCTGGTATGACCTGCGGGTCAAGATCGAGAAGGCCGAGGCTGGCGCGGAGGTCTCCGAGCCACGGATCGGGCGGCAGAAGTCGCCGGTCGGGCAGGGGTCGGGAAACGTGGCGCATGGGGAAGGGTGGAAATGACAACGCTGCCTGAATCCACCCAGCGCAAACTGGGGCTGGTGATCGATCTCGACATCTGTGTCGGGTGTCATGCTTGTGCTGTCAGCTGCAAGGAGTGGAACACCGGCGGCTATGGCGCGCCGCTGGCCGATACGGACGCCTACGGCGCCGATCCGGTGGGTGCTTGGCTGAACCGGGTCCATACGTTTGAGGTCCAGCCGCCACCTAGCCCAACCGGGCCCGCACCGGCGCAGATCGTGCATTTCCCGAAGTCCTGCCTGCATTGCGATGACGCGCCTTGCGTGACGGTTTGCCCGACCGGGGCCAGCTACAAGCGGGTTGAGGACGGCATTGTGCTGGTGAACGAGGACCATTGCATGGGCTGCGGGTTGTGCGCCTGGGCCTGCCCTTATGGCGCGCGCGAGATGGATCCGCTGGCCGGGGTGATGAAGAAATGCACCCTGTGCGTCGACCGCATCTACAACGAGAACCTGCCGGAGGAGGACCGGATCCCGGCCTGCGTGCGATCCTGCCCAGCCGGAGCCCGGCATTTTGGCGACCTCGGCGACCCGGATAGCGATGTCAGCCAGCTGGTCACCGAGCGCGGCGGGTTTGATCTGATGCCCGAGCAGGGCACCAAGCCGACCAATAAATACCTGCCGCCGCGTCCGCGTGATGCACAGCTTGGTGGCTGCGGCGGCGGGGCAGTCAATTTGGCGGAGTTAGCCGAGCCGGAGGTTAAGGGGTTCCTCGGCTGGCTCGACAAGGCGCTCGAGAGGATCGGCTGATGCATCCGGCACCCTCGATCGTATTGTTCACCGTGCTGTCCGGCCTCGGGCTGGGGCAGATGGCTTGGCTGAGTCTGGGGCTCGGCCCCGATGAGGGGCTGTTTCGCTGGATTGCCTGCGCCTTGGCGCTGGCGGTGGCGGGGAGTGGCGGGTTGTGCTCGACCGGGCATCTCGGGCGCCGCGACCGGGCCTGGCGGGCGTTCAGCCAATGGCGCTCGTCGTGGCTGTCGCGCGAGGCCTGCCTGATGGTCGCGGCGATGGCGGCGTTCGGGTTGTACGCGGCGATCTGGTGCCTGGGTGGGGTGCGGCTGTGGGGCCTTGGTATCGTGGCGTCGGTGTTGGCGGTGGCGACGATCTATTCGACGGCGATGATCTATGCTCAGCTGAAGACGGTGCCGCGCTGGAGCATGACGCCGACGGCGTGGTTGTTCCTGGCGGTCGGGTTGACCGGCGGGCTGCTGGCGAGCGGGGCTGTTGCCGGGTTGATAGGGGGGGCCGTGCACGGGTGGTGGACCGCCTTGGCATTGGTGATAACCGTCGGGGTGGTGATCTGGTGGCAGACCGCTGCGGCGGGGGCGGTGCGTTCGGCCGATGGTTCGACCATGGAAACGGCGACGGGCCTAGGCTTCATGGGCCGGGTGCGGTTGTTCGAGGCGCCGCATACCGGCTCGAACTATCTGTTGAAGGAAATGGCCTATGAAGTTGGCCGCAATCGAGCTTTCGAGTTGCGCCGCATCGGCGCGGCGCTCGGGTTCCTGACGCCGCTGGTGTTTAGCGTGGCGGCATTGCTCGTTGGCGGCTGGTTGATGGCGCTGGCGCTGGTCGCCCATGTGGTAGGGATGCTGGCGCTGCGCTGGCTGTTCTTCGCCGAGGCCGAGCATGTGCAGGCACTGTATTACGGGCGGAAGTGACAGCGGCCATGGGAGAGTTCGACCGGATCCCGGTGATCGATCTGGCGCCGCTGAGCGACCCGGCAGGCGCTGGGATTGACCGGCTTTGCGCCGATATTCTGGCAGCCTATGGCACGGTTGGGTTCGGATACCTGGTCAACCACGGTATTGAGCCTGCCTTGATCGACGGTGTTTTTGATGCATCCGCCAGGTTCCACGCCCTGCCTCGGGCCGAGAAGATGAAGGTCGAGCTGAATGCGATCCATCGTGGGTTCATTCCGATAAACACCTCGACCGACCGCAATTCGAAGCTGGCCAAGGTGACCAAGCCGAACCAGAGCGAATCCTTCATGGTGATGCGCGAGGCCGGGCCGGATAAGGCGGAGGTGCGGGCCGGGGCCTATCTGGCCGGGCCGAACCAGTGGCCGGAGGAGTTGCCGGGATTTCGCGCGGCGGTGACGGCCTATGATGATACGCTGTCGGGGTTGGCGGGCAAGCTGGTGCGGGTGATCGCGCGCGCACTGGGTGCCGATGTGGCGGATTTTGCCGCCGCCTTCGACCCACCAACAACCTGGTTGCGTTTGCTGCACTATCCGCCGCAGCCACCGGCCAGCCCGGATGACCTATTTGGCTCGGCCCCGCATACGGATTTCGGCTGCATCACGTTATTGGCCCAGGATGGGGTGGGTGGGTTGAAGGTGATGACGCCGGCGGGGGTTTGGGTCGATGCGCCGCCGCTGGCGGGCAGTTTTGTGATGAATGTCGGCGATATGCTGCACCGCTGGAGCAACGGGCGCTTGCTGTCGACACCGCACCGGGTGATCAACCGATCCGGCCGCGAGCGCTATTCCTGCCCGTTCTTCTACGACCCCAACGTTAGCGCCGAGATTGCCCCGTTGCCGAGTTGCAGCGGGCCGGGGAACCCGCCACGGTTCGCGCCGCAGGTGTTTGGGGAGTTTTTGCGGGCGGAACTGGAGGCGTCGTATCAGAAGCATGCCAAGGGTTGAGCGTAGTGGGAGGGGGTGTTCTACGGCGTTCAGCGGTGCCTCACACACCCTTGCGGGGCCTTGGCTTTTGTGCGCGCTGTTCCTCGTGGCGTTGGCGTAGCGCTGCTACCTGTTCGCGTGAGCGGAGCCGGTTGGCGTCGCGTAGCGCCTCGGCAATGAAGTCCATATGCGCTTCGATCGCCGCCCGCGCCGCCTGCGGGTTGCGCCCAATGACCGCGTCGCGGATTGCCCGGTGCTGATCAAACAGCCTGATACGGCTTTCACGCAGGGAATAGACGGCACTACGGTTGTAGAAAACGCCGCGAACCAGCAGGTCATACAGCGAGCGCATCATGTGCAGCATCACCACATTGTGCGCCGCCTCGACGATGGTCATGTGGAACTCGGCGTCGATGGCCGCTTCCTCGGCGGGGTTACGCTTTTGCGTGGCGTCCTCCATGCGCCGGAAGACGCTGTCGATCACCGCGAGGTCGGCGTCGGTGGCATTGATCGCGGCGCGCTCGGCGGCCAGCCCCTCCATGTCGCGGCGAAAGGCGATGTAGTCGAACAAGGCAGTGTCGTGGGTGGCGAACAGCTCGATCAGCGGTGCGGCAAAGGCCGAGCCAAGGACTTCGGCGACAAAGGTGCCGCCGCCGGGGCGGGTGGCGATCAGGCCGCGCTGCTCCAGATCCGCCAGGGCCTCGCGCAGCGTCGGGCGCGAGACATCCATGGTCTCGGAAAGCTCGCGCTCGGCCGGCAGGCGGTCGCCGGGGCGGAGCACGCCCTGGAGGATCAGCTCCTCGATCTGCTGGGTGACCGTGGTGGATATCTTCTCGGCTACGATCTTCTGGAATGGCATGAGCGTCTTTCCGGCCAGGTTAGGCGTCGATCATAGTCGGTGGGCCGGCGGGATTAAACAGCGATCTTGAACGCCATGCGGTCAATGTTCCGGGGGAACTTCAGCATTTGATCGCCAGGACAGGGCGCTTGCGCGGGTTGGTCAATTGGCTAGTCTGACGGAGGGTATCGTATTTTCAGGGTGGAGGGCAGGTTGACGAAATGATCGCTGATCTTTCGATGTATGACTGGCCCGGGGTTCGGGCGGAGACCGACGTCTTTTGGGGCGAGGTTGCCCGGCGGCTGGGGGAGGCAGGGATCGAGGCGCCGGCGGGGTTGACGCGGGGGCCGGATGCGGGCGTTTTTTGGCGCGACCCCGATCTGTTGTTGGGCCAGACCTGCGGGATGCCGTTTGTCTGTGGCCTTTGTGGCGATGCGCGGATTATTGCGCGACCGGACTACGGACTGCCGGGGGCGAGTGGCGGGTTTTATCGCTCGGTGATTCTGGTGCGGGCCGAGGATGCGGCTGGTACTGGACCCGAGGCTGTGCTGGCCCAGCGGGGGCGGCGGGTTGCGGTCAACGAGTGGCGCTCGTTCTCGGGCCATGTGGCGTTGCGGGCCTATCTGGCGGGGTTGCGCGTCGGCGCCAGCGATCCGTTCTTCGGCGAGGCTGTGATGAGCGGGGCGCATGTCAATTCGGCCCGCATTGTGGTCCGCGGCGAGGCCGATGTGGCGGCGCTGGACGGAGTAGCCTGGGTGCTGTTGCAGAGGCTGGAGCCGGAGATTGCGGAACGTCTGGCGGTGCTCGACATGACGGCGTTGGCTCCGGCGCTGCCTTTCATCGCCGCGCCCCGCTTTGCCGGTCTTCGGGCCGAGCTTGTGTCGGCATTGGCTGGTGCTGCGGCGGCATTGCCGCCGGTTCCCGGACGGCCCCGCGCCGTCGCTCCGGCGGATGACGGCGACTACGAACCGGTCCGCGCGGTGGCCCACAGTGCCGCCACCGAACGGTTCGCCTCCGGCGCGCCGGAGATGTCGAATCTGCTGGGCTGACCCCAACCTGGCCCCGGCGGCGATCAAAGGTGGCGATTGCAATCAAATCCGGGCTTGCGCGCGCGCGCCCGCTCGATCAAGCTTCAGTGAAAACAACAAGGACGTGGAATGGCGCGGGAATATCTTCTTTCGGTCGAGGATCTGTCAGTCTGCTTCGGATTGCCGGGAACGGTGCGGCCGGTGGTCGATGGCGTATCCTTTGACCTGACCGAGGGTGAGACCCTGGCCATTGTGGGTGAATCCGGGTCCGGCAAAACGCTCATCGGCAAGGCGCTGATGGGTCTGTTGCCGAAGGCGGCGCATTGCTTTCAGGGCCGGGCGATGTTCCGTCAGGGCGGCCGCGAGATCGACCTGCTGGACCAGAGCCGCGAGAATTACCGTGACCTGCGCGGCCATACCCTGTCGATGATTTTCCAGGAGCCGATGAGCGCATTGTCGCCGCTGCACCGGGTTGGCGAGCAGGTCGGCGAGGTGTTGCGGACCCATCATCTGGTCCGGGGTCTGAAAACCGATCTGCGCAGCCGGGTGTTGGAGATTTTCGGCGAGGTTGGTTTCCCCGACCCCGAGCGGATCTATCGCTCCTATCCCTTCGAATTATCGGGCGGGTTGCGCCAGCGCGCGGTGATCGCCATGGCGATGATCGCCAACCCGACGCTGGTGATCGCCGACGAGCCGACCACCGCACTGGATGTCACCACCCAGGCGATGGTGCTGGACCTGCTGCGCCGGTTACAGGGCGATCACAAAATGTCGGTCATCATGATCACTCATGATCTGGGGGTGGTTGCCAATATGGCCGACCGCGTGGTCGTGCTGAAACGTGGGCGGCTGGTCGAGTCCGGTGCCGTGCGCACGGTGCTGGATACCCCGGGGCATTCCTACACCCGCAAGCTGGTCGCGGCGGCGCCGCATGTGCCGCTTAACATCGCCTGCTACGAGCCGCCGGGTAACGACCTGATCATGCGGGTTGAGAACCTGTCGAAAATCTATCCGGGTCGAGCCCGGTCCTTTGGCCCGCCGGATAAACCGACCGTAGCCCTCGCCGAGTTCAGCATGGCGATGGAGCGCGGCAAAACGCTGGCGTTGGTCGGCGAGTCGGGGTCGGGAAAGTCCACCGTCGCCCGGCTGATCCTGCGGGCGGAGCGGCCTGATCCCGGTGCGACGATTGAGTTCTGCGGCGAAGACGGAATCAAAGAAGATGTCACCGCGATGGACGGCCCGGCGCTGAAGGCCTACCGCCGCCGGGCGCAGATTGTGTTTCAGGACCCGTATGCGGCGCTGAGCCCGCGCATGTCGGTGCAGGATATTCTGACCGAGCCGCTGCGCATCCACCGTATCGGCACCTCGGTCGAACAGCGCGAGCGGGCCGCCTATCTAATGGGGAGGGTCGGGCTGTCGCCGGATCATCTGGCGCGGTTTCCCTATGCCTTTTCCGGCGGCCAGCGCCAGCGCATCGCCATTGCCCGGGCACTGGCGCTGGAGCCCGAGTTGCTGATCTGCGACGAGCCGACCTCGGCGCTGGATGTCTCGGTTCAGGCTGAGGTGCTGGAGCTTCTGGCGGAACTGAGCGCCGAGTTGGGGCTTTCATATCTGTTCATCAGCCATGACCTGGCGGTGGTGGCGCAACTGGCCGACCGGGTGATGGTGATGCGCGGCGGCCGGGTGATCGAGGAGGGTTCGGCCGACTGCATTTTCGGCGACCCGCGCCACCCCTATACCCACGCCCTGATCGCCGCCCATCCGGAGCCGGAGATTGACCGACGCCTTGACCTGGCTGTGGTTGCCCGCGGCGCCGGTGGTCCCGAAAGCTGGCCCGACCCGTATCGCTATGAGGGCGACGCAGCACCGGGTTTCGTCGAGGTTTCGCCCGGCCATCTGGTGAGGAGTGCCGCATGAGAGCCTTCGTCCTCGTCCTTGCATCGGTAATCGCGTTTGCCATTCCCGCCGCCGCGACCGATTTGATCGAGACCCCTTCGCTGGTCGAACGCGTGGCCTCCGGCGAGTTGCCGCCGATTGCCGAGCGGGTGCCGCAGGAGCCGTTGGTTGCCGATCTTGCCGCCTCAAAACGCGAGCTTGGCCGATCTGGCGGAACCCTGCGGATGTTCGTCACCCGGGCCAAGGATATCCGCTACATGGCGGCCTATGGGTATGCCCGGCTGATTGGTTATGACTCGGCGTATCGGCTGGCGCCCGATCTTCTGCGTGACATCACCGTCAGCGAGGACGGAAAATCAATCACCCTGCATCTGCGGCGCGGCCACAAATGGTCCGATGGGCAGCCCTTCACCACCGAGGATTTCCGCTATTGGTGGGAGGATGTGGCACAGAACCCGGATGTGAGCCCGGGTGGGCCGCCGGTCGAGATGATGGCGGGCGGGCTCATGCCCACGGTCGAGGTGATCGATGCGGTGACGATCAAATACTCGTGGATCATGCCAAACCCGTTGTTCCTGCCAGCGCTGGCGATGGCGCGGCCGGTCTATATCTACTCGCCGGCTCACTACATGAAGCAGTTCCACGCGCGTTATACCGATTCTGAAAAACTGGCGGCGGCGGTTGAGGAAAACAAAACCCGTAATTGGGCGCAGCTGCATAATCGCCGTGACAACCTTTACAATTTCGACAATCCGGAATTGCCGGTCTTGCAACCCTGGTTCAATACCTCGAAGAAAAACGGTCAGCGCTTTGTTCTGCAGCGTAATCCCTACTATCATCGGATCGACGCCAATGGCCGACAGCTTCCCTATATCGACCAGGTCGACCTGGAAATTGCGGCCTCCGGGCTGATCCCGGCGAAAGTTGCGCTGGGTGAGGCGACTCTGCAGGTACGCTCGCTCGGGTTCTCCGACGCTCCGGTGCTGAAGAAGGGCGAGGCGGAGGGTGGCTATGTCGTCAACTTGTGGCGCTCGGGGACGGCCTCCGAGGTGGCGCTTTATCCAAACCTGACCTACGGCGATCCGGTTTGGCGGAACCTGTTTCGCGAAGTCGATTTCCGCCGCGCGTTGAGCCTCGCAGTCAGTCGCAAGGCGATCAACAAGGTGCTGTATTTTGGTCTGGCCAAGGAACGCGCTGTCGCGGCGCTGGAGGAGAGCCCGTTCTACGACGTCGAGAATGCGGTTGCCTGGGCACGTTTCGATCTCGACGAAGCCAACCGGCTGCTTGATGGACTGGGGCTCGAGAAGCGCAATAGTGCCGGCGTTCGACTGCTGCCTGACGGTCGGCCGATGGAGATCATCATCGAGAGCGCGGGCGAGCGGCGCGAGGAGGCCGATACGCTGGAGCTGGTTGCTGCGACCTGGGCGCAGGCGGGCATCCGGCTGCTGGTTCGCACCCTCGATCGCGACATCCTGCGCAACCGGGCTTATTCCGGCCAGTCTATGATGGTCGCCTGGTATGGTTGGAACAACGGCATTCCGACGGCGGACGCGCCGCCGTTCGAGCTGGCGCCGGTCGATCAGGCCAACTATTCGTGGCCGCGCTGGGGGCAGTACCACCAGACCAAGGGGTCGGCTGGCGAGGTGGTCGATATGCCCGAGGCCGAGCGGCTGCTGAGGCTGTATGAGCAGTGGGCGCTGACCAGTAGCGCTGAGCGCAAGGCCGCAATCTGGCGCGAGATGCTGGATATCCATGCCGATCAGGTCTTCATCATCGGCACCGTCAGCCGGGCGCCGATTCCGGTGGCGTCGGTGGCGAAACTGCGAAACGTGCCGACCGAGGGCCTTTATGCCTGGGATCCAGGCGCCCATTTGGGAGTCCACCGGATGGATGAGTTTTTCTTCGTTGATGGAGAAGGCTCGTGACAGTCTATCTGATCCGCCGCTTCGCTACGATGCTGCTGACGCTGGCGGTGATCTCGGCGCTGGTGTTCATCATCATCAACCTGCCGCCGGGAAACTATCTGTCGAACCAGATCGCCGAGATGCGCTATTCCGGCGAGGCCTCCGGGATCGCCAAAGCCGAGGAGATGGTGAAGCAATACTCGCTGGATAAGCCGATCTGGCAGCAATACTTCATCTGGCTCGGAGTGATGCCCGGACCTGACGGTTTCACCGGGCTGTTGCAAGGCGATTTTGGTTGGTCGTTCGAGCTTGGGCGGCCGGTCGCCGAGGTGGTTGGCGAGACCGCCTGGCTGACCGTGTTGGTCAATCTGTCATCGTTGTTGTTCGTTTATGTGGTGGCCTTGCCGTTGGGCACCATCGCGGCGGTTCGCGCCAATACCTGGATCGACTACGCCGCCTCGCTGATCGGCTATATTGGTCTGGCGACGCCGAATTTTCTGCTGGCGCTGATCATGCTGTTCTACGGCGCGCGCTATTTTGGCATCCCGATCGGCGGGCTGATGGGGCACGAGTATGAAGGCGCGGAGATGAGTTGGGGCAAGATGCAGTCGATTCTGATCCATCTGATCGTGCCGACGATCGTCATCGGCACCTCGGCGGCGGCGGCGGTGATGCGCCGGTTGCGGGCCAATTTGATGGATGAGTTGAACAAGCCCTATGTCGAGACCGCGCGGGCCAAGGGCGTGCCGCCGGTGACCAGGATCATCCGCTATCCACTGCGCATGGCGCTGAACCCCTTCGTCGCCGATATCGGCAATCTGGCGCCACAGCTGGTGTCCGGCTCGGTGATGATTTCGGTGGTGATGAGCCTGCCGACGATTGGCCCGATCCTGCTGCAGGCGCTGAAAAGCCAGGATATCTTCATGGCCGGGTTCATCCTGCTGTTCGTGTCGATCCTGACCCTGGTGGGCATGCTGATCTCGGACATTCTGCTGACGCTGCTGGATCCGCGCATCCGGCTGTCATCGGCGCGGCGGGAGGCATGAGTTGACGATCCAGCCCGTGCATTTTGTTGGCCCCGATGACGAGGATGTCGAGGTTGATCGCCAGTCGCTCGACCGCGCCGATTTCGATGCGCCGACCCGTGTGCTGGTCTGGCGCCGTTTTAAGCGGCACAAGCTGGGGGTCGCCTGCGGGCTGTTCCTGGTCGCTCTCTATGCCATGCTGCCGTTCATGGAGGTGATCGCGCCCTACGCGCCGAACACCCTGGACGAGGACAACATTTTTGCCCCACCGCAGGGGCTGTATTTGTTCCACGACGGCAAATACGTCGGGCTGCACACCTATCCAACAGCGACGGTCTATGACGCCGACACAGGGCTAGTGAAGCCGGTCGCCAACACGACCGACGCTTTGGCGGTGCCGGTGCTGACGACTTGTGGCGAGACCTACTGGCTGCTGGGCCTGATCGAGAGCCGGTTCCATCTGATCTGCCCGCCGGAGGGTGGCGCATTGTATCTGTTGGGGTCGGACCGGCTGGGGCGCGATGTCCTGAGCCGAATCCTGCATGGGGCAAGGCTGAGCCTGACCATCGGGTTGATCGGGGTCACCGTCAGCTTTGCGATCGGGCTGACATTGGGCGGCATCGCCGGATATTTCGGCGGCTGGATCGATGCCACCGTGCAGCGCGCCATCGAGGTTTTTCGCTCGTTGCCGGAGCTGCCGATCTGGCTGGCGCTGTCGGCGGCGGTGCCGGTTAACTGGAACTCGTTGGCGGTGTTCATGATGATCTCGGTGATCCTGGGGCTGCTCGACTGGCCCGGGCTGGCCCGTGCCGTGCGATCCAAGTTCCTGGCGCTGCGCGAGGAGGATTATGTGCGCGCCGCCGAGTTGATGGGCGCCTCGCCGGGCCGGGTGATCCGCGACCACATGATGCCGAATTTCATGAGCCACCTGATCGCCTCGGCCTCGCTGAGTATCCCGGCGATGATCCTGGGCGAGACGGCGCTGAGCTTTCTGGGCTTCGGCATCCGGCCGCCGTCGGTTTCGTGGGGACTGATGCTGAACGACGCGCTGAATGCCGGGCTGGGGGCGCTGGAGATCTACCCTTGGGTTCTGTATCCGATGGTGCCGGTGATCCTGGTGGTGCTGGCGTTCTCGTTTGTCGGCGACGCGCTGAGGGACGCGCTGGATCCGTATTCGTGATTGGTGGCTAGGGACGAGGGACATGGCGGGATCGCTGAGCGAAGCGCAGGTTGAGCAATACCGCCGCGATGGGTTCCTGTGCCCGGTCGATGTGCTGACCCCGGCCGATGCCGCTGCCCACCGGGCGGCACTGGAGGGGAACGAGGCGCGTTATGGCGCTGGCGGGCTGCCGCGGCCGATCAGCCAGTATTACCGGGTCAACGCCAATCTGGTGTCGGAGGCGGCCCGCATGGCGGCGCTGGACGCGCGCATTGTCGATGCGGTGGAAAGCATCCTGGGGCCAGATCTGCTGATTTGGGGCTGCGAGTATTTCATCAAGGAGCCGAGGTCGGGCAAGGTCGTCTCCTGGCACCAGGATCTGATCTATTGGGGCATGGATGGCAGCGACCACGAGGTGACCGCCTGGGTGGCGCTGTCGCCGGCAACCGAGGCATCCGGCTGCATGAAGTTCGTGCCCGGCTCGCACAAGCAATCGATCGTGCCGCATCATGACACCTTTGCCACCGACAATCTGTTGTCGCGCGGGCAGGAGATCGCGGTCGAGGTTGACGAGGCGGATGCTGTGGCGGTGGCATTGCAGCCGGGCCAGATGTCGCTGCATCATGGGCGGCTGTTCCATGCCAGCGGACCCAATGTGACCAGCGACCGGCGGATCGGCTTTGTCGCGCGCTTCATCCGGCCGGATACGCCGAAGGCGGGCAAGGGCAACGACTACGCCATGCTGGCGCGGGGCTGCGACCGGACCCGGAGCCGGATCAATGTGGCGCCGCCGCCGGGAAGCTTTTCACCGGCGGCGCTGGCGTTGTATGAAGAGGTGCTGGCGGCGCAGTCGTCAACGCTGGCCGAGGGTGCTGAGGCGCCGGTCGGCTTCTATCAGACCGAGGCGGGAGGATCGTGATGAACGAGGT
>Ga0307379_10002709_pt1 | contig 26075 bp, 18 predicted proteins | sample UN2MG_FD_202237 | JGI IMG/M metagenome (GOLD analysis project Ga0307379, IMG submission 202237) | Soil microbial communities from Risofladan, Vaasa, Finland - UN-2 | ecosystem: Environmental > Terrestrial > Soil > Coastal area > Acid sulfate soil | place: Finland: Risofladan, Vaasa | collected...
TGGATACATATTGTTACAAGAAACAGGAGGGTATGGGGGAGCGAATGCTCCGGAGCAGCGTCCATCTTGGGCAGCTTCTGCTGATTCATTTCAGTGTCCAGTCACTTCGACTGAGAAAGGAGATTTGCCTATGAAGGTATCAAACAATACGGGCGCTCCCCAGTTGATTCTCAACTGGAAGCATCTAATCCTGGTATTGTTACATCTTGGTGTTTTCATTCACTTGGTTTTGAGTCAAGAGTTGATTACAGCAGAGGTACGTGCCAGGGCGCTGCCCCATACTCTCCTGTATGAAAGGTCATAACGCAGAAAAAAGTCAGGTGGGAGTCAATTGACTACAGAGTTAATAGTGGCAGGTTTTGGTGGACAGGGGGTTCTCCTGTTCGGTAAGTTTCTGGCTCTCTCTGGCTTGAAGGAGGGCAAGGAGGTCGTTTGGATACCGTCTTATGGCCCCGAAATGCGCGGCGGGACGTGCAACTGCACGGTAGTGGTCTCAGACGATCCGATCGGCTCTCCGATCATCGATTCACCGAATACGGTCGTTGTGATGAACAAGCCCTCGTTGGCTAAGTTCGGACCAAGGGTCAGCCCTAATGGGCTTCTATTGATCAACAGATCGCTGATCGATACGACGTCGGACAGAACTGATATACGCATAGAGACCGTCCCGGCCAACGACATCGCGCTCGAGCTGGGCAACGGTAAGGCCGCCAATATGGTCGCGCTTGGCGCCTACGTTGCACTCACGAAGGTCGTCAAGCTCGACACCGTCCTGAGCGTTGTCGAGGAGAGCTTCGCCAAGAAAAAAGAGTTCCTCGACCTGAATATCAGCGCAGTGAAGAAGGGCTACGAGCTAGCCAGCTAAGTAGGCGGTTGGCGGTTCACCGTGTAGGGCGGCCTTTCTAGCCTGTCCGTTGGCGGTTGGCCGTGTAGGACGCGGGCTTTCTGAGGCTGGGTCATAAGTCCGTTTTGCCTGTGTAGGGGCGATTCACGAATCGCCCTCGTCTAATCCGATCGGGCACCTTATGGGCGGTTCGTGAACCGCCCCTACACGACGTCGATGTCCTTCTGAAGAACTGCGGGCCTTGCGGTCTTCTATTGGGTGATTCTCGTGTGCGAAGTTACGCCGAGCTCTTTTCTGGCCGCTTCTGTGTCCTCTGCTATATGCCGAAACTCGGAGACGAGTCCGTCCACAATCTTCGCGACATAAAGCCGTCTTTGGCGGATTTCATCTCCTCTCGACACCTGCTCGCACGAGCCGGTGGTTCTCCCGACAATGACAGCGGCGTTATCAACCAAATGGACGACTGGCCATTTGATCAGAATCCTCAATACACATTACGCTTGAATCTGCATAACAACGTCGCAAGAAGGTGCTTTCAAATGCATGGACAGAGTCAGTGTCATCTGGGTTCGTTGGTCATGGCAATTGTCTCAAATCATCTAGGTCCTTCAACCTCCCACTTGCCTGCTTGTTCTTCTTTAGCATCGGGAGAGAGATGATATTGACGGGAATACCATCGACTTCAGCGATGACGCGCTGCGCGTAGCATTCCTCAAAATCAACACCGGAAATCCCGGTCTGCAATTCTACCCTGATTGGCGGGACCCCCATCCTTATTACCTTATCCCGCTCCAGGAATAGGGACTCAGTTGCTTCGCGGGCGGATATCCCGAATTGCCTGACTGCGCGGGAAATCCGCGAGGCATTCTCTCTGTCAACGGGGATCCAGATGTCCATATCCCCTGTGGCGCGGGGATGGCCATGGAATCCAACCGCGTGTCCGCCGATTAAGAGATATCTAACTTCGTTTGAGTTCAGCAACCTCAAGAACTCTTTGAAGTCGGGATGTAGCTGTATCATAGCCATACACCAACCACCTATTCACCTCAACAGCAGAGAGGCGCTCCTCCGGAGTCCTGCTCAGCCAATACTCCAAATCATCATCCGCTTCAGACAAAGGGACTACAGAAAACGCGGACCTGTCTAACCTCGGAAGCGTCTCTTCAGCCATCATTTATCTCCATAGTAACCTGCCCCAGCCTCATCGTCTGCCTCAGCTCAGGGACCCCGGTGGCATCCACGAAGTTATAGCTTTCTTCGTGTGTCTTCGTGAACTTCGCGGACCGTTTAGCCCTAGAAGGATTACAAGCCTATCCACCTGTGCACTCCTTCTAATCGCACATTCCAACTTGTCAAATCTCAAACCACATCTGAATCTATCATATCTTTAGGAACAGAAACTGCAACATATCATCTGCTTAAGTAGAGGCTTCAACTTGTATTCGCCACGCTCCGCTCTATCATGAAGAACATATTGGGTGACCTTGCAGAACACACAGAAAGACATCAACAGAGCTGAGATGCAGGCAATTCTTGAGATTACGGGGCTTCAGACCGAGATACCCACACGCGGTCGTGTGGTGCGACCCGCACGGGGTCTTGATCTTGTCCTGCCTCCTAGGGGGTCCCTGGGTATCGCCGGGGAGTCCGGCTGCGGCAAGACGATGCTTTTGCTTGCGATAATGAGGCTGCTTCCGCCCGGGGCAAAGATAACTGCCGGCTCCATCATGTTCGAGGGGCAAGACCTCGTCAAACTCCCCGAGGCCAGAATGCGGACCATCCGGGGGCGCCGCATTGCGATGGTATTTCAGGAGCCGATGACTGCCCTGAATCCTGTCTTCACAGTCGGTTCGCAGCTCATCGAGAGTATCAGGATCAACGGGCGCATCGGCCGCAAAGACGCGAGAGAACGTGCCGTCCAGCTTCTGCAAGATGTGAGGATTCCTGACCCCACACGGAGGCTCGGTCAATACCCACACGAGCTCTCAGGCGGCATGCGGCAGCGCGTGGTGCTGGCTATCGCGCTCGCGGCGAGGCCGGCCCTAGTCCTCGCTGATGAGCCAACCTCGTCCCTCGATGTTACTATCCAGGCGCGGGTCATTACATTGCTGGCTGAGCTTAAGAACGAGTTCTCCCTGAGCCTGGTCTTCGTGTCCCACGACCTTGCACTTCTGTCGCAGTTATGCGATAGGATTGCAGTTATGTATCTTGGGCGGGTCGTCGAGGTCGGCCCGACCCAGGAGGTCGTCGGAGCCCCCCTTCACCCCTACACGAAGGCCCTGCTTGACTGCATCCCCCCGCTTCCGAAAGGACTGCCCAGTCGAGATGCACCAGCCGTGTTCCACGAGATTCCGGGCGAGCTTCCCGACGCCGCGAAGACGCTCGCCGGCTGTCAGTTCCAACCACGGTGCCCCCAAGCATCACCTGATTGCGGGCTGGCTTCGCCCGAGATGCACGCTGTGCGGCCGATGCACAGCGTCGCCTGCTTCAAGGTTTGATAGGTTACACTCGGCTACCTCGGCTCTTTAGCGGCCTCCATGAAGTTGTTGATGCTTCTGACCGAACTGGGGATAGGCACCTCGCAGCCCGACGCCAGAATGAAGCCATTCGCATCTCCGGCTACATCCTTGCACCTTTTGACCTCGCGCCGCATCGCCTCCCTGTCCTCGTTCAGAAAGGTGGTTGTCCGCACATTGCCGATCACAACCGCTCGTCCGTCTGCAATCGATAACATCTTCTCGAGTGATGAGGGTGCGTCGAAGCTGATGGCGGCCGCGCCCGTATCAACCAGCATCTCCATGATGGGGTCAATGAACCCACATACATGAATCGTAAGGACCTTCCGTTGGCTCTTGAAATAGCTCACTACCTCGGTGTGGCTCGGGGCCACAAAATCCCTGTAAATGCTGGGCGAGATGAGGCTGCACGATGCGGGCGCCTCGGACAGGCTTATTCCCACGCCGGTCTTGGCAACCTCATGCCCGAAGACCTTGCAGACCTCGGTCGTAAACTCCATGAGGGCCTTGACGAAATCCGGGTCGTCGAACGTGTCCAGGAGCAGCTTCTCCGCCCCGCGAAGCTCGCACGCAAGCGACCAGGGGCCGTTGATGACGCCCCCAACGACCGCGCTGGTTCCGGCCTCCGACGCAAGCGTGCACGCCTCCAGATAGTAAGGCATGCGCCCATCGGCCAGCGGGTTGGGCACGTCCAAATGAGCCAACTTGGCCTTCTCATCAACAAGGTAGCCACGCTGCTGACACATCCGATCGTCGAAGAAATCCACCCTCTGCCCCATGGCCTCAGGCTCCATCACCAGGTCCGCCATCATAACGGCTATGTCAGGCTCGAACCGCTCGATGGCAGCCAGCTGTGCCCCGGCGAACTTCGCCGCGTCCGTCAAGAACTCCTTGATAGTTATCCCGTAGAACTTCGCATTAACCGTCCCAAGGACCGGATATGCGCAGAATCTGTCCAGTCGCTCCCGCTTGAAGGCCGCACGGACATAATCTCGTCCCGTGAGTTTCTCTGTCATAGCTACTCGCTCTCCATGTTGAAATGAACCCTCATGACCTTGATGGTCGGGGCGCCGCACAAAAAACCATCACGAATGCAATCCGGCTAGCCCTGTCAACGGATAAGCAGTCCGGCAAGCTAAAAATGCTTCACAGAGGCACAGTCCAATCTCGCGAAGCGCCTGTCAACAGATAAGCAGTCCGGCAGGCTAAAAAATGTCTCACAAGAATGTCGTGAAGAGCTCGTCCACGCCGCCGGTTGACTTGGCCTGCTCCAGCGCCTCGCGCGATTCCTTCAAGTGCCCCATCGCCGCCTCAGGGCAATCGTCCATGCTAACCGCCTCAAAAAAGCGCTTAACCGCGGGAACGAGCTCGCCGCGATGCAGGTGAATAAGACCCAGCAGATCGAATAGCCTCGCGTCGCTGCTACGAACGGCAGCGACCGCCATCCTCCCGTAGAACCCCTGCCTTGCCCCCTCATCAAGGTTGCCAACATGCTGCAGAAGCAGCGGCAACGCTCGCATGTAGAATGCGGCCAAACACCGGAACAGCCGCTCGGGCGTCTCGTCCAAAACCATCGCCCCAATAACGCGTGCCAGCGTTTCCTCGGGCAGCTTGCCGATCAGCTTGTAGCTGCTCTCTTGCACAGCCCCATCCTTGATCGCACCGACCAGGGCTGTCAGGCTCTCGGCTGAGGAGCGCGCAAGAACTTGCAGAGAGAGCGATGTGTAGTCTCGCTCGTTGATGAGGCGCAAAGCCCGCTGGACAAGTTGCTCGGGGTTCATGAAGTAGTTGCGGCACATAAGCAGCTCATCATTCCCACAACAGACAGCGATCGAGGCCGCATCGTCAGAGAGCCAGATGTGGATTGGCCGCCTGGGCACCGTGAAATGCCAGACGAGCTTCCCATCTTTGTCAAACATAAAGAGCATCGGCTTTAATCTCGACGCTGCGATGACCCAGTCGCCTGCCCCGTCGCAGCCGATCTTGCCGATCTCGTCGCCCGCATCGGCAGAATAGACGCGGCTTCCGTCCATACCCAGCCCCACAACATGCCCATCGAACGTCGCAAAGAACACGCGCGACAGGTCCGGCAGCACCGCAAGCCCCTTGACGCTGGATGCTGTCCTGTGGTCAAACACCAACGTCTGCTCCGAGTCGAGGCAAACGATGCGCCTCGCAAAGCCAAGAACTACCTTTGAGCCGTCGCGGGCCCCAACGAAGAACTGATACGCATCCTCGAACTTCTCCTTCCATAGGACCGCGCCCGGCTGCCTTTTGAGTAACGATTTTTTGGTCGCATCGTAGAATGAGACCGACGAGGTGTGCTTCGTGGCGTCCGAAACGCCCAAGAAAGCAAACCGCCCGTCAGGCGACAGAACGGCGTTATCGACGCGCTCCTTGACGCGCCTCAGCTGATTCCCTGACCTGTCAAAGATGACAAGTCCATGGTCCGTCGAGGCGTAAACGTGCTGCCCCTCGGGCGACACCCCGACTGAGGTCGCCCTCCCCTCCAAAGTGTGCTCCCAGAGCACCTCGCCGCCAGCATCAAGAAGCATCACAACCCCGTTTGCAAAGACCACCGCCACACAGGAGCCATCAACAAAGGGGCTCATCTCACTGGGCAGCCTCGGGAACTTCTTGCTGAATACGATATCAAGCGCTGAAGGACTCATAGCTTAACTCCCTGGCACTTCTATATTAAAAGCTTTAAGTTTATTTCTCAAAGTATTCCTCGACATACATAGCTCCTTGGCCGCTTTCCGAATGCTCCAACCCTCTGTGCCAAGCGCTCGCCTCAGCACCTCCTCCTCAACGATGGCCAACATCTCCTTCAGCGTTACTCCATCCTGAGAAAGCGCGGCAATCAAGTCCGCTATCCTCTCGCTCCGGGGCACGGACAGGCCCGGCTCCGCCGGCAGAAAGTCAAAATTGGAGCTCCTGATGATCTTGCCCGAGCTCTCCGTCAAGGCCCGCTTGATCGCGCTTTCCAGCTCCCTCACGTTTCCCGGCCAATCATACTCCATCAGGAGCGCAATCGCGTCCTTCTCAATGCTGGTGACCTTCGACGAGAGCTCCTGGCTATACTTCTTGATGAAATGATGGGCCAGATGAGGGATGTCTCCCTTACGCTCCCGCAGAGGCGGAAGTTTGATCGGAACATCGTTGATCCTGTAGTAGAGGTCCTTGCGGAACATCTGGCGCCTAACGAGCTTCAAGAGGTCTCGGTTCGTCGCGGTGAGTATCCTGACGTTCACGTGGATAGTCTGTGTCCCACCAACTCGCTGAAACTCCTTGTTCTCGATCGCCGTGAGCAGCTTCCCCTGAAGCTCTGAGGGCAAGTCCCCGATCTCGTCGAGAAAGAGCGATCCCTTGTCCGCGACCTCGAACTTGCCGATCTTACGCGCACCTGCGCCCGTGAACGCCCCCTTCTCGTGTCCAAACAGCTCATTCTCCATCAAGCTCTCCGGAATCGCGGCGCAGTTGATCTTGACGAATGGGCCGTCCTTCCGAACCCCGTTGTAGTGGATGGCGCGGGCGACGAGCTCTTTGCCCGTCCCGCTCTCACCCTCGATCAGAACCGCGACCTGCGTGTCAGCGACCTGCCTTATCTTCCTGAATACATCCTGCATCACGCCGCTCTCGCCGACGATGTTCTCGAACGTCAACTGAGGCGCGATGGCCTCCCTCAGGTCAATGTTCTCCGCCTGTAGCGACTCCTTCTTGCGCTGCAACTTCTCGAGCAACATCGCTTTCTCAATGGCCATCGAAGCCTGCGTAGCGAAGGCCGAAAGTAGATATAAGTCCTGCTCGGTGAAGACGGTCGCAGAGAGGCTACTGTCAACATAAACCGTCCCGGCCACCTCCCCATTTATGACGATCGGCACACAGACTATCGACCTGATGTCATAGAGCGACACGCTCTTGCTCTCGTGGAATCTGGGGTCGCTCTGTGCATCGGTGGTCACCAGTGGCTGCCCGAGATCAACGACCCGCTGGATGACGCTCTTGCTTATACGAGTAACGTCCTCGATAGTCTGCTCGTCAACCTTGCGCGCGACCCGCGTCTCCAAAACACCGGTCTTGGCGTCCTTCAGCATGATCAGCCCACGCTCCGCACCGAGAATGCCTATCACCGCGTCCATGACCCGATTCAAAAGCTCGTCAAGATCGAGCAGCGACTCGAACAGACGGGTTACTCTGTAAAGCGCTTTAAGCGCCGGCGAGCCCCGCTTGACCTCGCCAGTGTCTCCCCATCTGAGCGATTCGATTCTGTCATCGAGCTGGGCAGCCTTCTCCTTCATCTCCAGCCCTAAGAACTGCTCGCGGGAAAGCTCAAGGCTTAGAAGCGCGTCCGACCGCAGACCCGCCTCAAGCTGAAGCTTCGATAGATACTCCGCCATCTCCCCTATCTTGAGAAAAGCCTCCATCTGCTTGAACATGGCTACCGCCTCACTCGCGAGCTCGATCGCCTTAGGATAATCACCTTCGGCCGCTTTGACGCGCGAGAGAACTCCGAGGCATAAAGCCTCCTCCCGGACCGCGGACGCATCCCGCGCGAGCGACAGAGCTTTGGAACCGTCCCGCCCAGCCGAATCACGCTCCCCTAGCCCGAGCGCCGCCTCAGCCCGGATGCGGTGCGCAATCGAAGCGTCCCGGTTGTCGAGATGTTCGCCCCGGGCAAGCACCGCCGACGCAGTCTGGCTCGCCCTTCCATAATCCTCCTCCGCATTGCAGACACTTGCCTCGGCCAGCTGAGCCCTAAGCCGAACACCCGCGCTGTCGAGCGACTTGAGCACAACATCCAGTTTCTTTACCGCTGCGCGCGCATCTTTGGTCCTGCGCTCGGCCAGAAGAACCTCCATCTTGAAAACCAGGCCGAGCGACTCAACCTCTGTGAAGCCGTTTTGCTCGCTCATCTCAAGGCTCTCGTCGATCTTCTCCAAGGCCTGCCCAGTCCAGCCCTGCTCGAACAGCGCAATCCCGAGATGCTGAAGCTGCCGCGCGACCGAGTACTTGTTCCCAAGCCTTCTTGCTATCAAGAGTGCTTTACTACAGTGCTGCGCCGCCTCTTTGGGACGACCACGCAGCGCAAGAATCGAGGACAGGTTGTTGTGAGCCACCAACAGGCCCTCCTTGAAGCCCTCCTTTGCGAAGTGGTCCAACGCCTCCTTGTAGGACTTCTCCGCGTCCGCATACTCGCCCAGATGTTGGCTAATCGTTCCGTGCGTTACGAGATTCCGGGCGTGCTCGGACGCATCCTGAAGGAGTCTGCTGGCGCCAATAGCCTTCTCGATATGCTTCAGGGCCTCCTTGTAACGACCTGCGCTGTCATCGATTATCGAGAGGTTCCGGAACAACCTCGGTAAGTAGTGAGAGTCCGCCATAACCGGCCCAACTGCATCCTCGGCGCTCTCTGAGGCAAGCGCCCTGAGCGCCCTCTTGGGCACGAGCTCAAGCGCATGCACGAACTCCTCCTTGGCCTTTTCGTAATGGCATTGCCCAAAATATGTCTGCCCCAGAAAAGTGTAAAGACGCGCAAGATGTGCCCTGACCTGCGAAAGCCGCCTACCACGAGCCTTGCGCCGTTCAGCCTTGAGCCTATCAATGAGCGATTGATAGAGGTCTCGGGCCAGCTCGAAATTGCCACGGCCGCAGTAGATCACGCCCAGCCTACACGTGGCCATCACCTCATCCCGAAGCGAATCTTGTAGATTCTGCGCAAGCGCTATCCCCTCCTTGAGAGCCTCGACAGCCTCATCATGGTCGCCAAGAACGAAATCAAGGTCCCCTAGCCTAAAAAGAGCTCGACCTAAAAACAGATTCTCGCCCTCCTTCCTGGCCACATCCACCACCTGGGCTGACACAAGCCTCGCATCCTCAAGCCTAAACCGGCCCATAAGAAAACGGCATCCAACCTCGTAATTACGGTTGAGCAAGCCGGGCAGGCCGGCCTGGACGGCATGAATCGCGGAGGTGGCCCGAAGTTGAGCGGGCTCGGCGGGCGGAAACGCTTCAAGGCCATGCTCTTCCTTAGATGGCTCACTCTCAAGCGAGGTCGCCAACGCATCGCACCTCTGAGCGATCAGCCTATGTATGGCCTGCCTTTCCTCCTGCAAGACCCGCGAGGAGACGAGCTGACCCAAGACGGGATTTGCGAGGCAATAGGACACGCTCTTCTCGTCCGTCTGCATCTCCACAAGGAGCCCTTGCCTGATGAGCTCCTCCAGACCCTCCTGGGCTGAGGAGGTGCTCGTCCCGCCTAGATTGGCCATTAGCGAAGGCGAAAAACACTCGTTCAACACCCCCGCCTTGATAAGTATGGACATTGCCCCGGCCGAAATCCGCGAGAGCCTCGTCTCAACAACCTGACTCAGACTTCTGGCTGGAGCGAAATCCTTCAAACTGTCCGCTCTAAGCTCCCAACGCCCATCGGTGAAGTGAACGATGTCCTCCTCAAGGGCAGACTCGATACACTGTACCAAGAGCGCCGGCAAGCCACCTGTCTTCTCCAAGAACGCCGGGGCCGCCTCTTGGCTGAAAGCGTTCGGCATGAACGAGGCGTCGATCAACGAGGCTACCTGAGACTCATCAAGAGGCAGAAGCTCCACATTCTCGACCTCAACGCTGTCCAACATCTGCTCGAGCTCCGAGTTCATCGCAGAGCCGCCGGTCAAGACGATCGCAACCTTCCTACCTGCACCAGTTGCGGCCACGGACCGGACAAGCGCCCATAGCGACTCACACCTTCTCTCGTCTGTGAGGTCGAAATCGTCCAGCAGCCACACCACCGGCCTCGTTTCCCACGCGTCAGAGACACAGTCCACGAAGCGCCTCAGAAACTCTTGCCGCATGTTGGCAGACCAGTCGCCAACCTCATCTGGCGGCAGGAGGTCCGGCGAATTGGCGCGGGCCGAGCTCCCACCTGACTGGACTGACTTGCCGATAGCGCCCGGTAGGGACTTCATATCGAACGACAGCCCAGCGCTGTTGAGCGTTACCGACACAAAGCCTGCAACGTCGAGGTTCTGTGCTCCTGACGGCGAGACCATCGTAGTTAGCTCGCAGAGCTGTAGCTCGGATTTGAGCGCGTCAAGAAACGCGGTCCTGCCAGAACCGCTCGCGCCTTGAGCGAGAACCACGAGGCAGCGGTCTAGGCGCTCGTGCACTGAATAAGGCGGCTGTTCCTCGAACATCTCAGCGAACCGCTGGCTCGAGAGCCTGCTCAATATGGCTCTCAGACACTGCTTCAGGGCGCCAGAGCGGCCGAAGAGCTGGTTTGGTCGGATGTTGGGGGTTACAGCGAATGTTCTGGGCACTCGCGGCCCGAGCGCCTCGACCAGCTTGGCAGAGACAGCAGCGACGGAACCTGGCCTTTGAGAGGGCCTTTTGGCCAATAGATGGTCAACCGTTTCCCCCACGAGCGGTGGGAGGTCGGGGGCGATTGACGAGAGCTGCGCTGGCCTCGCGTGCAGATGCTGCTCGACGTATCCCTCAATAGTCTCGGACGAAAACGGCAGCTGTTTGGCGAAGAGCTCGTATGCCAGGACTCCGAGTGAATAAAGGTCCGAACGGACGTCCGCACGGCAAGCCATGAACCGCTCTGGAGACATGTATTCCACGGTTCCGCTGACTCGAAGGGAGGGCTCGGCAAGCGCGCTTGAGAGGCCGAAATCCATCAGTGTTGCGAAGCCATAGTCGTAGAGGTCTGATCCTGCAAGCGGAAGGTTTACACCGGCGGGCGGCTTTGGCCGAACAATGATGTTGCTCGGCTTGATGTCCCCGTGAAACACGCCCTGCCCATGTATGTAAGACAGCGCAATGCAGACTTGCAGAAGAAGGGCCATGATCGCGTCTGCGTCCCGCTCCGCGCACCACTGCACGATCGATTGCCCCTCGACAAAATCCATCGTGAAGTAATACCGACCCCGCTCCGTTAGGCCGAAGTCATAGACGCTCACCGTGTGTGGATGTTTGAGACGAGAGGTCAGCATGAACTCCTGCTTGAACTGCCAGGCAGAGCCCGGGCCCATAGATTCGTCAAGAAAGAGCTCCTTAAGAGCCAGCACTCGCCCCAGGTTCCTGTCGAATACCTTATGGACAGCGCTGGAGCCCCCACGCCCGCACTCTGCCAGAACCTCGTAACGCCCCTCTATGACCTTGTAGCCGGCTTTCTCGATCATCCCTCTCTTAGGCCTCAATTATCGCTGAAACCTCATTCATGAACCGCCTCAAAGCGTCTCGTATATAAGGCTTCGCTGCAAGAATGTCAAGAAAGAGACCTTCTCTCAAGAATGGCCAGATTGGCGAAAGCAGCGAGCGACCTTTTGGAGTGCGGCGGCTCGACTCCGCTTTGGCTGGCCGCGGCTTGACGCGGCCTGCGCCCTGTTAAGAAGGGTGAGGTTGTGTCGATGACGGCTCCAGGTTCAAGATAGATGTTCTATCAGAGGGTGGTGTCAAGCCACCACCAATGAAGGCGGTGTCAAGCCACCGCACTCCAAGAAGGCCACCGCACGCACAGTCCAGCCGATTATTGGGGTAATTCGCCCAGACTTGACCTGACCATGCACTATCGCTACGATGGAGGGCGTCTTACGCTTGACAATAAACTTTCGGGGAATTGGGTGTTGAGATGCTGAAGCTAGCGACACGTCTGTTAGTTATCTCTGTTACACTATCTCTCGTTTTTCTGTGCTTTTGTGGGTGCGGCCCTAAGGCCAAGGAACAGGCTGCAAGGGACTTGGAGGAAGAGACCCAGGTGCAGCCGACACCGCTACCGCCTCAAGAGCCGCAGCGCCAGGAGGCTAGTCCGGCTGCCACGGCTCAAGCCGAGGTGACCGAGGCGGAGAGCATGAACTTCGAGGATATACACTTCGACTTCGATCGGTCCAACCTCAACACGATATCCCGCCAGGTTCTCAATCAAATCGCGTTCATTATGTTCGATCGCCCCGAGCTCTCGATGCTCGTAGAGGGCCACTGCGATGAGCGAGGCAGCAACGAGTATAACCTTGCGTTGGGGGACCGGCGAACCGAGGCGGCGAAAGATTACCTGATCGACATGGGAATCGAGCCGCATCGCATAAGGACAATCAGCTACGGCGAGGAGAGGCCGTTGACGTCAGGCCACGATGAGGCGGCCTGGGCAGTGAATCGCCGGGCGCACTTCGCGGTCATAGGCCAATGACGTTCCGAAACGGCTGCGGCCTTCAAGACGTGTAGTTGGCCACAGATAACATCGAGGATATATCATGAGCGGCGGCAGAATTGCGCGCTGTCTTCTGGCGTTCATATTCCTGTTCGCCTTGTCGATCGGGCTGCTCTCGTGCGCCTCAACCAGCAAGATGCAGACCCTCAGCGCCAAGACCGATGAGGCGAACTTGCTTGCGACCGAGAACCAACAGAATCAGGAGCGACTGAGAAACGATCTGAAGTTGCTGGAGGGGAAGGTTGAGGAGCTGTCTAGGCAGGCGCGAGTTCGAGACGCGGAGACCAAACAGGGGCTCAAGGAACTTACCCAGCGACTTGACGAGATTTGTGCTTCGCTTGACGACGTGTCCCAGCAGCAGGAGGCGATTCGTGCGGCGGTGCTGGACCTGGAGGACATGATCAGCAGCCTCTCTAAGAAGGACACAGACAATAACAAGAATAGGTCGCGAAAGCGCATATTCGCGGCGGCCAGACAGGACTACAACAGCGGAAACTACCGATCGGCCATGATGGGGTTCAGGAACTATATCGCTGCCTACCCGAATAGTTCGGCGGCCGACGACGCCCAATACTGGGTCGGCGAGTCGTTGTCTGCCACCCAGCAATACAAAGAGGCGATCAAAGAGTATGAAGGCCTGCTTCAAAAGTATCCCAAGAGCGACCGGACTGCGGAGACGCTTCTCAGGCTTGGGATGTGTTACCAACGGATTGGTCAGCAAGAAAAGGCCGCCAAGTTCTTCACAGACGTCTCGAAACGTTTCCCCGACAGCAATGAAGCCCGTCTTGCCAAGGCGCAGCTCGGTAAGCAGAAGGAAGCTGATTAAGAGGCCGCCTTGACGTATCCGCCGCAGGAGACGGGCAACGCCTTTCAACGGGCGGCCTTGGGAGGGTTCTTGGTGAGGGTTTTCCTGCTGTTATCGCCGACTAAAGAGGCTGTCCAATAAGTCAGGTCCGAGGTTGTGTAGGGGCGGGGCTTGTCTCCGCCCATCTATATATTCGGGCAGACACAAGGCCTGCCCCTACATGTGGCATACCCCGCTGCGTCATCCCCGTAGAAACCGACTTATGGGACAGCCTCCACGAACCGCCCCTAAGGTGCCCGATCGGATTAGACCAGGGCGATTCGTGAATCGCCCCTACACAGGCAAAACGGACTTATTGGACAGCCTCTAAACCAACAGGCTCCTGACCTCGTCCGGGTCGATAGGAACCACGGCTAGCTCATAACTTGCCCCTCCCTGAACCACTTGAACATTAGCCTCGTCATGCTGAGGGGCATCGCTGTATCTGGCGACGATGGCAGCGGCCTGCCGCATCTCATCGGGGGAACAGGGAGTGGTCAGAAGCCCTGTTGGCCCGACGTAGCCTGAGACCCTGAGAACCGCATCAGACGCGACAGCCAAGCGCTCGATCGCATCGTTCTCGGCCTCGCTTCTCCCGACGACGAGGGTAGCGGCGTCACCGAGTCGCACGTGTCTTCCAAGCCCCAAGAGTTTGAATAGGCGCACTGACGGGGCAGGGTCGGTCTCGTAAAGGCGACTCAAGCGGCGTGCGTAGCCAGGCTCAGTTAGTTTGCATCCCCCGGCGGGGCTGGGATAGCTCGTTATACCGAACTCTTGAGCCAGCAGCATCTGCCTCTGCCGCCCTCTTCCTGAGATGTCGTAGAGCCTCGCTGTGTCCAGCTTCTGCTCCCTCTGAACAAGTATGGGAGGAAGGAGTTTTGCTGAAAGCGGCCTTAAGATGTAATCCTCGTAGCCCGAGAGTTTTGCCACGATGTGCAGCGACTGTCTGTTCTGGGACATCGGCCTTTGGCCAAGGACCTCGCCGGAGAAGATGAAGTCGCAGCCCCGCTTCTGCATCAGCTTCCCAGCCTGCCTGAGCATGAGCGCCTTGCAGTCGATGCAGGGGTTCATGTTCTTGCCATAGCCATACTTGGGATGAGGCAGCATCGCGAGGTATTCGTCCGTAACGTCGAGAGTCATAAGCGAGACGCCGAGCTGGGCCGCGGCCTCTTGGGCCCAGGCCGTGCCAAAAAAGGGAGAGGAAAACGAAACAGCCACCACTTCGAGGCCGAGTCGCCGAATTGCCTCGACCGCTAACATGCTGTCTAGCCCGCCGGAAAAAAGCCCTAACGCCCGCATAGTACAGTTCCCTCTTGGCAGAGACAGACCAACGCACACAAGGGACTACGGCCCGATCCTGAATGAGGCGGGATCGAGCTTGGCGTTCACATCGGGGCTAGAGAACGTCATGCGAAGCGACTGGCGACGATCAGGCGCCCTGATAACCACGATGCGGGGAAGACGGCATCGCGTCTCGTCCTGACCGATAACCTCCTGGAAGTCGGAGTAAAACCCCTCGACAACAGGCTGTTGGCCGTCTCCCGACAGAAGGGTGAACCTCTCCACGTCCGCCCGCCCCCGCCGCAGCTTCACCCAAAGAGTTATCTTCACAGCCTCATCTTTAAGCTCGATCCTTACCTCGTTCTTGCCTTCGTGAAAGGCCTGTTCGACAAGGATGGAATCTCGTGAGATTGGTGGAAGGCCCAAGACCGCCGCGACCACCCACTCTGGCGTCAGCCCCAGAAAGGAGAGCGTGGCGCCGGAGGCGTGTGCATCCTGGAGCCTTATCTCGTTGTTCTTGCCGATCTCACTGAAGAGCTTGCCGTCGAACGCTACGATATGCCGCGGGTGTCTGAAGGGTCCCAGAAACTCTATCCTAAAGCGGTCGGGGCGTTCGAGAAGGACCGCCACTGAGGCCCGGTATGCGCGGCCCTCCGAGATGAGCATCAATCTAGCGAAAGAGCGCAGCGTCATAACGTTCTCATGGTCAGAGATGAGGCCCCCAACGATTGAAGTTGCCTCCGCTGTCGGCATTCGGACGCACCCATGACGAGCCAGGAGGCTGCATGCCGTGCTGCAAAGCGAGCAAGAAAGCAGGAGAGCAAGGGATATAAGGCGAACGCGCGATCTATCGCACAGACACATTTTCGGGCTTGTTCGCCGTGTCTTTTTTCTTGGGTAACGCCAGAGACGATGAGAACTCCCTGAGCAGCTTTTGCACGGCGGGGTCCCCTGACTTGGCAGAGGCAACGATGGCAAGGTACTTTTCTGCATCTTCGGACCTGCCACTTCTCTGGTAAGCAAGCGCAAGATGACCACATATAACTGGCTCGGAGCTAGCCTCCTTCAGGCCGGCCACCGCCCTTTCGAGATACTCGACCGCCTCTTTTGTGTTACCCAGCTTGTAGAGACCCCAGCCAAGACTGTCGAGAAACGCAGAGTTGTGAGGCTCGATGGTGAGAGCCGCCCGCACCAGCGACATGCCCTTCTGCAGCTTCAAGCCCCTGTCAATATAGATGTAGCCCAAGTAGTTAAGCGCCGCTGCGAAACTGGGGTCGAGCTTGATGAGAAGCTGCAACTGCTCGATCGCCTCGCCGACTCTGCCTGCCCGATCCATGCAGTTGGCCAGACAGAACCTAAGCTGAGTGTCGTTGGGCAGGCGAGCGACCACGTTGCTGCCCAGCGCGATTGCATCCTCAAACCGACCGCACTGCTGGTATGCCTCCAACAGCCGCGAGATTGTGTTTGTGTCCTCAGGATGGGCGGCCACCACTCTTTCAAAGCAAGGGACCGCCTTCGCCGGCTCCCCAATTGTCATATACAGCCCACCCAAAGAGAAATCCGCACGAAGCGAGCCGGGCTCTATCTCCTTCAGGCGCATAAGCTCCCCAATCGCGTCGTCGTACTCCCTGACGAGCTTCAACAGCTCGGCAATCGTAAACCTGAGGGTCGGCTCGTCAAAGCCAAGCGCCGCCCCGCGCCGATAGTCCCTAATGGCGTCAGCAATGTTGAAGAGCATTCTGTTGGCGTCACCGCGCAGGACATAGGCCCTGGCCATTTCCGGCGACTTAGCAATGGCCAAATCAAGCCTGCCGATCGCATCCTTGAGCCTGTCACTTTCTAGGAGAACGCGGCCCTCCTCGAAATTGATGTATCCGCTCTCTGGAAGTCGTGTGCTGGCCTTTTCAAACTCCTGAAGAGATTTATCGCACTTGCCCTGAAGACCAAACAACTCGCCATAGCAGTAGAAAGTATAAGCCTCGGCCAAGCTAGCGATCTGAGGCGAGATCGTTGAGCTGCTCGCGAACTCGCAGCCTCGAACCGACGAAGCTGGTGGGGCCTTCTCCGTCTGCCTGTAAAACGACGAACAGGAGATCAGCGCCCAGGAGAGGGCAAGCACGACCAGAAAAAACAAAACTCTTCTTGCTCTCAACATCCCTTCAACCACCTATCGACGGCGCGACCGCCGAGCAGACCCCGCGAGGGGAATCAGCGTTTACAGCGATTAACACAAGGAGCCAAATCCGCCCACAGCTCCGGCTCCTCTTCGGCAGACCCCGGCCGCCTTTTCTATACTTATACTACCTAATTAGCTCTTTTCTTGCAACCTTGGCATTGCCACACGCATCCTCAACCAGAATCGCCACGAAATGCCCAGTGCCTTTGAGGACAGACGTCTTGACCTCGAACCTCTCCTCCTTGCTGTCGAACACGCCGTCCTTTGCTCTCAGCACCCGAAACTGGCCGAGGTCAACAGCGAATCTCGCTGATGCAATGTTGCTCACCTTGTCCCTGATCGTGCCCGAGACCAAGAACGTCCCATCCGAGAGTCGCTTGACCCGGTTGAACTTGACCTCCGGTGCGCCGTTGTCGATCGTGAACTCGTCGCTCTCTTCTTCAGAGGACAGCTGCTCCGAGGCAGTGTTGCTCGGCCCGTCGCACGCCTCGACTTTGACCAGATACTTGCCGTCGGCAAGAACGCTCGTGTCAATCACGCTGAACGTGAGCCTGGTTTCCTCAGTAACCAATTGCCAGCTGCCGTCCTTGGGCTTCAGAAAGACTGAATACAGAAGGCTGTCCCCGTTAGGGTCGCTGGCGCGCCATGTAATCGCTCGCAGCATCTCGGTTTCCGGCATGTCGGAGAACCTGTCCAACAGCTTGAGGTTCTCATACTTAGCCTCAACCCCCGAAGCCTTCGCCGACCGGACGACGTCCTCTAGGTCCTCGCCTGCCTCGTGAATCGTTATCTTCTCGACCTTGGGCGGCAGATTCGACTGGATATATGAAATCGCGACCTTCTCGAGAGAGGGAGAATCCCCCCCCTTGCTTCTCTCAAGAACTGCTCGGTACTGGATATAGCGAGCCTCCGGGCTGAGGCACTTGCTGCCGGCCGCATCCTTCAGCGGCCCCTGCCAGTCGCTCCAGGACTCGTCAACCGTGGAGACGTCTCCGGACCTCGTGAAGAGCTGAACTTTCGCTCCCTTGGGGGCTAGCGACTCCCAGCTCACATTGCCCCAAGTGGCCCGAGACAGCGCGTCCTCAACCTTGGAGACGAGGCTGCCTTGGAGCATCATCTTGTAGGGCGATAACTCAAACAGATGTCCCACCTCCGACGTGCCAAGAGCGAAACCTCCGCCCGGCGCCGAACAGGCCGAGATGAACTTCGTGTCCTCTATCGACCGCAGAAGGTCCGCTTCTCCTTTCTTGTTCATCCGCACGACCACACCCAAATCCCCGCGGTAGCCGAAGATGAGCAAATCGCCCTCATACCAATCCATGCAGAAAAGCGAGCCACTAGTGCTGGAGAATATCGGCTCGCTGTGCCCGTCTGCGTAAATCCTGTAAACTGCGGATTTGGCGGCAGAGGGCATTGATGGCTTTCTCGCGGGCTTGGCCTTTGAGACGGCCTTGCGCTTGGACATCATCGCACTCATCGCGGCACGAAGGGAGCTCGGCATGGAGCTCACATCCGGAGGCTCCGGCACGCTCGGCGGCTCGGCAGCTGGTGCATCTGCCCCACCTTTGCCGCTCCCCATCGCCAACACGTAGAGCTCATTGCCATCAACGAGTATCGTTCTGATCTCCATCCCGCTTGCCTCGAGGCAAGCCTTGGGCTTCCCCGAACCGGAGAATGAATAGACAACGCCCGATGAAGTGCCTATCAAGAGCCTCTTGCTCGGCAGATCGAACGTCAGGGATGTGATATTAGGAGCTTCGAGGTCAAGAATCGCCTCACCTTTCCCAGGACCGGCTATCTTGAAGACCTTGCCATTGGGCCCGGTCCCAGCATATATCTCGCCATTCTGGCCCGAGGCAAGCGACCAAACGTATTTCTCGCCCGTCTCGAGGAGCTTCGTCGCAGACCCCGTCTTGCGGTCAACTTGAAACACGATGCCAGAAGGCCCCGTGCCAGCGTAAAGCCTGCCCTCTCCGTCCACCAGCACTGAGTGAATCTGCTGCTCGTCCGAGTCGAAAAGAATCTCCGGCTTCGCGCCCGGTCTCAGAACGTAGAGCCTGCCCTCGTCGCCGGTCCCCGCAAATATCGCCCCTGACTTGTCGGCCGCAACCGCCCAGACCTGAGATTCCTTGAGGTCGGCGGTCTTCTCGAGCGGAACCGAGAGGATTATCTTGCCGGCATCGGTCAGCGTAACTCCGTGCAGGTCGCAGCCGTCAAACTGATCCTTGCCCTCGGTTACAAACTCGTCCGAGGAAGTTCCGTAGGCGCAAACGCCCACAAGGACCAAACAGCAGGCCAAGAAAACAAATCGTATATGTCTAGAACTTGCGAAAGCCATCTCTGTTCTCCCAGGTTGAAACAAGGTTTGGCCAACTAACCTGACTATAGCTTTCTCGGCTTAATCTGTATCCCGAGATTCTTCTTACCGCTTAGGTTGAAATCGCTCTCAAGCGCAAGCCTTGTCAAGACTTCAAAGTTGGCATTGTCGCGCGTCTCACTCGAGGCCGCCGACGAAAGGACGTCGCGTGCAGAGATAGGCAGGTCTGGTAGAACCTCACGCCCTCGCATTGCCACAAGCCTCCTCCTTGCAAGGACAACTAAGAGCTGTCTGTGGTTCGGCGCCTCGAGCAACATGTCAACCACGTCGTTGTAGCTCTTGGGTTGGAACTTCGCTTTGGCGCGCACGCTCTCCCACATCTGGTAAGCATCCGCTCCGAACACCATCAGCTCCGCAGACCCAGGCTGGCACCTCAGCGTCTTCTCCTTTTGTGCATGAGGTAGAACGCAGACGCTAAGCCCAACGCTCTCGCCCGGCCGCACACGCTTCTTATCAACGTCTATGGAGAGAATATCCGCGACGTCGATCGATTGACTAACCTTGAGCTTTATCTGAACCTTGTCGAGCCGGACATCCTCGAAACCATTGTCAATGACCGCAGCGAATGTCTCCCCCATATACCCCATGAACTGCCTGTAACTGTACTGAGGCATAGAAAGCGAATCCCTGATGCGCACCGGCTCATGCTCATTGACGTCCATCAGAATGTCCCAATCGACCGTCATCTCGCCCGACTCATGCTGGAACGCATAGATGCTGTAGTGTGCCACAAGCCCCAAGAGCAGTGGCGTGAAGTATTTGTCTCTTATCATCTCGAAATGAAACTCGCGCGTCCTGCCAGACTGGGCCCCCGTCAGCCACAGGTCTACCGGCAGCGTGTCCGCCCTACCCCCTATCTTGCCAGCAACAGCAGGATACCTATCCTGTGTTATCACGCCGAGAGGTTGAGAACTGGAAGAGATCTTGAAGCTGTATCTGTAACTCGGGAAGCCTGTATGGATGATACCGCTGCACATCGGATAGCTCACGCTTCCGCCACCGAAGCTCGGATGTCCGTAAGCGAGTAAGACGTCTCCGTCCCTGTAAGTCAGCGTTCCCATCCCCGATAAATCAAGGTCGCCCGTGACCAGCGACTCGCCAAGCGGACAGCCCGGCTTAAGCTGCTCCGGGTCGATATGAATGGGGCTTCGCGAACTCGCCTCAACAGACGTAAGGCCTAGCTCGCCGGCCACATTGTTCAGGCCCGCGGAACTCGACACAAAAGATAGCGGAATGGGCCTCAGTCGCACTCCGGCCAATCGCGAGAGCAGTGGATTACTGGAGGCTGCGGACTCCGAGACGATAAGCTCGGACTCGCCTTGACCCATATCTTTCAACGGCCGCAATTTGATGGGCAGCCTGAATCGCCCGTTCTCGTCCAGGTAGGGCTTCATCCCGGCGGACTCTTTTGCGAAAACGCCGCCTGCGCCGTGCGTCCCATGCTGCACGACAGGCGCCTTGAGCACTGTCAGCATCTCCTCTATTGGCGTGATCCCGCCTATCGGCTCCTTCTCGGCCATCCAGCCATACGATAACGCGCCGATCAGCTTGTCATCTATGTAGCATGGACTCCCGCTCATCCCCGCTAAGATGCCAAATCTCTTGAACGTCTTGTCCGTTCCTGTAAATAGAATCCGGTTCGCTCTCGGAGCAACGCCCCAAATGACGCCGAGTATCTCGATCTGTAGGCGCTCGGGCTCAAAGCCCTTTAGCGTCGTGAGGCAATACCCAGTCATGCCGGGCTTGATCTCGGATAGCGGCATGATCTCGACGCTCGCCGCAAACACGCTCGTTGCGAGCAGCCATGCCCACCAAAAGGCGCAGATGAAAACCACTGACCCCAATCTACGTCCAAGAGACATCTAAAGCTGGGCCTCCTTACTTCTTGATGCCTCCTGATGAGACACAGCGGCAGAACTCAACTCCGAGGCACGCCCCGAACCATTGCTCGCAAACAGCTTCGCCTGAGCATGAGCGTCGTGCCTGGCCTCGGAATGTCCTCCAAAGAACCAGTGCCAGGCAATGGTGATGCCGCTCTTTATGAACTTGACTAGCACGTCCCAACTGCGGATCTGCCCGAGATAGGAGATAACGGTCTTGGGCCTTATGTAAAACCGCCGGAGCGCATTGTTGTAAGCCTTGTCCAGCTCCTCGGCGGTCCACCCATGCGGAATGAAGACTACTTTGTGTTTGTTCATATCGTGCCAGCCGCCAACCACCTCACCATATTGCTCTATGTTCTCGCTGATCGGCGTGCCGGGGAACGGCACGAACAGGTGAATCTGGAAATCATCCACGTATTCTCTGAGCGCAAACCGCACCGTCTCCTCCAACTCATCCTTGGTCTGGGTCGGTAGCCCCGCTATGAAATACCCCCTAGTCCTTATCCCGGCCTTGTGAGTAGCGTGCAGCGCGCGCCGCACCTTCTCCAGATTAGTCCCCTTCTTAACAAACTCCAGCAACCGAACCGATGCCGCCTCAAGTCCGTAAGATATCTGCCAACAACCAGCCCTCTTGGCAAGAACCAACATCTCATCGTTCACGAGGTCCACACGCGAGACGCAAGTCCAGGTAATATCCATCTTCTCGCGAATTATGCCCTCGCATAGCCCGTAGAACCTATCCTTCGAGAACGTCATGTTGTCATCGTAGAACTTTATCTCACGGATGCCGTAGTCCCGAATGAGCCGCCTGATCGCCTCCAAGACATAGTCAGCGCTGAAGAACCTAATCCTGTTGCCGAAGACGTTCTTGGAACAGAATGTGCACCGGGCTGGACAGCCACGCGTTGTGTAGAGCGCTGCGACAGGCAAGCGCCCAAAAGAGTGAACCGGCGGCGTGTATATGTCGGGGAAGTGTTCCAAAAGGTCCCAGGCCTGAAACGGAAGATGGTCGAGATCTTCAAGGTATTCACGCGGAGGCGTTCGATGAGTCCCCTGCTCGCCGCGCAAGATCAGTCCGTTGACGCTCTCGAACGTCCGCTCCCCCCGGAACGCCTGCATCAGCTCCAGGACAGTTACCTCGCCCTCTCCGATCGAGCCCACGTCAAACTCCGGATAGCGACTCATTGTCTCCTCTGGGACGGCTGAGAGGTGCGGGCCACCGATCGCCAACTTCACGCGGCTGTCCGCCGCCTTGATGCCCGCCGCGAACCTTGCAGCGTTGCTTATCGAGAGCGTAACTGCCGTTACGCCAACAACGCTGGGCCTGTGCGACAAGGCCTTCTCGATCGCTTGCTCATAAGAAAGACCCAACGCCTCGGCATCGACAATGGCTGTCTTTATACCAGCCTGCCTCGTTACGGCGGCGAGATTCAGAAGACCCAGCGGAGCGACGTTATTGCTCGTCTGTTGGAGGTAGCAGTACTGCTCCCAAGACGTTAGAGGCGGATTGACTAGAACCAGCTCAGCCACGGCTCAACCTCGGAAACGCCAAAAAAAGAATGACTGCCAATTGCTGCCTATGATTAATGATAGATTCTCTCCCGGTCCCGCTCCTCCGTGTGCGACAAATCCCGGGGCACACCACTGGGGCGAGCGCTGAGCATGCCCTCTCTTCGAGCATTGTCAATTAGAATGTCCACGCCGTTGACATAGGTGAAGTTCTTGAGCATGTCAAAAATCTTGAATCCATTTCTGCGACAAAGAACCAAATATCTGAAAAAATTAACAAAAAACCGCTGCTTCTGATACCACAACTGCAAGAAAACCTTCCGAAGCGTCATCACCGTCAGCACTCGCGTCTGGAACCACCCAATCGTCAACGGACCGATGTAAGGAGTTGTGATGAATGAGGTCCGAGTAATGTCCACAACCTCCTTTGCCCACCTATTGCTCATCTTGCCGCCAAACTCCCGAAGCTTGTCAACTGCCTTTGTGCCCGGAAGCGGCTTCCAAACGTGGAAAACTGTTGTCTCAGCCTTGACCGAACGAGCCATCAACTTTGTCCTCCTCAGGCTTCTGCGAGTCTCGCCCGGGGCGCCCACGCAGAAATATGTCGTCGGAGACAGGTTATACTTACGGCATAGATGGGCGGCGTAATCGATCTGCTCGGCCGACAGTCCCTTCTCATACACTTTGTTCCGAATGAACTCGTCTCCGCTCTCGATGCCCGTTCTAATCTTCAGGCAGCCAGTCTCATGAAGCAGCCTCGCCTTCTCCTCGTCCAGCTCATCTATGCGAGAGTAGATCGAGTAAGGCAGCTTCCCAACCAGGTCGAGCTTCTCGTATTCCTCAAGAAACTTGCGCATCCACTCGCGGTTGATCGTAAACACCGGGTCCCACATCCAGGCTATCTTGAAGTATGGGCCCCGCCACTGGTCCCAAGCCTCGCGAACCTGCCGTGCATACACCACCGGGTCGAGGAACCTGATCCCAACGCCTACCCGTTCTCTCACGATCGTCGCCGAGCAATACGTGCACCCGTGGGGGCAGTTCCGCTGGCCAATGAAGGGGAACATCTGAAATACCTGAAGATGCTTGTCAAAATCGCTCCAGAACTTCCAGTCAGGCGCCGGCAGATCGGCAAGATTCTTAACCGCTGGCCTTGTGGGATTCTCGACGATTGTGTCCCCGTCCCTGAACCACACCCCCTTCAGGCCCTCCAGACTCCTCCGCTCCTCGAGCCTGTCGAGATACTCCTCGGTCGCGTATTCCCCATCACCGATGCAAATCGCATCAATGTCGAGCTCCTCAAACACCTTGCCCTGCGTAATCGTCGCGTGGTGCCCACCGCTGATGATCTTGACGCCCGGGTCGATCTTCCTGATCTCGCTCACTATCTCCCGCGCCGAAAAGCCGTGCGTGCTCAAAAGCGTTATGCCAATCACATCAGGACTGAACCTCAACATCTCCCGCCTGAGCCGCTCACGCCATCTGTTACGGCAGAATGAGAAGTCCAGAATCCTCGCCTGGTGCCGAGTGCGCTTCACAAGGTAGGTCGCTATCGACGCCAGACCAATGTTTATCGTAAAATACTCACCGCCGGTGGACGGGGTCACGAAAAGTATCCGCATTCTTCCCTCACCTGCCAGTTATATAACTCGCTGCAAAGTTACGGTCCTCAGTAGAAAAACTCCCAACCTCCTCGCGCCGAATTGCACTCCCTGTACGATACTGTTCTGCCACGTGCTGTCAAGTAAGCTTGCAGGAGGAGTTTTCGTAATCGTGCCCGGGCCTGCTCAACTGACGCCGTCCTTCCTGCATCCCCGGAAGGGGATTAAGTTGAATAGCCGTAGGCGCCGGCCGCAGGCCCAGCCTACGGACAGGTGGCGCCAAACCTCCTGAAAGGCGACCCCAACGGGGTCGAACGATGTCGTTGATCTGTCCATTTGTTCGACCCCGTTGGGGTCGCCAAGACAGAATTGGATGCGCCCTTAACCCCACGTTGCACATGGGGCTACTCACATTCAGCCCCGTTGGGGCTGGCGGCGTCCAGCTCACCGATTCCAGTTCTCGCACGCCCAAATCACCGCCTTGCGGCCTGCAACTCAACACTCCTCTCCCCAAAAATACGAAAACTCCTGAGCTTGCAGCCCCCGAGAAATCAAATTGCCTATGTGGGCGAGGCCCGTTTGGGGTGCGTCGGCCTGGGCCTACCATTCAAGTAATCCCCTTGTAGAGATTCGCAGGTTAATGTCAAGCTCGTGAAAACGAAAGCAGTGCCGTCTTGACGGTGTTTAACGCCGCAAAAAAGCACTTGACGCTTCTAGTTGCAGGCGTTATTTTTAAGGTGAGGTTGTAAGACAAAATTAGGAGAGTGGGATGAGGCTCCTATATTCTGTGGTGTCATTCTCAAGTGCTGCTATATGTAGTATGGAGATAGATAGGCGCCGCTCCTCTCCGTCCGCCATAGCCTCCTCCTTCGCACTTGCTACGGAGGACAAGCCGGCGACGGCGGGCTCGACCGCGCGAGGCCCACCTATGCTCGCCGCGCAGAACTTTCGCCTCGATAATCCCGAGATGAAAAAGCCGGCCAAGAGGCGCGAAGCCTCCCGGCCGGCCGTAGTGGGCGCAATCATGCGCCCACACGAGAAACCAACAATGATTATCGAAAGATAATCACAAATTATGAGGTACATGTCAAATGTCGAAAAGGTCTTTGATAGTGTTGTCAATCTGTTTTGTGGCTTTTCTAATCTCGTTCGCTTCGGGCATCTCTTATGCCGAGGAGTTCACTATCTACACGAATCCCTTCGCAAGCGGCGAGGACCTTGCCACGTCACCGGGCTGGGCGTGGTTCAAGGCTGGAGGATTTCTGGTGGGATTCAGCCCGTTGACGGAGGATTTCCAGCTATTTCGGCTCCCGTCGTCATATCCAGGAAACCAGGTTGTAGTCGATACTAGCGGGGCTGTCTGGGTCCACTGTAGGACCGTCATCTGCCGCGTCCTGGACCACCAGCTCGAGACTTTCCTGTTCACCGATGTACATGCGGGCGGCCCCTTTGGGGTGATCGCCGCGGCGCCCGATGGCAGCGTCTGGGCTGCAAATCCGGCGAATGGAATCCGGACCGGTATCGTACGCTTTGACGGGACGAGTTGGTCAGTGATGGACCACCCCGCCGGGCTAGAATATGCCCCCGGGGCGATATGCTTCGCTCCGGACGGAACTGGCTGGTTTGCGTGGGATGGCCCCCCGGTGAATGAGCACCAGCTTGGCCGGTACAGGGACGGCGAGTGGGAGGTGTTCGACGGTTTGGCTTACGGCGATTTCGTGCCGTTAGCAATCGCTGCTACAGACGCGGGCGACGTCTGGCTCGCTATCGATGGCATGAAGGTATATCACATAAGAAACGGCGAGGATGTGGCTGAATACCGGGTGTGGCCAGGGACGA
>Ga0307379_10002711_pt1 | contig 26062 bp, 28 predicted proteins | sample UN2MG_FD_202237 | JGI IMG/M metagenome (GOLD analysis project Ga0307379, IMG submission 202237) | Soil microbial communities from Risofladan, Vaasa, Finland - UN-2 | ecosystem: Environmental > Terrestrial > Soil > Coastal area > Acid sulfate soil | place: Finland: Risofladan, Vaasa | collected...
CGGGCGGACGGGCCATCGAACGGGTCGCCACGGGGCAGTACCTGTGAAACGTGGCCGCGACCACGACGTCGTCGTCTACGGGGCGACGAGCTTCGTCGGCCAGATCCTGTGCCGGTACCTGGTTCGACGCCACGGCACCGACGGCGACCTCCGCTGGGCGATCGCGGGGCGGAACGCCTCCAAGCTCGACGAGCTCGCCCGAGCCACCGGTGCTGACGTTCCCAGGATCGTGGCGGACGCTTCGGATCGGGCTGCGCTCGACGATCTGGCCGCGTCGACGCAGGTCGTCGCGTCGACCGTGGGGCCCTACGCCCTGTACGGATCCGAACTCGTCGAAGCGGTCGTCGAGGCGGGTGGCGACTACTGCGATCTCACCGGCGAAGTCCAGTGGATGCGGCGCATGATCGATGCCCACCAGGCTCGAGCAGAGACCACCGGTGCACGGATCGTGCACACCTGCGGGTTCGACTCGATCCCGTCCGACCTCGGGACCTGGTTCACCCAGCAGCGCGCGATCGAGGAGTTCGGCGAGCCGTGCGTCGAGGTGCGGATGTCGGTGAAGGGCGCGAAGGGCGGCGTCAGCGGCGGCACCGCTGCGAGCGGCATGCAGATGTTCGAGGAGATGGCCGAGCACCCCGAGCTGCGCAAGATGGTCGCCGACCCGTACGTGCTCGCCCCGGTCGACCTGCGCCAAGGTCCGAAGCAACCCGGATTGGGCCGCCCGACACGAGACGATCGATTCGAGAGCTGGGTCGCGCCGTTCGTGATGGCGCCGACCAACTCGGCGGTGGTGCTGCGCAGCCACGCCTTGCTCGGCCAGCCGTGGGGTCGCGACTTCACCTACGGCGAGACGATGATGACGGGCGACGGACTGGTCGGGGGAGTCGCCGCATGGGGGATGACCGCTGGACTCGCGGCGTTCACCGGCGCCGCGAGTTTCGGCCCCACCCGCAAGCTGCTCGGCAAGGTGATCCCCAAACCAGGTGAGGGACCCAGCGAGGCGAAGCAGCAGGCGGGGTACTTCGACCTGCGATTCGTCGGACGCACCGCCGACGGGCGAGAGATCCGCACGAAGGTCACGGGCGACGCCGACCCCGGCTACGGGTCGACGGCCAAGATGCTCGGCGAGTCGGCCGTCGCGTTCCTCGACGTCGATCCGGCGGACGTGGGTGGCGGATTCTGGACGCCCGCCAGTGCCTTCGGCGATGCGCTGATCGAACGGCTCGAGGCCCACGCCGGCGTCCGCTTCGACGTCGTCTGACCCCGGGTCCTCCCCGGCCCCGTCCCCACCCGGACCGAGAGCTGAACGTCACGTGAACCTGTCGCTCCGCTAGGTTCAGGACATGGCGCTGCCCAAGGTCTGCGGGATCGAGACCGAGTACGGCATCGTGGTGCGCGGGGGCGACAACAATCCGGTCTCGGCGTCGTCGATGTTGATCAACGCCTACGTCGCCGCAACCAACCGCGATCGGGGCCGCATCGGCTGGGACTTCGAGGACGAACAGCCCGCCAACGACGCACGCGGGTTCGAACTCGATGCCTCGCTCGCCCCTGAGGTCGAGACGATGCTCGTCAACGCCGTGCTCACGAACGGGGCGCGCTACTACGTCGACCACGCCCACCCGGAGATCTCGACGCCCGAGGTGACCACGGCGCGAGAGGCCCTGGTGTGGGACCGAGCGGCCGAGGAGATCGTGCGGGCCTCGATGCAGCACGTCCGGTCGTTGCTGCCCGAGGGTGGTGAGATCATCATCCACAAGAACAACTCCGACGGCAAGGGCAACAGCTACGGCTGTCACGAGAACTATCTGCTCGCTCGCGAGACGCCGTTCGGGCGACTGGCCGGCCAGATCACCCCGCACTTCGTCACCCGCCAGGTGTTCTGCGGTGCCGGCAAGGTCGGGTGCGAACTGCCGGGCAGGCCCCCCGATCACGTTGCGTACCAGCTGAGCCAGCGCGCCGACTTCTTCGAGGAGGAGATCGGTCTCGAGACCACGTTGAAGCGCCCGATCGTGAACACCCGCGACGAACCGCACGCCGACGCGCAGAAGTACCGGCGACTGCACGTGATCGTCGGCGATGCGAACATGAGCGAAGTCGCGACCTATCTCAAGGTCGGGACCACGGCGATCGTGTTGGCGATGATCGAGGACGACGAACTCGGCGACGACTGGCTGCTCGGCAACCCGGTTGCCGCGATTCGCCAGGTCAGCCACGACCCGACGTTGCGTCAGACGATCATGCTGCGAGACGGCAGCCGGGCAACGGCGATGGAGGTCCAGTGGGGTCTGCTCGAACGTGCACGGAAGTACGAGCAGTCACACGGCCTCGATTGCGTCGGCGAGGACATCGGAACGGACGTGCTCGCCAAGTGGGAAACCGTCCTGGCCGGGCTCGAGGCCGAGCCGCATTCGGTCGCCAACTGGGTGGACTGGGTTGCGAAGCGACGCCTCGTCGATGGCTACGCCGAGCGGCACGGCATCGAACCCGGTTCGGCAAAATTGAAGGCGATCGACCTGCAGTACCACGACCTGCGCTCCGAGCGGTGCCTGGCGCTGCGTGCCGGTCTCGACACGATGGTGAGCGCCGACGAGGTGACCCGGGCGATGACCGAGCCGCCGAGCACCACTCGCGCCTACTTCCGGGGCCGGTGCCTCCAGAAGTTCCCGGACGACGTCGTCGCCGCGAACTGGGACTCCCTGGTGTTCGACATCGGACGCGACCCCCTCCGTCGGGTGCCGATGATGGAACCACTACGCGGGACCGCCGACCACGTTGGTACCTTGATCGACGAGAGCGAGACGGCGCGAGAACTCCTCGACCGCCTCGGGCAATGATCGCACCCGATTCATCCGATGCAACGAAGGGAAGCACCCGCTGATGGCAGAACGCACCCAGAAGTCGAAGGGCACGACGAGCCGCGAAAGCGAGGCTGCCGTCGAGGCCGCCCCGGCGGTCACCGAGACCGGTGAGAAGCTCAAGGCCGAGCTCGACGACCTGCTCGACGAGATCGACGAGGTGTTGGAGACCAACGCCGAGGACTTCGTCAAGTCGTACGTGCAAAAGGGCGGACAGTAACCCGTGACGATGCCGATCTTCTCGACCTCGGACGACCCGGGATCGAGCTTTCCGGAGCTGCTTCGCCGGGTGGGCCTGGGAACAGAACCGCTCGTCGGTGCGTCAACCGACCTCATGCGCGAGCTGTCGCTCCCACACGCCACGACCTGCGTCGCACTCACGTACGCCGACGGCGTGGTGATGGCCGGCGACCGGCGCGCCACATCGGGCAACCTCATCTCGCACCGAACGATGGAGAAGGTCGTCGAGGCCGACCGCCACAGCGGCGTCGCGATCGCCGGTGCGGCGGGCGCAGCGATGGAGATGATCCGGCTGTTCCAGTTGCAGCTCGAGCACTACGAGAAGGTCGAGGGCACCGCGTTGAGTCTGGAGGGCAAGGCCAACCAGCTGTCGATGATGGTCCGCGGCAATCTGCAGGCAGCCATGATGGGCATGGTCGTCGTGCCGATCTTCGGTGGCTACGACCTTCGTCGCGAGAGCGGTCGGCTGTGGGACTACGACGCCACCGGCGGCCGCTACGAGGAACGCGACTACGTGGCGACCGGCTCTGGCAGCCTGCACGCCGGAACGGTGATCAAGGTCGGGTTCCGTTCCGACATGAGCCGTGACGACGCCGTCAACCTGGCTGCTCGTGCGCTCTGGGAGGCCGCCGACGCCGACTCGGCCACCGGTGGGCCCGATGCGCTGCGGGGCATCTACCCCGTGGTTGCGACCATCGACGCCGGCGGTTGGACCCGGCTCGCCGACGACGATCTCGCCGCGCGTTACGAGGCGATCGTCGCGGAGGTGCGTTCGCGATGAGCATGCCGTTCTACGTCGCTCCCGAACAGATGATGAAGGACCGTGCCGACTTCGCGCGCAAGGGCATCGCCCGCGGACGTGCGTTGGCGGCGGTCCGGTACGCCGAGGGCATCGTGATCGTCGCGGAGAACGCGTCCGAGACGCTGCGCAAGGTGAGCGAGATCTACGACCGCATCGCCTTCGCCGGGGTCGGCAAGTACAACGAGTTCGACCAGCTGCGTGTCGCCGGCGTTCGAGCCGCCGACCTCAAGGGGTTCCAGTACTCGCGTGACGACGTCGATGCCCGGAGTCTCGCCAACAGCTATGCCCAGATGCTCGGCACGATCTTCACCCATGAGATGAAGCCGATGGAGGTGGAGATCCTCGTCGCCGAAGTCGGCCTCGAACCGGCCGGTGACCAGATGTTCCACATCCTCTACGACGGCACGGTCGTCGACGAGCGCGACTACGCGGCGATCGGCGGCGACGCCGAGGCGATCAACGCCCGCCTCTCCGAGACCTGGACCGACGGTCTCGATCGTGCGGCCGCGATCGCGCTCGGGCGCACGGCGCTCGGTGGTCCCGACCGTGAAATCGCCGACGACGATCTCGAAGTCGCCGACCTCGCTCGCACCAACGGTCGCCGCTGCTTCCACCGGCTGACCAAGGACGACCTCAGCGCCTGACCCCACCCGGTCAGGGTCCGGCGAAGGTGACGTCGGCGGTGGGGGACGTAATGCCGGAACGCCCGGGAGCGTTGGTGAAGCTCCAGTAGAGGTTCGTGTACGCGATGGCGTCGGCGGGACCGATCGGGGCACCCCATGGCCGCATGTCCTCGGTCGTGTGGGCGTCAGCCACCAACGTGGCGTCGTAGCCACGTGCGAGAGCACCGTGCAGAGTCGAGCGGATGCAGGCGTCGGTCTGCGCGCCGGTGACGACGAGATGACCGACGTGGCGCTCGGCGAGGATGGACTCGAGATCGGTCTCCTCGAACGAATCGCCGAAGCACTTGTGCACGAGGGGTTCGCCGTCGGCACGCTGGAGTTCGTCGACGTACTGCCATGGCTCCGAGCCCTCGACCAGTTCCTCACTGGCGTGCTGGACCCAGATGACCGGCACGTTGGCCGTACGCGCCCGGTCGACCAGGGCGTTGATGTTGTCGATCACACGGTCGACCTCGAACGCGTCGCCCACGACTCCGCGCTGCATGTCGATCACCATGAGCGCAGTGTTCGGCCGGTCCTGGAGGGACGCCATGAGCGAAATGTACCGGGCGCTCGACGCTGCGATGAGCGAAACGCCGGTATGCGGTCGTTTCGCTCATCGCAAGCTGGGCGGCGTTGCGCTGCGAACGTGTGTTCCATAGCTTGGGTTTCATGCAGGTGGGGCTCGTCGATCAGATCGCAGAGTGCGACGATGACACGTTGACGGCCCGGTTCCGTGAACTCGAGCTGCAGCGGCGATCGATCGAGGCCGAGATGGCGTGCATCGTGCGGGCGGGGGAGCGCAGGGCGCTCCACGCCGTCGATGGCCATCACTCGATGAAGCAGTGGGTCACAGCCCAGACCAACGGCCCGAGTGCCGACGCGGCACGGCTACGTAAGTTGGCCAGGGCGTTCGACGTACTGCCCGAGTTGGTGAATGCGCTCTCGGAGGGCCACATCGGCGTCGCACAGGCCAACGAGGTCGCCCGAGTGACGTCGAACCCGCGGGTCCGCGACCAGCTCGACTCGATGGCGACCACCCTGTTGCGGCATGCCGAGCATCTGGCGTTCGACGACTTCCGTGTCGTCACGCGCCGATGGGAGACGCTCGCGGACCTCGACGGAGCTGAACGCAACGACGAGATCTCCCACGATCGCCGCAGCGCCTCGGTGCTCGATGCCAACGGATCGGTCAGCATCCGGGCAACGGGCGGCACCGGCATGATCACCGCCGAACTGATCGGAATCTTCCAGCAGTTCGTCGATGCCGAGTTCGCCAAGGATGTCGCTGCACGGACGGCAGAGTTCGGGCCTGACGCGCCGGCGTCGAGGCTGCCGCGCACCGATGCTCAGCGACGCTACGACGCGCTCGTCGAGGTGTTTCGAGCAGCAGTGCTCGCGCCTGCTGACGGCGTGGCCCCGAAGCCAGTCGTCAACGTCGTTGTCGGCGTCGTGACGTTCCAACGACTCCTCGCTCGTCGAGGCCTGGGCCTCGAGCCTGAGCCGATTCGACCCGAGGACATGGCGGTCGAGCGCATCGAATCGTCCACGGGCGTGACCCTTGCTCCGGACGACGTCATCGCCGCCTGCCTGTCCGGGGTGGTGCGACGCGTGGTCATCGACTCCGCCGGTGTCGTCGTCGACGCCGGCCGGAAACGCCGGCTGTTCACCGGCGTTGCCCGAGAACTCGCACTGCTCCTCTGGCAGCGCTGCGGCCACCTCGGCTGCAACGTGCCCGGCGACCAGTGCCAGGTCGACCACATCGCCGAATGGAGCGCCGACGGCGGTCCCACCGATCAGTCGAACGCCCACCCACGGTGCGACACGCACAACCCCTTCAAGTCCAAACACCGCCTCAGATCGGTGCGAGACCCCGATGGCTACATCGTGGACTATCGCGCCGACGGCACCCCGATGCTGCCTGCGGGTCGACGTCCGCCCGACAACCAGCCAGTTGTCGACATCGAACTCCCGAGATGTGGGGACGACTCGTCGGCGAGCGGGATTTCGGTGAACCGAACGCGACGTTCGGCGGAACAGTCGTGAGGGCGCGAGGCTCGCGCCCAAATCCGCAACCGTTGGAGGTCAGCTTGAGCACGATGGAAGGAACCGTCGCCGACCTGAAGATCTGGATGCGGCTGAACGCACCCGATCCAGCATTCACGACGGCGGGGCCGGTCTCGCTGATACGAGTGACATGAACCCGACTCCCGCCCAGGTCGAGGCAGGACATGCCTTCTACACGAAGCGCGCCCTCGCCGTCTACGACCTCGCGATTCTCGGGTACTTCTCACGTCTGGCGTGGAAGTGTCCGGCGCGTCGACTCGTCCAGCACTACGACGAGCACATCTCGAACAACCACCTCGACATCGGGGTCGGGACCGGCTTCTTTCTCGACCGCTGCCGATTCGATTCGTCCGCATCGCGTGTGGCGTTGATGGACCTCAACGAGAACTGCCTGGACGTCGCGAGCAGGCGTCTCGCTCGATACGAGCCCGAGGTCTACCGCGCCAACGTGCTCGAACCCGTCCCGTTCGACATTCCTGCGTTCGACTCCGTTGGGTTGAACTACGTGCTTCATTGCATGCCCGGCGACATCGTCGCGAAGGGCATCGTGTTCGAACATGTGAAGGCGCTGATGAACCCGCGGGGTCGTGTCTTCGGAGCAACATTGCTCCACGACGGCGTCGAACGGAATTGGCTCGCCCGAAAGGTGATGGAGCGCAACAACAAGCACGGAATCTTCGCCAACGTCGACGACAGCCTCGAGGGACTGAGGTCCACGCTCGCCGAACACCTCGACGACCCAGTGGTCGACGTCGTGGGTTGCGTCGGGATCTTCAGCGGATCGGTGCCGTCATGAACAGAGTCGGACGTTGACACGCTGACATAGCGAGCCACGGGGGCGTACCATCGGAGCATGGTCGCCATCGACGTCAACAGTGACCTGGGGGAGTCCTACGGGGTCTGGACGCTCGGTGACGACGCCGCCATGCTGGGCATCGTCACCAGCGCGAACGTCGCGTGCGGCTTCCACGCCGGCGACCCGTCGGTCCTGCGGGCCGCCTGTCGACTTGCGGTGCACAACGACGTGGCGATCGGCGCCCAGGTGTCGTTCCCCGATCTGCCAGGCTTCGGTCGCCGCCACCTCGACATGGCACCCGAGGAACTGCGCGATGCCGTGCTCTACCAACTCGGAGCGCTCGATGCGTTCGCCCAGGTCGCCGGCGCCGAGATCGCCTACGTCAAGCCCCACGGCGCGCTGTACCACACGACGGCGACCCACCCGGCCGCCGCCCGAGCGCTCGTCGAGGCCGCCGCGGAGTACGACCCGTCGCTCGCGATTCTCGGTCTGCCCGGCTCGGAGCTGCTCTCCGCTGCGGATGCCGCCGGGCTCGAAGGCGTCCCCGAGGCATTCGCCGATCGTGCGTACCGACCAGACGGCGGCCTGGTGTCGCGTCGCGAGCCCAACAGCGTGCTCACCGATCCCGACGAGGTCGCCGAACGGGCCGTCCGACTCGCCACCGACAACGAGGTCGTCGCGATCGACGGCACGGTCGTGACCGTACGCGCACGGTCGATCTGCGTCCACGGTGACACTCCGGGAGCGGTCGGCCTCGCCCGAGCGGTGCGCGCGGCACTCGATGCGGCAGGCATCGGCGTCTACCGTTTCACCGACTGAGCGCTCAGGCACAGAACGGGGCCCACATGACCTACGCACCACCGAATCGGGCGTTCTACGACGCCGACAGCCACATCGAGCTGCCGGACTTCCTGCGCGACGACGCCGACGCACGGGTGCACTGAATCTCGATCATGAGCAGGCGGCCCTACGGACCAGTGGCGTGGCTCCTCGACGACCTGACGGATCCAGCGGCGTGGGCGGCGTCGCTCTGGGCGATGGACGTGCCCGGCGTCGTCGAGATCATTCCGGCCGAGTCGACCGTGGTCGTGCGGTGCGCACGCGAACGTCACGACGACATCGGCCACGTGCTCGACATGGTCGTGCCGACGAGCCGAGCGGAAGGTTCGGACCAACCGGTGACGATCGACGTCGTCTACGACGGCCCGGACATCGCCGCGCTGGCCGACGCCGCGCGGGTCTCGATCGACGACGTCGTTCGCCTGCACGTGTCCGGCTCCTACGACGTGGCGTTCTGCGGGTTCAGTCCCGGCTTCGGGTACTTGCGCGGCATCGACCGACGCCTGCACGTGCCGCGCCGGGACACGCCGCGCACCTCCGTACCGGCGGGATCGATCGGCGTGGCCGCCGGCTACACCTGTGTGTACCCGTCGTCGTCACCGGGCGGCTGGTATCTGATCGGACGCACCACGGCGTCGATGTGGGACGCCGAACGCAACCCGCCGGCCCTGCTCCGTCCCGGCCAGTCCGTTCGCTTCCGGCGAGTTCCGGCATGAACGCCGAGCCCGCGCTGCGAATCGTGCAGGTCGGTTTCGCGACGACGGTGCAGGACCACGGGCGGGTGGGGCTCGCCCATCTGGGGGTACCCACCGGTGGTGCGGTCGATCGACGCACCCACGACCTGGTCAACCGGCTCGTGGGCAATCCGCCCGACGCCGCGACGATCGAGACCATGGGCGCACTGATCGTCGAGGCGCTGCGTCCGGTGGTCGTCGCCTCCAGCACCGACGCGAGCCGCCAGACACTCGGCGCCGGTGCTCGCATCCGCGTCGACGCGCCGCCTGGTTCGGTGTGGGCGTATCTCGGCGTGCGTGGCGGTCTTGCGGTCGACGACGTGCTCGGATCCCGCAGCCAGGACACGCTCGGTGGGGTCGGACCCGTGGCGCTCGTCGCCGGCTCGGCCCTCCCTGTCGGGCCCGATCCCGGCACCGAACTCGCCGCAGACCACGCTCCGCCACGCGGCGCGACCGAGGTCCGTGTCCGGATCTGGGACGGCCCACACCACGACTGGTTCATCGGCGGTACGCAGAGCCTGATCCGGCGACCGTGGAGGATCACCAGCGAGCTGAGCCGCGTCGGCGTCCGCCTCGAGGCTGGCTCCTTCGATCCGAGCACACGAGCGCAGGACCAGATGCCGAGCATCGGGCTGACGGTGGGAGCGGTGCAGGTCACGCCGTCGGGCGAACCGATCGTGATGCTTGCGAACCATCCCACGACCGGCGGCTATCCCGTCATCGCGGTCGTGGAGCCCGACGATCTCCCGGACCTCGCGCAGTGCCGTCCGGGTATGGCGGTCCGATTCCGTCGCGCCTGAACCGGCACGGCCCCCCGTTCGTCGCTAGGTTGCGACGCATGGAGCGACGCATCTATGGACTCGAGAACGAGTACGGCGTCACCTGCACGCTGCGGGGCCAGCGCCGTCTGAGCCCGGACGAGGTCGCCCGGTACCTGTTCCGCCGGGTCGTGTCGTGGGGCCGGAGTTCGAACGTGTTCCTCCAGAACGGCGCTCGGCTGTATCTCGACGTCGGCTCGCACCCCGAATACGCCACGCCCGAGTGCGACTCGCTGTACGAACTCGTCGTGCACGACAAGGCGGGGGAGCGAATCCTCGAGCAGCTCGTCGAGTCCGCCGAGCAACGACTCGCCGAGGAGTCGATCCGCGGCACGATCTACCTGTTCAAGAACAACACCGATTCGGCCGGCAACTCGTACGGCTGCCACGAGAACTACCTCACCAGCCGCGACGACGACCTCGGCCACTACGCCGAGGTCCTGATCCCGTTCCTCGTGTCCCGCCAGATCTATACCGGCGCCGGCAAGGTGCTCCAGACCGCCCGGGGAGCGACCTACTCGATCGCCCAGCGTGCCGAACACATCTGGGAGGGCGTGTCCTCGGCAACCACCCGCAGCCGTCCGATCATCAACACGCGCGACGAACCCCACGCCGACGCCGAGAAGTACCGCCGCCTCCACGTGATCGTGGGCGACTCGAACATGAGCGAGTACACCAACTTCGTCAAGGTCGGCGCAGCGGCGTGCATGCTGCGCATGCTCGAGGACGACAACGTGGTGTTGCGTGACATGACGCTCGAGAACCCGATCAGGGCAATCCGTGAGATCAGCCACGACATCACGTGCCGCCGTACGGTCCGCCTCGCCAACGGCCGCGAGGTGTCGGCGCTCGACATCCAGCGCGAGTACCTCGACCGGGCGCTGCGATATGCCGACTCGCAGGGATTCCCGCCGCTGGAGCAGAAGGCGCTCGACATGTGGGAGCACTGCATCACCACCATCGAGAAGGACCCGCTGCTGCTCGACCGTGAGGTCGACTGGGTCATCAAGTACAAGCTGCTCGAGGCGTTCCGCGAGCGCCACGACCTTCCGTTCGGACACGCAAGGGTGCAGCTGCTCGACCTGCAGTATCACGACGTGTCCCGCGCCCGCAGCCCGTTCTACAAGCTGCAGGACCGGGGCATGGTCGAGCGGATCTGCACCGACGCCGACATCGAGCAGGCGATCGACGTGCCACCGCAGACCACCCGGGCACGGCTTCGCGGCGATTTCGTCAGGCGGGCCAAGGAGCGCAAGCGTGACTACACCGTCGACTGGGTGCACCTGAAGCTGAACGACCAAGCGCAGCGGACCGTGCTGTGCAAGGACCCGTTCAAGAGCCGCGACGAACGCGTCGAGCGACTCATCGAATCGCTCTGAGCGCGGTACCGTTGACCCCGCGTGACGTCCGAGACCATCGTCCCCCCGCCTGTCGAGCCTCCCGCCGAGCCACCGATCGGGCCGCCCGGCGAACCAGCCGGCTCATCCAAGCTGCCATCGGGAGCGCGCGCGTTCTTCGACTGGATGGTCGTCATCGCGGTCGCTCTGCTCGTCGCGTTCCTGGTGCGCACGTTCGTGATCGCCCATTTCGTGGTCGAGGGCGAGTCGATGTACTCGACGCTCGACACCAACGACCGGGTCTTCGTCAACAAGCTGTCGTATCGACTGCACGACCCCAACCGTGGCGATGTCGTCGTGTTGCACCAGGTGACCGGCGCCTCGGAGCGTGATCTGATCAAGCGGGTCATCGGACTCCCCGGCGAGTCCGTCGAGGTCCGCAACTGCACCGTGCTGGTCGACGGCCGTGTGCTGAACGAGCCCTATCTCGATCCTTCGGTGGTCACCCCCACCGACTGCGGCGGCGACTACGTCCTCGATGGCGTGGTGCCCGAGGACCACGTGTTCGTGATGGGAGACAACCGCGGCGGATCGCAGGACTCCCGTGTGATCGGCCCCGTCAGCGAGGACGACCTGGTCGGGCGGGCCTTCGTGGTGTTCTGGCCCCAGAGCCACTGGCAGTGGCTCTGACGCGCGCGAGCGCCGATCAGACCAGGATCGGTCACACCAAGATCGGTCACACCAAGGGGTTGCCGATCTCGGCGCGAAATGCGTCGGTCATCACGTCGACACGATCGCTGTAGACGGCGTCGAGCCCCATCCGCAGTCCGTCGCGGAGTTCGTGCTCCTGCTGCATGTCCCAGCCGAAGGCGTGCAATCCGAATCGGTGGAACAGTGCTACCAGGCCGCCGTTCCAGTCGGTGCGGTGCAGGTTGATGCCGTCGATGCGATGGCGGGCGAGGTACTCGGCTCGCCGTTCGGGCGTCCCCTTGATGCGCTCCAACCGAGTGGTCTGCAGGAGCCGGATCGGTGTGTCGCCGAAGATCTCGCGCAGTTCGATCACCCGCTCGAGGCTCGGCTCGCACAGCCAGGTCCGCTCCAACAGCGTTGGATCGAACCCCTGGATCACCTCGACGATCGACTCGGCGGAGTCGTGGTCCTTCAGGTCGAGCGACAGCGAGTACCCGCTCCCACACGCCTCGAGCAGCTCGAGCAGGGTCGGAATGTGCTCGGGGAGGTCCGCCCGGTCGTACTCGGAGATCTGTCGCTTGCGCAGACCCTTCTTCACGACACCGTCGTGGTCGAGCACCGCAACGCCATCCGCCGTCATCCAGACGTCGCTCTCGAGGCCCGCCGCGCCCAGCCGTAATGCCAGTTCGAAAGCCTCGAGGGTGTTCTCCGGTGCGTGCGCCCGCGCCCCGCGGTGCGCGAACGTGATCGGTGGATCGATCCGAGATGGCAGTCGCTGTTGCACTCCGACTCATGATGGCAGGCCCGTAGACTGCCTCCGTGTTCAATCTGCAGGGGAGCGAGATCATCGTCATCCTGCTGATCGCGCTCGTGGTCCTCGGACCGGAGAAGCTCCCTGACGCCGTACGCAAGTTCACCCAGACGTACTCCGAGCTCAAGAAGATGAGCAGCGGCTTCCAGTCCGAGCTGAAATCCGCCCTCGACGAACCGATGCGCGAGATTCGCGAGACCGCCAACCTCGTCCGAGATGCGGCCGATCCCCGAAAGATCATGAGCGAGGCCGAGGCCGAACAGCGTGTGCTCGACGATGCCGACGCGGCTGCGGCCCGAACCGTCGAGCCCAACGCGCCGAACGATTGGGCTGCGCCGGTTCCGGGGACTGCCGACCCGAGCCGCAACAGCGACCCACCGAGTACGCCGCTGGCCGATCCCGGCTACGACCAGGTCGCCACACCGGGCGCACCATCCGAGAACCCTGCCTCATGACGGTCGACGACGACGAGGAGCTGTCGGGCACGGACACGATGACCCTCACGGAGCATCTGGCAGAGCTCCGCGTGCGCATCATCCGATCGGCGCTCGCCGTCGCGATCGGCATGGTGCTGATCATCGCCTTCTACGACCAGGTGCTCGACTTCCTGCTCCAGCCGTACGTCGACCTGTGCACCAGCAAACCGCAGGACTTCTGCGATCCCGAGCTGTTCATCTTCAGCCCGACCGAGGGTCTGGCGACCCGCGTGCGCGTCGGCCTCTACGGCGGCATCGTCGTTGCACTTCCGGTGATCCTGTGGCAGCTCTGGCGCTTCATCGTGCCGGCACTGAACCCGAAGGAGAAGAAGTGGGCGATCCCGATCATCGTCATCTCCTCGACGCTCTTCGTCGCGGGAGGTGCACTCGCCTACTTCACGATCGGCCAGGCACTCAACTTCTTGATCGGATGGGCGGGCGAGGGCGTCGGCCAGGTGTTCTCGGTACAGAGCTACGTGTCGCTGATCGGACTGATGATCTTCGCGTTCGGACTGGGGTTCATGCTTCCGGTGTTCGTCTTCGGCCTCCAGGCCGTCGGTGTGGTCACGCCTCGGCGATTGTTGGCGAGTTGGCGAATCGCCCTCGTGGTGATCGCCGTGATCGCCGCAGTGATCACGCCATCGGGTGATCCAGTCACGATGGCGCTGCTGGGCGTCCCCATGGTGCTGCTCTATTTCCTGGCGATCCTCGTCGGTTGGCTCGTGGTCCGTCGGCGTCCGGTCGACGCGTGACCGCCGGCGCCGACCACTCGCCGCTGCGAGCCGACTTCGTCGATCGCTACCCGTTCCCGATCGACCGGTTCCAGAACGAGTCGTTCGACGCGCTCGATCGGGGCGAGCACGTCGTGGTCGCAGTCCCCACCGGCAGCGGCAAGACGGTGGTCGCCGAGTACGGCATCGCAGCAGCACGAGCCGACGGACGGCGGGCGTTCTACACCGCGCCGGTGAAGGCGCTGTCCAACCAGAAGTACCGAGATCTCGTGGCCGTGCACGGCGAGGCCGACGTCGGCTTGCTCACCGGCGACAACTCGATCAACGGTGACGCGCCGATCGTCGTGATGACGACCGAAGTCCTCCGCAACATGATCTACGGGCGGTCCCGGCTGCTGCACGATCTCGGCCTCGTGGTGCTCGACGAGGTCCACTTCCTGCAGGACTCCTATCGTGGCCCGGTCTGGGAGGAGGTGATGATCCACCTGCCCCAGCACGTCCGGCTGGTGTGTCTGTCCGCCACGGTCAGCAACGTCGACGAGCTCGCCGAGTGGATCACCACCGTCCGAGGTCCGACGGCGTCGATCGTCGAACGCCGCCGTCCGGTGCGCCTCGACAACGAGTACCTCGTCGCCGACCGGACGAACGACCGGTTGCGCATGCTGCCCGTGTTCGTCGACGGCCACGTGAACCGAGACGCGGTCACCCTCGACGAGTCCGCCGTTCGTGGAGGTCCCGGGCGCAACGGCCAGGGACGCTCGGGACGGCGCTCTGACCGCAGCGAACAGGGCTCCGGCCGCAAGGTGCTCGCCCCGCCGGGGCGCGTCGAAACGGTCGAGTTGCTCGAGCGTCGGCGACTGCTCCCCGCGATCTTCTTCATCTTCAGCAGAGCCCAGTGCGATGCTGCCGCGAAGTCGTGCGTCGACGCCGGTCTCGATCTCGTCGACGGCGCCGAGCGCACGGCGATCCGCGCCATCGTCGATGCGCGCCTCGGCAGCCTCGACCAGGCCGACCTCGACGTGCTCGGGGTCCGGCAGTTCGTGGACCAACTCGAGTGCGGCGTGGCCGCCCACCACGCCGGCATGGTCCCGCCGATGAAGGAGGTCGTCGAGGCCTGCTTCGTCGAGGGCCTGGTCAAGGTCGTCTTCGCCACGGAGACCCTGGCGGTCGGCATCAACATGCCGGCGCGAACCGTCGTGATCGAGAAGCTGACCAAGTTCACCGGTGAGCATCACGAGCGGCTGACACCGGGGGAGTACACCCAGCTCACCGGCCGAGCCGGCCGGCGCGGCATCGACGAGCTCGGCACGGCGGTCGTGTTGTGGTCGCCGTGGGTCCGCTTCGACGAGGTGGCCGAACTGGCCGGGAGTTCGTCCTTCCATCTCCGTTCGGCGTTCCGGCCGACCTACAACATGGCTGCCAACCTGATACGCACCTACAGCAGCGACGAAGCCCACCACCTGCTCAACTTGTCGTTCGCCCAGTACCAGGCCGATCGTGACGTCGTCCGGCTCGAGGCTCGTCTCGAACGCCGTCGCCGCGCTGCTGCCGAGCTCCGGGCGGCGGCGCACAGCGACTTCGGCGACATCGACGAGTACCGCCGGCTGCGTGACCGTGAACGCGACGACCGAGCCGCGGGCCGAGCCGCCCGCCTCGATGCCGTCGACGACGCCCTCGCCACCCTGCGTCCGGGTGCGGCGATCCACGTCGCCAAGGGCACGTACAAGGGCCCCGCGGCCGTGGTGGCTGCCGCGAATCGCAAGTCGGGCCTGCGGCTCACGGTGATCACGCGGTCGGCCAAGTCGCTGTATCTGACCGCGGAGGATTTCGACGAACCGCCGCGACCGGCCGGCACCATCACACTGCCGCACACCTATGCGCCGAACCGCAAGGAGTACCGCAACGACGTGGCCCGGCGCCTGCGCACGATGAAGGCCGATCCATCGCCGAGCACGAAGCGGCGAGGCAGACGCAGCGACGACGCCGCCGCCGACCAGCATCCCGTGGCACGAGATCCCGACGTTCGGGCCAAGCTCCAGGCGGCGAGCCAGGCGGATCGGATCGAGCGCGAGATCGCCGATCTCGAACGGCGCGTGAGCGGAAAGAACACCTCGCTGGCGAACGAGTTCGACCGCGTGCTCGACGTCCTGGCGACGTACGGCTACCTCGACCGGCCGACTTGGTCGCTCACCGACGCCGGCGAGATGCTCGCCCGAACGTTCCACGAGTCCGATCTGCTCGTCTCCGAGATCGTGCGCTCGGGCGTCCTCGACGGGCTCGGCGCTGCCGATCTGGCCGCCCTCGTGTCGACCGTGGTGTACGAGCACCGCAGCTCGGAGACGCCACCGGCGCCGTGGTTCTCGTCGAACGACGTGCGCGATCGCTGGCGACGCCTCGCGGCCATCAGCGAGGATCTGCGGGCCACGGAGCGCTCGGTGGGGCTCGCCGAGCATCGACCTCCGGATGCCACCTTCGCGGCGATCGCCCACGCCTGGGTGGCAGGGGAGGGGTTCGCCGAGGTCGTCGGCGACGACGAGATGACCGGCGGCGACTTCGTTCGCACGACCAAGCAACTGATCGACCTCCTGCGCCAACTCGCGATCATCTCGCCCGAGCCGGCGACCCGGCGTACTGCAGCCGACGCGGCCGAGGCAGCGTTCCGCGGGGTCGTGGCTGACAGCGCAGCGCCGACGCCCTCGAGCGCATGACGATCAAGCCCGGCCAGGCGTGGGGGCGACACGTTCCACGCCCTCCCGACCTGGTGGTCGTGCACAGCGACGGCGAACTCGCGACGGCGATCTCGCAGGAGCGAGGAGTGCCGATCGGGGTCGGTGGAGGCGATCTGGCGCGAACGCTGGGGGTGACGTCGGCCAGTGCGAACACGTTGGCCACCCGTCCAACGGTCAACGAGTACCCGATCGACCTGCTGCAGGTGCGCCTCGACGGCGCCGAGCAACCGATCGTGGCGTGCGCTCATGTGGTCGCCAGATCGCCGTGGGGCAGCGGGCACTGGCTTCGTGGCCGCATCCTGGTCGTCATGAACGCCGAGTTCCTCGGCGAGTGGGACATCGCGCCGCGCGGACATCCCAACGACGGGCGCGTCGAGGTCGTCGACGTCGATGCCTCGATGTCGGCTCGCGAGCGACTGGCAGCTCGCCGACGACTGCCGACGGGAACCCACGTTCCCCACCCGGGCATCGCCACCGCGTCGGTGCGGGTCGGGTCGTGGCAGTTCGATCGCCCCCTCGACGTCGTCATCGACGGACGTCGCGTGGCTCGGGCATCACGGCTGTCGATCGACGTTCTCGCCGATGCTGCGACCGTCTACGCCTGACGCGACCGGACGACGTCCTGGTCAGACCGTTGGGGAGATCCCGAGTCTCGATGCCGCGCCGTCCTAGAGTGGTCGATCGTGGCTGTGTACGTCCCTGAGTCCTTCACCGCGGACGAAGCAGATGTGTTACGCCGGTACTTCACCAACCTCGACGGACCGGTGTTCGCGCTCGTCAATCTTCCCGAGGTCGTCAAAGGGGCCCTCTTCGCTCGGTACAGCCGCAGCCACAAGTCGTTGCGGCGACTCTTCCTCGACGAGTTCGTCGGCGACCTCGACGTGAGCGGCGATCACTCCGTCGACGCGACGATCGGCCTCGACCGTGCCGAAGAGCTCTACGAGCGGGTGTTCTTCGACTACGGCGACGATTCCGTTGCACAACTCGGCGGCGTGCACCTCGCCTGCGAACAGGCCTCGAACCTGCTGACCAAGATCCTCGAGTGGGGACGCTTGATGAGTTATCTCGAGCAGAGCACCCGCTACATCGCATATGACGCCCGACTCGGTGGGCGCTACCGCTACTACCGCGATCCTGCGGTGCTCGCGAGCCCGCTGGGCACCCGCTACGTGGGCGATCTCGACCGGATCTTCGATGCCTACAGCCGCTGCGTCGACGCGGTGACCGAACACGTGCGAGCCACTGTCGAACGGGGTCCCGACGACAGCGAATTCGTCTACCGGACCGCCACGAGGGCAAAGGCGCTCGATGCCGTGCGCGGGATCCTGCCGGCGGCGGCCACGTCCAATGTCGGGATCTACGGCACCGGTCAGGCATTCGAGGCACTGCTGCTGCGCATGCGATCGAACCCGCTGCCCGAGTCGCGCGAGTACGCCGACCTGATGCTGCACGAGCTTCGCAAGGTGATTCCCAGCTTCTTGCGCCGTGTCGACCTCCCGGACCGAGGCGGACGATGGAGCGAGTACCTGGCGACCACTCGTGACGAGACCGCAGGGCTGGTGGCCGACCTCTTCGGAGCGACACCGGTCGAGCCGGCCGCCGAGGTCGAGCTGGTCGACTTCGATCCGGAGGCGGAGGACAAGCTGCTGGCCGCGATCTGCTACTCGCATTCCACGCTGCCCGAGCATCAACTCCTCGAGCGTGTTCGCAAGCTCGGCGTCGACGAGCGCACCTCGCTGATCCGCGCCTACGTCGGCGAACGCGAGAACCGGCGCCACAAGCCCGGGCGCGCCTTCGAGCGTTCCTTCTACCGGTTCGATGTTCTGAGTGACTACGGCGCCTTCCGCGACATGCAGCGCCATCGCATGCTCACGATCGAGTGGCAACGTCTCACTCCCAACCATGGCTACACGCGGCCGGAACTGGTCACCGAAGCAGGACTCGGCAACGATTTCGACGAGGCGATGCATCGATCGGCAGCGCTGTACGACGCGCTCCAGCCCGACTTCCCTCAACAGGCGTCGTACGCCGTCTCGATGGCGTACCGCATGCGCTACGTGATGCAGTTCAATGCCCGCGAGGCCATCCACATGCTCGAGCTGCGGTCGTCGCCGCAGGGTCACCCGTCGTACCGCCGGGTGGCGCTGGAGATGCACCGCTTGATCTCCGAGCGCGCAGGCCACCACTCGATCGCCGCCGCGATGAGCCACATGACTACCCAGGCCCCGGAGCTCGAGCGGCTCGAATCCGAGCGCCGGGCCGAGGCCCGACGCAGCGAGGTCTGAGCCTCCATCCGACATCTGTGACGCCTGTCACAGCCATGGTCTCCCGGTGGAAGGTGAAGGTGTGCCTATGCTCCCGCCGCAACCCCCCATACGCATGACGAGATCGAAACGACGAGATGGCTGACGACGAGATCACCGAACCCGACGACGCCCTCGGCGACGAGGAGACCGAGGAGGAGGAGACCGACGACGACCTCGAGCTCGACGATGACGACCTCGATCTCGACGATGACGATGACGTCGTCGCCGATGACGACGACGATGATGATGACGACGTCGTCGCCGATGACGACGAAGAAGAAGAAGAAGAGGAAGCTGCCGCAGCGCCGCGCATCAAGCGCAAGAAGCGGGCGGATGATGACGACGACGATGACGATGACGAGTTGCTCACCGACGACGACGTCGAGGAAGACCTCGACAAGATCCTCAAGGATCGAATGGTTGCGTCCGACGACGACGAGGACGAGGACGACGAAGAAGAACCGGAGATCCGGGGCGAAGGCGGCGAGCGACTCCAACCCAAGCAGCAGGACGAGCAGCTGTGCTCCTCGTGCTTCCTCCTCGTGAGGGCCAGCGCGCCGAACTGTCCGGTCGGCGATGACGACTGCCCCATCTTCTCCTCCTGACGGGCCCCGGCCGCCGCTGGCCAGGCTCGTCGAGCTTGCCGTCGTCGTGCCCGTCGAAGTGGGCAGCCGCCTGATCGAGGCGGTCCCCGTTGTCGTCGACAAGGTTCCCTCAGCGGCCGAACGGGTGAAGCGCGAGATCGTGCTCGCCCGGTTCCTCGGCAAGCTCGTCGTCGATCAGGGCGTCCGGGAACTCCGGTCCAGGCTGACTCCTGAGCCCGATCTCGACGACCGGAGCGCGGATGAGCCCGAGCACCGGGAACCGGATCGGGACCTCACCGTCACAGACGTTCCCACCGACGACGTTCCTGACGTCGCGACGTTGGCGCTGGCCGACTACGACCATCTGTCGTCGGCCCAGATCGTGGGCAAGCTCGACGGACTCGACGACGCCGAGCGGGAGGCGATCGAGCGATACGAGACCGCCGGCCGACATCGACGCACGATCCTGGGCAAACTCGATCAGCTGCGAACGGCCTCATCGTGATCGATCCGATCGTCCGAGCGGCTACGAACGAGGACCAGGCCGCCTTGCAGGCGCTCGAGCTGGAAGCCCGTGCCGCGCTGCACGATCAACGCGGAGGCGAGGTCTGGCTCGTCGAGCATCCGCTGATCGGCGACGGCTGGGGCGATCGCTGCCACCACGCCGATGTCTTCGTCGGCACGATCGACGACGTCGTGATCGGTTACATCGTCGCCGAGCTCGGTGCCGACGCAGTCGTTCGGATCGATCAGGTCTGGGTGACGCCGGAGGCTCGCGAACTCGGCTTCGGCGACGAACTCCTGGCCACCGCGATCAGCTCGGCCCGGGCCCGGGGCGCCACTGCCGTGGAAGGACAGGCACTGCCCGGCGATCGCCACACCAAGAACCTGTACGAGCGTGCAGGCATCGTCGCGCGGCTGATCACCACGTTTCGGCGGCTCTGAGCGTCAGCGACCCTTCCACTGTGGAGGGCGCTTCTCGATGAAGGCCGTGAGGCCCTCGCCGATGTCCTCCGAGCGCATCACCACACCCATCGCTGCATCGGTCATCCGCTTGAGCGTCTCGTCGCTCTCGGTGGCTGCTGCGAGCACCACCTTGCGGCTCTCCCAGACGGCGAGCGGCGCGGCCGCGGTGATCTGACCCGCGAGCGCCAGCGCCTCCTCGGTCGCTTGACCGGGCTCGACCAGCCGATTGACGAGACCGAGTTCGTGAGCACGCTCTGCCGAGAACGGTTCTCCCGTCAGGATCAACTCCATCGCGGCATTGCGGCCGATGGCGCGAGGCAGTCGGAAGAGGCCACCGGCGGCGGCGACCAGGTTGCGCTTCGCCTCGGCGAGCCCGAACGACGACCGGGTGGTGGCGACGACGAGATCCGCGGCGAGCACGATCTCGCAACCGCCGGCGGTGGCCAGACCGTCAACCGCGACGATGACCGGCTTCTTGCGCTCTCGGTAGGCGAACCCGGCGAACCCGCCGCGTTCGGTCATCAGCGAGCCACCGGCACCCGAATTGATGGCCTTCAGGTCGGCGCCGGCGCAGAAGACGGGACGGTCCTGGCCCTCGGTGTTGGCCTGGATGATGCCCACCCAGATGTCGTCGTCACCCTCCATCTGGTCGATGGCCGCCTCCATCGCCTGGGCGACATCGCCGTTCACGGCGTTTCGGGCATCAGGTCGATTGAGGGTGATGAGCGCGACGCGGTCGCGTGCTTCATAGGTGACGATGTCAGACATGGCCGCCGATGGTAGGCGGCGCTGTCGTGGCGCGGCGAACCCGCTCAGTCGGCCGATGTGGCTGCGTCGGCAGGTGTCGGTTCGGCGGCCGATTCCTCGCTGACCGGAGCGTCGGTCGCCGGAGCTTCCGTCTCGACGTCCGGCGCCGGTGCCTCGGTTGCGGGGGCCTCTGGTTCCGGTGCTGGGGCCTCGGTTGCGGGAGTCTCTGCAGCGGGAGTCTCGGTCGGGGCCGGTGTCTCGGTCGGGGCCGGAGTCTCGGTCGGTGCAGGGTCGACTGCCGGCTTCGCACCGTCGGAGGCAGGCGGCCGATCCTCGGAGCGGGCGTTGCGCGCACCGGAGTCCTTGGCACCCGAGTTTTTGCCACCCGAGTTCTTGGCACCCGAGTTCTTGGCACCGGATCGCTTGGGATCCTTGCTGCGATCGTTGCGAGCGTCCTTGCGCGGCGGGCCCGCCCGCAGCGGCTTCGGCTTCGGCGTGCCGGCCGGGATCTCGACGCCGAGCAGTGCGGCGATCTGGGGCAGTGCCGGCCCCAGCCGCAACGTGGTCGCCTTGAGGTCGTCGGTGATGACCGCTGGCGCCGAGGTCGGTGCCAGGAGCGTACGGACCGGCGAGAACGCGCCAGCCTCGAGCACGGCGATCCACCGGTCAGGCGGATCGTCGGGACTCAGCGCCGCCGTGGCGGCCTCGCCCAGGCGCCGGGCCAGGTCTGGTGGGAACATCACACCAGCCTTGGGCGGCTGCGACGACAGGCGCAGTGCCCGGATCACGCGACCGACGCCGATCGCCGCGTCGATGTCACCGAACCAGAGGGCGAGTTCCTCGTCCTGCTTGCGCACAAGTGCTTTGCGCAGGTCGTCAGCGACCTCGCGCGTCGAGTCGTCACGAGCCACGATCGGATCATCGCTGGCGGCGACGACGCTGCGCAGGTCGCGCAGGTCGAGGTGCTCCATCTGCCGTTGGGCCGCCTCGGCCCGGTCGAGCCATTCGGCGACGCGAAGCTTGGGCAGCATGTCCTCGGCCATCTTGACCACCGATGCCTCGGGCATCGTCGGCTGACCTGCAGCGGCCAGCTTGGTGTTCTCCTCTTTCACGCGGGCACGCACAGCCGACATGCCCTGCAAGGCCATCTCGGCGATCGGCCGTTGCTCTTCGGGGAGGTCGGCGAGCACGGCATTGCGCCGGGCCTTGCCCGGGCGCAGGCGCTTGGGCTTCGGGCGCTGTGGAAGCTCGGGCGGCGCCTCGAAGTGCGGACGCTGGCGGCGCTGGTCGGAGCGACCCTTGCCGTCGCCGTCGCGGGAATCTCTGGCGCCATCGCGCTTGCCGTCGCGACGACGACCGCCATCGCGCTTGTTGTCGCGGCGGCCGCGATCGTCACGACGATCGCTGCGGTCGCGCTTGGCCCGTGTCTCGATCACCGCTTCGAACGGCTTCTCACTCGGCAGCAGCTCGAGGACGTTGGCATCCTCTGCCTTTTCGCGGCCCGGGACGATCGACTGGACCTCGATGCCGTCGAGCATCTGCTCGACCTCGACCTTGAGGATGTCGCCCACCGCGGATCCTGGTGGCAGGAGGCTGCCGTCCATTTGCCCATTGGGCTTGCGGGCGCCAGCGGCGCGCCAGGTCCAGGAGCCGTCGGCGAGCGCGCTCGTCAGCTCGATGTCGATCCGTCGGGACATTTCGGCAACGGTACCGGGTCCGGGCGGGAGAACTCCAACGAGTCTGTGGTGACCGGTCACGCGGGGTACCGTGCCGCCGATGGCTGTCTACGCACTCGGCGACTCGGAACCCACGATCGACTCGTCGGCGTACGTGCATCCTGATGCGGTGATCATCGGATCGGTCACCATCGGTGCCCTGTCGTCGGTCTGGCCCGGAGCGGTGCTTCGCGGCGACGGGGGCGAGATCCGAATCGGTGAGCGCACGAGTGTGCAGGACAACGCCGTGCTCCACACCACGCCCGAGTGGCCCACCGTGGTGGGAAGCGGATGCGTGCTCGGTCACCTGATCCATCTCGAGGGGTGCACGGTCGAGGACGACGTGTTGATCGGCAACGCTGCGATGGTGTTGCACCGATCGGTGATCCACCGCGGTGCCATCGTGGCCGCGAACTCCGTGGTGCTCAACGACATCGACGTACCGACCGGGGCACTGGCGGCTGGCTCGCCGGCGGTGATCAAGCCGGGCCGCGCTGACATCGGTTTGATCCGCGACAGCGCGGCGGCCTACGTCGAACGAATCGACCAGTACCGCACGAGCCTGCGACGACTCGACTGATGCGCGCCTTCGTCGTCACCGTGCCGGCGGACGAGGTCGAACTCGCCTCGGATGTGCTGTGGCAGCTCGGCGTACGTGCGATCGAGGAACGCTCCGGCGACGATGGCCACGTCGAGTTGTGGACGGCGGTCGGTGACGAGGCCGAGGCAGCGGAGCGAGCTGCGGGGGCGCTGGGGGAGCGATGGTCGTCTCGCCTGATCGACGTCGTTGACGGCGCCGCCGACACATGGCGACAGTTTGCCGGACCGATGTGGATCGATGACGGGTTGGTGGTGGTCCCCGCCTGGCAACGACACGTCTTCGACGACGGCGTCGTGATGGTTCAGATCGAACCGGGCGGTGCCTTCGGCCTCGGCGACCACCCGACCACGGTGCTGTCGCTCCGGGCCGCTCGACGGCATCTCGGCGTGGGTCGCAACGTCCTCGACGTCGGCTGCGGTACGGGCGTGATCGCCGTGATGGCAGCGATGATCGGCGGGAGTACGGTCCGCGCGGTCGATGTCGCGAGCGCTGCGGCCGAGGCGACACGTGACAACGCCGCACGCAACGGCGTCGCGGATCTCGTCGATGCCGACAACACACCAGCGGGTGACCTCGGCGGGTCATTCCACCTGGTGGTGGCCAACATCCTCGCGCCGACGCTGGTCGAGCTCGCCGGCGATCTCCGGCGACTCACCGCCGCCGACGGGAGGCTGGTGATCAGCGGCATCCTCGCCGACCGCCACGACCACGTCCTGTCCGCGCTGGCACCGATGATCGTCGAGCGGACCGACACCCTCGACGGCTGGGCTGCGGTCACCCTCCGTCACCCCGCCCCATGACCCCGCCCCACCCCCCAGCGATGAGCGAACTGACCTGATGGCGGCCTTTCGCTCATCGCTCGCGTGCGCCGGGGTGGCGGCTCAGCGGGGGTGGGCGATGGCGAGGACGGCGGCAGCGCGGGGGAGCGACGGGACGGCCCCGGCGACAGTGGTGGCGAGCGCGCCGGCAGCAGCGGCATAGCGGACTGCATCGCGCAGCTCGTCACCGGCAGCGAGCCGCGCGGCAAGCGCACCGCAGAATGCATCGCCCGCGCCGGTGGTGTCGACCGGCGTGACCTCGACGGCCGGTTCGCTCCAGGTCTCGACGACGCCATCGACCGACTCGGTGACGACGACCCCGGCGGCGCCGAGTGTGGTCACGACGGCGGACACGCCCCGCCCGAGCAGGGCCGACACACCGCCGATCAGATCGGCTTCGTGTTCGTTGGGAACCACGATGTCGCACAGACGCACCAGCTCATCCGGCAGCGCGTCGGCCGGCGCGGGATTCAGGACCGTCCGCGCTCCCGTTCCTCGAGCGTGGCGGAACGCCGTGATCACCTCGTCGATCGGTACCTCGAGCTGGGCGATCACCACGCGGGCCCGCGGAACAGTGTCGGCCCGCAGCAACGCGTTCGCACCGGCGACGACGACGATCGAGTTCTCGGCGTGCTCGTCGACGGTGATGAGCGCTCTCCCGGTCGCTTCGCCGGGCAGGACGGCAACCGCCGTGACGTCGACCCCGTCGTCCGCCGCCAGCGACCGCAGCGTGCTCCCGGCTGCGTCGTCGCCAACCGCCGCCACCAACGCGACGCGGGCACCGCTCCGCGCGGCAGCGATCGCCTGGTTGAGTCCCTTGCCCCCGGCGTGTTCGGCGTAGCTCGTACCGGAGACCGTCTCACCCGGTCCGGGGAGCCGGGCCGTGGTGGCGACGAGATCGAGGTTGACGCTGCCGACGACGGCGACGTCGAACACTCAGCTCGCTCGGGCTCGGATGCCGATCGGTGCGATCAGGCGGAATCCGGCGGCGTGGCGTTCGTCCTCGGATTCGCCACCCCAGAAGCCGTACTCGTGGTTGCGACGGGCGAACTCGACGCAATCGACCTGGACCGAGCATCCGGCACACACTTCCTGAGCTGCGGCTTCACGTCGCTCGCGGGCCTGCGGGCGCTCTGCAGCGGTCGGGAAGAAGAGGTGCGTCAACCCCTTGCACGCACCGTGACGCATCCAATCGTCATCGGTAGCAATGCGGTCGAGTTCGATGGCCGACATGTACTCACACCCCCGTGTGGAAAGCCCCAACTCGAAGTCGGATGACCCCGAGCGGTCAGCAGACTAAAGCGAATCAACCACCGAGTCAATTGCATCAAGCAAGGATTTTTCAGTTTCGTTCGAGAAGCAGTTCGACGCCCCGAGCAAACGTCCGAACGTCGTCGGCGGTCGTGTCCCAGGCCGTCATCCACCTGACCTGGTGCTGGCTCACATCCCAGTCCCAGAAGAAGCACCAGTCGCGAAGCGGGCCGATCACCTCGGGCGGCAGGCGCGGGAAGATGCTGTTGACGGCGGGCGGTTCAGCGAGTTCGACTCCGTCGATCGCGTGGGTCAGCCGGTGCAGCTCGGTGGCCATCTCGTTGGCGTGCGATGCGAGGTCGATCCACAGGTCGTCGTGCAGGATGGCGTTGAACTGCGCGGCCAGGAAGCGCATCTTGGACGGCAGCTGGGTGACCTGCTTGCGGACGTACTGCGAGCCCTCGGCGGCGGCGGGGGAGAGGA
>Ga0307379_10002712_pt1 | contig 26062 bp, 25 predicted proteins | sample UN2MG_FD_202237 | JGI IMG/M metagenome (GOLD analysis project Ga0307379, IMG submission 202237) | Soil microbial communities from Risofladan, Vaasa, Finland - UN-2 | ecosystem: Environmental > Terrestrial > Soil > Coastal area > Acid sulfate soil | place: Finland: Risofladan, Vaasa | collected...
TGAGCTTCTCGACACCGCCGGCGGCTTCGATCGCCGCCCGCACGCGCGGATCGACCCGTCCTTCGTCCAGCTGCTCATACAGTTCGGCCAGGTCGATCTGGTGAACGGCCATGTACTTGCCGATGCGCCGCACTGCGGGGGACGGGGGTCCGTGGACCTGCTCAACCGCGTAGTCCAGGGCTTCGCGGACGAACTGATAGGCTTCCTCCGGGTAGCGGCCCACCGCCTTGACGACACATTGCAGGGAACGGGTTTGTCTCACAGCCATGATGCTTGCGCCGTAACTTCGCGATCACTTTCCGGGCGGCAGAACCGACAGCCATCCTGTCGGCGCGCCACCAACATACTATTGTACCGCGCACCCTTCCGGGTTCCGAACCAAACCCCGGGAAAAGTGGTGCTCACTCACGTCGTTCCATCGCCGGAGGTCGAGTCCCCCTCCGGCCCCTGTCGGGCGTCGGTTTCGGGGCCCTTGGAACCCTCGGCGCCCCGGTCGGTGTCGCTGGATCCCGATGGCCGACGTCCCCTCGGCCGGCGGCGTCGCCGTCGCCGTCTCGAACCGCCCTCCCGATCAGCCGATGCGTTGCCGGCCGGCGCTTCGCGTCCCGCGTCGGGTGGAGCTGGTTGGCCGTTTACGGCGGGAACCGCGGCGCTGTCCGTCTCCGGCGTAGTCTCCACCGCACCGCCTGCCTGCTCGCCGGGCATCGGGTCCGTGCCGGGCGACGCCTCAGGCTTGGCCGCCACAGCATCGGGCGTGCGGCTGTCGCTCCGCTGCGGGGCGCGCCCTCCTCGGATGCCCCGACGTCCCCTGCCCCTGTCTTGGGCGTCACGGGCCGGGCGCGGCGCCGACTTCAGCGGCCTGCCGTTCTCGGTCTTTGGCGGTCGCGGTTCAGGGCCCTTGCCGGTTCGGGCTGCCTCGTCCGGTGCGAGGACGTCCTCAAACGCGATGGCCACCCGGCCGCCTCCCTCGGCTTCAACCATCAGAAGCTGGGTCAGGATCTGGCGGTCCACCACAGTGGCGTTGCCGAAGGTGGTTCCGACCGCGGCTCCGATCCTGGGGAGCCGGGCGTCCAGTTCCTCGTAGCCGGTGTGCTCGTAGCGGAGGCAACATTTCAGACGGCCGCACCGGCCGGAGACCTTCGACGGGTCCAGCGTGGCCTTCTGCAGCTTGGCCATCTTCATGCTGACCGGCTTGAGCGACTTGAGGAAGGTGCGGCAGCAGCATTCGCGTCCACAGGTTTCGTAGTCGGCCACCAGGCGAGCCTCGTCCCGAGTGCCCACCTGCCGCATCTCGATGCGCGTCTGGAATTCCCGGGCCAGGTCCTTGACCAGTGCTCGGAAATCGACGCGAGCGTCCGCCACGAAGTAGAAGATGATTCGCTCGCCGCCGAAGAGCGGCTCGCAGGCCACCACCTTGATTTCCAGCTTGTGCTGTTGGGCCATTTCGTGGCAGAGGTCGCGCTTGGCTTTGGCCCCGGCGTTGATGTGTTCGTATTCCGCCAGGTCGTCGGGGGTTGCCTGTCGCAGAATCTTGCCCGACTTGAGTTCGTAGTAGGCCGACCCGCTGCGGGCCGTGAACTCCAGGATCTGCTCGCGGCTGACCGACTGGCTGCAGCCCTGACAGGTCAGGGACACCTGCTCTCCGATCTCGATCCCGCGCTTGGTCTGGACGACGACCTTCACCTCACAGCCGAACTTCATGTCCGGCGGGTAATTGAACTCGCCAATGTAGCGCATCAGCCCGTATCGGACCGCCGTTGTCGGGTAGACCTTCTCCAGCCCCGAGCCGCAGGGCTCGTCGGAGCCGCAGGCGCCGCCGGCGTCGCCGGCGGCACCGGGCTCGTCACCATTCGGGAGGATGTTTGAAACCATGTATCTCGAACCACCGGTTTCCCGGTAGCTGTATCCTACGGGACGTTCATCGGTTCAGTCAGGAACATTTCTCCACAGTGTAGCACCACGACCGGGCTTTCGCCAGCCGACGCCGGACGCCCCGGGCCGCCCCACTGGGAGAAGCCGCCTGGATTCCGTTTCCGTGGCGCTGTGCCATCGCAGCAACAGCGCGGAAAGACGGCGGGCAGGCCCGCGGGCAGCACGTTCACGGGACTGGAGCGGTGCTTACGTCGCCGCGGCCGCCGCCGACGTGACGCGCCCTGCCGGCTCACGCGTCTGCTCGTCCTTGGGTCGGGACTTCCAACGCCGGTGCGTCCACAGGTATTGGCTGGGGTCGCGACGAACGAAGCGCTCGATGGCCGCGGTGTACTCCTGCGTGATCCATCTCAGTGGGTCATCGCGGCGGGCCCATTCCTCCGGGCGAATGATACGCTCGGCGCAAAGCTCGTAGTGCAGCCGATCGCCCGTTCGCCGGGCGCAGCCCACGATGATGGGGACCTCGGCCGACATGGCCAGCAGACCGATGGATTTGTAGGTTGAGGCTTTGCGCCCGAAGAAGTCGACGAAGAGCCCCTTGTGCCCGGCGTTCTGATCCGCGATGAAGCCCAGCGCGGCACCACGGTGCAGCGCCGCTTCGGCCGCTTCCGTGGCGCCCTTCTTGTCCAGAAGTTGCAGACCCGCGCTGCGCCGGGTCTGGACTAGGTAGCGGTTGAGGTAGACGTTGTCCAGCGGGCGCATGATGGCCAGAACCTCGAACCCGTACAGGGCCAACAGATGGCCGGTCAACTCCCAGTTGCCGTAGTGCCCGGTGACCAGAATGGCGCCGTGCCCGTCCAGCAGAATGCGCAGGGCCTCGCCGAAGTCGGTCAGTTTCACGTACCGGGCCCAGGTCCAGTCGGTGATCAGCCACGGCGTGAATATCATCTCAATGACCAACATGACCAAGTGTTGCATCGACCGCAGAGCGATCCGATCCACCTCCGCGTCAGACAGGCTGTCACCGTAGGCCAGGCGCAGGTGCTCCCGCGTGCGATCGCGGTGTCGTCGGTCGATGTGCCACCAGACCCGCCCCAGCAACCGGGCGGTCCGCAGGTTCGCGTCCACCGGGAACATGTGTATCAGGAAGATGGCCAGGCGTAAGGCCGCGTATTGCAGCCAGGCCACCATTCCGTTCTTGTTCTTCATCGGGGGGATTCTAGCCCGTGATCCGCAGGTGCGGCAAACCTGCCGGGACGCCGCACCACCGGGCCAGCAACGACCTCAACCGCGTTCCTGATAGTCCGAGGGGGGCTGTTCGATGTACTGCAGTGTACTGGAATGCACCCGGTGGGCCTGGCGCTTGCCACCGTCTCTGCCACCGAATGGACCTTGGGGGCCGCAATAATAGCGGCCCGTCTGACCCGTCGCCCACCACCGGTGGGGCGGTTCTGCCCTGGCCATGAATTTGGGGCTCCGTTGACAGGCCACGGGCGGCGAGCGATCCTCTCTGGCGTCAATTCTGGTCCAACAAGGGAGACGGCGATGCGTTCACAACGATTCTGGCTGCCGGTGGCCATGCTGGCGGCGTCATTCATCGGCGGCGGGCTGGCGAGCATGGGCCTTGGCGGAAACGCCCCACCGGTTCCCGAGGTGATCCGGGCGCGGGCTTTCGAGGTGGTGGACAAGGACGGCAAGCCCCGTGGGCTCTGGGGCGTGACTCCCGACGGCACGGTGATGCTGTCGCTTTCCGACAAGGACGGCAAGGCCAGTGGGGACTGGAGCGTGCTTCCCGACGGCTCGGTGATGCTGTCGCTTTCCGACAAGGACGGCAAGCCCCGTGGGCTCTGGGGCGTGACTCCCGACGACTCGGTGGTCCTGGCGCTTTCCGACAAAGACGGCAAGCCCCGTGTGGGTTGGAGCGTGGAACCTGACGGCTCGGTCGGGCTGGAGCTGCTCGACAAGGACGGCAAGACCCGTGGGGTCTGGGGCGTGACTCCCGACGGCACGGTAAGCATGTCGCTTCACGACAAGGACGATAAGAGCCGTGGAATCTGGGACGTGACTCCTGACGGCACGGTGAGGCTCCGGCTTTGCGACAAGGACGAAAAGGCCGGTGGGATGTGGTTCATGCTCCCCGACGGCTCGGTGGGCCTGGCGCTTTCCGACAAAGACGGCAAGCCCCGTGTGGGTTGGAGCGTGGAACCTGACGGCTCGGTCGGGCTGGAGCTGCTCGACAAGGACGGCAAGCGCCGTGGGGGCTGGTTCACGCTTCCCGACGGCACAGTGGCCCTGACGCTTCACGACAAGGATGGCAAGGAACGTGGGACCTGGAGAGTGGCTCCCGACGGCACGGTGAGCCTGGCGCTTTCCGACAAGGACGGCAAGGGCGGGGGGGGCTTGGTGGTGCTTCCCGACGGCTCGGTGAGCCTGTCGCTTCATGACAAGGACGGCAAGCCCGGGGGGATGTGGAGCATGGATCCCGACGGCTCGGTGAGCCTGGCGCTTTCCGACAAGGACGGCAAGAACCGTGGGATGTGGAGCGTGCGTCGCGACGGCTCGGTAGACCTAACACTTCGCGACAAGGATGAAAAGCCCCGTGGGTACTGGAGCGTGTCTCCCGACGGCTCGGTGAGCTGGGTGCTGCAAGACAAGGACGGCAAGACCCGTGCTGTCCTCGGCAACGCACAGCTCGAAGTCACGAAGACCGGAGAGAAGCGGCAAACAGCGGAGTCCTCGCTTGTGCTGTACGACAAGGACGGCAAGGTAATCTTCCAGGCTCCATAGCCTGTGCTAACTCCGATTAGGTCGGAACACGCCGAGGAGCTGTCAGCAGCCCTGCAAGGTCCACAAATGCGACTGAGCCCCGCGGATGACCGTGTGAGCTTCGCCACCGGTGGGGCCGATCACCCGTCCGCCAAGTCGATGCCGACCCGTGCGCCTAGCTCGCTCCCACCCGTCCTGCCACCGGTTGCGGCTGGCCATGACTACCTGTAGCATTGTGCTGGTACGAACATGGCTGAACAACCCGACAGGCATGCTGACCAAGGACCCATTGCAGTTGCTGAGGCGTTGAAGCGTGCTGTCTACTTTCACTCGGGCTCTCTCTTCCGTCTCGCCTGCCGCGCATATGAGCAGACGAAAACCGCTGCCGGGGATCGGGATTCTCCGGCTGACGGCGCGATTGTGGCGGTCGTATTCGCAGCCGCGAGCCTCGAAGCTTTTGTCAATGAGGTTCCTTCTTGTGCCGATTTGTTCAAGCCCCTGTTTGATCAGGCTGGTGTTGCCGGCCTTGGCAAGACACTGCATTTGGCAGAGTCGGAACACGCCTCACCGCGATTGAAGTTCCAGCTCTTGAAAGTGATCCTCTCGGGAAAGCCCTACGACGAAGGGACTCAGCCGTATCAGGACTTCGGAGACTTGCTGGCGCTCCGCGATTCCATCATTCATATGAAGCCAACTCTCGCGGGCAAGCCAGGGGCCACGAGGCGGTTGGAGGCCAAGAATATTCTCTCGCTCCAACCACCCGGCAAATGTAGCTGGCTTCACAGAGTCAACACGCGTGCCGTTGCCCGATGGGCATGTCAAGTCGCCGCAAACATGGTGCGATCAATAGGTGATGAATCGCCGCTGCCCCGAGCTCTCTACGAGCACTGGGGAAGAGCGTTCCCCTTCGTGGACTAAATCGCGCGGCCGACAGGCCGACGGCCATTTGGGCGGCCCGCGGAGGCTCTGACGGCTTGGTCCTGCCGGACTTTGACCACGTACCCGGCGCAGGCGATGACCGCGAGCGGATCGCGGGTCGAGGCCGAGGGCATCGGCGGCGTCGGGCACGGGCGGGCATGCCGTTGCCGACCGTGCAACGGCTGGCCGGGCACGCCAGCATCCAGACGACGTTGACCTATTACAACTGGGCCAGTGACGAAGACCTGAGGCGCAGCGTTGCCACGCTACGGGAAAACGAAGCAAAGTCACTGCCGGTCGACTGATCCTGCCACTGCGGCGTTGACCTGATACACTTCTGCGCGGTATGCTGGGTCTGCACATCAGATGCGGTACAAGGAGGCATGTCATGGGGCGGATCACAATGGCAGCGGCTCTGCTGGCCGTCGGGTGCGGCGCTCAGCAGCAAGCCAGTCGTGCTGGCGGCCGTACTGCAGAAGAGGCTGGAGCGGCAGGGGCCGCTTCACAGTGCTCGCGGCTGTGGACGCCTGACCAGACTGAAGCAACCATCAACGTGGTGGAAGAAGCCCGAGCATTGGGCTACACCCGGCCAGAGGCATTTCAAGGTATGGCCGAGGACTTCAGCAACAAGTACGGCGCAAACGCACCGGCCGAGTTCCCAGACATCTATGCCGCATACCTGAATGGTGCCGACGCGATACTCGATGCGGTCTATGGGCCGGGCTGATTCCTGCCATCGTTCTGCCACCGAAATGAGAAACGCGGGCAAAACCCGCGTTTTTCATAGGCGGCGGGATTCGAACCCGCGAATAACGGATTTGCAATCCGCTTGCACGCGTCAAACTCGCCAGGCTTGAAGCGGTGTTCAGTACAGCACGTCGAGAAGGTCGCCCGTCATGGTCGGCGGCTCGCGCAGCCAACGCTCGATGACGACGATCTGCGCCGGGACCAGCGGATCGTCTGACGGCCAGCGCAGATCGAGCAGCGGAACCTCTTCGAGAGGCGACAGGGCCGTTTCACCGGGCGAGAACAGCTCGGCCGGCAGTGTCGGCAGTCGGCAGTCGCCCGGCAGGTGGATCGGGCACCGCTTCACCGGCCCACGCCGCCGGAGCCAGGCTGTCACCAGTGCGGCCACAAGGTTGTCGGAGATGAGCGGCTCCGTCCGCCCGTACCGACGCAGCAGGGCCGCGTCCCACAGGGGCCAGAACACGCTCAGCGTGCTGGCCGAGATTCCAACCGGCAAGACCCGCATGCTTCTTTCCCCACCGGAAAGCGTTTCCGGCGTGCCCTGCGCGAGTAAGGCACAGGGCGTCCCCCTCAGGCAAACAGGCAGGCGGGCGACCAGGGTGGGGCACGACGGTTCGTGCATACGGCCCGGGGGCGCAAGTCGTTGTTTGTCAGTAGGTCACGGCATGTGAGCCGTCCCCGTGCGGATCGTGCGGGATAGGCCGGTCGCACCAGACTGTGCCGTTCAGGCAGCAGCGGGGACCAGGGCTGAGGGCCGGGATGATCCTAAGCCATTCTTGCGCAGTGGGTTATGCCGCCCAACGACCGGCTTCCGTTTGCCGCTGCTCCGTGGGATGATGCGACCCATGGGCGAGTCCTTCCCGATCGAGCAGCTCGACTACGATCTGCCCGCCGAGCTGATCGCCCAGGAGCCGCTGCCCGAGCGGGACGCATCGCGGCTCCTGGTCCTCGATCGTGCCAGAGACAGCCTCGCGGATGTGACCTTCCGGGCGCTGGAAGAGTACGTCAACGCGGGCGACCTCCTGGTGCTCAACGATACGCGCGTGGTGCCTGCCAGGTTCGTGGCCCGCCGGGCGACGGGCGGGCGCGTGGCCGGTTTGTACTTGCAGGAGATCGAGCCGGGGTTGTGGGAGGTGCTTTTGACGGGATCCGGCCGGCTCCGCGTGGGCGAGGAACTGGCTCTGGAGCCCGAATCGACCGGCTTCGTCCTGCAACTGGCCGGACGTGTTGAGGCCGGCCGGTGGCGCGTGCGGGTTTCCCCGGTCGCAACGGCCGACCAGATTCTCGCCCGAGTGGGGCAGGCGCCGCTGCCGCCGTATATCCGACGGTCGAAGGACCCCGACCCGGACCGAGCTGCCGCCGACTGCGTGCGCTACCAGACCGTCTACGCGGCTCGGCCCGGTGCCGTGGCCGCCCCAACGGCCGGACTGCACTTTACCGACGAGCTGCTACAGCAGTTGGAGCAGCACGGCATCGTCACCACGCGGGTCACGTTGCACGTGGGCCTGGGCACGTTCGAGCCCATTCAAGTGGACGACTTGGCCCGACACCGCATGCACAGCGAATCGTACGAACTTCCCACCGCGGCGGCGGAGGCGGTCCGACGGTGCCGGCAGGGCCGGGCCCGGGTGGTGGCCGTCGGGACCACCTCCCTGCGCGTGCTGGAAAGCTGTGCCGACGAAGCAGGCGGCATACGGGCAAGTCGGGGGTGGACCGAGCTGTTCTGCTATCCGCCGTACCGCTTCCGTGTTGTCGATGCCCTGTTGACCAATTTTCATTTGCCGCGGAGCACGCTGCTGGCGCTGGTGATGGCTTTCGCCGGAGTGGAGCAGATCCGGCGGGCGTACCGGCACGCGATTGCCGCGGGCTACCGTTTCTACAGCTACGGTGACGCCATGCTGATCCTGTGAGGGCCGGTTGACGCACCGCTCGGGCCGGCAGACGCCTGTCACGGCCGAGAGCCCGGCGAAGCGGGTTCAGTTCGCCGCGGCGCATCTCAACCCGGGCCATCCAATTGCCGAAGGTCTCATAAAGAGCAGGCTGACGGCGGTGCGCGCGTGCCGCGCAGTGCGGTGCGCCATCCGCCCGGGGCGTGTGCGCGGCGGAACCGGCCGCCCGAGGGACCGCGGTGGCGATCAAGACCATTCTGCTGCTGTTGGGGTTTATCTTCTCCAGCGTGGGGGCGCTGTTCGTGCCCATGGTCGGTGTCGTCGGCTACATGCTGCACTACCAGTTCTGGCCCGATAATCATTGGTGGGGTCGCGACATATCGGACTGGGGCCTGCGCTACGCCTTCACGATTGGCGTGTGCCTGCTGCTGGGGACCGTCCTGAACAAGCACAAGCTGAAGCTGGACGGGCAGTGGATGCGAACGCACGAATGGCTGTTGGTCCTGTTCTGGCTGGCGGCCGGGCTCAGCACCTTGACCGGCATCGACCTGACGTTTGACGCCTCCCAGCAGGCCCACCAGGTCCAGTTGTTCGACAAGCTCAGCAAGGTGGTCCTGTTCTGCCTGCTGATGTCGCACGTGGTGACCACCCTGAAGCGGCTGGACCTGGTGATCTGGACGCTGGTGGTGGGCACGCTCTACCTGGGCTATCAGGCCTGGGAGGCGCCTCTGTGGAAGTTCACCCGGGCCCGCCTGGAGGGCATCGGCGGACCGGACTACCGGGAGTCGAGCTACCTGGCGGCCCACTTCGCCATGCTGTTGCCGATTATCGGCGCTCAGTTTCTGAGGGGCGGCTGGAAGGTCAAGGTGTTCTGCGCCGTCGCCGGCGCGTTTGCCGTGAACGGTCTGGTCCTTACGCGGACGCGAGCGGCGTTTGTGGGCGTGTGCGTCGGCGTGGTCGTGGCCTTGCTGCTGGGGCTGCGCGGTCGTCGCCGACGCATCTTCCTGTACGTGTTGCCCGGGCTGGTAGCCGCAGCCTGTCTGACCGATGCCGGTTTCCGTGACCGCATGCAATCGATCCGAACCAACCCGGCGCCGACCGACACCTCCGCCTCGAACCGTCTGGTGATCTGGCAAGCTGCGGGAGAGATGTTCCGCCAGCATCCCATGGGCGTGGGCCTGGGCAACTTCCGCGTCGTCCTGAGCCAATACACCGATCAGCTCGCCCGCCGCGACGCCCACAACACCTTCATCCGCTGCGCCACGGAACTGGGCATCCCGGGCATAGGTGCCCTGGGGCTCATCCTTGTATCGGCCGTGTGGTGCCTGTACCGATCCCGGCAGTGGGCCTGGCGCTGCCCGTACACCTGGCAGATACGCTATTACGCCTATGGCCTGGCGGTGTCGCTCGTTGTGATGCTGACGACGGCCCTGTTCATGACCCAACTGTACATCGAGGAGTTCTGGTGGATGTTGACCTTGCCGGTGTGCCTGCTCCGCGCGGCTGAGCTGGAGTACGTCCGCACCCGCCAGGCCGCCGTCGAGCAGGACGAAGAGGACCAGCCGGAGGACGTCGAGGACGCCGAGCTGGAATCACCCCCGGCCCCGGACCGGCCGGGCGCACTGGAGTGGACCTGATGCGCGTGTTGCACCTGCTTCATTCCCTGCGTCGCGGTGGGTTGGAGCGCGTGGTTGTCTCGGTGGCCAACGGGTTGAGTCGCCGCGGCATCGGCCAGGGGGTCTGCTGCCTGCACGAGGCCGGCCCGTTGATCGACTGCCTGGACGACGACGTGCGGACGTTCGTGTTGAACGCGCGGCCCAACGCCGCCGGCCTGCCGCTTCGGCTCGCTCGGGTGTATCGAGCGTTCCGGCCGAACGTGATCCACACGGTTGACTTTTGCAGTTGGCCGGACGCAACGCTGGCGGCCGTGACCCGTCCCTGGGTCCGCCGCATGCATACGTTCCACGGCTTCCTCTCGCGCCCGCCCCGGCGGTATCGCCTGATGGGGCGCGCCCTGGCCGCTCTGACGCACGGGCTCCACGCCGTCAGCGAGGAGTTGGCCGCGACGGCCGCCAACGTGTACCGCCTCCGGCCCGGCAGAATCGCGGTACTGCCCAATGGTGTGGACGTGGACTTCTTCGACCCGGCTCTGGCCGGCGACGCCCGGCAGAAGTTGGGCATCCCGCAGCACCGATTCGTCTGTGTCACCGTTGCGTCACTGACACCGGCCAAGAACCCGCTGCTGTTGGTCGAGGCGGCTCGCCGGGTGGGCCCCGGCGTTCACTTCGTGTGGGTGGGTGACGGCCCGTTGCGTGCCGTCATGGAGGAGGCCGTCGCGGGTTGCGATCTGGACGATGTCTTCACGCTCGCCGGCCGGGCCGATGACGTTCGCCCCTGGCTGGCGGCGGCGGATGTTTTCGTTCTGCCCTCCGACGCCGAGGCGGCTCCGTTGTGCGTGCTCGAGGCCATGGCTATGCAGCTTCCGGTCGTCGCCACGCGCACCGGTGCGCTCGAGGCGATCGTCGGTGCCTCGCGAGCAGGCCTGCTGGCGGAACGGGACGATGCGCCGGCCCTGGCCGACGCGATCGAGCGACTCCGGGCCGCACCCGGGCACCGACGCCTGATGGGCGTTCGCGGACGGAACACGGTCGTCGAGCGATACGGCCTGGATCGAATGCTCGATGAGTATCGGCGAGCCTTGGAACGCCTCTGCCCGCGAGCCGCGGTGCCCGAGCGCGTTTCGCCCATGCCGGCGGGAGCAGGATGATGTCCGCCACGATCGTCACACACAGCCGGCTCGAGCCCGCCGTCGTCGGCGAAACGCCCACCGTGCAGGCACTGGGGCGGCTCGCGGGTCTGGTCGATCGGCTGGCTTGTCCGGCCACCGGCCGGAAGCTGACGCTGTCCGCCGATGGGCAATCGTTGCTGGCTGAGTCCGTGAGTTATCCGGTCCGCGATGGCCTGCCGCTCATGTTGCAAGGTGAGGCCCTGGCCCGGGCGCGAGCATGGCAGCCGGATGCCCGCCGGAGCACGCGCCGGCGCATCTGGTCGCTCGTCCCTTCGCCGGTGTCGGGGCGGCGGCAGAGGCGGTACCTGACGCGCTTTCTTTCGACCTGCCGGCCGGGCGAGCTGATCGTCAACGTCGGGTCGGGTGGCTGGGACCTGGGCCCTGAGGTGGTCAACCTCGACGTGCTGCCGCATCACGGCGTCGATCTGTGCGGCGACATCCACCGCCTGCCGTTCGGTGCCGGCGAGGTGGACGCCCTCATCTGCACGGGCGTACTGGAACACATCGCGGACCCGGTGGCCGCCGTGGCCGAGTTGCGCCGGGTTCTGCGCCCCGGCGGAGCGGTGTTCTGCACCGTCCCGTTTTTGCAGGCCTATCACGAGGACCCGGCCGACTATCGGCGGTACACGGTCACGGGTCTGCGACAGCTTTTCGCGGACTTCGAGTCCTTGCGAATCCGTCCCTCCCACGGCGTGGGCTCGGCCCTGGCCTGGGTGGCGGCGGACGCTCTGGCGGCCCTGCTGGCCTGCAACGTCAACCGCCTGCACACGGCCTGGCTGATGCTGCTGCGATGCGTCTTCGCGCCGCTGCGATTGCTGGATCGTTTCAGCGAAGGCAGCCGGTTCGAGCACCTGGCCTGCTGCGGACTCCTCGTCGAGGCAACGCGATGAACGAGGCGACGCCGACAATGTATCATCGCCCGCGCGTGCTGGTGATCGGCCCCATGGCGCCCTCTGTGGGTGGAATGACCACGGTTATCGAGCAGTTGCTGACCGGCCCGCTGAGCGGCTCGTTCGAGTTCGTTCGTCATCCGGCCAACGGTGCGGCCGCCGGATGGCGATCGCCCCTGCAGGCGACGCGGCGTCACCTGGCGCAGATCGCCCGGCTGGCCCGGTGCATTTGCCGGAAACAGGTGGATGTGGTTCACGTCCATACGTGCAGCGGGTTCACGTTCTATCGAAACCTGATCGATGCGGCCGTCGCCCGGTGGTGCGGGGTCCCCGTGGTGCTGCACGTTCACGGTGCGCAGTTCGACGACTTCTGCGCCCGGTCCGGGCGGATCGGTCGTTGGCTGATTCGCCGGGGACTGACCCGCGCCGACCGCGTGGTCGCCCTGTCGAACCGCTGGCGGATCTTGTTGAAGCCCTTCGCCCCCGAGGCGAGATTCGTGGTCATCCCCAACGGCGTACCGCTGCCGGCTTGTCACCCCGAAGCAGCGAAGCCCGGTGGCTCCGGTCCGTGCCGGTTCCTGTTCCTGGCCGCAATCTGCCCGCGGAAGGGCATTGATGTATTGCTGAACGCGGCGTCCGGGCTGCGGCAGGCGGGAGTGCCTTTCCATCTGACCGTGGCCGGTCCCCAAGAGCGGCCCGGCGAGGCGCGTGCCCTGGACGATGAGATGCGGCGGTTGCATCTGCACGACCGGATCACGTATGTCGGCGCCAGGACCGGCGCCGACAAGGATGCGCTGCTGGACGACTGTGACTGCCTGGTGCTCCCCAGCCGGGCCGAGGGCCTGCCCTTGACGCTGCTCGAGGCCGGTGCCCGGGGTCGGGCAGTGGTGGCCACTGACGTAGGAGCGGTGGGGGAGGTAATCACCGATGACAGCCTCGGTCTGCTCGTCCCGCCAGAGGATGCAGACAGGCTCACCGCCGCGATGAGAGCAATGGCCGAGGATTCCGGCCGGCGACGCGCCCTGGGACGGGCGCTGCACGCTCGCGTGGCCGAGCGGTTCTCGCTCGAGCGGCAGTCGTCGCTCCTGGCCGAGACCTACCGCGCCCTGTGCCGCCGGTCGTCGGAGTCGGCCGCGGACGTTGGACCGATTCTCGCAACAGGAGGTCGCAGCGCGTGAGCCCCTGGCTGGTGCGACACTTGGTGTATCCACTGCACGAACGGCTGTGCAACCGCCGCACGTTCGCCTGCCTGCGCGAACTCGAGCGGACGCAATGGTGGTCGCCTCAGCGGCTTCGCGCGCTTCAGGCGGCCAAGCTGGGCCGTCTGCTCGCCCACGCTGAGCAGCGATGTCCCTACTACTGCGAGTTGTTTGCCCGGCTCGGCTTGGACGTGACCGCGATGGACCCGTTCGACGTCCTGGCCCGCCTGCCCTTGCTGGACAAGGACACGATCCGCGCCCATCGGGAGGAATTGACCTGGCGCGAGGTGCCCGGCGGGTTGCGGCAATCGACCACCGGTGGGTCCACCGGCGCGCCGCTGATCTTCTATCTCGATCGCCGCCGTCAAGAGTATGACAAGGCCGCGCGGATGCGGACGCACCGCTGGTATGGCGCGGATGTCGGTGACCGGGAGGTCTACCTGTGGGGCTCGCCCCTGGAGATCGGCTCGCAGGACCGGCTCAAATCGGCCCGTGATCGGCTGACCAACGAGCTGCTGCTCAGCGCCTTCGAGCTGACGCCCCGGCGGATGACGGCCTACCTGGATCGAATCGCCCGATACGACCCGCGGTGTATCTTCGGCTATCCCAGCAGCCTGTCGCTGTTGTGCGAGCACGGCCGATCGGTCGGACGCGTCGTGCGCCCGCCTTCGCTGGCTGCGGTGTTCGTGACCGGTGAGCTGCTCGATGACGGACAGCGGCGGGTGATCGAGGAGTATTTCGCGGTTCCGGTGGCCGATGGCTATGGCAGCCGCGAGGCCGGCTTCCTGGCCCATTCGTGCCCGCACGGCAGAATGCACGTCACCGACGAGAACGTCGTGCTCGAGATCGTCAGCGACGACGGCCGGCCGGTCACCACCGGGGATCGCGGCGAGATCGTCGTCACACATCTGGACGCCTACGCCATGCCCCTGATTCGCTATCGCACCGGTGACGTGGGTCGCCGGGTCCAAGGGAAATGTGCCTGCGGACGGGGGTTGTCCTGCATGGAGGTCGTCGGTGGTCGTCGCACCGATCATCTGGTCGCCACCGACGGCACGGTGATGCACGGCCTGTCGTTGATCTACGTGCTGCGTGAGATTGACGCCGTGCGGCAGTTCCGGGTCCGCCAGCAGGCCGACGGGTCTGTGGAGGTGTGCGTCGTTCCGGCCGGTGTGCTGGATGACGAGGATCGCCGGCGGATCGAGGTCGGCGTCCGGGATCGGCTGGGGTGGGATACCCGGGTGCACCTCCGAATCGTGGACCGGATCGAGCCCGCGGCGTCGGGCAAGTTCCGCTGCGTCACCTCTGATGCCGTCGGTCGGGAGGTCCAGGTATGAGCCCGACTTCCGGAGCTGTAGTGTGCGATCGCGGCGTGCTCCGATTCCATGCGGATGATCCGTGTTCGCCCGAGCGGGGCGATCGGTCGCCGACGGCCCGCTGTGCCGGCTGCGGTGTGCTGTTCCGCTGGCCCCCTGGAGCCGTGCGGCGGAGGAGTGATTGTCCCAACTGCGGCCGGCGGGTCCGCCTCAACACGCACCAGTGGGTAACCTGCCCGGTGTGCAACGGCACGCTGTTGCGTCACGCCGAGGAGGACGCGGCGACGCTGCACTGCACCCGCTGCCGGACCGGGTTCGTCCCTGAGCCGATGACAGCCCGGGTCGTGAGGCGACGCCGAAAGTCGAGGCGACGCCGCTACCGCCGATGGGCCATCGGGCTGCTGGTTACCGCGGTTTGGCTGGCGGGGCTGTTATCCGTCGTTGGGCTGCTGTGGCTGCTCTAGAGGCCCGGGCACCGGCTCCCGGGGGGGTGGGTCCGGGATCAGCGTGCCGACTAGGGCGTCGGTGAGTGACCAGCGGACCTCGTGCGGCTGTTCTGCGGCCACCGGTCGGTGGAGCGATCGCACGGCGCCTCCGCAGAAGTCCGCGGCGTACTGGGCGAGGATCGCGGCGATCCAGGCCGCCAGCGGGGCGATGATGATGTCCGTCAAGCTGGCCACCCGCGAGCGCAGGAAAAGCTGGCTCGCCTCGACCGTCGCCGACAGAAGCAGGGCGGTGCCTACGACCGACAGCGTCGCTCCTCTCAGGGAACAACTGGGCCTCCCCGCCCAACACATCCACATCGCCACCCCCAGGAAACCCCAGCACAACGACTTGCCCCAGAAATCCGCACACACCCGGTCGAACCGCCCCATGTAGTACGAGTAGAAGGGCAGGACCTGGCTGGACGTTGCCCGTTCTGCGGCTCGCGACAGATCGAAGTCCACCACGAAGGGCGCCAACCCGTTGAACATCACCGCCACGACGGCCGTCACCAACAGGGGTTTGGCCAGCAGAGTCATGGCAGCCGTCGTATCGGCCCCCCCGGCTCGCAGCCGTGTCCATAACCCTGGAAGAGTCAGATAGCCGGCCACGGCGCCGACGACGCGGATTAGTATGTCCGTGACGTGGGACCCTCGCGACAGAACGACAAGCTGCAACGCGCTCAGCGTCACGGCCAGGAGCGTGACCAGATAGACCGTCAGAGCCAGCGCTGTTGCCGGCTTGAACTGGTACTGCTGGCCCAGGACACGGTGCAGCAGCAGCCCGAGCAGGGCGAAGGAGAGGAACTCCGCGCTCCACCGCAGCCAGAGGTGCATGCGCCGGCGCTGGTAGTCGGCCGCCGCGTCGAGGTCGCCCAGACTTGCAGCGTCCCCGGCTCGGGCGGCCAGGGTGCCGCTCTGGGCGAACGGGACCAGTGTGCTGTCACGAATCGAGCCCCTCAGCCTGCTCACGTCGATTGTGGGCGTGAAGGGGGCCAGCGCCCCGACCGCCAGCAACCCGATGTAGATCTTGAGCACCGCAGATCGAGCATCAACACGCAGCTCGCGTGACAGGGCGGTCAGCACGTGTCGATCCGGACCTCGACACGCGCGGGCCAAGCCGGCACCGGACGCGGCGCCCACAAGGTTGGCCGCGAAATCCACGGCCGATGAGACGCGCGTCGGCGACAGCAGTTGGATCGATTCGATGGTCAGGCTCAGGACACCCGCGACCCCAACCGACACGACGACCGAAAGCCAGCGAAAGCCGACACAGCGGGTCAGGCTCCAGTACAGCAACGCGCCCAACGGAAGGTACAGCCCGACGTTGCTGAGCAGATCGGGCACCCCGGATTGGTGTCGGCCCAGACCGAGCAGCGATCGCTTCTGGCCGAAGGCCGCCGACCATGAGAAGTCGAACGGGATCAACGTGCCCAGCACGATGTAGGACAGATAGACGACCGTGACCAGCTCGATCAGATGGCCGTGAATGAAGTTGATCAGCCCGTGGGCGGAGATCGGCCCGCTGCGACCGTCCAGCAACTCGGTGTCGGCGCCGTCGTGTCCACCTGTCACGTCTGTCGCCTCGGGGCGCTTACTGGGGTTTCCCGAAGGGCGGCGGCGGCCAGACCCGCAGCTCGGTCGGCTCTCGCGGCGTCCAGCCTTCCGGTGGCTCGACGATGACCGGCCGATCGCCCTCGCGAAGCTGACGCACGCAGTCCAGCACCAGCCGCTCGAAACGCACGTCGGCCAGGTACCGCGGATCGCAGTGGCGATGGTCGCCCCGCACGTACTCGGGCGGCCGATCAATCGTCCCGGGCTCGGGTACCGCAGCCCGGGCGTGGATCGCCGCCAGCGGTCTGCCGGTCCGGGCTTGATAAAGCAGCCCGCGCACCTCGGCTTCGTTCTCGGACACATCGCCGCGCCCGTAAACCAGGCACAGCCCGGCCGCCAGCTCGGCGGCGGCCGAGACGATCTGACCCGCCGAGGGGTCGTTTTCCCCGAGGTCGTGCCAGTTGAGTGGGAACACCTCGCTGATGTAACGCAGGTTGTCGAAGCGCGTGTTCCACGACAGGAAGTCGTTGGCCGGCGTCATGTCCAGCACGACGGCGCCGCCGGCGCCCTCGCCTTCACTCTCGCCCACCGTGATCCGAGCGACCGCGATCGACGCGGGGAACAGCCCGTCGGTGCCGCCGGGCGCCAGGTTGACGAACCCGTCCTCGACCGGCTGCACCCGCTCGGTGGCCACGTCATCCCAGCCGATCGATGGATGGAATGCGCAGACGGCTTTGCCCCGGGATCGGCTGCACCCACCCGCCAGGGTCAGTGCAACAAGTACCGCGCTCACAGTGAACCCGAATCTGCTCACGACGTAACCCTCTCGCTGTTGCGGAGTCGGCCCGCCTCCGCCCTACGCGGGCGGATCTCGCTGGCCCCGCATCGGAGATATCGGGCGACCCCGGGGGCCACTGACCCAAAAAAGACTGTGCCCGTCCGGCCGCGATCACATCGCCAGAACGTCGGCCCAAACGGCGCGGTTATCGGTCGCGCCGGAACGCCGTCGTCACCGTCGGGCCCGGCGCCGCAACCGATAACTCACGTGCTTCAAGGAGCGATCCGATGGATGCGATAGTCGGGTGTGGAGACATCTGAGTGACCAGTCAGTTTGCTGTCCCCAATGCCGTGGACTTGGGTCCGGCCGCCGCTTTCGCCGGCGGCCAGTCCCGGCAGCGACACCGTGTGTGGAGCGTCTGGGGACAGATGATGCTCAACCTGCCCCCGTCGATCTGGATGGTCCTGGACGTGACCGTCCTGACGCTCGGCGTCTGCGTGGGCTACTCCCTGTTCGTGTCTCCCGTCCAGACGCCATATCCCCACGTCGAGCTATGGCAGGCGTTCCCCATCTTCTCCGGCAGCCTGGTCGTTGCTTCGTTGGTCTTCGGGCTCTACCAGCGCGACACCCTGCTGGGCCGCTCCCGAATCCTGACCCGCATGCTGCTGGCCGTCGCCCTCGCCGTGGTACTGACCTACACGGTCGTGCACGTGGTGATGTACACCGCCGTCTCGCGGCGCGTGACCGGGTTGGCCATGGGCGAGTACCTGCTCGTGGGCGCCTCCATCCGCATGCTGACCTGCTGGGCCTTGCAGCACACCCGCCGCGGGCTGTTGATCGTCGGCCCGGGGCTGCTCGGCGAGTCCTTCGCCCGCGCCGCGGCCGAGGGTTTCCTGCCCCACAATCGGCTGGTGGGCTTCGTCGAGGACTCCCAGTCCGCGACCGAGCGGATCGGCGGCCTCGACCGTCTGGGCGGCACTCGGAACATCCCTGCGATCTGCCGGCGCGAGAACATCCGTGACATCGTGGTCGGATCGGCCGCCGCCCGCGACCCCAACGTGATGACCTGGCTGTTACCCTGCCTGCGCATGGGCTGTCGGGTGACCAACGAGGCCGTGTTCTACGAGAAGGCCACCGGGCAGATCCTGGTCGACCAGATCACGCCCCACTGGTTCCTTTTTGCCGACCTCAAGGTTCACTGCGAAGAGGTCGCCATTCTCAAGCGGGCCGTGGACGTCGTGGCCTCGATCGTAGGCCTGCTGCTGACGCTGCCGCTCTTGCCGTTGGTGGCTCTGGCCATCAGGCTCGAGGACCGCGGGCCGGTGCTCTACTCGCAGGATCGCGTCGGGCAGAACGGCATCATCTTCCGGCTCTTCAAGCTCCGGACCATGAAGGTGAACTCCGAACCCAACGGGGCGGTGTGGGCCACCGACCGCGATCCGCGGGTGACTCGCGTGGGCCGCGTCCTGCGACGCCTCCGCCTGGACGAGCTGCCCCAGCTCTACAACGTGCTGCTCGGTCAGATGTCCCTGGTCGGCCCGCGCCCGGAGCGCCCCGACATCGTCGCCAGGCTGGCGGCCGAAATCCCGTTCTACAACGAACGCCACCTGGTCAAGCCCGGCCTGACCGGCTGGGCCCAGATCGGCTTCCGCTACGGCAACACCATCGAGGACGCCAAACGCAAGCTCCAGTTCGACCTCTACTACCTCAAACACATGTCCTTCGAGCTGGACCTCATCATCCTCTTCCGCACGGTCGGCACCTTCCTGCGCGGAGCTTGTTGAGCCGTGGATCACGCCTGGTGGTGTTTGCCCCGCGAGCTGCCGTCGGCCATTGGCCGTAAGTGACGCTCTACTTCTGAGTGGCGCGACCGTCCGTCCGATCATCTCACTCCAGCGGCTCTACTCGAGCACCGACGACCGGATCGGCCACCCGCAGTGTGACCTTGCCAACCGACATCAATTGGTCCACGCGCTTGATCTCGAGTTCGCCGCCTTCCTCGTCCCGCGTACCGATCACCTGTCCGGCGCTGTTGTGAATCTCGGGCCCGGGAGACAGATAACGAAACCTCTGCCCGACATCTACGTTGTCATCTGCACCGAGGTCCAGGTAAACGTAGTCTCCGTCCACCGCTGCGATGCGCACCGGGTTGGGGATCTCCAGGCATTTGTCCACTAGATCGTCGACGGCGTCTCGAATCGCCTCCAGGCCGTTTCCGCCGATGCCGAACGCCTCCGCGGCGATGCGGCTCGTACGAACGTCAAACAGACTTAGGTACACGCCGACAGAGTTCTGGTCGCGAATCTCCCGCCGGGCGGCCTCCTGGACGCGCATCCAATGAAGTTGCTTTAGCCGAGTGCGCTGCGAGGCCTTGCTGGGATTGAAGACACTCTCCCAGAAAGACGGATCGCCGTCCTTGTAGCTCGGCGGTGGCTCCAGCGTGTCTTTTAGGCTACGGTCCTCGTTACGCCCGATGGATCCCTCCAGAAGGTACTGCACCGCCATCACCTCACCCATCTCCGGGCTCGTATCGGGGTTCACGAACTTGGTCTGACCGAAGAGCTGTTCCCGGAGAATGTCGAGGATGCGTTCGCGCTCCACCAGCACAAAACTGTCGGTCTCCATCAGCTCGTGTTTCAGGATTTCCCGCGCGCGGCGGTTCATGGACAGCGGCTGCTTGTCGTCCGCCGCCGTATCGCGGTCTCCGATCTGCACGTCTACCTCTATGTTGGTCGAGTCATCCCCCATGGGCCTCTCTTCGTCGGGCTGGGTGCCGTAGGGCACGTCCTCCACCTGCCGGTCGTCGCCGAAACGGACCAGCGCCAACACGAATCTGCGAGTCAGCCTCGATCCGCGCTCCTGGTTGATGGAATGCGTGTAGTCGTAGGTCTGGGCGACAGCCGTGCTCGGCGGCGGCGGTGGCGGCTTGTGCATGGGCTGATGTGAATGGTTTGCCTCGGAGCAGCCCAGCCCGGCAATGCCGCCTAGCGCAGCAAGCGCCACGATCCGCCCTGTGTCTCTAAGCGTCATAATCGGATCTCCCGTGTTGGACCCTAGGGCTGCCAGTTGAAATCCTTCGGGTCACGAATGATCACCTGATAGTCGTGCACGTCCGCACCGAGGCTTACCGTCTCGTATTGCGACGGCGTCCGCGCCGTGCAGCAGATCGCCTCCCAGTTCGTCTTCTCTTTCTCGAATCCGTCCTCATCCGTGAAGAGCGTTCGGATGTCGACGAATATGTCCTGGCGGGTCTTGTTGCGAATTGCCAGGCGCACACGCAACAGGCCGCTCTCCGTGCGGTCCACGGCCGCCGCATCGATGGTCAGCGTGCGTTTCAGCTTCGAGCTGTTCCACTGAATTCGTCCCTTGGCCTGGTAGGGGTTTGACCGCCCCTCCACGTGGGCGTGATGCGTCGAGGCACACCCCGCCAGTGGCGATATCGTGAGCACGATCAACCTAGCTAGCTGTCTGTTCACTTGCGCCGCTCCTTTTTCGCTAGTCCACCAACCATAACGCTTCAGCTACCCGTTGCGACTTGGGTCGGGCGCATCGCCTTACCGGTAACCACTTCCTGGTAGTTGCGCGTGCCCGACGTGGGCGGGGCCATGCACTTGCCGCCTTTGGTCACGTGCGGCCCATACTCACAGAGATTGTTGCAGCCACTGTGATTGATGCCCAACTGGATTTCCTGCTCGCGGTATAGCGCGATCAGCCCCTCGACATCCAGCTCCACACAAACACCGTCGGCGTGCAACTTTTCCATCAGTTCCTCAGACGGTGTGCAGCAGCACCTGCCCCCCAACGCCCAGGGTTTGCTCTCCGGGATGTGCGGGACGCCATCGAAACAGTAGGCCATATCAGGGCGTTCCGTGTAGGCCGGCACGTACGGCGGTGGCGGCTGGATACAACCGCCCAGGACTACCAACGCGCCCAGCATAAGAAACGTTCCTCTTACGCGCCGCCCGGATGCGGGGGCATGTATGCGATTCTCACTTGGATGAAACGTGGCTGAGCAAGTATGCATTGTCCTGATTCTCCACTGAACGCAGAACGAGGACGAGCTCGCCCTCCTCCGGCACGTAGATGTAGTGCCGGACCAAGTTGAAACGGGGAAGGTAAGCACCGTTGATGTCGTAGAACCTCAAGGCGATGTCGTGCAGCCCCGGGCTCACCCGGGCTGCGAACATGTGAATCTCCCCGGGCAAGCTGGTCCAGTACCTGTGGTCTGCCTTGACGCTCCAGGCGCTGGCCACCCAACTGATGTAGGGAAGCTGTTTCAGGATCGCCTTGGTCACCGCCTTCGTCGTCTGCCGCCCTCGTCGCGTTTGGACGCCGCGGGTGACCGCCTGATGATAGGTGTCCAGCAGGCAGAACGTCGCTGCACTGCGGTGACCGTCCACATAGACATCCGCGCCCCTTTCCTTGTACTCCATCTGCATGTAGTCGTCATAAGCATTAGACGGGCCGTGCAGGTACTTCACCGGACCCCAGCCCAATTCGAGCACGATGATCAGGTTCACTTGCTCTTGTAAGTCGCGCTGCAGAAAGGCGTCGAGTGCGTCGGCCGACAACTCCGTCGGATCGTCATCACTTGCTCCGGGCAGCACTTCCGGCATGTCCGAGCGGTTCAGGCCCGTGGAGAAATCGACGATACCCGCCACCGGATTCTTCCCTCCACTTCCCTTCTCGTAGCAGATCTCCTCACCCTTCAGTTCGTCCTTGCGGGCTTTCTCCCTGTTGGACCGCAGGCGCTCTATCTCCTTTTGCTCCCCGCCGTGGAACATCTGCTGGCCGGCCTTGCTCAGAGCGATGCGGGCATTGTCTTCCTGCCCCAGCTTGAGAAAAGCGCGACCGAGCCAGTAGTGACCCAGCCGAAAGTCCCCGCGGAACGCCTCCATGTCGTCGTCCCGCGTCTGCGACGCCAAGACAGACTGCGTGAAGAAGATGCGGGCGTCGTTGTATTCGCCCTGGATGTAACAGGCCAGGCCGATGTAGAAACCCAGTAGGGACCGTTCGTGCGGCTCGCCTTTGAAGAACTTGAGGGACTCATCGCTTATTGCGGCCGCTGTCTCGCTATTGGCGTTCTGATACTTCTCCACCGCCAGGTGCGAGTGCTTGCCGACCGAGTCGGCCAGGTCGTAACGACCACCCAGCGTCGCCAGGCTGGTTTCGCACATCCCGTACTGCACGAACTCGTTTTCGTGTCTTTCATCCGTGCGGTACTTCTCCAGAATTTCCAGGCAAACACGGTAATCGGGGTAGATCTCGTGACGAGCGGCATACATGGCCCGGTTCAGGCGCATCTGCTCTGCCGACGGCCCACAGGCGGTCAGCGTGAAAGCGATACTGAGGGCCAACACTGCCTGGGCCGCTGTCTTGACCTTGCCGGGGTGCACCCTGGAGTTCCGCCCCCGGTTGCGTATGCGGCAATTCATCGGGTGGATCCTCCGCTAGCGGTACACGCCGCCAACTGTCGACGCCTTCTTGATCTCGTATTCGTCTTCCCAGGCAATGGCCGAGGTGGCCGCGTCGGTAAGGCGGAAGCTCAGACGGTAGTATCCCGTTGCCCCGGCGCCTGCCACCCTGTCGATCGCCGCGATGCGGCCTGTCAGGAAGAAGTCGGCTCCGAAGCGGTCCTTCTCACCAGCGCTGGTCACCTTGCCTCGACGCTTCTCCCGTTGCTCCTGCTTGATTGCCGACACCAGGTTGCGGTCCAGGAAGAGAGCCTTGCCTTCGCTGTGCTTGATCAGCAGCGTGCGTATCTTGTGCGTAAACTCGTCTGCCTCTATGTAGTCGTTGGTGTGATTCTCGACTGGGTAGAGGACGATCTTGGGTGGTGTAGATGCCTGCTGTATCTGGGGTATGCGTACCAGAGAACGGGCCATCCGCTCGCATACCGATCGAAAGTCCTGGCTGGTCAGGCCAGTGCCCACCTCCTGCTCGGACAGCGCGTCGGGGTCCAGCCGCTTGGTCTGGCCCGTACAACCCGACGCGATGACTATCCCGATGCCACACAGAATGACCAGAATGGCGCCGCGGGTTCGCACAATACGGTGTCTGCCACTCCTCATGGTTTCACTCCTCTGCACATGGAAAGCCGTTGTCGCCTTCTTCCCGCCACGCGGTTACGGCGAGCCGTCGCGGGCGGATTTCCCTTTCAGTGGCAATACGCAGCGGAACCCCACATCGTCCTTCCGAGTGCCCGGAGTGAGCTGCTGCATGCTCGTGCACGTGCAACCCTCCGGACCGCTACGGTAGCTGCCCCCCACAGCCAGCCTGGCCGAGCCCTCTCGCGGACCGGGCGGATTCCTGGCCGGGGCCTTGTCCCAGTAGTCCAAGTCGTGCCAAGTGGCCAACCACTCGAAGACACTCCCCACTCCGTCCAGCACGCCGAAGCTACTCGCACCCCCGTCATACGTGCGAACCGACTCTGGAGCCGCATGTCGCGGATCGCGAGCGAAACTACAGTTCTCTGCGCGCCAGACATTTCCCCAGGGGTATTTCTGATGGCGCTCTCCCCTTACTGCCCGCACCCACTGCGGATAGGTCGGCAACCGCATGCCGCGCGAGGCAGCAACCGCTTCCGCTTCGTACCAGGTCACACCCGTCAACGGCAGGTCGGTCGGGTGACCGTCCGCGCCGGACAACGTCGCCAAACTGGCGTCGTCGGCCTGTGGCAGCCGAGCGTACTGCCCCCGGGTGTACTCGCATTGATCGATGAAGAAACCGTCCAGCCAGAAGCGCCGCGTTTCTCCCCCTAGAACAGGAAGGACTACCCAGCCGGAAGGAACATAGACCATGCCCTCCGGGGGATGCTGCGCCCGCTGAAGCAGCGAGAGACAGTCGGTAAGATATACCGAGGCCAGGCGGGACAACCGCTCCGCCTCCTTCGCCATGTTCTTATCCACATATTGGACATACTGACGGTACACCGACTCCGCGCGATCCACATCGGGGCCGAGCAGTCGTCGCGCCTCTGCCTGGTCGAGGGAATCCCACATGTCCTGCAACACCGGATTGGCCGATACGCTGCCCGCCTGCCAGCTTGCCGCAACGCTCTTGTCCCAAAGCGCGGTCACCCAACCGCCGCACTCCGTCAGCAAGGCGCGCTCTGAGGGCTCCTGATGAACTGCCGATTCGAGTACCTCACCTGTTGCTACGTCAACCAGACTACAGTTCAGCATAAGACCAGAGGGCAGCTTCAGCAGTTCGATGAATAACACCTGCCGCGCGCCGAGATCGCCGAAGCGCGCCGGCAAGACCGCCGTAGCCCGCGACGTCAGCGCCAGGTCCTGCTCCCGCACGACCTGAGCGGTTAGTGAGCGATCGAGAATGCGGATGCTCGGCCGATTCCTGAGGGCAGCCACCGCCAGGTCCGTCACCACCCCGCCAACGTCATCATCGATGTTCGGCCCAACAACACAGGGTGCCACCGCCACCACTACATCCCCGTCGGGCATGGTTGCGGCTGCAACCAAGGCAAAACACGCTATGGCATGCGGGGCCATCTGGCGGTCTCGATGGCGGTGAAGCTCACCTGCGCAGAGTCGTATCAAGAGCTAAGCTGCCTCATCCACCACGGCTCCAGGTTATTGACGACTGACGGAAGTGTCAACCCTGCAATCTGTGCTGCGTGTGCTAGCCATGCCGCCCCCAGGTGTCCGGACGGTGCGCAAAGGGGCGGTTCGGCCCGTAGGGGTCCTCCGATGCCTCGCCGACGCTCGCGAATGTGCCGACCAGTTGCATTCGGCGCGGCTGATCTGGTATGGTGCCGCCGGCGGGGGCGGCGGTCGCCCCCCTCGAGGCTGCCCCCGACGGGCTTGGGCCGGCCTCTGCGGGTCGATTAGGCAGAAGAAGTCAACAAGTCCATGAGAGGATCAAAGATGAATCGCGTCGTTAAGCAGCTTGGTTGCAGTCTCGTGCTGGTGTGCCTGCTGGCGCCGATGGCACTGGCCGGTGAGAAGGAAACCCAGGAGAACCCGATTTACAAACACTGGGCCCAGTTCAAGCCGGGGACCTACGTCGTTCTCCAGGACGTCAACGAAGCGGCCGGGCAGAAGACCAAGACCACCATGACCCACACCCTGAAGGAAGTGACACCCCAGAAAGTCGTCGTCGAGACGACCGGCGTCACCGAGATGAACGGCGAGAAGTTCGAGAACCCGCCCACGCAGCAGGAGTATCCGGCCACCTACACGATCGAGACGGAAAAGGCGCCGGCGGAACACGAGGAACAGAAGGCCCCCGGCTACGAGACCGAGCAGGGCGAGGAGGAGATCGAGGTCGCCGGCACGAAATTCAAGGCCAAGTGGGTCCGCACCGAGATGAAGCAGGCCGGGATGGTCATGACCAGCAAGATGTGGAACTGCGACGAGGTCCCCGGCCAGCTCCTCAAATCGATCACCGAGACCAAGGGCGAGTTCGCCACCAAGTCGGTGATGGAAGTCGTCAAGATCGAGATCAAGAAGTAGAAGGGCGTCCTGCCGCCGTGCGGTGTTCAGGCGACGCCGTGCGACCGCATCAGCCTTGCGGCCGGATGCTTCTCCTCCACTTAATGCACGTCCGCCCCTAATTGTCTTGGCCGCTGGCGTCTTCGTGGGGAGGAGGCGCAGCCGGATTCGATGGGGCATCGCTGCCACCGGGTTCTGCTGACGCCTCTTCGGAGTCCGACGCCTGGTCACCGATCACGTCGGCGGCGTCTTCGTCCTCGTCATGTTGCTCGGCGGCGATCTTGGCGACGGCCACCACCCGGTCACCCTCGTCCGGGCGGATCATGCGCACGCCCTGCGTGGCCCGGCCGATCTCGCGGATGTCGGCCAGGTCGGTCCGCAGCATGATGCCTTTTGCGGTGATGATCATCAGCTCG
>Ga0307379_10002714_pt1 | contig 26059 bp, 39 predicted proteins | sample UN2MG_FD_202237 | JGI IMG/M metagenome (GOLD analysis project Ga0307379, IMG submission 202237) | Soil microbial communities from Risofladan, Vaasa, Finland - UN-2 | ecosystem: Environmental > Terrestrial > Soil > Coastal area > Acid sulfate soil | place: Finland: Risofladan, Vaasa | collected...
GCAGATGTCGGTTAGTTTCTTGCGATTGTATTTCTCGCAAGTAAATTCCAATTCTATTTTCATTCTTTCATTTCTCCTTTCGCGTTGCGAGATTCGAACCTAGAACTATTATTATCATAATTATTATCATTATAATCATCCTCTTCTTGTCCGTGTTTGAATCCGTGTTCTATAGCATCAATGTACAATCGTTTCAAGAGTGGTTTTATGACATCAAACGATTCCTTGATAGCATCCTCATTCCAATCCATCTCACCACATGGGTTGTGAATGTAACCTGTTCGATAACATTCAAACAATACAGGTTCAAGCCACTCCCAATGTGCCTCAGCTAGTTCTTTGCTTTTCTCTTCGTTCATGCTTCATTTCTCCAGCTTCTAATATAGTTTGAATAATTGACTATGTCATTGAATGGAAGATTGTGACGCATTGCTTGATACCAGTCAGCTAATTCTAAACCTATCCAAATTCCATCCGTAATTTCGAAAATAAGTCCACAAGATTTGCATGTAAACTCTTTAGCAAGTATCTTGATTCCTGTTGCTGGTTTTGTTTTATCTTCACCAATAAGTTCTCCTCGAAATTGATTAAACAAAACAGCAGAACTAAGGCACTTGGGACAATCTGGTGTATCTATTAGATTTTGTTCATTTGCATCTTCTATAGTATTCATATCTTAATCCTCCTGGCAGTCATAAGACCAATTATGAATCCCATGATTTCACCAATGCAACCATAGCTCCAGAGTGTGCTCTCCTCAGGAAAGAAGCAATACTGACGCCACGGTGAATACCATTTCACAATGCCTAATTGATCACCAGAAGACTTCGAATTTACAGCATATACTGAAGTCTTCGGTTTCTTCTCAATTACAACAAAATCAACATAGGATTCAGTCATCTAGTCCTCATCCTCCAATCCAAGATGCAGTTTTGCCATGATTCTCCAAAGGATAAGAAAGACTGGCCTTTTCCAATTCTCGTTATCAACCCACGCATAAAACAAGAATTTCCTAAGATGAAATAATATAGTCATCTAGTCCTCATCCTCCTTATTGGTTAATTCAATTGGTTTCAACTCTAGAATAGTGCGAGTCACAGACTTCTCACGAAAACGAAGAGTCCCTCCATTACTCATTCGTATTGTTTTCCAAGCGCCTGTTCTAGTCTTCGTCTTTGTCTGCTTCATCTATCCTCAGCCTCCTTCAATTTTTCCTCATTCTCCTTCAAGAGCGCATACACATTATCGAGGTGCATAGTTCCCATAGCTACAACATAGGAGAGTTTCTTGGAGTGCTCTGGGCAGATGGCATGAAAATTATGTTTCATTGTTGAGTTGTAGCCCTTGAATGTGAGATATGAGCCTCTTCGGAAGTCCTTAGAATTACACCAAGAACAAGCAGAGGGTCTAATATCAGTCAACTCCTCGCCTCCTTCTTTTCACGAAGTAGTTTCATCAGGATTTGGCCATGGCATCGAACCGGTTCAATCTCTTTTGTAAAGATACACCAGCATCCAAGCACCTTTCTATCAAGTTCATCGAGATCATCCCAAAGGTCCGTCCGTACATGATTCTCATAGCCCTCTAAATCATCATAGAAACGATTGGCCCATTTGCTGTCCTTTGTGAATTCCTTATGGTATTGTATTGCTCTTCCAATGTAGATATCGAAAGGGACACGGCATCCATTGATTTTATGAATGTCAACGACTTCGCTCAACTCCGCGCCTCCTCAAGGTTCTCAAGAATCTCGACCATCTTCATGAGGAGTGTTATGGTCTGGATACCCTCCTTTACTGCGCCGAAATGGTCGGTTCTCCCATAGACATAATCATTTAATGCCTTGATGAACTCGCCAAACTCCTCAGTGGTCCAAGCGGCCCATTCAAAGAGACGCGCCTCCTGGATGCCCCACTTCTGAATCTGATTGTAATTCTCCTGCTCGATTGCTGTTTCAAGTTCATGGAAATATTCGCCGCGCAAGTCTTTGAATTTGATATCACGAATCAGCAATTCCATCAACTCCTCGCCCCCTCAAGTTCCGAAACTCTTTTTTCGAGTTCTTCAATTCTCTTATTTTTCTCAAGTATTTCTTGTCTTACTCTCAAAGCCGCCTCTTCTAATTCTTTGTCGAAGTTTTTATTTCCCTCACGGGAATACGCCATAGTAAGACGAATCTGTGTTGTAAGTAATTCTTGTCGAAGTTTACACATTGGACATTCTTCTTCACTCATCTAGTCCTCAGCCTCCTATGGCAGATGCCAGCTCACATCTATCATTCGTGTTGCAATAGTATCGAATAGCGATGATGATCCATGACCAAAGAAAAAGACACTCACAATTCCATGACAGGAATAGACGTTCATGTACCCTGTAGTGTTTTCAGGTATCATGTAGTCGAATGATCTGGAACCTGAAAGATAATGCCCATCAAAAGACTCTGGTGTGTATCCATGCACTCTCTCGATCGTGCAGTTGTGATAGTGATAGTCTGTTTCGATATGGATATCGAATATCGACCAATTACCTGATTCTTGGAACTTTACCTCGATCATGACCAGAATGATAAAACTATCATTTCCAAGCGTTGGTGCTTGAGATACAGGCCCAAAAGTGTACCATGAATAATTGTACATGGTCGTATTGAGAAAGCCGCCGTTTGCCCAGAATGAGAGGGTCCTCTGATGCTCGATAGTATCACCAATGATCTCCCATTTTCCATTGTCATAGCCAATATAGTAGCCCATCTGGAAGACCACAATGCCTGACATTCCGATCAGGACGAGAACGAATGCTGCAGCAATCAAGTGTCTGTTTAGAGTCATAATAATACCTCCTTAGAAAAAATGAAGGGTGGCAAGCCCAACGGGGTCATTGTTACAACAATCTCAAAATGAGCATTGACCCCATTGATGCTCGCCATAGCTTCATTCTAGTCTAGGTGTCCTCCTCTTCTAGAGATTCATGTTCACTGGTCACAACATCAAAGAGCCGCTGGCATGTTCTGCGTCTCAATTTACCCTCCTGTTCTAACTCATTCAGGTACCATTGGACTTCTCTGCTTGTGAGGTCGAACGTCTCTTCAATGAGGTCTGGTGTGACCACAGGAGTCTCGTGCATAAGGTCATAGATCTGTTTCTTCATGTCCCTATGACGTAAGCTCTCTTTCAAATCCTCCTGCCTTGCGTGGTCTTTCTCTTCTATTTCCCAACGAAGATTCATATCCCTATGATTTCGTCGTGCTCCAAGTTCGAGATCATTCAGGAGCTCCAGCATATCTTGCTGTGCATTTCCATTACCAACAATAGTAGGAGTTGCAGAAACACAGACGTGGAACTCCTCGTTCTCAAAGCTCTGATGGCCATAGTTGATATGGCGCTTTCGTGATAGTAGTATTGTTTCGTTATTCGTTTCAGTCATTTTGAATCATTCCTGGTGATTGCTTTTCCGTCAGTGAGATATTCTCTGCTGATTCGGAGCTGCGAAGGATTATCTCTCCTCCATTCAAAATATCCCAGTCATCAACGAGATAGTGACGCAAAAGATGACGATGACAGAACTCTCCTGGTTCTTCCTTACAGAGTAAGATGATTTTGTCATGGTCAATCATGAGCTCGCTCAGTTCTCCAAGAGCTGCTCCAGCCTCATCATTGAGATACTTGAAGAACTCTGAAACATAGTATGCCTGCAGGTCTATGAGCGCATGTCCCTTCCAATCCAAGTGACTGCGTACATAGTTGAGAAGGCTCTCTGGTGGTCCTAGATCCTGCATGATTGTGATATCACGTGGAGTATATCTCCAAGGCTTTCTCATCACAGATATCATGAGCGCATCTGGATATCGCTCCCTGATCTTCTTGTGGTTGTCGATGCGACCAGTGAATATGAGTTTCATATTTCAACCTCCAATTTTGATTGCCTCCAGAAACAACCCTTTCTCCCTCCACGTCTGCCAAAGTAGTGGTCACAGTTCTCAGCCCAGTTCAGACAACAGAGATCTAAAGGTGCATGATGGTGGTCACAATCCTTACACTTGTGTTTTGGATTATAGCAGACTCTATTTGTAGAGCCTGGACAGGTTCCTGCTGGCTTGAATGGACCATCTATCATATCAGCAAGCCTCCTGCAGATGTTCAGGTGTCACTGCAAGCCAACGTGCAACAATTATCCGAGCCTTCTTTGCAGCAATGCCTCTCATCTCCTTATGCACACCATTTCTGCGATAGATAGTGGTTTCTGAATAGCGTCCACTTGGAAGCTTTATGGTGAGTTTCCTCTTATCCCACCCAAGATTCCTCATGATTGCACCACCAAGGAAATGGTTGCAAGAGAGCATAGCAGAGATGATGTGACTGGAGATCTTGTCGATGCCAAAATAATCTAAGATGTACTGTGCCATACACATATCCATATCTCTCATTGCATTATCTTCTCCTTCTTGACATCTCTTTTCAGCAAAAGAATGATGAGAGGAAACCAGAGCTGCGCCTCCCAGAATAATGCAAATAGCAAGTTCGGAATCAGAACAAGTACCCATAACCTGTAATGGCGAAGCGTATCAATGGTGAAAAGCAACAGAATCGTGTTTGCGATAATGAACACAAGAAATGATTGAATTGACATGACCAGGACATATTGGATCATTGGTAGAAAGAACTGCGCTCCCGTTGGATAGTACGAGACCTCTCCGATCAGCACTCTGACAGCTATGTATGCAAGAGCGCCAAGAGCACTGCCAACTACTGATTCTTTTCTGTGTTCTTTCACGTATAGAAGCAGGTACATAGCACCGATAAAGAGAGCAACTTCTTTTATGAGTGCAAGAGGAATCAACAATATAGGAATCCATCTTTCTTTTGCATATCGTGATAAAAGAGCAAATAGCAAATACATCGGACCATTCATGATGTAGCCAAAATAGCCCATCCATAGCAACCACAGGAAGAAGATCTCAGGATGCTCAATAGGTCGCATGATCATATAGGCAATGAAAACACAGACTACCCAAGACAAAATCGTGAAATATAATACAAAGAGTCCATCACCGCCAGAGAGCCATATTGTGAACTGTTCCCACATTCGATAGGTGTTTGGTGCATAGTGCCAGAAGTCAATCCACCAGTCGCCATATGCAAGCTTTGCCATCTTTGCAACATACAGCCCAATAATAGCGATTGCTCCGAGAACTGAAATATCCACGTTCGTTAAGCGATAGCAATCTTTGTCATACATCATAGATATGAGTCCTCCTCCTCTGGCATTAGACCGATTTGACGGAAAATATCATCAGGAACCTTTGCGAGAAGCCTCCATAATCCTATGATGAGTAATATGACAAAGACTGCATCAAATAACATATTCAGCCCTCCGCAGGGGGACCAGAACCAGCCACGCCCCCGACAGCATTAGTATTTGGAATCACTGTAGTCCGTGTTGGATAGTGAACACAGCCACAGTTGCTGCACCTGATCTTAGCACCCTCTTGATTCATTGTGAGAATGCCTTTCACAGCATCACCACAGATACACGAAAAAACCACATCTGCAGTGAGTGTTTTTACACAGCGGCAGGGGTCAATCACATTACCCGTGGAAGAGGTTCCGAGGACCCCTGCCGCTTTCTTGTCGGAGGAGGGTGGAAATGGTACATTTGGCAAGCATAAGTAGCGTGGAGCTCCGGTCAATGCACCGATCAGCCCAGAAAAGAACGAGTCAATACGATGACGGGTCATTATGGACCCTCCTGGAGAGGGTGAGAGATCGATGCATCGTTGAGCCACTTCTTTTCTTGCCGGGAGGTGGATGACTCACACGCGGTTTTGCGTAGATGCATCGATACTCTCTCTGTTGGGAACTCCTGAATCTTCTCATGCCAGTGCAGATTGTTCTTCAAGAATACAGGAATGTCCCAGCTGTTTGCTTCATTGATTATATCGTAGACCCAGTTTTGAAGAGGTGGTTTTGCTCCCTGTCCTGTCTGAGCTCCAACAATGATCCAATCAAGTCCGTAGAAATTGGCACATATCTCTCCAAGAAGAGGCTCAAAGCTCACGAATTTCCTTGGGATATTGTCAAGACTCCGGAAGTATTCAATATCACTATCATTGGTTGTCTTGCCATCTTGGGTTATACCAATCCACAAGTTTTCTGGAATATCGTGCTTCTCAAAGTACTCTGCAGCTCTTTCGACCTGTTTGGTCAATATAAGAAAGGTATGTTGAGGACTATAGAGTGGCATATTGAAGACGAGATAGCGCCATAGATCAGGAACCTCTTTGTCGAAGATATCACCCATAGAAACGAGAAATACCGTAGCTGGCTTCTTTACGCACTCAGGCTTTGCTAACATATTGAAATGAAGAGTCGGTCTGAATGGATCATCTTGTGGATATCCATCTCTCCCTCTATGTCGTTTGGCCATGCGATATGCATAGCAGTAGATTCGTCCCGTTTCATCACGACAGAGCCTTCTGCAGCCAGTGATCGGATTACTGGTGAATTTGCACCACTCTATCTTTGACCTGTTCATAGTATGACCTCCTTCATCTGATTCTGATTGAGAAAGGATTCTTTCGTGTCTGTCTGAATTGCTGTTATCATTCTGAGTGCTGTATCATGTTTCACTCTGAGATATGGTAAAAGATTCTCCAGTAGATACAGTACATCTTCTATTCTCTGAACGTTCCAGTGAATTTGAAATGATTTCTTTGCTAATCCATGACGCTTATGTCGATAGAAATTGCCAATCTTGGTCTTTCTAATGGCATCTATCCAAGGACCTTCATTCATATGGATTACAACTGCAGGATGATGTGAATTGGGATTCTTCTTTTGCCGTTTCATGTAGATGCTACCATCTCCATCAATTAGACCTGCTAGGTAAGCCCAGTCAGTATTTTCCATCTCACCAGGAATCGGATTCCACTTTATTGACCTAGGCGTTCCGAATAATTCATGAGCCTCATTCATAGTAAAACCTCCTGCTAGAAAATCGGACATCCGAATTATAGCTCTTGAACTCAGGATGATAGGGACAGTTCTTCGAGCATTCTTCTGGAGTTGGTGCTCTACCATGCTTCATCTGGAACACAGTCCTCTTAATGCAGGTAGCAACCAAGCACTCCTGGGTACGTCTTGCATATGCAAGCTCTAATTCATTCATCACGCGAGTCGCGTGTTCTTTTCTGATCGCTTCTATACTACTCATAGTTTGATACCTCCGTCTTTATTTACGGAGCCTCGTTCCGACACTCTCCATCCTTCCACTCCTTTGCTGTGGAGTTTCCACAATCGACCCTCCTGGGTCCAGTCCTTCAGATCTCGTTGCACCTGAGCTCTCTCTTTCTCAATAGGATACAACTTGTCAATGTCCAGCAGCGTGAACTTGTGCTGTGGACTAAAATCAGCAGTACGCTTGAGAAAACTCTGCCAGCGCTTCTCGTATTGCTTTACAAGGGGAGAAACGGTATTTTCGGGATTCCTTATACCATCCTTATCATCACTTTTGGGTATGTCCCCTACATCATACGCTGAAATATCGTTAGTATCGTTAATATCGTTATTAGGGGATTCTATGCCACTCTCAGGCTGTTTTGAGCTAACGATATTGTCAGAAGTATCGTTAGTATCATCATCCTCATCATTAAGATAACGTTCTAGTGATTCATCAGACTCAGTTTCACTCTTGACCAATGAAAATACATTTTCATTGATGATTTGCCAAATCTTTCTGTTTCCTGAGTCGCGTCTTCCTGTTTCCTCAATCACTATCCCGATCTCTCGCAGATCTGTTGTCACCCGAGGCAGACTTCGAGAGAGAGAGTTTGGCTTCTTAGGCCAGTCCTTCTGATTTGTGGATATCTTCAGTTCTTCTGCTTTCTTGGTCAACTCATCATAGAGTTGAGACATAATGCCCTCCCAGGGAGCGATACGGTCTTGCATCAGGGCATAGATTGTTGCCGCAATATCATTGGATTCAATGACTTCATCTCGCAGAAGACTTCTGTTGTATCTATAGGCTTTTAGAAAATCGTTCTCATCAATACCAATCGCTCTCGAAATCGCACATCCCCAGACAGTCCAATCAGCAAGTCTGTAGAGACCCTTCATCTTGATAGTTTTATGAATGCGAATAGAACTGGATATTATATCGAAGACAGTTCCCAGAATCCTGGGGCCAGCCTCTCGAAAAGAATCCTCTAAAAGAGTTGCCTGTAATCGTTCCAGCTCTGAAATTCTCGGTAAGACGATAAGGAGAGTTCTATCAACGAGATCTGGCCTATTAACAATCTTCTCAATGCCATTCAGTCCAATACATCTTCTGAAAACTCGTATGAAAACGCCATCATCTGAATAGAGTTTTCTTGTCTGTTGTGCAGTCCTCGTAATTGTACGACAAAAGATATCGCTCTGCCAATCATAGATCTCACTCATATTATCGAAGAATCCAAACCAGTGCTGTTCGAGGCACTGAACGATGTTGTCCGATCCCTTTGGGAGTCCCTGGCTGAGCATATCACTATTATCAACCAACCACTTGATGTACTCACCAAAGCTAGTCTTTGCAGTGCCATGTTCTCCTTGAACAAATAATTGTGGGTGTGCAAAGTTCTCAAGAAAGAGAGCAACAATAGAAACAATCAGAAGAATCCGAATCCTCATGTCTTTCTTGTCATGATTGATGAATTCTAGGAATTCCTCGATTCCCTCACGCAGTTCCTTTGGAGTCCTAGGCTCCTGTCTCAATGGCATAAATGATGGTTTCTGATGTTCATATTTCTTGAATAATGGAATCGGAGCTTTGTCCAGTATCTCCCATCCTTCATTATTGATTCTTACGAGTTTTCCTCCGTTGCACAGATCATAGTAATGGTTTCCGTCATATTCTGCGACCCTATTATGAAGATTGTACCTCTTGCCATCAAACAGTGCTTTAGCAGTGAGTACACTAATCGCTGATTTGATAGCCTCAGCTGAAGGTGGACGATTTTGTTCATTATACAGCAGAAGGCTCACCCAGTGTTCAAAATCATCATCTTTGAGTGCTACAGCCTCCCAGCCTCGCTCTTCACCTAGCTTCATCCATACATAAGGAATCTTTCGGTCACGAAAGAAAGTCAATGATTCTGTGAGTTCGAGAATCCTGACTGCCATTGGTATTTGTTCGTTTCTTCCTGTGACTCCACGTGCACAGTCCTCCGTCTTCATGAACTTGCATTTGCCACACAGCCCTTGAACGTCAACAACCTCACATAGATTCTCTTTGTGAGCATAGACGCGATCTCCCTTCAACAAGAAATGATTGACAATCATGAAATTGTCTGGGTCGAAATTCTTGAACTCGTTGATGTAATCTTTGATGTACTTGATAAATTGTCCAGGAGTTGCATTCCACAACCCCGCGCCTAGATGTACTACTGGTTTGTCATCGCTTGCCATCTTACCACCCTACCGACAAGAAAAGAATGGAGTGAGGAAAACCCTCACTCTCGTTGTTCTTCGATGGCATCCGATATTTTCAAGAAGGCTCTGGAAACAACTCCCATTGATGATTGGAGAGTCTTCTTCACTTTTGCCTGAGATTCAAAGCCTTGATTTTTATGAAGATACATTTCATAAGCATCGAAGAAGCACTCATCAACAAGATTCGGTTGTAGATCGCGCACCATTTGCAGGAGTTCCAAGTCAGCAGACACATCATGGTCCTCTATGACTGTCTTTGCATTGAGAACGACTTCTCCTGTCTTGGTTCCCTTCTTGGATGTGGTCTTTGGATCTGGAAGGTTCTCCTCACGCCATTTCTGTTTGCGGCTCTCAAGTTCATCTTTGTAGATTGCATGAGCCTTGTTATTGACCTCTTCGAGAGTAAGACCCTTCTTCTGCATCAATTTGCTCAGAGGTTCATTCTTGAGCTGCTTCTCACATTCTGTAATGCTCTCTTGCAATTCAGCAAGTTCATCCATAAGATTGACAAGATTCTGTTCTAAATCGCAGCGTAGATGATTATTGCCATGACTATAGGTTGGAGGTCCCAGGTATTTATCTGCAGTTTCAAAACCCAGTTCTTCAACGACTACTGGATGTGTAGGGCCGTCGCAGAATTGGCAGGTATACTTCTCCTTAGAACCCTCCATAAGAATATCTTCAGAAGGCATTGATGGAATCACAACCTCAGGTTCACCCTCAACTGATGTCTTGGTTCGAACAGGACTGGGAACTATGACATAGCCAGCCTTTTTCAGGACTTTCTTTGTTGTCGAGATGTTTGCAGGAGCCTCGATAATTCCATCCTTCAAGACGCGTTTTCCACCATAGGACCTGCTTGAATAACTGGTGAATTTCTTCTCGAGGTCTGAGTGTATTCTCTCAAGCTGTTTATCGGTGACTTCCTTTATCTGTTGACCTGGTTGTGTGATATCTCCAACGACGTCATCTATTACAGTAGAGGCATCCTTCTCGAACTGAATCTGAAGTAATGCTTTCTTTACACGTTGTTCTAGGTCATCAGTAGTCCATCCATTCTTGATGGCTAGTTTCATTGCCTGTTCCTGTTCTTTTGGATACTCAGAGAGCTTGGCAAGAAAACGTCCATGTTTCACGGTCCATCGCCTGTCCTCGATCATGGCTCTGGCCTCTGGTGGAACTTTCTGGAACGCTGACACGATATCGGAGACATAACCCTTACTGATGTTCAACTGACCAGCAATGTCAACCTGCTTTATTCCAGCCTCTTCAACCAATCGAATCACAAGTGCCTGGAGGTCCTCACCATCAAGATTCTGACCGAATCTGTTCAGTTCGACAGCAAGCTGTGCCGCATAAGCATCAGGAATATCAACGAGGATCCTGAACACTGGTTTTGGTAGGGATGAATCCTGTTCTCTCGCGCGTAACCATTCACTTAGACGAGAATTACCATCGATGATGAAATATTGTCCATCCTTCTTCTGCAGAGTGATCTCTTCGAGAACTCCATTCTTCAGAATCGAATCATAGAGAGTGTCATTCTCTCTGAAACGTCGGTACTGGAACTTGCCAGGCTTATCGTGAGGAACTATGATATCTTCAATCGAGAAATCCTCATAGATCGCAGATGCTAGGATTGAAGCCATCCGTTCCCTGAATCCTTCATTGTCCCAGGACTCAGGTTCAACAATAGTTCGCTGGGCGAACTTTTCAGTATCAGGAATGTCCTCACCTTCAAGTGCGACCCTGCGTTTTCCAATCTCTCGCAATGTGGTATTATCAGTAACGATCTGCAATAGATGGTCACATTCTTCCAGTGTCAGTCTTTTGATGGCACTCTTAAAATTGACATCTTCGACCGGAACTGAAATGACCAATTTCTCATTATCAGTGAGATACTTCTCATTTACCCGAGCTCGCTTCTGGAGCTCAAGCCCAATTTCTTCTGTAGTTTTGATATCAGCCATAAGTAACAACCCCTTCAGGTTCTTTGAGAGATGCAGTCTTGAGCATCCCCCGCATGGTGAGTTTGTCACGAACAGCCTCTCTGACGAACTCATTGCGAGAAGCATATTCTCCATTTCTAACAAGCTCGTCAATTGCTTGTGCATAGCTTACTGGTATTGATGCATTAGATTGCTTCATGACAAACACATCTTAACGTATCTATACATTATCAGTACGTCTATATAAATACAACGTATATGTATCGTATCAATAGCGCAATAAATGACTTATACCGCATGGGTACGGTATACTTATGCCCGATGCTAGATATCGAACTCTGAGTATTCCAACTGGACTATTAGAAACAGTGGACAAAATATTGGAACAATTGAACAAAGAGGGCATTACGATTTATAGAACCCGAAGTGAATTCATTATGGATGCTATTCGAGATTTAATTGCCAAGACACGGACTACTTACTTGCTAGGCGTTCCCGAAGAACAATGATCACTTCGTTTTTGAAGGCATAGGTCACATCTAGTTCGAGAACATCTGCATCATACTCTATCTTGAACTTGGCAGCTCTGAATGTGCCTCTTTGCCTCTGTTTCAACTCTTCGGCATATGTCAGTTCGAATTCAGGGTCTAAATCATCATAGCTCATTGATTATATATTCATTTTAGTTCCTTATTTACTCCCCTCTTTGCAGAATGATAAATAACGCTATCATAACGATACTAGCTAACGATATCGTTAGCTCAAAATGGTCTGAGAGTGACATAGAATGCCCTAATAACGATATTAACGATATTAACGATATTTTCACGCAGAACTTTAGGGGGGCCTCTAATTTCACCAAAAAGTTCGCCCAGCGAACTTCCTATTTCATAATCCTAGAATATCATAGCATTTTGATGTTGGATTAAAAACAACTGGTAGCCATCTGGGTTTTTTGTATTGTCTAATATATCTTGCAACTTTCATATTTGGTATTACTCCATCAATTGCATAAATTAATACCATGCATCGTTTCACCTGAATCAATTTGTCAACCTGTAAATCATTGAGAATTGTTGTAAATGCTTGATTAATACCTGACCAAATTATTAGGTTAGTGTAAGGAGTGAAATACCATGCATTGTCACCTGTGAATTCATCTTCAAAATAAATTTTGAGTTCAGCAAGACTCACATGCTTCCTGTAGAATATATATTCCAAAACACGTTGTTTGAGTGGAATCATTCTTTCTATGATTTTTGAATCTTTATCGCAATTGTTACTGATAAGTATACGAGTAAAATTGAGATTTTGTCTAATTGTCATTGTCTGAGTGGTTTTAGTATCTAACAAAATAATCATATATGAATAGTGTTTTAATCATTTAAGAGTTATGTTGATAGTTCGCCCAGCGAACTTCCTCACTTCTTGAGTCCTCTCATCAATTATTATGATGACGCTTGAATTTACTATGGGTCATCTCTGTACTATCATCATCAAACTCCAATCCGCATGATTGACATGTACATTGAGGCCAATCTCTTCTAGTCTGCAATTCCTCAGCACCACAATACGGACAGAACCTGAAGATTGCATAACCTGGTTTTCCATCCCAATCCTCAAAATGGACCTCTCTGCCATTCGGGAGTTTCTCGACATGAATTCTTTTTTTACTCATTTCTTGAGTCCTCTCCTCTCGAGTTCCTGTCGTACATAATCCATAGATGCTCGGATTGTGGATGCCATCAGCCCTTTTTCCTTGAGAGCCTTTTCAGCCGCCTCGAGTCCTGAGAGATGTGCTAGACTGATCACAGCTTCCATGAACACTGCAAGTTCAGGGTCTTCAGATTCTAGTCTTGCTTTTTGTCTTTGGGAGCCTGTTTCAATCTTCTTTGGAGTAGCAAGTTTCTTCTCAGCCATCAGTTTCTTGATGGTTTCAGTCAGCTCTTCTGGCGCACAGGGAACCCCTTTTTCGTGGTGGGCATAGGTCTGCTGGCCCGTGATCGGATAGAGGCGGATCGTGTTCTTCATGCTGTTGATCACTGCCAGGAAGGAGGAGTGTTCCCACTGGTGTTCAGGAGTGGAGTCAAAGGAGCGTCGATAGTCGGCCTCTGTCAGTGCCCACTTCACGTTGATGGCAACCTCTGTTCCATCCACTGTGAGAAGGACGTCTGCACTGTCCCGGTGCCCGGTGCCGACGCGCGGAGAGAGAGTATCCACGTGCGAGGCTAGCCAGGCCTCTGCCATCTTACCGAGCTCCGACTCGTGACCGTGAAAGATATCTCTGTATGTACCGAGGGCTTTGGCAATTGCATCTCTCCCAACATTGTATTGTCTACCTATTTCAGTCTGATTAAGATCCAATGAAACGTACCAGTCCGCGATATAATGAGCAGTCTTTTCTTGCAACTTGGTTTCTTTGTTATGAATCAACCACTGAAAGAGTGCATCACGAAGACCATCCCAGCCTTTGGAAGCTGTTGGAATGAATGGTTTGCCATTATTGGGTCCAGAGTATTGGATCATCACCCAAGTAACAATGTCAGGTTCTGTTGCATAATTGGTGTCCCATTTACGCTCTTCTGCTAGTTTGTGGACAAGAGCTATAGCGACTTGCTTTGATGAAATGGGTATCTTCTGCTCATATGCAAATTTGATGACATCCTGTGCAAGTGCCTTTGTGTCTATCTTCGTGGATATAGTCTTCTTTCCTTTTGTGTCCCATAGCTCTTTCTTTCGAGCGCGAGATTCAGCTTCATATTTCATCCACTGTTCATCATCTTGTCCAATTGGAATCACCATGTTGCCGATATAGACCATGCCAAACCTGGGAAGTGGAACACGGATCTCGAACAGATTTCTTCTATTATCAAAATCTTGAGCGAGCGCAGTTGCTTCGAAGGTTGAAAAAGGAATATTTGGTGTAGTGGGACTACTAACGCTGATAGAGTTCATTAATGCTCTTCCTGTATCATAGAGATTCTTCAGCCGCTGCATAGCTTGAAATTTCCCCACTCCTTCAGGAATCAGATACTCATCAATATGGACCCAGCTGCCATCGATGACATCCGGAATCTCATCAATATCCCAGCAATATTCAAATATTCCTTGAGTAAACGCAATCCACATCTTAGCAAGTACCCAGATAAATCGTGATTTTCCTTCACCAGGTCCTCCAACAACAATGCAGGTCTCATTCCAGCCATGTTCAAAAGCGAATCGGATATCATCCACCACTCCCTTAGTGACTTCTGCAGTTGAGAGAGGTACAAAATTACGTTCAGTAGCTACCTTCCTGGCAAGGAACTTCAATGGCCTCATGGTGAAGCCACCTTTCTTCTCTTTAGGTTCTTGCTTTCTTCTCTTAGATCTGCTACGGATATAATCTGCAAGTGTGAAATAACTCATTTCGCAGCAGCATCTCCCTCACCAGTTGTTACTTCGTCAGGGAATACTGAACTGACAATATCATCCGCCATTGCTTTGTCAATTGCGTAGTTCGTCTTTCCTGTGTAGTCAGTGACTTTCTTGATGAAGGCAACGCCAGTGAGTTTCCATAGTCCGTCAGCTAAAATGCTAAGACTGTCAATCACATCTTCAACGAAATTTCTATGAAGAATGCTTGTCATCCAGATACTAGCAGCCCACCGTATATCATTTGACAAGACATCTGTTGACTTAATGGGTGTGAATCCCACCACTCTCTTTTTATCATCTGTGATAAAAGTGCCTAAGTGCTTGTCCGGGTCAAACTCGGGATATATCATTCGGACCCTCAACATTGCTCTGTCGCTCAGTCTCTTCTTGCGTTCCAGATGGGTCAGCAGAACAAATGATTCGGTCACAATGATGTTCTTGGTCTTGTCAGATGCGTTCTCTTCGAGCAACCCAAGCCACGTATTATTTTTATCCTGGATAAGATTGATAGCGGCCTCCATGATGTTTCCGGTTCGGTTCTCGGCTCGTTCCTCCGCCTCCCTGAGCAACTTAAAGGTCCCACTCATCTATCTCTAACCACCTACGAACTGCATCATAAGGACAGCACCTGCAGCAAATCCGACTAGACTCCACATAATAACGTCATTAAGAGAATAGCCACCTGATACTTTTGTGTACGGTTTGATCAGGTTTCCCTGCATATCGAATTGCATCTCTCCCAAGTCACCCAAGAGCATCAATTTCGACAATTGGTTGTTGACTTGACTCTTCTCTCTCTCAAGGGTCTCAAATGCTCGTGCATTCTTCGAGTTGTCAACATTCTGCTTGACATATGTAGCCACCTCCTGGACGATGCGAGTAGGAATATGCCATTTTGACTCAACTAACCAATCATCGATACCTTTCTGGGTCACTATAGGAGCAAACAACGCAAACTCCACATCTATGATCTTGTTCTTTGCTTCAATACTCGTCTTGACGGGTTCGCACTCTAGGACGTAGACTGTTGCATGTTTCATGTCACTAACTTTGTATCCCATTCTGACATGCTCTACTCTTGGTCTGAGAATCGCCTCTGGGTCTTCTGGGAAAAGTATCAATGTGGGAACGGGATCTCCCTTTGCCTGCATCGGATAAAGTTTCATGTTCTGTTTATTTGCCTCATCCATGACTCGTTTTGCTTCAGCTGAGGCCTTATCTTTATCAAAAGATGCATTGATATTTTTTGGATGGATCCTTCCGAAGCATGAAGTCACTCGCTTATTATAAATCGCTTTCACAACAGTTGCATTCTTCTTGCTGAGGAATGTAACTAATTCTTCAGGCGTCTGCATCGGAGCACCAAACTCGACTCCCTCGAGGCGAACTGTGAACGGTCGGGTTTCCTCAGGATTATTCGGAATTATCTTCTGGGTGAGAGTCAACTTCTTACTCAGTTGCCACTCCTCAATGAAGCCCATGACAAAGGGCCAGAATAGACCACCGAATAATACAACGAAGCTCATCATGCTTATCCAGGTCTGTCCTGTGTAGCCACCTATTAGTATGCATCCGAACCAACCAATGACTGCGAGAACAACAAAAAGGTCATCCTTCTCCTTGGTATAGTCATGCCTGTTGATATATGCCAGGAGTGAATATTTGTGCTGGTTCCTGATCTTGTTGACGGCTCGATTGTCCCACCAGTTCTTTATGATTGAATATGGATTAGGAATATGTGGCACTTATTCAGTATCCCCCTTCTGAGGTGAGAGATATCTCTCGATCAAGATGTCTGCAGACACGAGCGCGAATATCATCATGACTGCCTGAACTATCTCGTACAAGTTATTGATACCAACCACGCCTGACGTGATTATTACCAGGATTGCCACACAAAACACGATTCTGACTATTATTTTCCCTAGAAAACCCATTTTTAATGACCTCCAGCAACCATCGCTCTGAAGTCCCTGTCCTTGCGACGTTTCTCATAGCTCCAGTTCACCAGATAACCGAGAAAGAGTGCCAAGAATATCACAGCCACAATCGATATCACAAAATTGACGAACTTCTGAGGGTCTTCCTGAACAGTAGTATCGCCCTCATAAGTATAATCGCGGTTGTCGATATCGGTAGCGTTGATGATATATGTGATAGATGCGTCCAGCTTGGTGTAGTAGCCGAATACGGTCGAGTTGTTCACACCATCGCTGATTGTGAGAGTGAAGTTTGCCGCCACGTTCTCAGAGGACTTATCCCATGCGAGAGAGAACCATGCCTTTGTCTGGCCAAGCGTGATAGTACCAGTGCCAATGAGAACGTTACCAGTACCATTGTTCTCATAGACCCAGTAGGTGAGTGAGAGAATAGTTGAATACACCTGACCAGATACGAATATGGTATCATTGTCCTGGCCAATGGTTGCAGAGACTATCTGGATTCCATCTGCCTGGTAGCTTCCATTCACCCAACGAGTAGTCACGCCATCGGTGAAATTGACGCCCCAGAGATGTAGTCCTCGAAGTGTCTGTCTGGCCCAGCCGATGAAGAACGAGCCTGCAGCAAGAGAACCAGTGGATATCTGTGTGTTGTTGTCAAATGATGTCCACGTGCAAGACAGGCTTGCATATCCAGCGAGCGAGTTTCTTGTGTCACTCGAGGAGTAGACGGGACTCGTTATCTGCAATACTTCAGCAGTCGCAACAGAGTACGAGCCATTGACCCAATCAACATAGGTGCTGACATAGAACTTGATTCCGAGCTCGATGTAGGCTCCTGCAGTGGAGTCTTTGGTCCATGCGACAGAGAACCATCCAGAGCTCACAGAACCAGAGCCCTGTAAGGTGTCATTCTCGTAGATCTGGTAAGAACAGTCCATATTTGAGCGGCCTGATACCTGGGCAGTCTGTTCTGTTGCTGTGATCAACACAATGTCCGATATCTGTAAGGGCACCGTCGAGGTACTGACAGGAAGGTAATCAACGTCAGTGTTCGCACCATCTGTTGCAGTGATGGCAAAGAGATAGTATCCCTCGACAAGTGTTGAAAACGTGTAAGAATAGACGTTCTGTGCGACCTGTTCTGTGCAGGTGTAATCAACGTCACTGAAACCAGCCGGATAGGTGACTGCGTTGAGTGTGACCTTATAGATGAATACCGTGTCAGAGGCGACAACGGAGACCGTCACTGCATCTGAAGGAGAGGGATTTGCAGGAGTGGCGAACCTGTCGAGGATACTGGGCGCGGTGGAGTCCTCGATGAAGGTGATTGCTGCAATATTTGCATTCGCTGTGAACTTCAATCGGATGTCCGTGAGAGTGCCGGATGTCAGTCCTCCTCTGGTCTCAGATGAATACCCGGCCCATGCGGACACGTAATAGTCGGCCTGTGGAGTGCCGCTCGAGGTGGTGACGTTCCAGACGTTGTAGGTTGGGTTTGCTACTGAGAGCGCGGGGTCACGGTCGAGAACCATTGAGGTGAAACCAGTTCCGGAGCAGTAAAGAATGTCAGAATCAACATAGAGCACGTCATCAGTTGAGGTTCCTGTAAGTGTTACTGTATAGTTCGCTATCGAGTAGAGTTTGATATAATACATACTTAAATTAGTCCCGACATAAAGACGAATTCGCGTTATTTCTCCGGAAGCTTGACTTCTAATATTGTATCGAAATGTTCCACTAGAATAAGATGTCGATTGTATCACGTATTGAGTCGAACCGATCCATACAGCAAGAAGCCAATATCCAGACAGCGCATTAATATTGATTTCCAAAAATGGATAATATGAAGTCGAACCCATTTCCTTATCAAAATCAATATTTCCGGTTAGAATGGTTACATTCTCCCCATCAGAGCTATACGAACCCGAATATGGAGTTATTCCTTGAGTAGTGCTCCCGTCATGTTGCCAGCCCATGCTTGTCGAGTTTGATGCTCTGATATAATCAAACTGAAGATTCACCTGTTGGCTATATGTTGAAACAGAATATATAAAAAGACATTCTACTGGAGTCGTATTTGTTCCCCAATATGCCTTTAATGTGGTCCAAGTTGTTGTTTTAGTCAATGCTAACGAATATAACCAAGTTCCCTCCATTCCATCAGCAGAAGAGCCACGAAGCGAAATAGTAGAGCCAGCAGTCGTGTTATAGCGATATCTAACTTCAATGTAGGGATAGACCCCAGAAGGACTATTAGTATAAATTATATCTGCGTCCGATGCGCTAGCCCAATTATATTTGAAACTTAGAACATCCCCATCAGTAGTGAATGAATCTGTTGCCTCAAGTGTACTTCCTGTCCAATCGCTGACATCGGCAAAAGACTCCGCGTAATTTCCAGAGGAGAGGGTCATGTAACTAAATTTGACTTCCGCATAATCACAAAGAAGATTAATCGAAAATGTTGGGTCAGTGGCATTAATAAACACCTTAAGCATTACAACCGAAGAATCGAAATATCTTGCATTAGTATTCGTAAAGTTGACCCATCCTAATGACGGAGTATTCACATTAGATAAGTCTGTCCAACCATCAGTCGAATCATATAATGACACTAAATTCTCATTTATTGTAACAGATCCTTGAGCACCATCACGAGCACAAATATACAAACTAACTCGCACATCTTCCAATGTACCAGATGGAATAGTGAAATTCATAAACATAGTAACAAGTGAGTTTGTAACAGTCGTATTCGTCACTTCCCACTTTGTATCATCCATTACAAATGTTGAAGTGTAGGTATTTGTCTGCCCCGTACCTTGATAAGAACCCGCAGAAGCAAGATTCACAGTGTCATTCAAAAATCCCCCATCAGGATAAAATAAGACGTCGTCGGGTAATGTTTCTTCGAAGACATCAATTGAGGATGCTGATTCATCACCATCAGAGGAAGTTATAAATTGTGACTCAAGACCCCTAACGGGAGAGGCAGAAGAGGTATGAAGATTCTGTGGAGTATATAAAACAGATACCAAAAAGAGGCTCAGAATAAGAAAGAACAGACATATCTTTCTAGTCATAGATAACAATCACCCCACACAATCCAGCCTCTCTTGAGTCGATATTCGCGCCGTCGGTTCTTTCTATAATAGTGATATGCCATATTACCATACAGACCAAAGAATACAAGTGGGAAGCTCAGGGCCATATCGAGAAATGATAACAATTCAGGAGCTATATACCCGAGCACAACGACAAAAAAAACACATTCGCACAGAATGAAGATCATTGCCCGTAAGTCTTGTTTCAATAGGTCGAGGCTCTTTCGTTTGTTATTAAGATGGTCAGAGGCTGAAAAGGCATGGAGGCATCCAATGGGAGGATTGAATGTTGGTGTCCTCTCAGCCTCTGTTGTTCTCGTCAAGAAAAAAGCCTCCCATCATCATCTATCCCCTTCTTCTGGTCAGTATGAATACAACTATGACTACACCAACACCAAAGATGATCAGATAGCTATAGTCATAGGGTTCTGGTTCGTCGCCTGAAGTAGTAGTCGTGGTAGTTCCTGAAGTGTCTGTCGTGGTAGGTGTTGTGGTAGGAGTGGTCGTAGTGGTTGTTTGGGTTCCTGCAATGGTCACTATTACGGTGTCAGATATCCAAGGATTCACAGAGGCGTCTGGTACTACATTGAATACTAAGGTGTAGGTCCCAGGAACAGTTGTGTCTACGAGATGATTGAACACACGTTCACCGGTAGACACTCCATATGCCAGCTGTTGGACCTCGACGCCATTCCTGGTCACAAACGCATCACATGGACCATTGTATGTGAACTTCCATGTCAATGTAGAGACATCACCGGCGTCGAGAGTAGCATCAGAAGGTTTTCCAGTAATCACTGCATCAGTATATGTCGGAGCCTCTGTGTTTGTTATCTTGAACTCAAAGCTATTACTGCGTGATACGACATCGCTCTCTATGACTGCGAAAAATGTGATATAATAGGTAAAAGTCCCTGTTGGACACTGTTCCAGGTCGAACCACCACTTGTAGCTATTGAGATAAGTTGTTCTATCCCTACCGCCCTCCACAAGTGCACCAGCGCTGGTGTATAAAGTGGCACTAAAATCCTCACTAGTGGGCATCCTACTGGTACTAGGGTCATCCATGAGCCATGCAACTATATAGTCACCACTCTGAACGTTCAATGTGGTACTAGCAGTCATCTCCACATCAGTTCGTTCATTATAGAGATGAATGACTCCATAATCAGTTGCTGGATATATTGTGATGAATACAACAGACGCACCAAAGATGAGTGCAGTTACTAATACCAGAACAATGAGTAGTTTTCGGTTTTGTTTCATGTCTAGACACTCCTCCTATTTGATGACTCCAGATATCGAGAACCCAGCAGCAGCATCATAGATCGTGTATGTTGCTTTCAATAGACCAGTGGCGTCTGACCATGCTTTGTTGTAGTCATCCGTGCATGTGCCGCTTACAGTGGTCTCTGCTCTGATGGTCCAATATGATACTCCTGCTGAAGTGACACCACTTGCAGATACTCCACTGAGTAGAGCACTGAGTGGAATTATGAAGACTGCACTTCCGGTCTTAGCAGTCACACCAGTGCGAGAATAGGCAGTCGAGGCACCTACGTTGCTGGTTATGTCAGTTGGATTCACACCGTAGTAATTCAGCCAGTATAACTTCAACGTGCCAACTATCGCGAGTGTGTCCCACTTCATGTACTGACCACTGCAGACCCAAGAGATGTTTACTCCAAGACTGTCGACAACAACATTATTGATCGACCAGGGCGCCTGCACAAATGGAATTGTGACTCGTTCTCCATTGTAATATCCATAGTATTCGACCAGTACTGAGCATGTAGCATCAGACCCAAAGTCAAAATCATCACTCACTGTCTTTGCGACATTTACAGAGGCGACAAACAGAGTCATCGTCACAAGTGCAAGTACGATAATTAGCAATACTTTTCTACTGTTTTTCATTGTTCTATTTCCTCCTGAGAATCACTATGATGACCATGACGAGTCCAGCCATGACACATATCGCAACGACTGGTGCAACCAGAGAGTCACCAAGACCTGCAAAACCATCCATGAGTGCTCCGAAGCCAGCGCCAAGAGCTGCTCCAATAGAATCTAAGATACCTAATTCTCCAATAGGAGCTATCTGATTCTCCCCACCAGCCTCATAGATCAAGACGTAGTCAAACCTTCCTAATGTGAGGATGTTGAGTTCAATCACCATATTGACTGTTGGAGCACTACCAGCTCTGTCTTTACCAAATTGTGTCAGAGTGAATGGAATAGCAACGTCAGAGTATTGCTGGAGATTGGCAAAATTGAGATCTGAATCCTCCTCTGGGACTCCAGGAGGAATAGCTGTCGAACCATCTAGGAACTTGAACTCGAAGTTACCAACAGCCGGACTTATAGTATGCCATCCTGCAGACTCCGGTGTCCAGGTATATTCCTCAGTCTGAGCATAGATGACATATGATACTGCAGCCTCAGCACCTAGGTTCGAGAAAACAGAGTCGTAATTGTTTTGTAGCTCCAGCCAGATCTGTGGTGGATTGATGAAATAGGCTGCTCCACCGATGGCATAGAAGTTGATGTTCATCGTGTAGATGTCAATTGCCCACTCGTAGTGCTTTGCTTCTCCTGTAGGATTGCTCGCTGAAACTGTGTCGTTAATCCACCAGTCATTATAGAACATATCACCATCTGGATGATGGTCAAACTTTGGGTTCTCACACTCACCTGCGACAGTAGACAGATCATCAGTTCCATCTGGGATAGCACCATTAGAGTCTATTCCAGTCGCATCAGGGTTCCAGTTGAACGTGGAGCCAGAGAGGGACTTTGTGAATGTCGTAGTTCCGGTCTGTGCATTAGGCCAGACTACCTGATACCACTCAGCTGTCATAGACTGATATCCAGACACCGGAGTGAGAAATGCTGAACTTGACACAACAGTGATGCCAACACAGCACAGAGACACAATTATGTATTTTAACCGTTTATCCATGTAATCGCCTCCGCAACAGAACGATGAGCAATGCACCACCGATCGTCAGAATGCCAAGTGGTGACATGACCAATTCTAACAGATATGGGCGCAAGTTTCCCATAGCGTGAGCCAACATCGAGCTCAGGATGTTCTTGCTCAGAATGAAGATCCATTGAAGGACAATGCCTCCGATAAAGAGAACAATAAGATACGCCAGGTCTGGTTGCCTGACAAAATGATAGAGCGCAAAGAATACTGCCTGGATGATAGTTGCAGCATACATTGAATGTGTCACGCGATAGACTGCCAAAAATATCATGACACGAAAGATGAGCTCCTCAAATATTGGAGGAAGCCCAACAATAAGCAGAATTTGACCCTGAACTGTACTCTGCAGAGGCACAGTATACACGAGTGTTGCTGTGATCGATATTATAGCACCACCGATCAGTGCCAGAAGAAGAGTGTTGCGAAGATTGACCTCATATCGTGTCCTCTGAATGAGAGAACTGAATGCGATTGCAACACCAAGGACTATGATGCCCCCTACAGAAATATCGTACGATGAAGATGATGGGTCAAGAAAGAGCGCCAACCCGATAAGTGCACTCATGACAACAAGCAACACACCGAGTGGACCAATGCTCAGCTGTTCAGCATCCTCACCGATTGTAGTGTCTACGACCTCCATTTTAACCACCTCAGAGAGTGAGTTGCTCATGAAAAAAGAGAGCAACTCAAAAGTGAACAGACTAAGCTATCCAGGCCCAGCCATCACCACATGTTCCGAGAGCTAGAGTTGTACTCTGGGTCCAGTCGCCAGACACCATGTTCTCATAGGTGCATCCTTGCCATAGACCTACTCCGTAGGTTGCGCCGAATGTTCCTGCAGCGCTGATTGTACCCATAGTGACGAGCATGAATGGTCGCGGAGCAATGCTATCAGCTGTATTGTACATCAGGTCTCCGAAACTGGAGCCTAAGACTTTGATGAAGAACCAGTTGGTTCCATCATTGTAGTTGAGGTCAAAGCTGCTTGAGGCGGGTTTGCCATCAACCTTGTCCTGGACTGTGCACCAGAATGCTGCAAAAGTTGGAGCCATGACTGAGGATTGTGAGATCAGGATTGCGTCACTGGCGCCTTCAGCGATTGCATCCCAGCGAACGTAGTAGTCATAGTCTTTGTTTATGCCATAGGCCTTCTGGTAATCAATGCCTTCCCAGACCTGGTTACTGATTCCCTTATCTGCAGCGCTCAAGACGATCTCTGCTGTGAGAGTACCAGTATTTCCAGACAATGTGTAGTTGTAGTCAGTCGTATCGAAAGGCACACCGTTCATGAATCCATTCCAGGTCAGACTGTCATCTGTGAAACGATGCTCAAGATTACCGACGCTCTTGGCAGAACCATCATCGTTGCGCTGTCCTGTCATGTGGAACTTTGCATAGGTGAGCTGATAGGTTGCTACATAGCTTTGCACCCATAGATCATATTCTAATCCAATGGGGTATTCCAGATTTGACGTATACACACCTGAACTCTCTGAAAAAGTGCCGAGTTCACTGTATTGTATCACATCGTCGCCATTCTCGTCATACCATACCCTTGACGAAGCTCCGGTAACACTTGTAGTGGCATCCTCAGCGACACCAGTCCATTTGAATGAAGAATATTGGACTGTGGCTGGCGGGGGTGGGGGTGGGATAAAGCCGAACAGTTCGCCAACCTGGCCCCAGAATGCCTGTCCAGCAGGTGTTAGTGCAGATGCTCCAACAAGGATACAGAGAACGAGAATTGCGTTCCTTGAAGTCTTGTTCATGTGTTTCGGTTCCTCCTTAAGGAGATGTCACTCATTAGAGAGTAACAACTCAATAATAAGTAACTACTCAATTATGAGTAACACTACAATATAAGTTTATTCAATAGACGTCTCAATATTACTCAATATTGAGTAACAACGCAAAAATGAGTAGCATGTTTAACTGGTCTTGACTGTTTCATTATGGAATCGAATGCAGAATTCAACTGTTTTACCGACTAATTCTAGTTTATCTCCATAAGCAGAAAAGAGAAGACGAAGAGTCTTTCTTGAACTATAGAGGCCAAGGTAACCGCTTATGCGTTTCCATTTATCATCTGAACTTGCTCGATAATAATATTGATCGTCATGCCAGGATGCTCCTCGAAAATTCTGTATATTGATTTCATGAAAATCAATCACTAATTTGGGCACATATGATGCCAATTTATGACTGTCAAAGTAATGCACTTTTCCAATGAAAGTCAGCCTATTTTCATTATTCATCGAATATATCTCCTTGAACAATGTTACTATGTAACATTTGGCCAATTGTTACAATGTAACATATTCTTTTCAGTCTTTCTACATTGGATTATTCTCCAAGCAAAGTATACTTAATAGCAGACTTACGACACAAAACATCATAGTATGTGAAAGGTGTTTTCATATCCCTTCATCAGTTATGAAGGCGGTCAAAACCACCTTTTAACGTGCTTTAAAGGGATGGAGTATACAGAATATTATGAATAGAAGAGATCGACTGGAGAGAGAGAAGCAAGAGCGGCTAATCAAGGAACATGAACTATATCCTGACTTCGTTAAATACATGAAGAAGATCTCAACGAAAACACTCAATCCTCGAAGCATCAACAACCGTCTGAATGTCATTATTCGCATCGATTGTTATATCTCATTCCTCCCTCTTTAGAATCGTTGTCAGTAAGTCAGTAATCTCATTCACAGAATAGCCAATTCGCTTGAGTTGCTTGACAGCTGTGAGCATGTTTCCTTCTGCAGCATGATGAAGGGAGGTCCATTTCATAGGTTCTTTTTCAAAAGAGATTCTTTCACTCATGCTTCTTCATCTCTCCTGTTGTTTCCATGTCTGGACTGCAACGCCTGTATCTTTGGTATCGAGAGCTAAGGCATATAATAACCGAATCCATGAACTATCAACATGAGTCATCTTTGCAAACTCAAACGCCCACTCTGGTATCTCATCGATTTTATCGCTCATGCTTCTTCATCTCTCCTATGCTGTTTCAATCATCTTTGTAAAGACGACATTATCAAACAAATCAGCAATAAGCGTGCAGATGTCGGTTAGTTTCTTGCGATTGTATTTCTCGCAAGTAAATTCCAATTCTATTTTCATTCTTTCATTTCTCCTTTCGCGTTGCGAGATTCGAACCTAGAACTATTATTATCATAATTATTAT
>Ga0307379_10002716_pt1 | contig 26050 bp, 19 predicted proteins | sample UN2MG_FD_202237 | JGI IMG/M metagenome (GOLD analysis project Ga0307379, IMG submission 202237) | Soil microbial communities from Risofladan, Vaasa, Finland - UN-2 | ecosystem: Environmental > Terrestrial > Soil > Coastal area > Acid sulfate soil | place: Finland: Risofladan, Vaasa | collected...
CGCGGCCGTATCGGGCAAGTCTGAAGACTATGACAGGGCCGGCGAGCTGCGGCTGAAAATCCGCCGGATTTACAGTGACAGCACAGATTATGCCTTTGTTAAAGACCTCAAAGACTCGGGACAGATAACTGATGCGGTCCTGGCCCGGCAAATTGACAGGTTATATTACGCGTATCTTAAGAACCAGATAGAGCCGGAGCTGTTGAAAGAGATTGTCGATTTGAGCACAGAGATTGAAAAGAATTTCAGCACTTTTCGCGGCACGATTGATAACAAGAAGGTTACGAGCAATGAAATCCGGGACATTTTGAAGACACAAATTGATTCAACAGAAAGAGAGGAGGCATGGCTTGCCAGCAAACAGGTCGGCCCTGTGGTTGCCGATGACCTGATTCGGCTAGTTAAGCTGCGAAACAAAGCTGCAAGAAAAGTCGGCTTTGAAAATTACCACACTCTTATTTTAACCACTGGTGAGCAGGATGTAGAAGAGCTGGACAGGATATTCAACAGGCTCTACGAATTGACCAATGAGCCTTTTAGACAATTGAAGGCAGACCTCGACCGTGTTCTCGCTCAGAAGTATGATGTTGCTGTCACCGAGCTTATGCCGTGGCATTACCACGACCCGTTTTTCCAGGAAAGCCCCATGGTTTATGACCTTGATTTGGATGCTTATTACAAAGGCAAAGATGTTAAGGAGCTTTCGATAAAGTTCTATGGGGGTATTGGTCTTGGCGTGGAGTCCATAATTGCAAAAAGTGATTTGTACGAGCGTGAAGGCAAAAACCCGCATGCTTTTTGCACGGACATAGACCGTGAGGGTGACGTCAGGATTTTGTGCAACCTGAAAAATAACGAGCAGTGGATGGAAACCCAGCTTCACGAATTGGGCCACGGCGTTTACGACAAATACCAGTCTCCGACAGTTCCCTATCTGCTCAGGCAGCCGGCACACATCTTTACTACCGAAGCTATTGCGATGTTTTTCGGCCGGCTCAGCCGCAATCCAGACTGGATGCAGCAGATGCTTGACCTTTCAGATGAGCAAAGAAAGGAAATCGAAAAAGTAAGCGCAAAATACGCACAGCTAAAGCAACTTATTTTTGCGCGATGGGATATGGTCATGTATGAGTTCGAAAAACAGCTTTATGCCAATCCCGACCAGGACCTTAATAATCTTTGGTGGGATATAGTTGAGAAGTATCAATTTGTAAACAGGCCTGGCGAACGTGATGAGCCGGACTGGGCTTCGAAGATTCATTTTACAATTGCTCCTTGTTACTACCACAACTACCTGCTGGGCGAGATGTTCGCTTCTCAGTTACATCAGTATATTGTCAGCAACGTGCTGGAACTTGAATCTGATGAGGGTGTTAGTTATGTCGGCCAACGCAAGGTAGGTGAATTCATGCATGAAAAGGTGTTTGAGGCCGGAGCTGTATATCGCTGGAACCGAATGATTGAACTGGCAACGGGTGAACCGCTGAGCCCGAAATACTTTGTTGCTCAGTTCGTCAAATAGCCGACAATTTTCTTTAGAAGATATTCCGAAAGTTGGAGTCAGGGATGGATTCAACGAAGCAGTCTTTACCGGAAATTACAATCAAAGCGGTTTTTCTGGGTGTGCTTCTGTCGGTTGTTCTGGCGGCGGCGAATGCATATCTGGGCCTTTTTGCGGGAATGACGGTTTCGGCTTCGATACCTGCGGCTGTGGTTTCGATGGGGGTTTTGCGGCTCTTTCGGCGCAGCAACATCCTTGAAAATAATATTGTTCAGACGGCCGCCTCGGCAGGTGAGTCACTGGCAGCCGGCGTGATATTTACGCTTCCTGCGCTGGTGCTGCTGAATTTCTGGACCGACTTTAATTTTCTATGGGTGACAGTAATCGCGGGGTTCGGGGGTGTTTTAGGTGTTTTGTTTACTATACCTTTAAGGCGGGCATTGATTGTCGAGGCCAAACTCAAATTCCCCGAAGGCATAGCGACGGCCGAAGTTCTTGAAGCGGGTCAGGAGGGGGGCAAGGGTGTATGGTATATTGCCAAGGCCGCAGTTGTGAGCGGATTATTCAAGGTCGGAGCAGGTGCGCTGGGTTTATGGCCTGAGATAGTCGAGGGCGCAAAGGGAATCGGCGGCAGCCTGCTGTATTTCGGCTCGAATCTGAGCCCGGCCCTTCTTTCTGTCGGATATATCGTGGGGTTAAATATTGCGGTTTTGATTTTTATTGGTGGGGCACTGAACTGGCTGATTGCAATACCTGTTTGCGCAGCGTTTGAAAACTGTCCGGTTGTAAACGGCGAGCCACTGCCGGCATTGGAGTGGGCTAATCAGATATGGTCGGAGAAGACGCGGTATATCGGCGTCGGTGGTATGCTTGTCGGAGGTTTGTGGACGGTTTTGAAGCTTAAAGGTTCAATCTTTAGCGGTATCAAGAGCGGTCTTGATGCATATCGAGGAGTGGGTACGGGGGGGAGAGAAATCGCCAGGACCGAAAAAGATATACCAATGAAATGGATTGTGTTTTTGATTATCGGTTCGGTTGTGCCGCTGTTTCTTGTGTATCAGGTTTTCGTCCAGGACATAATTGTTTCGCTTTCAATGGCGGTCATCATGTTAATAACCGGCTTTTTATTTTCAGCTGTCGCCGGCTATATGGCTGGTCTTGTCGGTTCGTCAAACAATCCCATATCGGGTGTGACTATAGCAACGGTTCTGGTTTCGGCTCTTTTGCTTTTACTTTTGATGGGCAAAGGTGCTGAAAACGGCCCAGCCGCTGCGATAATCATCGGCTCTGTGGTCTGTTGTGCGGCGGCCATCGCTGGAGACAACATGCAGGACTTAAAAGCCGGCTACATCGTGCAGGCGACACCCTGGAAGCAGCAGGTAATGCAATTGGTGGGGACGGTTTCCGCGGCGTTTGTAATGGCGCCGGTGCTGATGCTGCTGTTGAGTGCGTACGGTTTTGCTGGACACTCATCAGCGCAGGACAACCCTCTGGCAGCGCCTCAGGCTAACTTGATGGCGTCGGTCTCGAAAGGAGTGTTCCAGGGGCAGCTGCCGTGGCTCTTTATTGGGATGGGCGCGGTATTGGCGGTGGTGGTGATAGTACTGGATGAATATCTGGTGCGGCGTGGCAGTTCATTTCGGACGCCGGTGCTGGCTGTAGCGATAGGTATTTATCTGCCGCTTGAGCTGGAGGTCCCTATTTTTGCAGGAGGGTTGATACATCAGGCCGTCATCTGGTACAACAAAAGGCGCAACAGCAATCAGGAAGAAGTGGAGGGCTCGAGTCGGAGCGGACTGCTGTTTGCTTCAGGGTTGATTACGGGCGAAGCCCTTATGGGTATCCTGATAGCAATACCAATTGTGATTCTGGCCAGGAAGGGTGTGTCGCTGCCGCTGTGGGAAATGCCCTTAGGCTCAATAGTGGGTATTGTTTTATTACTGGGTGTGGCTTACTGGCTGTACCACACAGCGTTGGGTAAGAACGATTCTTAAAGTCTCCTGCTTATGATAACCTTTGAAGCAGTTTGTTGATTTAGCTTCTATTGCTGGTTTGTAGCCTCTTCGGAGTTTTCATCCTGAATATGGGATTTCTCACGATAACCCATCGCGATAAAGATAAAAACGATTGCTGTTATTGCCATCATCAGTGTAAAGAACCAGTAATAACTTGCCCCGGCCAGTTTACTCGTGCCGTCTTCATTCTTAATAAACCAGTTAACCGCGCCAGTGAAAGCGTTACCCAGAGATATCGACAGGAGAAATACAGCCTGAACAAATGACTTCATTTTTTTGGGTGCCTGTGTATAGGAGAACTCAAGGCAGGTAATTGAAACCATAATTTCCGCCGCTGTTAGAATTACATAAGCGAGAAGCTGCCAGTTAATATGGGGTGTCGCCCCAGCTTGAATCCACATTTCAATCAAAGCTGGAACTACGAAAGACAACGCCGCCACGAACAGGCCGATAGAGATTTTGCGAAGTGCCGTCAAGCGAAATACCTTGTCTATAGCCGGATAAATGACATAGGAGAAAAGCGGAATCATAATCATTACCAGCACGGGGTTGAATGCCTGCGGCTGCTCGGGGAGCAGTTCAATTCCAAAAACTGTCAGGTCCATTTTTGTCGCCTGCAGCACCCAGGCTGACTGTGATTGGTCGAATAACGCCCAGAACATCGCCACGAAAAGGTATATTATACACAGCTTTCCCAGCGATTTTATTCCCTCACCGCTGAAGACTTCCCTGACAAAGTTGGCGCCTGCCGCCGGGACATGTACGTACTTTTTTCGTCCAAGCCAGAAGGCGAGAGTTGCTATGAGCATAAAAAGCGTTGGAATACCGAATGCTATCCGTGGGCCGAATTTAATCCGCAGCCACGGGCAGAGGGCCATCGAAATAGCGGCCCCAAGATTGATTGCAAAATAAAACCAGCCGTAGATTTTGGACATCAGATGCTGATTCATTTTTCCGAACTGGTCACCTACATTGGCTGAGACGCATGGCTTTATAACTCCTCCGCCGATTGCTATCAACACAAGCCCTGCTCCAAGCCCGAACCGGGTATTATCTATCGTCAGTGCGAAGAATCCCACGCAGTAGACTATGGAAAAATAAAGTATAGTTCGATATTTTCCCAGCCAGATGTCCGACAGCAATGCGCCCGCAATCGGCAGGAAATACACCGCTGACTTGAAAAAATGGAACCAGCTCTTTGCTTCTTCATCTCCCATCACCTGGAGCGTACCATTCTGACCCATCAAATGGGTTGTCATGAAAATGACCAGAATACTTGTCATGCCGTAGAAGCTGAAACGCTCTGCTGCTTCATTGGCAAGAATATAGGGAATACCCGCGGGTATCTTTTTTGATGGTACTGGTGTTGTTATGTATTTGTTTTCAGACATAATAAGAATATCGTATAATACATACCTTAAAGTTGAATGTCGAGAAAGAAAAAGCCCTTAATGTTTTTGTTGCCGGGCGTTTTGAAACGCCATGTTAAACCATAGATAAAAATAACAAAATGTCGACAGATGAATGGAAAATCAAGCTATTGCCACCACTGTTTTTGCCTTGGGAGCCTAAGAAAGAGCTATCAAAGCAAGTAGCGGTGTTAGTGAGCGGCGGGGTTGACAGCAGTGTCACTGCACAACTTCTGGCTGAACAGGGCTGGGACGTTCTGGGCATCACGATGAATATCCCTGTGCTATGCAGTCCAAATAATCGAAGCTGCTGTGGAGTCGATGCCGCCTTTGTCTGTAATAAGTTGGGCATAGCCCATTATTTTGTTGATGTTACCAAAGCCTTCCAAAAGCTTATCCTGGAACCGTTCCGCCGGTCATATTCGAAAGGTGAAACTCCGAACCCATGCGTTGATTGCAATTCATTGCTGAAGTTCTCACTGCTGTGGGATTTTTTGGAGTCTGAATTTGGAATCAGTTATCTTGCGACAGGTCATTATGCCCGCGTTATCCAAACCGATGGCCTGCCCCGGCTTGCTCGTGCAAAAGACAGAGCCAAGGACCAGAGCTATTTTTTATACGGCATTGCCGCCGAGAAGCTCCCCCGGATTCTTTTTCCTTTGGGTGAGTTGGCCAAGAACGATGTTCGTTCCATTGCCGAAAAACTGGGGCTAAGTGTTCATGACAAACCGGAAAGTATGGAGTTGTGTTTTGCAGGCAAAGGAGATTATCGCCAGGCTTTGCTGCAGGACCAGGCAGACAATTGTGGTGATATTACTGATATGGAAGGGAACAGAATCGGAACACATAAGGGAATCGCAAATTACACGCTTGGCCAAAGACGCGGAATCGGCTTTGCAGGCGGCAAACCCCTTTATGTGGGCAAAATTAATGCAGAGAAAAACACGATGGCACTTGGTACAAGAGAAGAGGTCAGCGTCCGAACCATAAAGGCGAATCAAATTAATGTTCTTATACCGGAAAAATTTGTTCTCGAAGGTCGGGTTTTTGGCAAGATTCGTTCATATGGTGACCCTCAGCCGTGCAAAATTATCGATGTTGGCCAAAACGATGTGATGATTGATTTTGACCAGCCTCAGTTTGCGCCCTCCTCGGGCCAAAAGCTCGTGCTTTATGACAGTGACGATAATATCATTGCAGGCGGCACGATAGTTTCCTGATAAAGGCCCGGGTTAATAGATAAGTTCCGCTTTCAAAGCAAAAAGTCACTTTCAATATTAGATGTCACAATTTTACTTTGAAATAACCGCCCAAGGAGCTTATAATTTGCCCACCTTAAAAGATGGCTGATGTTTTCCGGTGTTGGGGAGTCAGACGGATATGGATTTGGGCAAAGAATCTTCTTCGGATGTGAAGCTGTTGAACGGGATACTGGAATCGATGAAAGCGGTCAGTTCCAGCGACCTTATCCCGATTTTACATCGGATTCAGAACCAATACGGTTACCTGCCGCCTGATGTTCTGCTTGAGGTTAGTAAAAAAACCGGCATACCGGCCAGTCGTATTTATGGGGTTGCCACTTTTTATGAACAGTTTCACCTCGCACCTCACGGACGCCATACCATAAAATGCTGCAGAGGGACCGCGTGTCATGTAAAGGGAGGCCACAACATGATTCGCACTATCACCAAAACACTTGATATTGATGAAGGGCAAACAACTGAAGATATGAGGTTTACATTTGAAACCGTTGCCTGTCTCGGCACCTGTTTCCTTGCGCCGGCGATGATGGTCAACAATGACTATTACGGTCATCTTAATGCAAACAAGGTCAAAAGTATACTCGAAAGATATACTTGATAATAATGCCGCACAAAAAAATAAAATCGTTGCAGGACATTGAAAAATTAAGCAGCCAACTGGCGAGCAAAAGCGAGGCCTGCAAGGCAAGAGTGCTGGTTTGTATGACGGGCTGTCGTGCACTGGGAGCGGCTGATGTAGCTAAGGCTTTTAGAAAAAAACTTTCTGCTGCTAAACTGGACAAAAAAGTCAGAGTTGTTGAGACCGGCTGTGTTGGTATCTGCGCAAAGGCTCCGGTTGTGCTTATCGAGCCTTATGAGTATCTCTATGGGGCGGTTTCGCCTGAAGATGTGGATGAGATAATTTCAACCACTATCAGGCGGGGCAAGCCTTTGAAGCGTCTGGCAATGGTGCAGAATGGTAAAGCCGTTGCCAAAATCGGGCAAATTGATTTTTACAAAAAACAGAAAAGGCTTGTCCTGGAAAACTGCGGCCGATTGGACCCGAGGAGCATTGAAGATGCCATCGAGCGGGGAGGGTATATTACCGCAATCAAGGCCCTTACAAAAAACAAACCGCAGCAGGTCATAGATAAAGTTATTGAATCGGGCTTAAGAGGTCGTGGTGGCGCGGGATTTCCGACTGGTGTGAAGTGGAAGTTCTGCCGTCAATCGCCGGGCGAGGAAAAATACCTAATCTGCAATGCCGATGAAGGTGACCCGGGTGCATTTATGGATAGGGCGCTGCTTGAGGGTGACCCGCACAGAGTTATCGAGGGTATGATTATCGCCGCCTACGCTATTGGCGCAGGCCAGGCCTTTATATATGTTCGTGCAGAGTACCCGATTGCAGTCGAGCATATAAACATTGCGCTCAGGCAGGCAAGAACATACGGGCTTTTGGGCAAAAACATCGCAGGTTCCGGTTTTGATTTTGACATAGAAGTACGCATGGGTGCTGGAGCATTTGTCTGTGGCGAAGAGACCGCCCTTATCGCCTCGCTTGAGGGCAAGCGAGGTATGCCCCGGCCACGACCGCCGTTCCCCGCTCAGAGTGGCTACAGGGGCAAGCCTACTAATATCAACAACGTCGAGACTTTCGCCAATGTCCCTCTTATTTTGAAGAAAGGCGCAAAGTGGTACAGTTCTATAGGTACAGAAAAAAGCAAGGGGACGAAAATCTTTGCCCTTGCCGGACGTGTCAATAATACCGGCCTGGTTGAAGTACCGATGGGAACGACCCTTCGCGAAATTGTCTATGATATTGGCGGTGGCATACCAAAAGGCCGAAAATTCAAGGCCGCGCAAATGGGTGGGCCCTCCGGTGGATGCATACCAGCAAAGTATCTCGATGCCGAGATAGACTACGATAGTGTCGAGCAAATCGGTGCGATAATGGGTTCCGGCGGCCTTATCGTCATGGACGAGAACACCTGCATGGTGGATATCGCCCGGTATTTTCTCGAATTTGTTCAGGCCGAATCCTGTGGCAAATGCACCCCCTGCAGGGTCGGCACCAAAAAAATGCTGCATATTCTCCATGCCATCTGCAGCGGTCAGGCCGAGCTTAAAGACCTTGATAAACTTGCACAACTGGCAAAATATATCAAGAAAGCCTCGCTTTGCGGTCTTGGTCAAACAGCCTCTAACCCGGTGCTTTCGACACTGAGACATTTCCGTGAGGAATATGAAGAACATATAGTTTTGAAAACCTGTCGAGCGGCTGTCTGCGAGGGGCTTGTAAGAGCACCCTGTCAGCATGCGTGTCCGGCCGGTGTCAATGTCCCCGAATATCTGGCGCTGGCGGCCGAGGGTAAGATGCAGGAAGCCGCAAATGTTATACGTCGACGAAATCCTTTCATTTCTGTTTGCGGGCGGGTCTGCGACCATCCCTGCGAGCAGAGATGCAGAAGAAGTGAAATTGACCAGCCGCTGGCAATACGAGCCCTGAAACGATATATAGCCGACAGCATCAAAGAATTTGACACACTACTGGTTAGCCCCGTCGGGAAGCCGCCGGAGGTCGCAATAATCGGCAGCGGTCCAGCGGGCCTTAGCTGTGCGTATTTCCTCGCCCTTATGGGCAGGTCCTCGGTAATATTCGAAGCCCATCCGATTCCCGGGGGAATGCTTGCCCTGGGAATCCCGGAATTCAGATTGCCTAAGGAGATACTGAAAAGAGAAATTGATTTTATACTTTCGCACGGTATTGAGCTTCGCACAGGTACTCGAGTGGGAGAAGCCAGAGAGCTGTTAGACCAGGGTTTCAAAGCGGTTTTTGTTGCTACAGGCGCTCAGTTTGGAAAGGCGATTGATGTCAAAGGGAATAGATTGAATGGTGTGATTGATGCTCTCGAATTCCTGCGCAAAAGGGCTTTGAGCAGGGGGATTGATTGTCGTGGCAAAAGAATTGTCGTACTCGGAGGAGGTAACGTTGCAGTGGATGCGGCCCGCTCAGCAATTCGCCTTGGTGCAAAGAAAGTCACGGTTCTTTACAGAAGAACCCGAGAGGAAATGCCTGCCTATGAGGAGGAAATTGAAGAAGCAATTCAAGAAGGTGTTGAACTTATAACTCTCGCCATCCCAAAACGCATTGTGGGAGAAAGACGCTATGCAAGGGGTGTTGAATTTATACGGGCCGAACTGGGCAAGGCTGATGCCGACGGCAGACGACGCCCCGTGCCTGTAGAAGGTAGTGAGACGGTGATTAAGTGCAATATGGTTATACCAGCTATTGGTCAGGTGCCTTCATGCGAAACTGTGAGCTACCCGGACGGGCCACAGTTGACCGACTGGGGAACAATAAAGGTTGACCCTGTTGCATATAACAGCTCTGTAAAACAAATTTTTTCCGCCGGAGACTGTGTCACAGGAGCCTCCTCTGTTATAGAGGCGATTGCCGGTGGGCAAAGGGCAGCGGTTAATATCGACAAAATGCTCGGTGGGGCTGGCAAGCTGCCTCAGGATACAGGCTTTTCCTTTACAAAGCCCGATGAAAAAATCCTTGCCGAAGCCGCTCCGCGACCGCAGGAGAAAATTATTTCGATTGAGAAGCGTAAAAGAGGATTTGCCGAGGTCATTCTTGGACTTGACCGCGAGCAGGCCCTTACCGAAGCGGTCAGGTGTTTAAGATGCGACCTCGAAGAACGATAAAGGTTTGAGATATGTCCGAAGTACCCGTTACAATAAATGACAAAGAGCTCATCGGCCGAGCCGGCCAGACCATTCTGGAACTGGCCCTTGAGAACGGTATCGACATTCCGAATCTTTGTCACGACCCGAGGTTAAAACCGGCCGGTTCCTGCAGGCTTTGTCTTGTCCATGTGCAGGGCCAGGAAAACCTCGTTACGGCCTGCACTACGGAGATTGCTCCGGGTATTGCGGTACAGACCGAAACCGAAGAAATTCGCGAGATACGAAAGACAATTCTTGAACTTTTGTTTTATGAACACCGTGGTGTATGCACCACCTGCAACGAAAACGGCAACTGTGCGCTGCAGCAATATGCATATGAATACCAATTGGCTGATGATATCTTTAATGTGCCGATCTCCGCTGAGCCCGAGGATAATTACACCACCGGCAATGAGGCTATAAAGTATGATGTTGACAAGTGCATACGTTGCGGCAGGTGCATTAGAATCTGCGAGGAAGTGCAAATGGACAGTGCCCTTACGTTCAAGGAAAGGGCCAGCAGTGTGGAGGTTACGACGGCTTTTAATATGCCTTTGAACGACTCAACCTGCGAGTTGTGCGGCCAGTGTATATCAACCTGCCCGACGGGTGCCTTGTATGAGCGCCAGGCCATAGGCAAGGGCCAGTGCAAGGACCTTGTTCGTACAAGAACTACATGTGCTTATTGCGGTGTCGGCTGTCAGATTGACCTTAATGTCAACCCGAAAACAAACGAAATTGTGCGCGTCACCAGCGAGGTTGGCTGTATACCAAACGACGGCGATCTGTGCGTCAAGGGCAGGTTCGCCATGGATTTTGTAGCCAGCGACAAAAGGCTTACCACACCTCTTATAAAGAAAAACGGTAAATTTGAAGAAGCAACCTGGGACCAGGCGATAGATTTCATCGCCCAGCGCCTAAATAAAATAAAATCAGAACATGGCCCAGACAGCATAGCAGGGCTTTCGTCCGCAAAGTGCACCAATGAGGACAACTACGTATTCCAGAAGTTTATGCGTGCGGCTGTTGGGACCAACAATGTCGACCACTGTGCCCGACTGTGCCACGCCTCCACCGTCGCGGGCCTTGCCAGAGCGTTCGGCAGCGGGGCGATGACAAATTCCATTGACGAACTTAAAAACGCCGGCTGTATATTCGTTATAGGTTCGAACACCACCGAAGCCCACCCGGTTATTGCCCTTTACATAAAACAGGCGGTGGTGAATAACGGTGCTGACCTTATAGTGGCCGACCCCAGGGCCATTGACCTTGTGCGGTTTTCAACGCTGCACCTTTCGCAAAAACCCGGTACTGACGTGGCGCTGATAAACGCCATGATGAACGTGATAATCAGCGAGAAACTTCTGGATAAGGAGTTCATCGCCCAGCGTACTGAGGATTTTGACGCTTTGGCTGAAGCGGTAAAGGATTTTACACCCGAAAAGGCCGAGAAAATTACAACCGTTCCTGCCGAGAAAATTAAACAGGCTGCGAGAATTTATGCCAAGAGTCCCGCATCGAGTATCGTTTACAGTATGGGTATAACCCAGCATACGACCGGTACTGACAACGTCCTTAGCCTTGCGAACCTGGCAATGCTTACCGGAAATATGGGTAAGGAATCGGCGGGGGTAAATCCGCTTCGGGGCCAGAACAATGTCCAGGGCGCCTGCGACCTCGGCGCACTGCCCAATGTTTATCCGGGGTATCAGTCGGTAGAAGATGATGCCATAAGGGCCAAATTCGAAAAGGCGTGGGGTAAAAAGCTTTCGCCGAAAAAAGGCCTGAGCGTCGTCGAAATGATGCACGCTATAGAACAGGATAAGGTAAAAGCCCTTTATATAATGGGTGAAAATCCTGCGATGTCCGACCCGAACCTTAACCGGACCCGAAAGGCTCTGGAAAAGGTTGATTTCCTCGTAAAGCAGGACATCTTTTTCAACGAGACCGCCGAATACGCGGATGTGGTTTTACCTTCCCTCTGCTTTGCTGAAAAGGACGGGACATTTACGAACACTGAGCGTCGTGTCCAGCGACTTCGAAAGGCCCTTGACCCGCCCGGCCAGGCCCACGATGACTGGCAAATTCTCTGCGACGTCGCTTCTAAAATCGGCTATCCGATGAGCTACAATAACGCCTCGGAAATAATGGATGAGATTGCGTCTGTCTCACCCATTTACGGGGGTATGTCATTCGAGAGGATTGAATCTGTCGGTCTTCAGTGGCCCTGTCCCGATAAAGAACACCCCGGTACAAAGTATCTGCACAAAGGCAAATTCACAAGGGGCAAAGGCAAATTCCATTCCGTGGAATTTAAGCCGCCGAACGAAGTCCCTGATAAAAAGTATTGCTTTGTACTCACTACGGGCAGACAGTTGTACCAGTTCCATACCGGCACGATGACGAGAAAATCCAAGGCGGTCAACCAGGTTTCGCCGACAGGCTACGTGGAAATAAATCCTGCAGATGCTGCGAAACTTAAAATCACCGATGGAGACACCGTCGAAGTAATCACCCGCCGGGGAAAAGTTACCACACTGGCAAGGGTAACTGATATTATTGCGGCTGACCGGCTGTTTATGCCATTTCATTTCTCGGAAGGCCCGGCGAATATGCTGACCAATGACGCCTTGGACCCGATTGCGAAGATACCCGAGTATAAAGCCTGCGCTGCGACAATTCGAAAAGCAAAAGCGGCAACTTAATCGAGGAAATTCTTCTGGGGTCATTCGGCGAACTTTTTGAGGGCCAGCTGCCGGCCTTTTTCAGTTTTGAATGTATTATCAATAAGTTCTTTTATTTTTTCTTTTTCCGGTTTTGACTGAGCAAACTTTTCACCGAGGTTTACCAGCCAATCGGCGTCCCAGATGATTCTGAATTCCGGCGTATCGAGGCCCTTTGCACTGTGATGGTTGGCGATTATCTGGCATATATGCTCGATTAAACCGACTTCTATTGCGTATTTGACGAGGATTTTTTTGGCGATAGGGGGGCCTTCGATTTCCTGGAACTTTGCTTCTGTCGAACCGTGTTTTTTTTCGGCTTCGTGTATGCCGATATCGTGGAGGATAGCGGCGGCCTTTACCACGAGGGGGTCGGCCTTTTCTTCGGTGAGTATCTGTTCGGCATATTTCAAAACTTCAAGTGCATGATTTATGCGTTTCCGGTCTTTGCCGAAAATGTTTTTCATCTCCTCAATGAGCCGGTTACAAAGAATATTGCTCTGGTGGCTAAGGGAAATGCCAAGACATTCTTTGGCGTACCGGCACCACTCGGCGCAGCCGAGGTCCAATTTTGGATTTACGGCCAGTTTGCCGCACTTCGGACACTTTAATTTCGGCTCGTCCTTCCAGAATTCTATCAGCCCTCCGCACTCGGGGCAGTTTACCTCGAAGATATCTTCCGGCTTCCAGAACCGCTGGTCCTGGCCGGGACATCTTGCCATAGTATTTACCTTTCAAGTCTCGATAACCAGCTTGGAAAAATACATACGGTTTTATACTGTTATGATATCAATCAGGTCTAATATGGAAACTACGGGCTTTTGTTTTTTTGGGGTTTGACCCGTCTTCGCCAAGGCTACGACGGGCAGGATTGGGTTTGTTTTGGCTTTGAGGGGCGGCTGAGAGGTCAGAATTGGGTTTGCCCGCCTTCGCTAAAGCTATGGCGGGTAAAAATTGGGTTTGTCCGCCTCTAAAGCTATGGCGGGTAAATTTTGGGTTTTCTGATTTGTCGCATTTGGGTAGGTTTGGGACCGGAATGCGGCAAAAAAACGTGTATTTTTTGTAATTTTTTCGTATTTTTTTGTAAAAATTTGTAAAAAGGGTGCGTTTTTTGTCATTTTTTGCGCAATCTTTGTATTTCTTGCGATTTTTTTGACAATTTTGGGCAGTTTTTGGGTGGTTGTTACATGAGGGGTTAGTGATTGGACACTTGGTCAACGTGGGACTTTTTGGGGTGGGGGTAAACGAGTAGACGGGTAGATGAGTAAATGAGTAGACGGGGAATCGGAGGGGGGTTGGGATAATTTCCGCTCGAAAAAGTTTTAATTGGGGCTGGTGGGGGGAAGTTGTTGACGGAAGTGGATAGGTGAGGGTATAATTTTTGGGTTAGCATCAGTGAGGGAAACATCATGTAAATTAAAGATTAAAAATCAAAGAGCAAAACTACAGATTAAAAATAAAAAATGTTAGACACGGATTTACGCAGATTTTTAGGTAAATAGAAAATTTGGTTCCGGGAAACTCTTTCGTACTTAGCAAGTTGTGAGTTGTATTTGTAAAAATGGTGTGGTGAAAGGGAATGTGGGATCCGATTTATAGAATAGCTTTAGATAGAACGGCTATAACTTTAATGTACATCCTTTCATTGGTTTTGCTGTGCTCTTTGCTCACATTATTTGTAAAGGCGTACAGGAAATATCTAACCAAAGCGGTTATGTTGGCTGTTGGGTTGTTTGCGGCGCTGGTTGTGATGGACCTTCTTATTTCCTGGGATATTGTTGTGACCCTGAACCGACCAGAAAAGGGGATACTTATAGATATAAGGCCGTTTGATTTTATACTGGTACATTCTCTGAACTGGCATCTTTTAGGAATGGTTGTTTTAATTACAGGGACGTTGATACTAACCAGAAAAACAAAAAAGAGCTTTGCTTTCTGGATTTTTTTAGCGGCTGCGGCAGTTTTGATGTGTGGTTTTTGTATTATGGCTTATTATGCTCTCAAAGATTATCCAGAGGAATATTTGCATTCGACTATTTGGTGGCTATAGAGAAAATTTTTTGTGTGGTGAGGGATTGAATTTATTGGGAATTATTGAAAAGGTGAAGTTATGAAGGAACACAAAATAGCTATAAACAAAACACAGAAAAAGGTTATTGCCATAGCAATCCCAATAATAGTTATTTTAGTGGGATTTAGCATGATTGGCTCCGGCTATTCAACGGTTTATGGCGAGTCTGGTGTTGCATTTAATCCGGCCAGATATCTCGCAAAGCATGGAGTTGAATGGTCTTTTGTTGTGCTTCTAATCGGAGCATTTGAGTTTTTCTGGTGGAAAGGCCGTGATAAGAAAAGTGAATAGTTGGTGGTGAGGGAATAATAAAATAGGGTGGCAAAATGGCTGCTGAAAAACGCGAGATGTCAAAAAGATTCACGCTCGAATTAGCTATTTTCTATAAAGAGCATTACGACAATTGCTCTAACTGTGGAAACCCTTTTGTTGATCGTGATACCCAAAACTTAGGCTTTGATGGATCAGAGAATTGTCTGAATGTATGCAACAAATGCGAGCCCTTACTCTCTGAAGTTGTTTATCGCTATTCACACGTTCCCCGTCTCTATACTGTTCCAGAACAAAATGACAGTTTATGGCGATACATGGACTTTGCTAAGTTTGTATCACTATTGAAAAATCGTGCCTTGTATTTTTCTGCCGCAAAACTATTCAAAGATCCATTTGAAGGAGCAAAAGGTGTCAAGGCTCGGGAGAAAGAATGGGATGAAAATCTATTAAGCAATTTTGAAAAAGTAACAGAGGACTCAACCAGCAGCAAGGAACATTTATTCACAAAAAGCATACTTGCTGCGTTCAAGTCATTTGGCAAACAAAGCAGAGAATGCACATTCATAAATTGCTGGCACTTGAGCGAATATGAGTCAGAAGCAATGTGGAGTCTTTATGTAAAAGATAGGTCATACGCGATCGCGATAAGAACGACGTATGACCGGCTATACAATGCTATTGGCAAGAACCCGTTGATTGACATTGGAAGAGTAAACTACATTGATTACGCCGAGACTTTTGTAGAGATTAGAGCACCCTTCTGGTACAAGCGTAAATCTTTTCAACATGAAAGTGAGGTAAGGGCAATACTGGCCGATTACGACAAGAAAGACATAGATGGCTTATACGTCGAAATTGATTTGGAAATGTTGTTACAGGCAGTTTACATATCTCCTTCCAGTCCAGATTGGGTGTCAAATTTAGTGGCGGATATTTGTGGGAGGTATAATGTTTCTCCCTCTATTAAAAAGTCAGCCATGACAACTCAACCTTTTTATTGATAATCCAGGGAATCTGGGGACAACTATGAGGAAGTGTTTGTCATGACGTTCACGGGATTTTTTAACGGTAGAATCAAAGGTGTCCGGTACTTTTTTTCTTGAAGTGACAGAAAGAATCTGTAAGGAGAAGATATGATTGATGCAAAAAAGCGCGTAATGATTTGGAATACGTTTTTTAAACTTGCTTGGGAACAAGCTAAACGGCTTAACGACACAGGGAGTCAGAAGAAGAGTAAGAAAAAATTTAAACCTCTTGGAGGGCCGCTTCCTGATGGTAAATTCTATAGGCTTGCAACCCTTGCTTTGTGCTGCCTTGCGGTGGAAGCGAGAGCTAACCATTTATTGGATGAACTGGTTGAAGAAGGAAAAATATCGAAGAAGGAAAACGAGGCTGCGCAGCGGCTGCCGACAAAATACAAATGGTTTCTTCTACCTAAGCTAGCTGGGGTTAACCAGAAACTGGATGAGACCAAACAACCACACCGATCGATTGTGGAGATTTGTAGGTTCAGGAACAGCTTAATGCACGTTTCCTACAATAGCTTGCAAAAGAAGCTTCCCAAAAAAACAACGATGCTGAGTCTTTTTGAAGAATTCGTGAAAGCGATGGAGAATATGAATGTGGTACTTGGAAGGATAAAGAAGGAGCGAAAGAAAGTTCTGGATATTGGCAAATTTTAGGAGAGAGCCATTGAGATAGTATTTATTTGGGGAGAATATAAGAAGTAGTTGTAAAAAAGCTGTTTTTTGTTGTTTTTTTAACGTCAACTCTTTGGCACTAAGCAGTGGCGTGGCGGGTTAGGCTAAGCGTGCCGGCGAGGCACACCCGTGAGCTGGTAATGAATCTCACGGGTGGAGTTTTCGAGGTTAGGCTGCGCGTCCGCCATAGGCGGATAAATATTTAAGAAGGAACAGAAAGAGCAGAAAAAAAGAGGGTTATTTCAAGCCAGAAAAGCAAGGTGATTATGAACACGAGACAAAAAATATGTCTCTTAATAGGAATAATTGTCGCAGTTGGTTTATTGTTGTACCCTCCGACTGATATAATACTGACCATGCCTATTGCGATAGATGAAGAAATTTATATAAAACCCAAGTCTTATACATTTCATAAGCCATTCTCTGACGTGAGCATACGGGGGATAAATTGGAAAGTTTTGTGCTCAGAATGGTTGATTATAGTTTTGTTAGATGGCACATTAATTTATGTTTTTAGAAGCAAATTAAAGAAACGGCAAGGTAATTCATGGCATAACTGAAAAGGCAAGGTGAAATTAGTTGTGGTTATATCGACAAAGGATATAATTTTGAGTTAGCATCAGTGAGGGAAACATCATGTAAATTAAAGATTAAAAATCAAAGAGCAAAACTACAGATTAAAGATTAAAAATAATAAACGGAGACTTGACCGCAAGAATAAACCCCCTAACGCCCTTTGGGGTTAGAGGGCGCACAAGAAAGAAGACCGGCAAACGCAGAAACGAGGGCTTGTGTAAATGCACCGGTTATGATTATCTGAAAATGATGTATATTACAGCCTGCACGAAAAGAATTAAAATTGCCCAGACTCTAAGGTCGTGAACGAAAAGAAATTTGCCGGGCTTTTGGTTTCTTTTGGGTTTTTCCTGCTTCAAAGTCAATACCCATGCAGCTACAGCGACAAGAACAAAGATATACAAAAATACAGCAATATCAGGTGATATGGAATTTACACACCTGAAACAGACATCTGCGAACGGTTTTAATAGTGAAATAATTATCTCTTTCATCACATTATGCCTTAGTTGTATACACCAACCCTTTCAAGCTGTCAGCAGGTTTCGGCCGAGTCAGCAGACTTATTATTATCGTTGTAATCAGGGCGGTTGTAAAAGACCACCATGCTACATACAAAGCGGGGTCTTCGATTTTAAAAATCCCGTCCTTTATCCAAAAGAGGGTCGAGCTTGTTGTTACGCCAAAGATCAATCCAGCTACTGCCCCTTGACCATTGGCTCTTTTCCACAACATACCCAAAAGCAGGATTGCAAAAATAGGTCCCTGAATAATGGAAAGCAGGGTTATAAAAAGGCTGAATACACCGGGAAATCTATCTGTCATAGGTGCAAGAAGAACAGCCATTATTATAAACAATAAAGTAAGGGATTTTCCTACTTTGAACAGGTGCTCACTGCTGGCATTCGGTTTGATATATTGCTTATAAATATCCATGGTCCAAATGGTAGAGGCGGAATTAAGATAAGAATCGGCGCTGGACATAAGGGCTGCTAAAAAACCTGCAAAGACCAGACCAGCAAGGCCGGGAGGAAGCAGCTCTCTGAGCATGGTTGGGTAAACATCGTCTCCTTTTTCCAGGTTGGGAAACAGTGCAAATCCCACAAGGCCGGGGATGACAATTAAAAATGGGATGCTGAGTTTTAAGAAGCATCCGAAGAGAACAGATTTTTTTGCATCACGTTCACTAGATGTTCCTAAATTTCGCTGGACTATAGCCTGGTTGCCTATCCAGTATGCTGGTGAAAGCACAAACGCAAGACCGAAAAGAATTGCTGACCAGGAAAGTGGGTGTGGAGTATCAGCTGGCAGAATCAGGTGGAAAAAGTCTTTTCTGCCCGGCCCGCCTATTTCCTCTACTGTGCTGACCAACCCGCTTATTCCGCCTACTTTCATAAACGCCAGGACTATTATAATCACACTTCCCAGGACCAATATGAAATACTGAATGGTGTCCGTGAAAACCACCGCTCTTAACCCGCCTGCAAATGTATAGAACCCGATCACAAAAGCTGTTGCCAGAATGGAAGCATAAATGGGCCAGCCGACAAGGATGTTCAATGTCTTTGCCGACGTCCACAGAAAAATTCCAAGATTGGCTATCATGAAAAGCCCCCAGAATAAAGCGACCAGGCTCCTCACGGTCTGGTTATAGCGCCTGCCGAGATATTCGGGTATGGTAAAAACCCCTGACCTCCAGTAGAAGGGAATGAATATGAATGCGGCTACAATCATGGCTGGAATACATCCTATCCAGTCGTAATTTGCCATAGAAAACCCGGATGTATAAGCCAAGCCTGCAATGCCGACTATCTCGAGGGCCCCGATATCCGACATTACCATTGAGATGCCTACCATCGGCCATTTTAATTTTCTCCCCCCGAGGAAGTAATCTTTGTCGGTCTTCTGTTTTTTACCAAGCAGGTAACCTGCGATAAGTAAACCTATCAGGTAGAGAAGAACTATGGAAATATCTATTGCCGCCAATCGCTGCATAATTGATCCCGTCTTGTTAATATAATGATAATATATTAATAAATTTTCTCTGCAGAAATATTAGCATCTGTAATTTTTTTTCAAGTGTCCTTTACAAAAATTATAATGTCTTATATTATCGTTGTCAGCAACTTTTTGATCTTACTTCGGTCCAATGCTCTATCAAAAGCTGTGGAAATGGCACAAAGTGTGTGGAAAATAAAAAATTCTTAAAATTTTTTAGAGGTGTAAGTTATATGGAAGGATGTAAGTGGGGCATTTTTGGGAAAAGGAGAAAATAAATTCGCAAAGGATGTGGGGGAAACCTGATGCGATAGGAACGGATGAGTGAGGACAATCAAGGGGAAATATTTAAATGATTAAGGATTATTGATGATTGATTAATGGGGGTTTGGTAAGTGGCTCGTCGCTCGTTGCTCGTTGATCAGGGCAGTGATTTGCGGAAGTTGAAGGTCGTCAGTTTATCAGGTTTTTTAGTTCGAGATATGACTTTTGGGCCGGCCTGATAGCTTCTATCCCGCCATATTTCGTTACGAGTTCGAGATAGATATTATATGCAGTCGCAGGGTCGCTTGCTTTTAGGCGGTCGGCTTTGCGGATTCTTTGCTCGATACCTTCATTAATCGCCTGCAGTATAACCTGAGCAGCAGCGGAATTTTCCGGCTGGCTGTGATTGCTCAGTTGTGACTCAATTGTCCTGTATGATTTTAAAAAACCTTTACCTCCCCAAAGATTTTTTCTGTGATGTTCAAAAGCTCCCAGATTTACCCCTGTCAATAATGGAGGCGGGCCGACGGATATTGCCTTTTGGATAGCTTTTTCGAATTCCGAATTCCAGGGATAGCCCTGCCAGGTTATTTTGCCTCGATGGTCCACTACGACGACCGTGGGATAGCCCTCTACACCAAACCAATCAGCGGTGCCGTTATCGATAGCTACATGATAGTTAATTCCTTTTTGTTGTACAAAGTCGCGAACTTTCTGAACGGATTTGTCCTGAGAAAGCGAGATAAACTCTAATCCGCTATTGCTGTACTTGTTATTGAGTTCAATCAACTCAGGAATCCTTTTTACGCACGGCCGGCACCACGTTGCCCAGAATTCCAGAACATACACCCGGTTTGCAAGGTTTCTGATATCCGGCGGATTATCTGTTACCCATTGGCCAATTATGATCTCCGAGGCATTTTTGCCCATCAAACCCCCAGCCATGCAAATATTGGAAAACAATATAACTACTACGACTATTGTAATAACCCGAAACTTCGCTGCTTTCATACACACCCTTTACGTTGAACAGAAATATTTATACATAAAACTTAATCATACTTTATTATTCGGCACTAATGCAAGGGCTGATTAAAAAAACTGAAACCGAATCGATGAGTTTTAGCCTTTTTCGGAATTGAATAAATGGAGCTGACTTAAAAATATGCTCTATCTTAAGATTCTGTGGAAACGAAACAGTTGTCCTCTAAGTACCTGTCGAACAAGCAGTTCTAAACTACAGAAATACTCTTGAATTGATGTGTTAAATTAAGAAGTTGAATCTCAAATTTTTACCAGGTGAAATTAAGTACACCTTTTGGGGTAGACCAATATAGGTAGTCAGATAGCGTAAAAAAACACTTCATCGGCCATTAAACGACCACAGGTTAAAACCCGTGGCATTGCCGCTTCAGACTGTCGTCTGTCCGACCATGTCGGATGATTTCATCTACGGGTTAAAAGCCGTAGAATTGGGTCAGAATAGTAAATCATTTGTAAAATCTGGTAGCTTCGGTTTCCTCAACCGTGCGATCAAGCTGTGCAGTGATCATAGTAGCTTTGAAGCGGACATCGCCGGTACCTATAGCTTTAACATTTACCATCCATTTTGCCTGGTCTTTTGGTGCAAGTGATGCCAATGGTGCAAAACTAATCTCTTTACCTGCCACTGAAGCTGTAGTCGGCCCGCTTGAAGATATATACTGCATGCTGTCTTCCAGTACACAATTAATCTTGATTTGCGTTCCATCGGCCGAGCCTTGATTGGTTACCGTGATGACGTACGTTTCATTTTGTCCCTGTTCAATCGGGTCAGAAACATCAACAACTTCGAGTAGTATTCCAGGAATCCCTGCAAAAGTTGTTTGCGCCGACTCGGCAACAGCCTCAGCACAATAGGCCTTTGCGCTGGCACGTGTCATAATCTTTCCTACGCTCTGGCCTGTCACTGTCATGCTTAACTTACGGCTTTCGTTTGGTTTCAAAGTCCCCAGGTTCCACATAACTTTGCCGGGAGAGGACTGCGTAAATACACCGCCGGACGTGGCATGGTCGAACTTAGCATTTTCCGGGACCATAATTTCTACGATAGTGTCTTTGGCCACTGCATCACCTGTGTTTGAAACCTTCAGATTATAGGTTGCTGACCGGCCAAGATACTGCTGGCTTGGGCCCGTATAATCGATCGCCAGGACAGGCTCTGTGGAAACAGTCTCGATAATCTCAGATGTTGCTTTTCCTCCTGTCCGAGCACTTGCCATAGCTCTGCTGGCAAATTTACCGGATTCGGTAGCATCAACCATCACACGAAACTCTTTCTTCTCACCAGGGCCAAGCGTATCGACGTTGAAAGCCACCTCTCCTTTGCCTTGAGAAGTAACCATACCTTCTGAAAACTTATCGGTTATACTGATATCGCAGGCATAGCCGCTTCCGGTATTAGTAATCATGTAGCTAATAGGTATTCTGTCGCACTTTAAAGACTCTTTCGGAGCTTGTTTGGTCAGGAGCAGCTTCGGCTCGACAATATCAATTTTAGCGCATGTTGGGAACTCATAAGTTACGTCAGTACAAGTGAGAATCGTTTCCGTTTTCAATGCAGTTGCTCTGACCGAGATTGTTTTCGAAGCCTTAGGGCCAAGGGGGCCTAAGAGCCATTGCACCTGGCCTTCTTCCATCTGTGTTTCAGGGTCGGATTCGAGCAGTTTCATGTGAGCCGGTTTAACGTCAGTGACTACTACATTGAGAAGCTCCCTGTCAGTGAGGTTTGTTACTTTTATACGATAGTCAAATGGTTCATTTACCACTACTTGATCTGGCACCAGTTTTTCTATACTTATAGCCCCACCTGCCGGTCCACTGACAGGATAACCCTGTGAAGATCTAACCATTCGCGGGGCCGCGCAGGGACTAAAGGCAGGCTCAAGGGGTGCCGGCTCAGCTTGGACAACCTTCGCTTTCTTCTTCCAGTGCCAGTGATCCTCGCATGCCTCATCAGGCTCTCCTCCAAAAGACTTTGTCACTGTGTCGCAGCTGCAGCCGATCTGGAATAGAACAGCGATTGACAGCATCACCAAAACCAACTTTTTGATCTTCATCTTTCTGCGCTCCTTTCTTATAAGTTTCTTAATTTATTACATATTTCTCGAATAGGGTTTTGCCCCAAACTCTGTTAGTTAGTTTAATACCAGGAGTTTTGAGAACAATCAGGAGCTAACCTGTTTTTTGCATGAGGGATATTCCCATTGATGCTACACTGAAAATCCCCATCAAAAGGAAAGGCAAAAAGCTGATTTACCCATAGGGCAAATGTGAATGATTTGGTAGGGTCAATATAGTCTTGTGGCTTTGCTTTTGAGATGTGTACTATGTTGAGTACGGGGATATTTTACCATAAATTGGGGCAAAAATCAAGGGAAACGGGCGACTTGAAGTACGAAGAGCGAAGTACGAAAGAGGAAGTAATTTGAAACGACGGCTGGATCCGGAGCCCCCGACTACGACGTTCGAGGACCCCTGCCTAAAGCATGCAGGGGCAGGCAGGGATTCGCGGGAATGACAAATGAGGGATGAGATTGCGGCGTTGGCCACAAGGCGGCCTGATTGCAATGACAGTTTAAGGGATTATTGATTATTTTGTAGTATTTGTGCGGAGAGGTTGTATTTTTTCGTTTCGTCGAGAGTCGGCAGGCCGAGGCAGAAGATTTTGATGTGGGAGGGGATTTGGGAGTAGTTTTCAAAGAAGGCGCGGACGGTTGAGGCGCTGGTAAAGAGGAGCTGGTCGATGTGTTCGAAATCGATATCGCGGTCGGGTTTTATGGTGACGTTTTTGTAGACGATGACCTGGTTTACTTTTGCGTTGAGATTTTCGAGGCCATCGGGGAGTTGTGAGGTTGGGTTTTGTGGTCTTACGAGGAGGAAGTTTTTGTTTTTTATTCCGATTTTTTGGAACTCATCGAGCAGGCCGGCGGTGGATTCGAGTTTTGGTGTGAGGTCTGGAACGATGCCGTGGGCATGGAGCATTTCGGCGGTGGTTTTTCCCATAGCGGCGACTTTGGCGGGGGCCAGAGCGCGGGCGTCGAGGCCAATCTGGTTTAGTCTTTGGAAGAAGAATTTAACGCCATTGGTGCTGGTGAAGAGAAGCCAGTCGAAGGAGTTTAGTTTTTTGAGGGTGGGGTCGGCGTTTGAATGGTCGTCGAGTGGGAGGAGTTTTATCATTGGGCGGTGGACGATATGGCCGAGGTGGGTGTATTTTTCCGGGTGGGTGCCGGGGAGGAGGATTTTTGGTTTTTTCGTGAACCAGTCGAGAGATTTTTGCAGCTCGACGATTTTTCCGACGATGAAGACGGCGGGGGGCTGAAGGTCCTGGCGTTTTGCTTTTTGTTGGAAGTCGGCGAGGGTGCCGGTGATGATTTTCTGGTTGTAGTCAGTGGCGTTTTGTATGGCGGCGATTTTTGTTTCGGGGGCGTAGCTTTTTCCAAGGAGTGCGTTTATGATGTTGGGCAGGTTAGCAACTGCCATGAGGAAGATGAGGGTGTCTGCTTTTGGGATGTTTATTTTCCTATCTTGTTTTCTGTGTCCGGTGATGATGGCGACGGAAGAGGCGTAATCGCGATGAGTGGGTGGTATTCCGGCGTAGGCGGGTGCGGCGAGAGCGGAGGTAACGCCGGGTACGATTTCGAATTCTATGCCGGCCTGTTCGCAGGCGGCGGCTTCTTCAGCGCCTCGGCCAAAGAGGTAAGGGTCGCCGCCTTTCAGGCGGAGGACGATTTTGTTTCGCTTTGTTTTTTTGATTATAAGGGAGTTTATTTTTTCCTGCGGCATGGAGTGTTTTTTTGCGGATTTAGCGACGGAGATGATTTGGGCGTTTGGTTTTGCGAGGGCAAGCAGTTCGTGCGGGATGAGATTGTCGTGGAGGATGACGTCGGCGGTGGTGATGAGCCGGAGGGTCTTTATTGTGATGAGTCCGGGGTCTCCGGGGCCTGCACCGGCGAGATAGACTTTTGCATTGAGCATGTTCTTTTCCATTAGCGGGATATTTTGCGTTTTGCGTTTTTGGCTTTACATGCCAGCAGCTTTATACTAAATATGTAGTGGGTTGTGTTTATATAGTCAAGTGAAAAGGTGCGGCAGAAGAAATGGACGCGGTTGACAAGCGAGTAGTGGCGTTGCTGCAGGGTGAGTTTCCGGTATGTGAGCGGCCATACGGGGCGTTGGCGGAGAAGGCGGGTCTATCGGAAGAGGAGCTTTGGGGCCGGGTGGAGAAATTGCTTTTAGAAGGAGTGATAAGGCGTATTGGGGCGAGTATGGATTCGGCGGGTCTTGGTTTTTCGAGTACGCTGGCGGCGGTTCGGGTTGAGCCGAGCAGAGTTGAGGAGGCGGCGGAAGTGATAGGGGGGTATGAAGAGGTGACGCACAGCTATCTTCGGGGAGATGAGTATAATATATGGTTTACGGTGATTGCGGAGAGCGCCGAGCGGGTCGGGAGAATTGTCGGTGAGATTCGGGAGCGATTGGGATTAGAGGAGGCGGATGTATTGAATTTGCCGATGAAGCGGATGTTTAAGCTTGATACGCGTTTTGATGTGCAAAGTTGAGGGCTTATAAGTGAGACTTGAAGAGATATATGAGCCGATTGCAGGAGAGTTAGTTGAGGTTGAGGGTGTTATATCATCTTCGATGCGCGATGCGGGAGACAAGACGATATTGGAGCTTGGTGATTATTTGCTTTCGAGTCCGGGTAAGCGGACGCGTCCAGTTTTGGTGATACTTTGTGAGCGAGCGGCGAGAAAAGGTGCGGCGAGCGAGAACGGCAGGGTTTTGATAGAGACGGCGGCGGCGGTGGAACTGGTGCATATGTCGAGTCTGATTCATGACGACGTGTTGGACGGAGCGGCGATGCGGCACGGGAAGGCGAGTATGAACGCGAAGTGGGGGAACGATGTATCGATAGCGTTTGGTGATTATGTTTACGCGAAGGCGTTCGAGCTGGTAGGGAGGAGCGGGAGCAAGGATGTTTTTGCGTGTTTGAGCGAGACGATACGCCTGATGTGCGAGGGAGAGCTTGGTCATGTATGTCGGCGTGGGCATTTTGATATGGGGCGGGGGGATTATATAGGTATGCTTGAAAAGAAGACGGCGAGTTTTTTCGGGGCGTGTTGCGAGCTTGGTGTGATTGTGGGCGGACATAAGGCAGAAGTTCGGCGAGTGCTTGGAGAGTTCGGTTTTAATCTGGGGATGGCATTTCAGATTGTTGACGACTGCAAGGATTTGATGGTAGAGGAGGAGGTTTTGGGCAAGAAGGCGGGTCAAGACGTTCTGGCGGGAGACGTGACACTGCCGGTGCTGCTGCTTTTCGAGTCGGCTGGTGAATCGGAGCAGGCGGAGTTGAAGCAGCTGTTGAAATCGAGGGCGAACGGAGAGGGTTTTCGGCGGATACGGGAGCTTGCTTTAGATAGTGAGGCACTTTCAAAGAGCAAGGAGATGGCGAGGGGTTATCTCGGTCTGGCGAAGGAGCGGCTGGGAGTTTTGGCTGAATCGGCGTATA
>Ga0307379_10002717_pt1 | contig 26037 bp, 26 predicted proteins | sample UN2MG_FD_202237 | JGI IMG/M metagenome (GOLD analysis project Ga0307379, IMG submission 202237) | Soil microbial communities from Risofladan, Vaasa, Finland - UN-2 | ecosystem: Environmental > Terrestrial > Soil > Coastal area > Acid sulfate soil | place: Finland: Risofladan, Vaasa | collected...
AGGGATTCCGGCTGCTCTGGAGTGAGCGCGAGGCGGCCTACAAGGTCGCGCGGGAACTCATCCGGCTGCGGAAGAAGCAAGGGCTTTCGCAGACCGAAGTCGCGCGGCGCGCAGGCCTAAAGCAGCCTGCCATCGCGCGCCTGGAATCCGGCGCAGTCAAGCCTACACTAGATACGATCCAACGGGTAGCACATGCCCTGGGTCGACAAGTAGAGGTAACCTTGGTACGCGCTGCCGGGCACTGAGGACTCAGGCAACCCGTGCGGCCACAGCCAAACCGATCGGCCAGACCAAACTGGCGTTTGTCGCGTCAAAAGTCGGACTATCAGCCGTCCCTCGGGACTTAGGGCCGGTTCCACGGGCGGCTAACAACGACAAGAAGGGGCGCGATGCCAGAGGGGAAGATAGTCGTGAGTCGCCTGGTGTAGGCCGCCGTCACTTCAGTCCTGGCCGCCGGCCTCGTACCACTAACTGCCCGCGCCAAGCGCGGCGGCCTGGGCGAGATGCTAACTGGGCAGGGAGGCTCGCGGAAGATATCGACCAGACTCAGCTGGACTTCGTTTCCGAAGGCTGGCGCTTGAGCAACCCGGGTCTTCCAGCCCTCAGGGATCTGGTCTCGCGAACACAAGCTGAGTGACCTAGAAGTCCAGGTCCAATAGACTGTTCAGGCCAGCCAGGGTATCTCTCTGGTACGAGACGAATCGCAGGCATTCTGAATAGCTGACGCCGACCTAGGCGATTGCTCCTGGGCGAACTACCACCCGGGGCTCAGGCTCCGGACACCGTCGGAGGCGAGAACCTAGGCGGCGCTTCTTGGCCAAATGGCTTTGGAGCGCCGCCCGAGTGCTGCTCTCCGACAGGCCTGTGGTAGGGCTGCCCAGGGGAGTGTGCGCGGAGCGGCGCTCCACGCTTCCCCGGAGTCAGCGTCACAGGAAGGAGAGTTGTCCAGTGGCTAAGCTGGCACTACCCATCGTCTCTGTGACATACCCGCCGGACGAGCTTCTTCGCAAGCTCATGGGACAATCCACCGTCAGTCTTGTTCCAGAGCGACCGCCTGTCGCGGGAGCCATTGCATGGGCGCGGGTTTCGACGGATGAGCAGGCGCAGAAGGGGCTGTCGATTCCAGAGCAACTCCGGCAGATCCGGGCATATGCGGCACAGCACGGCATGGATATCGTGCAGGAGTTCCACGAGGCTGCGAGCGCATTCACCGACGAGGCTAAGCGGACGGAGTTCCACCGGATGCTCGCCACTGTCAAGGCGCACCCTGAGATCAGTGTGATTCTCGTCCACGACTACTCCCGCTTCTCGCGCGACAGCCTAAGGGCCCAGCAGTTGGTGGAGGAGATGGGGAAGGGCGGTGTCCGGGTGATATCGCTCAATGACCTCTGGTTCGATCGGGAGACTCCAACCGGGGTGTACATGCAGGCGATCACGTTCGCCAAGAACGAGGCCTACAGCCGGGAGATCTCCTTCCATACTCGGAAGGGCAATCGGGCGAACATCCAGACCCGCGACCCCGAGACCGGTTGGTGCTACAAGAACGCCGGGATGGCGATCTGGGGGTATCGCGCCCTGCGGGTGGCGCGCGTGCTGGGCCACGGGTGCCCCGTCATCAAGCGTGTGTGGGAGTTGGATGACACGGAGTTCGCAGGGAAGCCGATCCATGAGTGGGTTCGGTACTGCCTGGTCGAGCTGGCCGGCAACGGGGCGACGATCCCCCAGCTCCTCGAATTCTGCAGAACGCATCAGCTGCCCAGGCGACGCGGGGGCGGATGGCATCAGTCGTCCTGGCGGAGGATGCTGGGCCCGGACTCGCTCCTGCAGTACAGCGGGTATGCGCTCTGGGGCACGAAGCTTGAGGACGGACGCTCCTTCCGGCCGATGGCCGAGTGGGTCATCGTTCCCGATGCGCACCCGGCCCTGATCACCTTGGAGGAGGCGCACACCATAGCTGTGGTGAGTCGCGGTCAGCGGGTGAGGAAGCTCTATCGGCGTCTGGCATGGGGAGAATCCGCTCCCTACCTTCTGAGCGGGGGGGTCTTCCGGTGCTCGCAGTGCGGGGGCGCGATGATGGGGTACGATCCAGGCTCCTACCTGTGCGCCGCCCAGGCGAAGACCAAGTATGACGTGTGTCGGAGATCCGTCTACGTGTCTCGCCCGGTGGTTGAGCGTCGGGTGCTGGCAGGTCTCCGGCGGATCCTCCAGGCGGTGGCCGATCCGGACGGCGTGCTCGAGCAGGTGAACCAGGAGCTCGCAGCCGCGTTTGCCAAAGCGCAGACCCCGCGAGATGCCAAGCCGAAGACTCGGCGGGCGAAAGCCCCCACAGGCCCCGATGCCCAAGAGCCGGGCGCACCGGGCGCTGAGGTCCTCTTGGCGTCGCAGCCCGGCGACGGCGGCGACTACGCGGAGATGCTGGTCGGGCGCCTCCGCCACCCCCCGCAGATCGACTGCGACGCAGCTCAGCGATGCGCCTCGCTGGCGGCAGCACACCTGGAATCAGGTACACCCGCCCAGAGGAAGCTCGCCGGCGTGGCCTGGGTGGAGCGTGTCCAGGTCCACGAGGAGAACCGCCGGTTGGTCGTTCAGTACCGTCTGCCAGAGCAGCTCACCCGGCCGGCAGGGCTGGGGGCGTGGTGCTGCACGAAGAGCCGGAGGCTCGCCTCGCTGCTGCGCAGGAGGTGGACCTTGCCCGCCGGGGCGCTGGTCCCGGCACCCCGGAGCTTCGCCCGAGAGATAGAAGGCCGCCAGTGAGCCGGCGCGACTCGCCCACGGCTCCGCAGTCGGGCTCGGGGGAGGGCTGTTGAGCTGCAGAGCACGATACTACGATGCGTTAGGAGGTGAACACAACGTGCCCACGGACAGAGAGGAACCGCCCGGTGGATACGCAGGTCCGAGCGAAGGCGACGCGTACGCCGATGCCTTAGTGCAGAATCTGGTCGCTGTGTACGACTCGTGCCGAGGCGGAGCGGCCGAGGAGCCATGGCCCAGGGAATCCAAGGCGGTGGCGTGGGCGCGGGTATCGACCGAGCAGCAGGCGGACAAGGGCCGCTCGATACCCGAGCAGCTACGTGAGATCAGAGCCTACGCGAGCCAGCGCGGCATCCAGATCGTGCAGGAGTTCCACGAGGCCGCGAGCGCCTTCCAGCACTACGGGAAACGGGCGGAGTTCCATAGGATGCTGGCTGCCGTCAGCGACGATCCCTCAATTGGGCTGGTCCTTGTCCACGACTACTCCCGTTTCTCCCGAGACAGCCTCAAAGCCCGGCTGCTGATCCGTGATCTGTGGGAGGCCGGGGTACGAGTGGTCTCTCTGAACGATCCGCCATTGGATCGGGAGACTCCCGCCGGTGTGTTTCTGGAGGGAATCATCTTCGCCAAGAACGAAGCCTACAGCCGGGAGATCTCCTTCCACACTCGCAAGGGCTGTCGGGCGAACATTGGGACGCGTGACGTCGAGACGGGGTGGTGCTACAAGAACGGCGGCACCCCCCTCGTGGGGTACAAAGCCGTGAACCTGTACCGGGGCGAGCGGCGTGTGACCCGTCCAAACATCAAGCAGATATGGCTGCTCGACGACACGGCCATCGCGGGTCGGCAGCTATACGAGTGGGTGCACCACTGCCTTGTTGAACTCGCCGGCAACGGGGCAACAGGGGGCCAGATCAGCGAGTTTTGTGAGCACCTTGGCCTCCCTTCTCGGACCGGGCAGTGGACCGCGGTCGGATGGTGCTACCGTCTGAGACCGCACTGCCTACTGCAGTACTGTGGACATGCCGTCTGGCGGCCGTACGGTGGCCGGGGGGGCGCCAAGTCCGCGGCAGACTGGCTCGTGATCGATAACGCGCACCCGGCTATACTCACACCGGGAGAAGCTGTAGTGATCGCGGCGGCACGGCGAGGGTGCGCAGCGCGGGTACGCTCGCATTCACGGGGGCGCGTTTACCGCGGGCAGGCCTGATCATGTGCCGTCGGTGCGGCTCTCCCATGAAACGCGGTGAACGCCGACCGCGTAGTGTTCCAGGGCTCTGAGAGGCAGATGAGTTTCTGGACAGCACGGGGTCGGCTAATCCTGCCTCGCCCCGACCGGCAATCAGCAGGTACCTCGGGGTCAGCGGGGGAAGTCCGGGCCTAGCGATGCCCAGGCCCAGCCATTCCAGTGAGTCAACAGCATCCCGCCTGCATCCCGTGACGCAGGTCTTCCTGGTGTCTCTCGCGCTTCGCCTCGCTTGGGCGGCGTTCACAGAGGCGACTCCTGTCTCGGACTTCCGAGGCTATGACACACTTGCAGTGAGGTGGCTGAGCGGCGGCGGCTTCGGTGGAGGGGATCTACTTGCGTACAGAACGCCAGGATATCCGGCCTTCCTCGCCGGCATATATCTGATCTTCGGCCACAGTTGGAAGGCTGCAGCCTACGTCCAGGCGTTCCTCGGAGCCGCATCATCGGGACTTACAACCGCGCTTGCGGGGCGCGTGATCGGGCGCAGGGCGAGCATCATCGCGGGTCTGCTGCACGCGCTCTCACCAACGGCGCTCGCGTACGTACCGGTGCTCGCCAGCGAGAATCTGGCGGTGCCTCTCCTCCTGAGCGGGCTGCTTCTGGTCGCCTACGCCAGCCGCTCGGCGGCGCCGAAGCGGCTCCTCTTCGCCGCCGCCTCCGGCGGCGTTCTCGGGCTGCTGCTGATCGTGCGGCCCGCGGCCGTCGTGTTCCTGCCTGCATGGCTTCTGCTGGTTACCTGCGGCACGGCTCGCGGGCGGCTGCGAGTCCTGTCCCCGCTCGTCACTGTCGCCGTCGCCCTGCTCGTGATCAGCCCTTGGCTTGTGCGAAATCACCGCCTGGGCCTGGGGCCTCTCACTCTATCCACCGCGGGCGGGCTGAACGCTTGGATGGGAAACAACGACGAGGCGATAAGCGGGGGATTTATCGGCGTCCGGATTCCGGAGCTGCAGACAGGCACAGTTGGCGAGAGAGAGAGGGAGCGCGCCTACTGGCGAGCCGCCATCGCCTGGGTTCGCTCACATCCCGTTCGCTATCTCGCCCTGTGTCGCGCCCGAGCCGTGCGTCTGCTGGGGGCGGAGCCGGACCGGTGGGCGGCGCTGTACCTGACCCCCTTCAGCGTACAAGGCCGCCCCGCCCCGGAGTTCTACCACAGAAAGCTGATGCTGGAAGGCTTCCGCGCGATCATTGGCCCCCTCATCCTTCTGGGATCTATCCTGGCGCTCTGGCGGTGGAGGGACTACGCCATCGTGCTGCTTCCCGCGTACGCCTACATCGCCGCGCTATCTCTCTCCTATGCCCAGACCCGGTTCCGGGAACTCTCCGACCCGCTCCTGTTCATACCCCTCGCGGCCCTGCTTTCGGATGTCCTCTTCGGCACCGAGGAGTCAGGGGGGCCGCTGTCGCGCAAGGGGAAGGTTGTTGCGGCCGTGGTGCTCGTGTGCGTCAACGTGGCGCTCCACGCCACCCGCCTGGTGGAGATGCTCTACCGGGTCACCCCGGTCTAGATGGGTCGCAAGCCCCACAACGTGAGACACCGCGGCAAGATGGAACTGACTTCGGCACGAACAGGAGAGCCGAGACGTTTCAGATCAAGCGACCGGATCCAGATGTTGCCTCTCGTCTCGCCTTGCTCACGATGCTTCCTACCCAGTGTGTTCCCAGACTGCAGCATTTTGCAGTTACAGGAATGGAGCATCTTGAGAGTTGCGGGACAAAGCACACTTGAGAGGAACCGGCTCATCTGGGGCGAATCTTTCGGGACAGTGGGATTCCTTGGCACGGGATGCCGAGGGCCGCGCCTGGCGCGATCCGGTTTCAGGAGGCGCTGATGCGCACTGCGAGCCGCCGAGCAGGTGCCTTGCTGGCGTGCAGCATGGCAACGATATGGATATTGGTTGGGTGCGGCGGGCCGGAGCCACCCGCAGGCCTGCGGGCAAGCAACATCCCAGCAGCCGCTCAGGCGAGGCCACCGGCACAGCCCCAGGCTGAGCCGCTTGCTGAGGCGGAGGCGACCCCGATCGATCTCACGAAGTCCAGCACGTACGGTCCGACCTGGGTGACCCGCGTGAAGGAGTGCAGTGTCTCGCACTCGGCAGATGGCGCACTTGTCTGTACCGTGGTGGGCAGCGACAGCACCGCGGGAGGGCAGTACGGCGGCGTGAGAATCAACACCGGCCCCGTGAAAGCAGTCCGAGTGGATGTTACGTTCGACGCGCCCGACAACATCACGGGGGCGTTCATGGACCTGGCCGTAGGCGACAGCAAGACCGACCGCATCCGGTGGCAGATGGTTCCGAACGGCGCGGATGGCATCCCGTCAGGAGAACAATCCCTCACCTTTAGAGTGGACAAGGCGGCCGGTGACTTCGAGTATGTGGGAGGTCCCGCGAGCATGGAAGCAGCGGAGACCGCGCAGTTCTTCATCCGCGTGAAGCCGAATACTAAGACGGGCTTCCGCATCCACAAAGTGCTGATAGAGAAGTAGGAGGAGGGCCGGTTCCGCCGGCGCGTTGTCACCATGACCAGTCTACCGACGCAGACCGATCGGCTGGCGCAGCCGAAGGCCGAGCCGGCTCGTGAGGCGCTGGAAGTATCGGTCGTGATACCGGCGTACAACGAAGAAGGCGCCATCGGCATGACGGTGCGCGACGTGCTCGAGCACGTGCCGAACCTGCGAGAGGTGATAGTCGTCGACGACGGGTCAAGTGATGGCACGGCCGAGGTCGCGCGGACCGCGGACGGGCGGCTATCTGGCCCCGCGGCTGAGCAGCCAGAGGGCGACGAGCAGCAAAGCGGCTCCGGCGATGCGGGTCCCCGTTACGCACTCCCGCAGCCACACCGCGGCCACGACGAAGATGATGAGGTAGAAGACCCCATTGATGGCCGGGGCTATGATCGTCATCTCAGCGCGGCCGAGCAGGTAGCCGTAGACCACGAAGGTCGCTACCCCGAGCACCAGAGAAGCTAGTATCCACGGGCTGCACGCGGCAGCCGGGACCATGCGCCATGACGCGATCATCCCCTGCGCGCCGAGTTGCCGCATACCGTGACGAAGCAGCAGTTGGGACACAGCGACCATGACGCCGACAAGCACGATCAGGGCCACAAGCAACGGCCTGCTCATCTCTGGTCTCCTGGTACAGGGGGCTTTCGCGCGATTGCGTAGAGCGTGCTGGCCAGGCGCTGGCCCGCCGGTGTCCGCACGAGGATAGCATCCAGATACTTCCACGGAAGCAGAAGCAGCAGCCCGAGCGAGCGCAGGACCCCATAGGGCCACAGATTGTCCTTATGGGTGAATGACCGCGCCCAGCACTCCGCGATCAGGCTGACGATGGCGCAGGCGGGACCGTAGACGACACCCATCTCCACAACGGCCTCCGGTGGGAACAGCGTGCGGATGGCATCCAGGCTGAAGCGCCAGTAGTCACCCGGGAAGTCATGGTAGAACAGCATCCACGGTACGTGGACGAACACGGCCCCACCGGAGGCTGTCACGCGCCAGCCTTCGGTTACCACCCGCTGCGGCTCGGGACAGTGCTCCAACAGACATTCGAGCCAGACGCAGTCGAAGCTGCCATCACTCACCGGCAGCGAGACAGCGTCCGCCACGAAATCCGTGTTGGCAAAGGGGAAGATATCCGTCGTCACCGTCCGCGGGGTGAGCCGGCGCCCCCCAGCGCCGACCTCCAGCACCCGAGTGCCCTCCCCTCGGATGCTCAGCAACTCCTGTCGCTTGCGCTCCCACTCGCGTCGCCGAGGAAGGTAGCCGGCTCCGATCAGACGTCGAACGCGCGAGAGCAGGGTACCCCGGTCTGGACTGGTTGCCAGCGCCCAGTGGGTGTGCATCACTGGTTCCTCGCCCCGCGAACTGCGCTGGCCGACGAAGCACGGAATCCTGCGGCCGTCCGCCGCCACGACATAGCGGTAGCGCGCGTCACAGGAGGCACACCTCAGCTCCTCGCCGACCTCGAGTCTGCCTCGGCACGCCGGGCATACCAGGGCCTCCTCCACGGCTGACGCAGGTCTATCGCTCATCTGCATAATCGCGTGACGAGTCAGGAGTAAGCACAGTTCGAAGAGCACTCAGCTCCGCGCTCGGCAGGCAAGCCGACAGAGCGATCGCGTGTCCGTTCGGCCAGCTCACAGCTTACTCCCCGTGACCCCGATGTTCCCATCTCTCGCAAGCAGAGCGAAAACGATCCCAGGCAGCATGGCACAGTACCATATGAGGGGCCTGAAGGTGCCAGCAAGCTTGTAGCTGATGCTTCCAGCGAACCCCGTTGGGACAGGGAGTGCCCTCACTCGGATATCCCCGAAGCCAGTCTCCTGGAGGAGACGCGTGAGCAGCGACTTGCTGTACAAGCAAAGATGTCTTGGCGGGTCCAGGTGGAACCATCGCTCCCCGAACAGCCTTGCCTCCCTGCTCTCTATGTTCGGAACCGAGAGGTACACCCTGCCGCCTTTCCTCAGGGACTGGTGCGCAAGTTCAAGAAACTGCCTCGGGCTGTCGAGATGCTCGAACGAGAAGTTGAACGTGACTAGGTCGAAGCTACCCCTGAGGCCAGCAAGGTCCTCCTGCCTTGAGAAGACCGCTACGCCTAGGCGAGCGCGCAGCACTTGCGCATAGTCCTCGCTGAACTCATAGCCGAAGGCCCGCCACCCCCTTGCCTGCATCGCCTTCAGGTACCACCCGTTGCCGCAGCCGACATCCAAGAGGGCGCCTCCGTTGCTCTTAGGGCGGAGGTAGCAGTGGCCTATCAGAATCGCCCTGAACAGGCGGTAGGCAGCGGACTCTTGCGAGTGAAGCCTGTAGTTGGCATAGAAATCCGCCAGATTCCCCGGCACTTCTGGGATCTGAAGAAGTCCACAGCGCGCACACCGAACGTAATCGAACCGCCCCGGGACCTGATAGAAGCGATCTGGCAGACCCTTGTAGATAGACAAGTGGTCACCAGCATTGCAGTTTCTGCACCTAAACACGCACTTGCCTCCACGCGCCATTGCCGGATATGGACGGAAATCGGCCCGCAGTGGGCTCTTCATGGACTCGCTCGGTTGACAGAGATCGCGCGCCCTTCACGGGCGGCCCGCGCGGCCCGCCCGGGGGCGCCGACGACCGTTCCCCGGCCGAACCGGCGCCGTGGCCGCTGGCGCCTTGGCGCCGTCCTCGCCTCATCCTACGACCTCGGGCCTCCGGCCCCCTCTTCCCCCACCCTAGCTTCCCATCAACGCGGGACGCGGGAATCCGCGGCCGCGTACTTCCGGCTGGCGGCCCACAAGGCCCGCGAGCTGCTCAGCTGCCGCCAGATAGCCCGATCCGTGACCCGGCGCGTAGTCGCAACCTCCCGCCTTCGCCTGACCGCCCTAGGGAGGTCCCAAAAGACATCGCGAGCCGCCCACCACTTCGCCCTCAGGAGGCCTCGCTTCGCCGCATACAGCCACATGGCAGCTTCCACGGCGACCAGGGCAGGGCCCAGGAGCAGAAGCGTGCTCCAGTGATAGTTGGTGAGAATCACCTTGAGGCGATTGCGTTCCGCCATGTGCCACTTCAGTTGGTTGCGGCTGAACGAGTACTTGTGATGGATGGCTGCCTGAGGCACGACCACAATGCGGTACCCCCGGAGGCGAAGGCGCCAGCAGAGGTCGACGTCTTCGTAGTACATGAACAGGTCCTCGCGGAATCCCCGTACGGCCCGGAACGCGTCTGCGCGGATGGCCAGCGCGCAGCCGGACGCGCCGAACACCTCCGCCGGCGCGCCGGGGCCGGGATCTGGCTCACCCCACCTGTCCATCCACGCGAGGCCCGACCAATGGACCCGGGTTCCCATCGTATTGACGCGGGGAGAGCCGTAGAGAAGTATCCTCGGCATGCACGCGCCTACGGCCGTGTCCTCCAGGGCATCGACCAGAGGCCAGATCCAGTCGTGCGTTACAGCGGTGTCCGGGTTGAGGAATACGAGCACGTCGCCGCGCGCTGCGGCTGCGCCGCGATTGCAGGCCCATGCGAAGCCTCGGTTCTCGTCGCTGCGGATAGCGACGACTTCTGGATACCTATGGCGCAGGACATCAATCGTACCGTCTCCAGAGGCATTGTCTACCAGGATAATCTCTTGGGGCACACGCTGTTGAGCCACGAGCGAGGGGAGGCACTCCTCCAGGTCGGGAAGTGAGTTGAAGCCAACGATGACAATGGACACGAGCTGGTCGCGCAAGTTCCCGCACTTTCAACGCCCGGGGTCGCCACGCCTTGCGACGCTGGGTCCGGCGCTCCCGCGCTTCCTGTCGTTCGAGTTCGAGGTGGCAATCCGCCTGAGCCCCAGCCCAGGTGGCGTTTGAGAGATGTCCAGCAGGAGGGCGTTCAAGAGCAGCTGAGCGCCGAGAAGGACCGGCAGGGCAGCTAGCATTACCGCTCCCGCTGGGGTCGGCACCCCGGCGATGGCATGTCTGACCCACTCGTAGATTCCGTACGCGGCACCCCCAACGAACAGAACACCGCCGACGGTGATGAGTACCGCTATTGGCGAGAAGTCCATACCGAAGTACTTCAGCCGGATCCGCTTCAGCCCGGCAAGGTGCAGTTTCCAGGGGAACACCAGGCATATCTTCACCAGGTTCATCGAACTGCGTTCGTTCCCATACAGCGCCGGGATCGGGACCTCTGCGACTCGCGCGTTGATGATGTTGAGCTGAACGAGCATTGAATTCTCGAAGAAGTAACCTGGGTCAAGAGACTCCAGGTCGAGCCTCTCGAGCACGTCTCTCCGGATGGCTGTGTAGCCGTTCTGAGGATCGTAGACGTTCCAGTAGCCGGAGGCGACCTTGTTGAAGAAGCTGAGAGCGACGTTGCCGAGCCGGCGCGCGAATGGCATGCGCCGCAGCGCGCTCAGATCGTAGAAGCGGTTCCCCTTCGCGTAGTCGAAGCCGTGCTCGATGATCGGCGCCAGCAGATCCGGAAGCATGGAGGCATCCATCTGGCCATCCGCGTCCATCTTGACGATGATGTCTACATGGAGTTCGAGGGCGGCGGCAAGCCCGGTCGCCATGGCTGCTCCCACCCCGCCATTTCTCTCCCGCCGAACGCATACGACTCGCGGATCGCCCGAAGCTCTCGCCGCCTCAGCCGTCGCGTCCGGGCTCCCATCATCCACCACAATGATGACGTCCACGACCTCCGGAATCCCCGCGATCACGGGGCCCACCGTGTCCGCGGCTCGGTAGGCAGGAATGACTACGGCTATGCGCGCGCCACAAAGCATCAGGGCCGGCTCCGTTGAGGAATGGCCATCATCACCAGCGTTTACGATTACGACGCCGGGCGCCGATGTCCTGCCCTCGGGAACCAGGCTCGAAGCTCGTGACCACCGGCGTCGTCCCCGGAAGGACAGTACTCTCAGTCAGTGGCCGATCGGACCTCGTAAAGGTAGACGCCCCGGTTCAGATCCGTCCTCCGCACCCAGCCGGGATGCCAGTTCCGCCACCGGAGCATCGCGTCGAGGCGGTTGTTGTACGCGTAGAAGGTGGCGACCATCCGGACCCGCACGCTGCTCGGTTCGCCGAGCAGGGCCAGGGCCACCAGTGAGTTGAGGTCTGCCCTGCCTTCTGCTGCCTCCGCCTCGACGGATTGGCGTATCGATGGCCCGTCCCGGGAAGCCAGTTGCGCCTGCTCCTGTGCCATGCAGATATACAGGATCCCATCGCCGCTTAACAGTCGGTCGGCATCTTCCTGGGAAATCCATTCCCTGCTGACCAGTCTGATCTCCGGGTGTTTCCCGCCGAAGAACAGCGGACGGCACCGGTAGGAAAGCATCGGAGAGATCACAATCTCGCGGCGATCATTCAGGAGCGCGAAGTCCAGCGCTTGGGAGAGGCCGTTAACCTCAGGGGCATAGTAGATACGGCCCGCCAAGTTGTTGACCTGAGTCACCGACGTGGCGAGAAAGGCAAGGCCCGCAAGGCCCCAGGCCGCTTTGGCGACGTAGTTGGCCGGCGCCCATCGTGCCGTGGATCGCAGGATCCGGCTGACAACGCTGGTGAGAACCGCAGCCAAACAGACAATAGCGAAGGCCAACGCGCCTATGAAGTACCGAGCCTGGAGCGGAGGCGGCAGGTACATGCTGGGGCTGATTGATCCCCAGATGTTGTAGGTCATCAGCCAGACGCTCGTGCCCCACAGCGCCCAGGACCTGCGTCGCACGAACGGATAGCCGGCAAGCCCCACGAGCAGGGCCGTGGCGAAGACTCCGAGTTGGTACTTCAGCCGGGCCACAGCGGTCATCCATCGATCCCACGGGTAGGTGCCGTCGCGCGCCAGTTGATCCTGTAGGCGAGCCGGATCGAAGTCCAGCGACTTCACCAGAACCCCGGGGCTTCCGTACAGCACAGTGACTAGGACAAGATGGACCAAGAGGACCGTAGCGAACCCGGCCAGCACAGCGCCCGCCCGGGCAGGCCGTTGCCGGGCCGTATCGCCACCGGCGGGCCAGAGGGCCATGACAGCAAGTGCCGGGACAAACACCATGGAGGCCTCTTTGACCATGTAGGCGGCGCCGGCGAGTATCCCCGCGGCGAACCACCACCGGGCCGACGGCGGCGCTGACTGCATCGCCTGCGCTCGCGGGAGCACGACCGTGAAGGAGGCGACCAGAAACAGCGCCGCCGGAATGTCGGGGAGAACGCACCCGGAATAGAGGATCAGCAGAGGGCAGAAAGCCGTCAGCGCTGCCGCCGTCAGCCCCGCGGCGTATCCGTGGAGCCGAGTTCCGAGTTCATAGACAACCAGCAGTAGGCCCAGGTGAAACCCCACGAAGAGGAGAGCGGCCGTCTGCGCTTCTCCTCGGGCAAGCCAGAGGGCCGCGGCGGCCGGCAGTACGACCCCAAGCCGAGACGGCAGCAAATGCCCGCCGGAGTCAGAACCGACCAGCACATCGCGCGCCAAGACCAGATAGTTGGCGTCGTCACTGGCGAACAGCCCAGTGAAGAAGACGAAGTCAAGCACGAGCGCTGCGCCAGCAACCGCCGCCAGGATCGGCCAAATGATCCGAGCGGGGGGCGGTATTCGCCGCCCGTCACGGCGCCTCGCCTCCGGGACTGATTCCGGCTCTGGCTTAGGCTTCTTAGCTCGTCGGAACAGCCCCATGTTGCCTCACCTTCGCAGACCGAAGCGTCGATCGCAGGCTATCGGGCAATCTCAGCCTTCCGCAGAATGAAGCTCGTCTTAGAGTCTGGGGCGACCATGACGAACACGTGGATCTCCGCCAGGTTGCTGATATCGGTGAGTTCCGAACACGTGAAGAAGCCGCTCGACCTACCCGGGACAAGTACGAATGGCCCAGCATCGGTTCTCCAGGAGGTGTCGTGTCTCAGGTCCCACTGCCAGCGCACGCAGCGGCCCTTGCGGTCATATCCATCTACGAAGATGAAATGAAGCTTGGCCGGATCCTCGAGCCGAAGGTCTAACCGAAGCGCCTTCAAGGACGCCGCTGCGAATCTCACACCTCCGTATCCCGTCCTCTCGGGCCCCACGGTGATCGTACATCGAAGTCCTCCCTCTACCGGGGTAATCGAGACCTCCTTCGAATGAGACATCCATCGGCTCTTGTGGTTCTCGGGCGGACCACCGAGCTCCACGGCCGTAAACGTTAGGTCCGATACGTCTGGTGTCGGTGCCGGGCCCGGCCTAGGGGCCTCGATGGGCGTCGACCACTCTTCGCTCTCCCTGGCGCGATCCAGTGAACCTGGACGGCCACACCCCCCTACCAGCAATGCCAGCAACATGCAGACGGCACCAGCCGTGCTTCGGATCATCGACAGCCCTCCCTCTGATCTGGCACTGTCGCCTCGCCGGACAGCTTCAGCGCCAGAAGGCCTGCTGACGGTGGTGCCGAGGGAGCCGTGATGTGGCGTTGCTATCTCGGAGAAGCTCGGCCAGGCCAGCACGCACTGTCTTTCGGACTTCGCCGTGTCGGCGATCTTTTCCTACACTGGCGGATCCGTTATCCAACCCGAGGACCCTTCAGTTCCCTGTCGCTCTGCTACGCTCATGCCCTCGTGCTTCGCTGTCTCCGGCCCTGCCATCGCGCCAACGCCTGTACTTCCGGTCTTCGGCCCCCCATGTTCCCCGGCTGCCCAAAATGCGACGGAGCGGCCTCGCCCTCGAGTCGGTGGAACTTACCGAGACCGAGCTGCGTGAGGCCGCCTGTGTGCTGATCGTGACGGACCACGATCAGTATGACTACCAGCGGGTCGTAGACCACGCCTCCCTGGTGGTGGACACGCGGAACGCCACGGGCGCCCTCATCCGGGGTCGAGAGAAGGTCTGGGCGGCCTGATCGCCACAGCAGAGGACAGGGCGCCCTCCAGGAGAAGAGGGCCGCTGGTGAGCGACAGCGCGACTCTGCCTCTGCCACTTGTCGGTCTCACGGCTTCCGTGTGAAACCGCACGATGGCAGCCGGACGGGAAGGAGAAGGTCGGTGACACGCTTGACGAGGGAACAGGCTGCGGACTACTGGGAAGGACGGCATCGGACGAGTGACCAGTGGCGGGCAGGGGGCGACCGGGGGCTGGATGAGAAGCAGAACGAAGCTTTCTACTATGTGCGATATGGGCTGCTCCTGCGGCTGCTCGTCGGTCACTTCGGTCCTGACCGCCGCCTGCGCGTGCTGGACGCAGGCTGTGGGCGGGGCTGGCTGACTTCGCATCTGTTGTCCCTGGGTCACGAAGTCATGGGCGTCGACACGAGTGAAGCGGCTATTCGTCACGCGCGGGAGAGCTGCAGCGCCCCGTTCCACGTCGCTTCGCTGGACGAATTCTCTACGACTCAACGCTTCGACGCCGTCGTTTCCATGGACGTGCTCTATCACATAACCGATGACGATCAGTGGCGGTGGTCGTTGCGCAATCTCAGCGAGTTACTCGACGATCGGGGCGTACTGGTCTTTTCAGACATCCTGGGCCCCGAGACTTCCCTGCTCGGGGACTACGTTCTCCATCGCAGCCGCGCCGAGTACGAGCGCGTTCTCGTGGAACTCGATCTGTCAATCGCTGTCTCTGATCCTTACCAGGTGTTTTCTCCCGCGGCGTGGCATCTGTGTGTCCGTTCCGGCGCGCGCGTCTGAAGACTGCAATCGTGCGCCGGTCTATCCTGCCCCGGGCTGCATGTCCTGCGGAGGGGAGCTGCCGAACAGGTCCAACTCTCGAGCAATGGTCTGGTCGCGGCCGCTCTGCTGTTTGACCCGGGCGGCCGCGTTGCGTGAGAGCCGGAGGAAGAGGTCGGGGTCGTGATACAGCCGCGTCAGCCCCTCCGCCAGGCCGTGGGAATCCTCCGCATCGACGAGGATGCCGCAGCTCTCATCGACGAATTCCGGCACGGCTGCCACGCGGTTGGTGATGGGAACGAGGCCCGATGCCATCGCCTCATCCCGCGACACGCCTTGGGCATCCATTCTCGTAGGCACCAGGAAGACGCCATACTCCCGATGAAGCGCGGCGATCTCCTCCTGCCGCAGGAAGCCCCGCTCGACGGTAACGTTGGGGAACCGGCGGAGAGGGGCAACGATCTCCTCGAAGAGGCGCCCGTCGCCGATCAGCCGGAACTCCATCTCGCCGAAGAATGGCTCCTTCGAGAGTTCCAGTATCGCCTCGGCGGCAAGGTCGTTGGCGTACTTCCTGCTGGCGTAGGGCCGGATCGAAAGGACCTTCCCGCGCTGCTCCGGCTCCTTCGGGTGATACGCGAAGAGCCCGGTGTCGATGAAGTTGTGGATTACGCTATAGCTTCCTTCTGGCAGGCGAATGCCAACGTCTTCCATAACCTCATCGGCGAAGTACTGCGACACAAACACCACGTGCACGTTGCAGTGCATGTCCCGTAAGATGCTCCGCCAGAACTTGAGCCGCTCGTCACTGGCACGCCTAGCTTGCTGACGCTCATTCTCGTTGGCGAGATTATATTCTCGCCGGTGCCATGGCTGTACCTCCGATCCGTGCACCCAGACGATCACGCGTATCCGCTCGATGAAGTCCTTGAGCACCTCCCACATGGGTGGGTCGAGGAAATGGACGAGCACGGTCCGGTAGCGACCCGACGACAGCGCCCGTCGAAGCTCGTCCTCGTAGCCGGAGGTGACGTCTACGCCGTCGAACTCGAAGTAGCCTCCGGGGGCGTTGGCGTTGAACCGGAATACGTCCACGAGCCGACCGGACCGTCGGTACTCCACCACCCGCCGGTGTAGGAACGCGTAGCGGTAAAGGTTGTCGTACTCCGGGTACTGGTTGGACACCACGAGCACATCGGAGTGACCCAGGGTCGCGCCAGTGGTGACGCTGATGGTGTCGAACACCAACCGCTCCACATAGCAGTTGCCGGTGCCGCCAATTCGGAGGGCGAGCTGCACCCACTCAGTCCCGGGCGGAATCTCGGCTCTATGGTTGCGGTTGGCGATTGCGATCGTGGTGCCCAGCTTGCGTCGGCGGCCGTCGAGGAAGATGAGGGTGCACCGAACGTCGAGGCCTGTAGTGGCGTCGAGGTATAGCTTCGCCTCGCCCTGGAATCCCAGATCACCCACCGCGAAAAGAGCCTTCGCGTAGAGGTACTCGTGCCCCTCGAGATTGGCGCTGATGCTGAGTCGGTCGCCGTCGGCGCGGAGTCTTACCCCGTCGCCCTCTCCTGCTTTGAGCAGATCGAGGATCTGGGCGCCCGTCATCTGGCGCGCGTTGAAGGCCTCCTCGTCGGGCGGAATCGCGTCAGCCGCGGCCTCGATCTCGGCGAGAGGGAGCCCCGTGTTGGGGAGGTCGAGGTCGTCCGCAGCTTCACAGCGATCGGTGGCGTGATCGCGGCAGTAGTTGAACTCGTCCACTGACAGGCAATCATCGCCGCTGATCTGATCATCCGGCAGCGCCTGCACCCATTCGGCAAGACTTTGATCACCGGCTCGTCCGACGCGCACGATCGAGCAGCGAAGGGGGAGCGAGCCGACAGTGCGATACTCGCCTCCGTCGCCTTCTGTGCGGCACTCGCCTGAAGCGTGGTGATACCACATCGCCTTCCCGATGGCCGACGCCGTCGAGTACCGCGTTGCCAGAGCCAGATCGAGAAGGTAGTTGGGCCCGTAATAGTCACCCGGCACAAGCCCGGCGACGAAGCCTTCTCCTGCGAATTCGCGCAGGGGCCTCGAGGAGGCCTCCGCCCACGTGATCGTTCTGACATCCGGCGAGGTCGTTAGCTCCGTGGGCTCGTAGCTATCCGCAAGTACGATGAGCAACTCTTTCCCGGCACGGCGCTGCCCGTGATATGCACTAAGCACCTGCTCGAGCGCGGCATTGTCACCGACAAGGGCGGCCACAGTCACGTCGGGGAGCGGGTCGGTTCGGGTAATCCCAAGCGCTTTCTCCGCAACATACGCCAGCCGGTCGCGGTAGGTGTGTTCGGATAACGCCTTGCGCAGACCCGCCAGCCGAAACTTCCGATAGCGCACCTCGTCCCCCGTGAACTGCTGGACCTGATCCAGCAGCCGTGTGCCGTCGTCGGTCGAGATCACGAGATCACCCAGCATCAGCCGCAGCCCGCGCGAGAAGTTGCTGACCGTCACCGCATTGGAGGCGAGCAGCTCGTAGACCCGACGGGCGAACATTGTCTGGGACTGCTTGATGGAGTTCAGGTTCACCGAGTACCGGTAGCCCTTGTAGGCGCGATCGATCTGTTCCGGCGGGAGATGCCCGACGATGAGGGAGCGGTAGCTGTCGGGAAACGTGTAGTCGGGATGATCGTAGTGCAGGTTTCGGTCGTAGATGTCGAGCCGGCCGACGCGCGTTATGGCGCCGACGAAGGTCTCGAGGTCCGCGATCCGGTCCGGGTATCGCGCATAGTATGCGCCGGCAAAGCAGAAGGCGTCTTGGCGGTCGTACAGCTCCAGTGGGTTGTGGAGCTGGGGCTGGCACGCAAAGAGGAGTGGATGCACGTTTTCCGTGCCAAGGACGGTCTTGTACCCGGATACGCAATCAATGTCGGTCGTGAAAATGTGGTCGAACAGCTTGGCGGTGCCGATGAAGGTGCGGAAGTGAACCGGATCCTCCTTGTTCCAGAAGGCGGTCGGCACGCCGCGTTCCCTGCACCAGGCCACGACCTCCACCAGCTCGGCGCTGGCGTAGGAGATCTTCCGGTCCCACAATTCGTCCTTGCCGCGCCAGGCCGACTCGACGAACAGCAGATCCGGGTCGAAGCCGTTCAATTCCTCTCGCCAGTTCTCCGGTGTCAGCTGGAGGAGGCCACACTCGGGCGCGAAGGACATGAACGAGAACTCGTCCAGGATGCAGGCGACATGCAGCTGAGATAGGTCCTCGAATTCCCGCCGCCTGCGCGGAGCGGGCGCGGGAGCAACGACGTCCGTCCGCTTCTGGGGCGCCGGAAGAACGGCGGGAGCCGGCCGCTGAACAACCGGGGCCGCAGCCTTAAGTGACGGGGTGTCGTCCTGGGCGGCGGCGCGCTTGCCGCTCACGATCACCTTGAGGATCCGCCAGGGAAGCAGCAGCGTATTGACGCCTGGCTGCGTGAATGCCTTGATGATAAGATGGCCGAGCCGGAACGACTCCGACGACCGCATTCTGCTTAGCGCTTGTGCCGTCGTGCGGTAGCTGCGGGCCGCCCTATCTCTGTCAGCGGAAACACGCGTCAGGTTTGCCCCCAGCTTCCGCACCGAGTCTTGCAGTTCCCGCTCTCGTAGTTGATACTGGGAAAGCTGCGCCTCGTATCTCGCTGCGCGGTCTCGGAGGGCGGCGGTCTCATTCGATAAGACTTGAGTACGTGTCTGCAACTCGGCAAGCTGGTTCCTGCTGCGTTCGTAGGTTCGGCGCGCCTCTCGCACTGTCAGATTGAGCCGGTTGATCTCCCGCGAAAGCGAGATGCGCTGATGCGCGAACGTCGTTGCGAGCCTGTCGACAAGCTCTGGCAGGCCCGAGTCGACGGCGATCCGCTCGAAGATGAAGGTCGGTGTGGGGTTCCGCGCGTCGACGCACACGTATGAGAACGGTTTGAGGAATTCGGCGATAGCGTCGAACTCCGCGGCATCCTTCGCCTCGACGACCAGGATGGGGCCGTGGCGGGAGAGGAGGTCGGTCGCCCCCTTCAGCACTTCCAGCTCCATGCCTTCGGTGTCGATCTTGAGGAGTCGCGGGGGCGCCGGCAGCTCGAGATCGTCGAGGCGGAGTGACTCGACTCCTGTCTCCCGGTCGATCAGGTTGACGGAGACCGACCCCGAGTTGCCCTCGTCCTGGGCGACCGTCTCCACGTGCTGACCCGCCACCGCGGCCGCGGCGGCGCGGATCGGCGTGACCTTGGCGGATCGTCCGTTGAGTTCGATGTTGCGCTGGAGGTGTGCGAAATTCGCCGCTTCCGGCTCGATGGCGACCACACGACACCGGCAGGCGACGGCGAAGAAGACTGTGTGGTTGCCGATGTTCGCGCCAACATCGAGGACGAGTTCGTCGGGTCTGAGGAGTGGGTAGAGGGCGCCGAGGAGGTCCTCTTCGTAGAGAGCGCCTCGCACGTGATGGCTCTGGATGTACTCGGCTCGGTCTGGGACGGCAAAGAGCATCTCCACGCCGTAACGCGTAACTGCTACGACGTCCGAGATGCTCGCATCGCCTCGGTCAACGGTATCACCCGTCATCAGCATCCTTCGCGGAGGTGCGCGTGCTAGCGCCTTCGCTCCCCATTCAACTCACCGAGGTAGGCATCGACGATTTCGCCAGCCGGCCCATCCATACGGATGACGCCTTCCTCCAGCCACACGGCGCGGCTGCAGTACTCCTTGACAAGGTTGGTGCTGTGCGTTACGAAGACGACTGTTCCCTGCCTGCCGGCCAGCTGGTCGAAGATGCTGCCGACGCGCTTGCGGAACCGCGCATCGCCGGCATTCACGACCTCGTCGATGAGCATGATGTCGGGGTCTACGCTTGCGGCAACTGAGAACCCGAGCCGTGTCCTCATGCCTGCGGAGTAAGTCGCCACCGGCGCATCAATGAACTGCCCGAGGTCGGCCATCTCCACAATCGCGTCGACCCGCTCTTCGATCTGACTTCGGGTCATCCCGAGCAGGATGCCATTCTTGAAGATGTTCTCCCGGCCCGGCCGTCGCAAGTCAAAGCCGGCGCTGAGCGAAAGCAGCGTCGAGATGTTGCCGTCTGTTCGCACGACCCCCTTGTCCGGGGTATAGATGCCCGCCATCGCCCGCAGCAACGTGCTCTTCCCAGCGCCGTTCGGCCCGATGATGCCGACGCTCTCCCCATGGTCGATCCTGAGATTAATGCCGCGCAGAGCCCAGAAGACCTGATGTCCTGCACTTCGCCTCCGGCCGGCTATGAGGGACGTGAGCCCGGATAGCGCGGCGCCGCGGAGCGTCACGCGCCGCTTGTAGAAGTTGAGGTGGAAGTTCAGCCACACGTCGCTGAGATCGATCGCGAAGGTGGCGGCCGAGGGCGCTGTTGAGAGACCTGGTCGTCGCGCACGCTCAGACATACTTCGCCATCTGGCCCTCCGCTCTGGTGAAAACGAACAGGCCGAGAGTGAATGCCACGAGCGCGCTCACGGCCGCGCCGAGAACGAAGCTTGCGTCCGGCAGTCTGCTCTCTACCACGGGCGCCTCATAGGCCTGAAGGACGTGGACCATGGGGTTGAGCAGGTATATCTGCATCAGGATTGGCTGGTCGAGCTTGTCAATCTTGTCCTGCACAACAGAGATGGGGTAGAGGACCGGCGACAGGTAGAACCACAGACGCAGGCCGACGTCGAGGATATTCTCGATATCGGCGAAGAACACGCCGACGTATGCGGTAATGAGCGTGAAGCCGGTCACGAAGACCGCTTGAATCAGCATCAGCACCGGCAGCACCAACCACGCCGCGTTCGGCTCCACCCCGAACACGAAGGCCAGCGGAATCGCGATGATCCAGCCCGCAACGAAGTCGAAAATGCGGGCGATCACCACAGAGAAAGGCAGAGCGACCTTGGGGAACTTAATCTCCTTGATGGTGGCCGACTGTGAACGCAGCACCGACGCCCCCTGGGACATGGACCGGTTCAGGAAGCGGAACGAGATCACACCCACGAAGATGTGAATCATGAACTCAGGCGGGCGCTGGGCTATAAGGTATCCAAAGACCAGATAGTATACGCCCATGAACAAGAGCGGGTCGAGCAGTGCCCACAGGAAGCCGAGGGCCTTCGTTCGGTAGCTCGTCGTGAGATGGAGGCTTACGAAGTGGGCTATCACAGCCCGTCGAAGCCAGGCTTCGCGGATCGTCGCCAGCATGGCGAGACTACAGCACCTCGGCGGTCAATTTCGGGCCATTCTTCTGCGCTCTAACGAATTCTCCTTTGCTGCGCATTCCGATGAAAGCGGCCACGCGTTCCGAAGGAAAGCGGCCGGCCATTCCGATTGAAAGCGGCCACTTCGCAGGGCTCGGAGCGAAGCGACGACACGGGGTCGTTCACTTGGTCCCCGCCTCACGGCCGGCGGGCAAGTCTGTTGTACCTGATTTTCCGTCGGCTGACAATGGCTTATTGCGTTTTCGCATGGACTCTCTGCCCATGTTAAATGGCGATGGGACACCCCTGAGCGGCTCCTGAGCTTGTGCGCGGGCGAGGATCATTCTACCATATGGGACCTTTGGGCGGCGCCTCCGGGCGCCGTTCCCTTTTCAGGAGTGTCTGCGTGGAGGTCTTCCGAACAGCCGTTGCCCTGATGGTTCGATCCATGGTGTTGAGTGCCCAGTCTGCTGGTCAGCGGCGGCTGCTCTGGCTGCAGCAGAGCGCTGCCGTTGGCGGAGAGGTGGGCGAGCTGGCCCGGCTGCGGGCCTCCTGGCGCGCCGTTTTTCAGCCCGCGGATCCCCCGGGGCGATTTCGCGACGATCACCCCTGTCCCTTGCCTGCAAGCCAACGCACCAGGAGCACGACCGCCCCAGCTATCGCAGTCAGGCCGGCGACTATTGCCACCGTGTAGCAGACTTGCGCCTCATAGGGTAGCCCATCTATCACCGCTTCCCCCTTTCGGTCTCCTCCATCCCGCAGCGCACCGTCACCGCCCGGGCGCGCAGCTCCTCGGGTTCGCCCTGCATTGCCGCCCAAGTCCGCTGCTCGTCGGCGCGCAGGAGACGCAGCGCCGGTCGGCCGCACCGCCGACACCGCCCGACCACGCCCGCCCCCACCTCCCCGCACGCGCGGCAGCGCCGCACCGTCTCACTTTGACCCATCGCCAGCAGCACCGCTGCCATCAAGCGCCTCCGTCACCAGCTCCATGATCTCCGGCACGATCGCCTCCCACAGGTTCGGCGAGAGAGACAACCCTTTGGGCGTCGGCCGCCAGGTCCCATCAGTCCCGCGCTCCCATACGCGACAGTGTATCAGGTCATACCCCTCGTAGGGCCGGCGCTCGATGCGGACTTCTTCCCGCGCGTTCTTGGTGAAGCCCCGTCGCTCCTGGTCTTCGACTATCTCAGGGGTTCCCATGTTCACCGCCCCCGGCCTGGTGGCAGCCAGCTCCCATCCGCCTGCCGCCGCCACCCCAGGGCCGCGAGAATCGCCGATGCCTCCTCGCCGGTATCCCCACCCGCCGGCGCAGTCGGCGCCGGTTCGCCAGGGAGCCTCATCGCGGGTTGACCGTTCGCCGCCCTCTCCCGGTCGGAGTCAATGACGTGCAGGTAGACCGAAGTGGTGCTGAGGTCCCCATGCCCGAGGTCCTTCTGGAGTTGGTGAATGGGAACCCCGCGCATAAGTTCCGAGGTGGCGAAGGTGTGCCGCAGGACGTGGGGAGAGACGGCCTTCTGGATGCCTGCTTTCCGGCCGAGGCGCGTCACCATCGCTTGCAAGTAGCGCGGCCCGAGCTGCCCCCCGATCTCGGACTGCCCTGCCCCCCGTCGGCCGCTCTGCACCGTCGGCAGCAGCCATGGGGAGGGGTTCGGCCGGCACTCCAGCCACCGCGCCAGGTTCCGCGCGGTCTGCTCGTCGAGATACAGGGTCCGGTCCTTCGCCCCCTTGCCCCTGCGGACGTGCAGCCGCCGCTCCCCCAGGTCAACGTCGGACACCTGGAGCGCCACCACCTCCGACACCCGCAGGCCCCGGCGCAGCATCAGCAGCAGCGCGCAGAGATTCCGCAACCCGGTCAGGCTCTTGGGGTTGACCTGCGCCAGCAGCGCCTCCGCCTCTTCCCCCGTCAGAAAGCGGGGCAACCGCCGGCCCTTCCTGCGCGTCCCCGGAGACGGACCCTTCTGCCTTGCCCTCATTGCGGCCCTCCCGTGTGGAGAATGCGTCTTCTCTACCTTCTACGTATTATATACCACACCTGAGGGCAGGTCAAGAGGCAAGACGAATTATCTACCCATTTGTGCCGATTGTGACACAGGCCCGCGGCGCTCTGCCGCCAGCAGTTCCCGCACCCGTCGGGGGAATCTCAGAGGGAACCGCAGCGCCACCCGCGCCACCACCTCGCCCCGATCGCCGGGCCGCCCGGACACCCGCCGCACCTCCAGCCGGTCAACCTGCTCCCGGCCCCGCCGCGTCCGCTCGAACAGTAGCATGATCTCCCACCTCTCTGCCCCCCCTCTCTGACCCCGGTTTCCCGGTCCCGAAGCATCGGCCCCCGCAACGCGCTCCTATAGCCGCGCCTGTGGCCTCCTGCAATGTCACCGCCCCTTGGCCCACCAGCCGCCACCTTTCCGCCCCTCGCGCACCTCGCGGTAGCGACGGCCGCCGCCCTCCAGGGCTAGGTCATGGGGTGTACCCTTTGACAAATCCAGCCATGGGGTGCGCCTCCCCCCAACGGCGCACCACGATTCGATTTCCGGGCCTTTTGCCCCCCGGTGGTATCTCACCGCCCGAACAGGCCAGCGCGCAGCCCGCGCCAGCGTCAGCACACGTCGAGCTTTCTGGCGTCAGACGCCCCTCGCCACCCCCCGGCCTGCCTTTGTCGTCGCCGCGCAGGGTCCAGACCGCCCCAGGCCATCGGGTTATAGCCCTCCAAGCCTATCCCCTTGGTTTCTTCTGCCAGCCGCTTCTGCACGTCGTCGTAGCGCATCTCCAGGGAGCCCATCAGCGCCTTCGTGCTCTCCCCCTCGGTCTTCGCCTGCGCCGCGGCGGTGTCGTACTCGGTCGGCTTCCCATGCTCTTTACGCCGGTACGCGGTCTCCGACTCGCCCAGCGTCGGCCAGCAGCCCGTCAACCCACTCCGCCTCGGTATGCTCGCGCTCGCGGACCAGGGCGCTCATGCCGCTTTCCCTCCCCGCTCGCGCCCCAGCAGGCGGTCAATCACGGCCATGAGCTGGTCGGGGGTGTAGCGGTCCTTGAGGGCCTCGGTGACGGCCGCGAGGTCAGCGTTGGTGTTCCGGGCGGAGGACTTGTCAACAATGAACCCGAGCATCCTCGCCACCCGCTCAAGGTTCTGCCCCCGGTCCCCGAGCTTCACCTTGTAAACCAGGCCCTTGTCGTCGCCCCCCTGCTCCACCACCTCAAGCCCCTGGACGGAGCGCCGCAGGGCCTCCGGCCACTCATGCACGGGGCGCAGGGTGCCTTTGTCGGTCACGAGGTCCGCCAGGTCCAGGTCGGAGATTTCGAGCAGGCGCCGGATGAGGTCTTCTCGCTCGATGTCAAGTGCCGCCACGGTCTTCGCGCGCCTGCGCGCGAGGGACCCCTGGATGCTAACATCGGCTAACAATCGGGCGGCACCGGCCGACGCCACTTTCGGGTTCTTCGCTCGGAAACCCGCACCCACATAAGCGCGGGCGGCGTTGGCTTGGGGATCGGCCAGGAGCAGGTCCACAAAGCGCGCCTGCCGGAGCGTGAGCCCTTCAGCGTCTCGGGATGGGGCCTTCTTCGGTCGTGGTGCCACTCGTCTACCCTCTCCGTCGCCGCTCGAAGTCGGCCAGCCAGACATCTACCGCCCGGTCAAGTTCGTCGCCCTGGTCCTGGGCTATGCCCACGGTCGCACCGATCGCTACCAGTTCCTGTCCCTGGTGGTGTCGGCAGAACACCGAACCCTGCGAGGGAATCCCCCCGCAAGATTGGCCGTCCTTCCGCACCCCGGCGCAGGTCGGCCCCCCGTAGCGTCGGGATGCACTCGGGGACCGCTCCGGCCACTCCCCGCTCGCCACAGGCAGGGCCGTCGGCCGCCTCCCGAAGGCATTCAGCCCGAGCGCCTCCGCCAGCAGGAAGGTCGCCCTCCACCAACCGCGCCGCCGGCCTTCTCGCTCGAAGTCGGCCGGGTCGGCCCGCTGCTCCTCACTCGCCACCTTCGCCAGCTCCCGCACCCGCGCCAGCAGCTCCTCCTCTGGCTCCTGCGGGTCGCGCAGCCAGGCCTCCACCATCGCCACCGCCTCCCGCAGCGCCGCGCAGCGCGCCTGCTCCTCAAGCTCCTGCGCTTCATCCTCAGCCGGGTAGGGTCGCTCGCTCTCCGCGCTCAGCCGCCGCACCAGCTCCAGCACGCCTGTCTTCTCTGCGCTCCTCATACCTCTATCCTCCCTGACTCCTCAAAAGCATCCTCCGGGGCCGGCAGGTGCCGCTTGCTGGGCTTCAGGCTCTCCGCCTGCCAGGCCAGCAGGGCCTTCCGCCGCCGTGTCCACTCCTCGTGACTCACGCCCAGGCCTTCGCAGAACACCCCCTGCCTCACGCTCTCCCCCACCGTCGCCGGCCCGGGGGCCGCTCCGGCCTTCGGTCGGTCGGGCGCCTTGGCCCGGCCGCTCGCAGTCAAGGCCGCGCACGTCCTGCTGCTGGACGTGTTGGGTGCGCCTGGTTCCTGCGTCTGTTCACTCATGCGCGCTCACCGCTGACTTCCCGCGACTCGTCCCAGGACGGCCTCTGCCCACAGCAAACACCATCGCCAGTCATGGTCGCCGAACTCCCAAACCGCACACAGTCCGACAGGCCTGCTTGAGTGGCGATGAGAAGCCGCCCCCACAGGCCGAGAACCGCCTCTTTGCCGCCATCCAGCGGGTGTGACCGTGCAGGTTGTTGCGCGTCCTGATAGCTGGTCCATCCCTCTTCCCCGGCCAAAGACAA
>Ga0307379_10002720_pt1 | contig 26012 bp, 22 predicted proteins | sample UN2MG_FD_202237 | JGI IMG/M metagenome (GOLD analysis project Ga0307379, IMG submission 202237) | Soil microbial communities from Risofladan, Vaasa, Finland - UN-2 | ecosystem: Environmental > Terrestrial > Soil > Coastal area > Acid sulfate soil | place: Finland: Risofladan, Vaasa | collected...
TCAGCGGCCTATGCGGCCCATCCTGTCGGAAACAACTTACATATCGTTCCTCAAGATCGTTTAGAGCCACGCATCGACCAGGGCGAGAGGATGTTCCGGTTCTGGGTACAGGGGGGAGAGGCGTCTCAGAGATTTTCTTCCATCGACCGCGAGGCTCTCATTAAGAATGAATCCCCGATGGTCCTTTCGTGCTCGCCTCCCGGAACAGGCATTAAACCTGAGCAAAGGATTTATTTGGACGATAAAGTTGTGCAAGCCACTGCCATAAAAAAAGCTGAGGACAAGAATTGGCTTATCCTGCGTCTTTTTGAACCGACAGGAGAGCAAAGATCCACGAAAGTCACCATTTCTGGCAGATCGTTACCCTTTGAGGTCACCCTCGGAGGTTTCGAGATAAAAACCATGGCTGTGGACCTGGATACAGATGAGGTTTTTGAGGTGGACCTTTTGGAAAGAAAACTCGAATAAAAGATATGAAGGATTCCGTATCACTGGTTTTGGTCGGAGCAGGAGGCATGGGGTCTTGTTATCTGAAGGCTCTATTTGAAGGTTTTTCCTCTTCGGAAATACTCCTTCGTGGAATTGTCGAACCAGAGCCAGAAAAAGCGGAATCTTATGCAGAACTTATGGAGAGGAAGATATCCTTCTTCCCCACGCTCAACGATTTCTATGAGAAAAACCCGCCAGTCGATCTTGTGATCATCGCCTCGCCCGTGCATCACCACGTGACACAGTCATGCCAGGTATTACAACAGAGCAGTTTTGTCTTGCGTGAAAAACCTCTTTCTGCAACAGTTCAGGATGCACGAAGATTGATCTCAGAAACTTATACGACGAACCTCTGGGTAAAGATCGGATACCAGTGGTCTTTTTCTGAAGCCATCCAGACGTTAAAAAAGGATATCATCCAAGGACGATTCGGCAGTCCTCTTCGGCTAAAGACCCTCTGTTTCTGGCCGAGAGACCTGTTCTACTTCCAGAGAAACGATTGGGCGGGTAAAAAATTGAGTGGGGAGGGGCGTTGGGTCTTTGACAGCCCTGCCAACAATGCAATGGCTCATTTTCTACATAATATTTTTTATGTCTTGGGAGATCGACCCGAGTTGAGTGCCATGCCCAAGGAAGTTATGGCGGAACTCTACCGGGCATATCCCATTGAAAACTATGATACTATTGCCTGTCGTGCTTGGACAGTAGGAGGAGCTGAGATCCTTTTCTATGCATCCCACTCTACTTTTGAAGAACTGGCCCCATGTTTTCTTTTGAATTCGAAAAGGGTATTGTGTCCTTCGGGGAAAACAGGGATACTGTTATGGCCATCACAAATGATGGGGAAGAAATAAACTATGGCTCGCCAGATAAAGATCCTTTCCGAAAGCTTTTTGATGCGCTTTCGGCCGTACATACAACCCTTCCTGTGACCTGTGGACCAGAGGCCTCCTTTGCCCAAACCCTGTGTATGAACGGCATTCAGGAATCCCTGTCGAACATCTGCCTCTTCCCAGAGTTAATGATCATGAAGGACAAAAACAGAATTTGGGTCGATGGACTTGCGGAAGGATTCTATGCGTGCTACCAGAGAGGGATCCTGCCAAGTGAAACGGATCTTTCTTGGGCCCGCCGAGGAAAAAATATTGATCTCCAAGTCGAACAACCTCCCGATCTTTTTGAGCTTCTGCAACGGATTCACGCGCATTATTGCAAAGAGATCGAGGTCTGGGCACAGACGGATATCGATGCCATCAACAGCCAGATCTTCTGCATGGGTGTGAAGGAATTGGGGGAGCGCTTTCGCGGGAAGATCACTTTCTGGGGAGAGATCGACAGGCAGCACCTCCTTCCCAGCGGAACTCAGAAAGAAATTTTCCAAGCTGTTTGTCAAGTCAAGGAAGAACTCTACGAGAAGGGTGGTGTCATCGCCCAGTGTGAATTCGGTCTCAAAGCCAATCCAGAGAATGTGCTTGCTGTATTTGAAACCTGGGACTCTTTCCACTTTTAAGGAAAAGATACGATAAATGTTCGATGCTCTATAGAAAGGGAATGATAAGGATGGATGGGATAAAGCTGACTAAAAAAGTGTTCTTAGACGTAACAAGTACAGAAAATATTAGCTCTTGTTCTTCTGAATTTGCATCAGTGGTGAGGCTTTTGTGCCGTCATCGATTGCTTCGCCATCTCCATTGCCGTCTGTCTCGACTTCGACACCAAGAAGGTGTGCTGCTCCTTCGTAGATCTGTCTGTAGTATTTTTTAGATTTCTGCATCTCCGCCAATTTCTCTCTGATCTTCTGGAGTTCCTGTTCCATTTGAGAATCCATGTCTCCGAGTTCTTTTTTAGCTGCTTCCATAGTTTTTTTGTAAAGGTCTTCTTGATCTTTGTTTACTTTCATTTTATCACCTAATCTTTTATGATTTTTTAAACGTGAAAGAAATTGCTTTCCACACTTTGACCTTGACCCCATTTTTAAAAGCTGGAACAAATTTCCACTGTCGGACTGCATTGGTGCAATCTTCATTGAAGCCATAGGGACCGGGGATTCCCTTGATCAATGCTGTTTCAATGACGTCTCCGGATTCAGATATCAGGACATTGATCAACACTTTCCCTCCCGCTCCGCGCTGGAAGGCAACACTGGGATATTTGGGATCAACTCTTTTTGCAATTTCGGGCCCGATGTCAACATCTTCGAGCGGAATGAGGTCTCCGGCTTCAACAGGAGGATTCTCGCCACCTGTTTGTGACGCCTCTTCAAATTGTTCTTCTTCCGGTGTGATGCCCGGACCTCCTAGAGAGGTTAGGTCATCAGCAGGATCCTCTGAGGGAGTATTTACGGATGCCTGATTATCCAGCGAATAATTCATTGGCAATTCCTGGGCAAGGAGGAGTTCTGGAGAACTGGCGGTTGTTTCTGACAGAACGTCTTCTTCCATGTTGACTCTCTCAACATCAGGGACTTGGGGCGTGGGGTCCTTGACAGCAAAGACCTCATTGACCTTTGTCTTAACCTCACCCTCTTCTTCTTTTGGCTCTTCTTGGGGAGATTGTATTGGGGGTTCTTGTGCGGGAGAGGTAACCTGGGATTGTTCTTTCTCATCCGGATTTTCTATGACGATTTCCTCTGGTACAGCGTTCCCTAATTTTTTAACCGGTTGAATGGCCGCAGTCATGTTTTGAGGAGTGGAGTCTGTGCTTTTAGACTTACGGAAAATAAATGAAGCGCTCAGCGCAACAGCGGCGACGAGGATAATAGGGATGATAAACTTTAAAGGAATTCTTTTTAAGGATTGTAAAGAATTCTTCAAAACAGAGAGTGGAGAAATTTTCTTCTTTTCCTCTTCTGCCATTGCACTGAAGATCGAATCCTCTTTAGCCGGTGCTGCGGCTTCAGTCTCCTCTTCTGCTATTGAGGTCAAAATAGCTTGCTGTTTTGACTCTTTGTACTCCTCCTGGTCCGGAACCTTCACTTCTTCTTCAATCTCGACTTTCTCATCTTCAACTTCTTTATCTTCCACACTTTCTTTCTCTGCCACTGCTGCATTTGCTGCAACCGTATCATCTTTTGCAGCGATTTCAACTATTTCTTCCGGAGGAGCGGCACTTTTTTCTTCTGTTTTAAGAGGCATTTTCTCATCAAGGTTTAAGCCAAATTCCGAGAGTGTGGCCTCGAGCATTTTATCGATATGTGTTTTGACATCAGGGCTTTTCTCTTCTTTTTCTGGAACAGACTCTGTTGGAGGCACGAGTTCAAGTACCTCACTCTCAATATCATCTTGCTGGAGTTTTGCCTCAATCATTTTTTCCTCTACCTGTATGTTATCCAATGCTTTTTCAGAAAAATCCTCCAAATTTTGTGCTTCTTCTGCCATATCATTTTCCTCGGACTCTTTAATTTTTTCATTCAACAAGTCTTTGATCGTGGAGAGGATTTCCGGACCCTTGAATGGCTTGCTCAGGAATGCGGAAGCTCCATAGGCGCTCATGGCCTCGATCTTGAATTGTTCCTCACGATAGAACTTGGTCAGGATGACAACGGGAATTTGGCCGTTGAAGTCATGTGAGATAATGCTGCAAAGTTCAAACCCATGGAGCTTGGAGATCATGGGTTCCACAATAACTAGATCAGGATGTTCACTTTTGCATTTTTCCAGTCCTACCTCGCCATCTCCAGCTGTCTTGACATCAAAGCCCTCTGATTTTAAGTATTCGGAAAGAGCAAGGCTAGAATCCTCATCGAAATCAACGATTAAAATTTTTGTGTTTCTCATTTTTGCTCGTCTAAAGAGAGAAATGACTTCTCGGTTTCATTGATGTGCATGGATATTTATGCCACTCAACCCCTGTCGCGTCAATCCTCTTTTGCGGTGAATTAGAGGGTGATTTTTTTCCAGATATTTTACCGCTAAAGGTGATAATCCCTGTTATGATCCAAATTTCGTTTCTCTACCGTATCCTGTCAATCAGGATCTATTCCGGTATTTTCAGTTTGATCCAGAACTGGACATCAGCCAAACCGTTTGCCAAATCGCTGAGACCTACACAGGAGGGAAAGGTGCTGAGGAACTCGTTCGGAGATGGCACAGGAAAAAAATTTTGTTTTGACATCACTTGAGACCTATGATATAAACATTCCTCGAAAAATGTTGAGAAAGGCCCTGGGAGTAATTACGATTAATCTGGAAGTATATGCTCCCCAAGAAGTTTGTTTGAATCATTTCATGCTGTAGAATTCCAATGATTTATCTGTATGACCCCCCCAGTGACTTTTTTCTCGCTGCATCCAGGCTTGTATTCAGAGCTCTCAAAGGGAATTTTATCCTATTAAGGGGACCTAGTCTAGCTTGGGTTTGGCATTGAATTTTTATTAAGGAGGCTGAGTTTTGCCAATAGGAACTGTAAAGTGGTTTAATGAGAAAAAGGGTTTTGGTTTTATCGAACAAGAGGAGGGGAAAGATATCTTCGTGCATTTTTCCTCGATCACTATGCCAGGATTTAAGACTTTGACTGCAGGTGACCAGGTCAGCTATGATATCGAAGAGGGCGATCGAGGGCCAGTAGCTAAGAACGTACAAAAAGCCTAGTTTAAAGATTTATCCATAAAGACTTCAGACTTGTCTGCATCGTATCATTATTGATCTCTATTTTTTCCTCAAGGACCTCTGTACTTTTGAGGATAAAAAAGCGTCCACTATCCCTAAGATTCGTCTTTTTTTATAAAAAAGGGCTGAGTACAGGCGAATTCACCTGATGAGGATAGAATTCGTGCGCGGACATAGAGTTCACCGCCTTGGAATGTGTATAGGGCAGGTGTCCCAAACACTTCTTTTAAAATCTGGCCGTTTTTTCCAATAAACTGGGTCGTGTATTCCATGTCGTCTTCTTGCTGGATTTCCACGGTGTAACCTTTATCTGTGACTACGTTTTGGGGAGTTTCATCCCCGTCTGAGTTTATGGTGTGGCAGTGTGTGTTTCCTTTGAACCAGAACATATTTTGGGCTGATAAAAAAGAGGGGAAAAATAAAATTCCCAATACGAGATAAAGAACAGTTTTCCGCATCCTTGCCTCCAGTGTTCGATATGTATCCGAATGCTTTGGCAATTTCTATTCTTCTATGATAGAACAATATTAAAGAAAATTCTCCAGGGATCCATCGATTTCGATGGAAAATGCGCTTTGATCCCAGTGAAGAACAGAGAAAGGAGTTTCTCGAGCGACTGGAAAATGTTTTTTCACAACTGAAAGAGCGCGTGGATAAAAACCAGATGAAATTGTTGGATAATCTGCATAAAAAGTTCAAAAGTGCGGAAACAGCCGAGGAGTTGAACTGGATCAGAGAACAACTCCTAGAAAACTTCAGGATTCTCGCTCCTGGCAGAGACTTTTTTGGGGATCCACTCCAGGGCCCGGACCCGGGGACTGGGACCTACCGATTGATTTTGACTGCCAATGAAAAATCATATACACGTTATCTCGTCATTCGGAAGGACCCACTGCTAAAAAAATAAAGGCAGGAATATAGAAAGGAAGCATCCCCAAAACTGTGATGGATGACGTTCCTAGTGTTCCAATTGGTGATTTCGAAAACACTCTCAGTTTCCCCAGCGAGGAAACTTCGCTCGGTTCCGGCCTTCCCTCACATCTCCCCTCGGGAGATGTACCATGCCCGTCCAACCCTTCACACGGTTTTCTCCACCACACAATTGGGACACTTAATAACGCAATGTGAATTCATGCCATCATGCTTTTAGGGATGCTTACGAAAGGAAATTTTTTCTTCCCTGATTCTTACTAAACTGCTAAAATTTACAGTTAAATAATGAATATTTTCAATTCGATCAATCATTGGTTGGCCAGCCGTGTCATTGTGGGTTTTGACAATACAGACAATAAGCAGGTGCGTGTGAGATATGGCCTTTTAGCAGGCTGGGTGTCGATTGTTGCAACTTTATCGCTCTTTGTGGTTAAAATGACTCTGGGTGTGGTGTCTGGCTCTGTGTCGATCATCGCCAATGCCTTTCATCTGCTCTCTCATCTTGCCAATTCGGTCATCCTAGTCGTGACTTTTTGGGCGACAGCCCGCCCTGCCACAGCAAAGAATCCGTTCGGTCACGGTCGCATGGAACATCTAGCGCCGCTTATTATGTCGATATTCCTTTTTGTTACGGGGATACAGCTGGCGGAGCGCTCTTTCCATCAGGCCCTCGACCCCCATGAACTCCACTATTGGAAAGCACTGCCTTGGATCTTGCTCTCTTCCATAGTGGTGATGCAGTGGCTCAGCCAATTTGTTACATATCTCGGGAAAAGAGTCCATTCACATGTGATCTTGGTCAACGCTTTTCACCACAAGATCGAGGCTGTGATGAGCCTGACAGTCATTGGGGGATTGCTGGCCAGCTACAACTTTCATCATCCGGAGATCGATGGTTATATCGGGATTTTGGTCTCCCTGTGGCTGCTCTATTTAGGATTCACACATGCCAAAGAGGCTATCGTCCCTCTTTTGGGCCAGGCCCCCAGCAGAGAAATGATACAGAAGATCAGGGAAACGGCAAAATCTGTGGAAGGTGTTTCAGATGTCCATGAGATCATCGTACATGATTACGGATCCATGTACATGCTCTCTTTGCACGCGGAAATTCCGGAAAAATGCGGACCTGCCGAGATGCATGAGATCGCAGAAAGATGTGAGAGGCTGTTGCGAAAGACCTTTGGAGGAGAAGTGGTCTGTCATACTGATCCCCTCCTGGAAAAGACACCAGAGATACAGGCGATCGAAGATCAGTTCCAAAGAATCGTTAAGGATATTCCCAGAATTGTCGGGTACCACGATTTCCGAGTGATCGCCGAGTCCTCGAAGAAAGTCATCATCGCCGCGGACATTGACTTGGCCGAAGATGTGCCTGAAACCGATTTTAAGTCGGTCCGGCGAGAATTAGCTGAAAGAATTCTTAGAGAGATTCCGAATATTGCCTATTCTGTTTTATACATCACCCCCAAGTATTCTTATTGAAATATACAGAAAAATTGTGTTCGGGAAAACGAAATAGCGCTGATTTATATCCCCCCAATGCCCCTCCGTGGATGACTGTCTTCAGCCCTTTGTGGGGCTTGATCTCCAGAGCAAAGGCATAGTCGAGCAGTTCTGGAATGTATTTCCGGACATTGTCGTCCAAAGAGAGTTTTCGTTTTAGAAGTCCACATTTTTTCCTATAAAAGATTGACTCCATATCGATTTTAGATATCCTAGATATTGAAATTGACGAAGGAGGGAAAGATGTCCCTAAAAAATGCTCTTTGCCTGATCGCCTGTGCGATATGTGTTCTGGGCATGATAAACTGTGGAAACAGCAAATATGCTGATGCCAAACGGGTAACGATCAAGTATCTGGAGACGATGGAGAAATACGCCACAGCGGTGGAAAGATCCAACACCCCGGATGCGCTTGCACAGGCTGTTGACAGGTTTGTTGACGAGATGGCAGCGTTGAGGCCGGAGATGGAAGCTATGGAAAAAAAATATCCTGAGTTGACAAACATGTCCACTCCTCCTTCCGAGCTGGAAGATCTGGCTTTGAGAATGGATACTTTAAGCCAGAGGATGGTTGCTGCGCAGACTAAGCTCATGCAATATTCCACAGATCCGGATGTTCAACGTGCTCTTCAAAAACTCCAAAACATCAAATAAACTTGGATTTGATAATTTAGGAGTGTTGAATTACAATCTATCCCATCCGTGTAAAAGGAGAGGTTCATGAAAAAACGGGGTTTGGTCGCTTTTTTTCTTGTCACTTTTTTTGTGTTGCTCTCGCAAATTTATTTTGCAGATGAGGGGATGTGGCCCATCAGTGAGATACATAAATTAAACCTGAATGCTAAGGGTCTGGAAATATCTCCTGATGAGATCTTTTCTCCCAGTGACCTGAGTTTGATATATGCGGTTGTCCAGGTGGGTGCCACAGGGTCTTTTGTTTCTCCCGATGGATTGATCGTCACCAACCATCATGTGGCTTACCGGCCGGTTCAAGCAGCCAGCACCAAAGAGCATGACTACATCAAATATGGTTTTCTCGCCAAGGATCGTTCAGAGGAGATCCCCGCAAAAGGGATGACAGCTCGCATCACTGAATCCTTCCGGGATGTTTCCCAAGAAATACTTAGTGTAGTCAAAGAGGACATGGACCGCGCAGAGAGGACCAAGGCCATTGAGAAGAGAAAAAAAGAGATTGTCGCGAAAACGGAAAAAAAGAATCCAGGGAAACGTGCTGAGGTTTCTGAGATGTTCAGCGGGAAGTCTTATGTGCTCTTCCTTTACACACACCTCAAAGATATTCGACTTGTCTATGTCCCCCCTCGTTCGATCGGAGAATTCGGTGGCGATGTGGACAACTGGATGTGGCCACGGCACACAGGAGATTTTTCGTTCTTGCGCGCTTATGTGGCCCCTGATGGTTCTCCTGCAGATCATTCGCTCAAGAATATCCCTTTTCGTCCCAAACGCTTTTTTCAGGTCAACGCCAATGGAGTGAATGAGGGAGATTTTGTCTTCATGTTGGGATATCCCGGAAGAACATACCGGCATCAGACCTCTCATTTCTGGGCATACGATGAAGAAGTTCGAATGCCCTATGTCGTGGATTGGTATGGATGGCAGATCGCCCTTATGGAAAAGATGGGAGAGGGAGATCGAGGGATTGCGCTTAAGCATCTCTCACGCAAAAAAGGTCTTTCCAACACCATGAAAAATTACCAGGGAAAACTCAAAGGGATGAAGCGGCTCGACTTGGTCAAGAACAAAAGAGAGGAGGAAAAAGCACTCCAAAAATATATCTTGGCTGATGAAAGCCGCGCAGCCAAATATGGAGATCTTATAAAAAGGATGGGGGAGATCGCTGAAGACAAGCGCGAGAGGGCCGAGCATGAGTTGATCCTTAACTATCTCGGACGCAGCGCAATTTTGACATCATGCGGGTGTACAACATATGAAGCGAGCATCGAACGCGCCAAGCCAGACCTGGAGCGTGAATCTGCTTATATGGATCGCAATTTTTCCCGTACAAAACAGAGATTGTTCCTGTCACTTAAAAATTACTATGAGCCCACGGGAAAAGCCATCCTCAAGGAGATGCTAAAAAGAGCTGCCCGTCTTCCCGGTAAGTTTCAAATTCCCGCCGTAGAGGCTATTATAAAGGACAAGGACCCAGAAACGGCTATCGATACGTTTATCGAAGATGCTTATTCCAAGACAAAACTCAACGACGAGTCAGTCTTGAAAAAGGCCTTCACTCAATCAACAGAAGAGCTCATGAATATGAAGGACCCTTTTATCCAATTGGCTGCGGACCTTTACCCCACCTATTTGATCCAAAAAGAGATGGATAAGGCTAGTAAGGGTCTTTATGACCAACTCTATGCCCAACTTCTTGATGTGAAGCAGGAGTATCTTAAAAAAGATTTTATCCCCGACGCAAACGGAACACTGAGATTAACTTTTGGACGCATCCGGGGATACAAGCCCATGGATGCTGTCCAATATAAGCCCGTTACGACCCTCGATGGTGTCTTGGAAAAATCGACAGGGGAGGAGCCCTTTGATACGCCGGAGAAGATCTTCGAATTGTACAAGGCAAAGGACTTTGGCCATTTTGCTCACCCCGATTCGAAAAGTGTCCCTGTTTGTATCCTCTACGACATGGACACAACAGGTGGTAATTCCGGAAGTCCTGTTCTCGATGCGCGAGGACAGCTAGTTGGAGTGAATTTTGACCGTGCTTGGGAGGCTACCATCAATGACTATGCATGGAGTGCCTCTTACAGCCGCTCGATCGGAGTGGATATCCGATACGTCCTCTGGGTGACTCAAAAATTCGGAGGCGTAGAGTATCTTCTCAAAGAGATGAATATCCCCGAGTAAGAATTGCGGAGTTTATAGATGGCGATCTTAGTTACAGGTGGAGCAGGATACATCGGGTCCATCTGCGTGGAGGAGCTTCTCAGGCAAGATCATGAAGTTATAGTCATAGACAACCTCCAAGAAGGGCACAGAGAGGCTGTCTCTCCTGAAGCTACATTATTTGTGGGAGATATAGGGGACAGATTCCTCCTAGACAGGCTCTTTCACGATTTTCATATCGAGACAGTCATGCATTTTGCCGCCGAAGCTACGGTTGAATTTTCGATGAAACATCCACAGATCTTTTTTGAAACGAATGTGGCGAAAGGACTCGTGCTTCTCGACGTCATGAAGGAGAATGATTGCAGCAGGATGATCTTTTCCTCCACCGCTGCCCTCTTCGGCAATCCAGAGTATACGCCCATCGATGAATCACATCCTGTGAAACCGATCAATGCTTATGGGGAATCAAAACTCATGTATGAGAAAATATTGGATTGGTTCCATTCCGCCTATGGCCTGCGGTATAACTCTTTCCGGTATTTCAATGCCGCCGGAGCATCGAAAGCTCTAGGAGAAGCGCATAAAAAGGAATCGCATTTGATTCCTATCATCCTGAGTACAGCCCTTGGACAGAGGGACAAACTGTACATCTTTGGCTCAGATTACCCGACCGAAGACGGTACCTGTGTCCGCGACTACCTCCATGTCGTCGACATCGCTCAGGCTCACATTCTTGGACTTGATAATCTTGAGAAGAGGCCAAAGGCTAAGTATAATCTGGGGAATGGCGTCGGATTCACCAACCTCGAGGTTCTTAAAGCCTCAGAGAAAGTTTCCGGGAAAATCATCCCGTTTGAATTTACGGAGCGGCGCATTGGTGATCCCGACTGGCTTGTCGCTTCCTCTGACTTGGCTAAGGAAGAGCTGGGCTGGAAACCACAATTCGATACCTTGGAGAGTATCATCCAATCGGCCTGGGAATGGCATTCCAAGTATCCTGAGGGATATACCTCCCAGTCCTAATACAAAATAGCAATGATCTAGAGCACATTAATAAGAGTCTGTACATTCTGTCCTCAGCCTCACCGTTTGTGTTTTATTGTTCATTTCGGTTATCTCACTTGTGTGTTCTGTGGAATAGGAGAATCTGTTATTGAGTTAGTATGAGCTATCGAGCTTACGAGCAGGGCTATCTAAACAAAGAGAGATTGGGAAAAAGATTTAAAAATCACATGAATTTTGATATAAAGAAAATAGGATAAATGCCACAGGAGGGGAGATGAAGAATAAAGTCTTTTTATTATGGACATTTGTTGTTTTCCTGTGTGGTTGCTCAAAACCTGTGGTGTATAACCTGCAGTATGACTTTGTTCTCGGGGAGGTCGTAAGGCCAGCTGAAGCAACCGAACTGTTGGGAGAGCAAAAGATGTCAACAACTGAGGAAGAGGATTACACATACATATTTGAAGACGGGATGATAAAAATATTGTGGTTACCCTCTGTTGCAATGTTTGAATTCCTTCTCGAGAATAAAACAAATTCGCCGATAAAAATTATATGGAATGAAGCTGCCTATGTTTGTGAAAAAGGCGACTCTCATAAGATCATACATGCCGGTGTCAAATATTCACAGAGGAATAGACACCAAATGCCGAGTGCTATTGAACCAAAATCACGTCTCAAGGATTTTGTCTATCCTGCTGATTATATGTCTTTTGTTGATGAAGGTTGGGTTGAAAAACCTTTGTGGTCAGGGAACTGGGAAGGAAAACCTTTGTTACCCACCTCCCAAAAGGGGGGAGATCCGCAAGAGTTTTTAAACAGTGCGAAAAGCTCTATTGGGAGAACAATACAGGTGTTATTACCCATAAGGGTAGAAGATGTGACGTACGATTATACCTTTATTTTTAGAGTCAGAGATGTGAATTTATGGGAGGAAAAATGAGTAAAAAATCAAACGTTATCATGATCATCATCCTATGTATTCTATGCATTGTCATGCTTTATCCTTGTTTTATTTATTCTCAGGTCTTTGCGACTGTAGCCGGGACTGTGAAATCAGAAGATGGCAAAGACATAGAAGGCGCTAAGGTGATTTTGGTATTTGCAGAAGATAAAACAACATTTGAGCTGACAACGGATAAAAAAGGGATCTGGAGGAAGAGCAATCTTCGACCTGGCACCTGGACCGTTGGTTTTCTTGCGGAGGGATTTGAACCACTGAATCTGAGAGTAGAACTCTCTGCCGTCAAAGAGAATCCACCCATCGATGTCAGACTCTCTTCCATTCCCGAATCACCCTTAAAAGGTGGAGATGCTCTGTACGAGCAAAAAGAATATGCGGCAGCTTTAGGAGAATATCAAAGTGTTCTGGAAAAACACCCGGATATCCATCAAGTGTATGATAAAATCGGGCTCTGTTATTACAGACTCAATGAGTTAGATAAAGCCATAGAGTACTTCAAACTCATGCTGGCAAAAGAACCCCAGTCCCAGGACACACTGATCAACCTCAGTGCGATATATTTGGAAAGAGGCAGCCTTGAGGAGGGGATGAAATACTTCAAACAGCTCGATGAGACCATACTCAAAGATAAGGGTCTATTTTATAACATCGGAATTCTCTTGTTCAGAAACGGCCAAATAGACACGGCGATTGAATATTTGTCAAAAAGCATCGAATTGGATCCGAATTATGTTGATGCGTATTATCAGCTGGCTTTGGCAAATCTGAACAAAGGCCAAATGGAAGAAGCAAAGAAAAACTTTAGCAAAGTCATAGAGCTTGCACCCGAATCCGATAAAGCCATATTGGCAAAAAAGATGTTGGAGAGCATACAGTAACATGACATTAATCCAATTTCTTGAATAAAATCCAAATAATTGGATATATTTAATAAAAGACAATTCGTATCTCGTTTATACTATTGATAATAATGAAGTTATTTCTCCTGTCATTATGGCACATTTTTTGCATGTAGCTTAATTGAGTAGAAAAAGTTAGAGGGGTATGTACAAGGAGAAATGACATTCCAAAATTCCAATGTGTTGGATTTACGTATATGCTCTTGTATAGAGAAAAATTTTCAAAGGGGGGTGATAAGCAAGAACATATTGTCACAATCGTACGGCACCAAGAGTGGAATCAAAGCGATTAACAAAGTTTTGATTCCTGAGCGTTAGGCAATGACAAAGTGATCCAATGAATCGTATTGGAGCACAAAGTCATGTTCTCCCTAGGATTCGGGAGAAGGGGGTAGAATAAGTATATGAGTAAAAACATTAAACGTTTAGCAATTTCCCTGTCTATCTTTCTGATCGTCTCAGCCCTGATCTCTGCACAAACGCGAACTGGAACTCTGAAAGTCATAGCCATCGATGATGAAGGTAATGTTATACCGGGTGTGACTTTGACCCTTTCCAGTCCTGTTATGATGGGTGAAAAGTCGTTAGTCACCAATGTGGTCGGGGAAGCTTTATTTGTGAATCTGACTCCAGGAGTGTATGAACTCAAATCAAGCATAGAAGGATTCCAAGGTAAAGTTTCCGAATCGATCGAAGTTTCTATAGGTAGACAAACTATTCTTCAGGTTGAACTAAATCCAGCGACGATCGAAGAGCAGGTCACTGTTACGGCTGTTTCTCCCGCCGTTGATACAACAAAATCGGTGATCGCAGAGTACGTCACGCAAGAGACGATGGAATCGCTGCCGATCGCCCGAGACTTTGTCGGCTACCTGCAGTTAGCTGCTGGGATTAATATCGTTCCCAACTCAGGGGGCAGGGATATGCCCCAAGACCCAGCCGGTAAAGGAGGTCAGAATTACTATGACCGTGGTCTCCAGGGAGCGGATTCCGGAACAGGAGGAGGCAAACGGGGTTCGCGAGACAACCTCTATTTCCTCGATGGAATGAACATCACCGGGTTGGCTTCTCAGACAGCCCTGATGACTTTTAACAATGAAGTCATCCAGGAGCAGGAGCTTATGACTTCTGGTGTGCCGGCTGAGTACGGCGGAGGAAAAGGAGTTGTAGGAAACATCGTGACCAAATCCGGAGGAAACAGATTTTCAGGTTCAGCAAATTTTTATATACAGCCCGAATCATTTTGGCTGCCCTACGGGGGGAGTGAGTACGATAATGCCGATGATCCCACCATGCTCGAGGGATTCCAAGACAATCAGTATGACACGGCCGGCACTTTGGGAGGTCCTTTCATCAGGGATAAGTTGTGGTTCTTCCTTTCAGGCCAGTACAGAAACAACTCGCGTGACTTCCAGCTTTCCGAGTCCGCATCCTCAACCCGCGAGACAGTGGACTATATGCAGAAACGGTATGGCCTTTTTGGCAAGCTCACATTAAATCTATCACCGAATGATTCCTTCTCTTTTCTGTATTTCTTCGACACTTATGATATTGAAGGCTTACGTGATCCAAACAGCATCAAAGTCCGCCAGTCGATGCAGGAATACGATTACAATACCTGGAGTGTTTATTACCAGAGGGTCTTCGGAGACAATGTCATCGTCGATGCCCGCTATGGCCGTTATGTCAGGAACTATGTTCTCGGCCCCCGTTATCCTGATGCAGGAATCCCGGACAGCCTGTACTACAAGATGGACGATTATCCGCCCATCGAGCAGTACACTTTTGGGGGTTTTCCAGACGCGAATGATGACAAAAACACACGTGATCAGTTAAGCGCTTCTGTGGAGTGGTATCTCGGGAACCATCGATTCAAGGGAGGATTACTGTGGTCCAATGAGTATGACAAGGATGAGGGTTACTATCATTTTGGAGAGAATCGTTCGTCTGTGGCTTCGATGTATAGTGGAGCTACGCTCGGAGACCTCCTCGATTGGGGAATCTTTCCAGCGAGCGAGATGGACGAGCGTCTCGTTCCTTATTTGAACAACAACTGGGATTCCACCTCTGAGTTTTATGATCTCAATGGTGATGGTGTTGTCACTCGTGAGGAATTAGAGACGGCCACGTTCACAGATCAGAATGAGGCGGGATTGAACTTCTGGAGAATCGCTACAGACAAAAGAGGTGTGAACAAGGTTCATGCGTCACGTTATATGGGATATGTGATGGATGACTGGAGGATCAGCGATTACTTCACCATCAATGCCGGTGTTCGGATCGAAAAACACAATTATTATGACTCCGAATCAACCCCAATTATCAAGATGCCTCTGAGATTTCTGCCCAGAGTGGGTTTTGTCTGGAATATCGGAGGAAGAGGCACACAAAAGCTGACACTCTTCTACGGACAGTTTTCTGACCCCATCCCCTTTGGTATGATCCACTTTGGAGGAAACATCTCTGGATCGATCACCCTTGAACAGATGTGGCTCAACCATGATTGGTACACCTACCGTGTCCGCGGGTCAGCCGAAACCAGGGATTGTTCCTGGACTCCGAACACGAGAGACAATTTCGCCCATGAATTTTCCATGACTTATGAAATCGATATGGGAGATGGTCTCGTTTTTTCCACCCAAGGCTATTTCCGCGGAGACCGGAGGATCATCGAAGACTACGACCTGTTTACCTATGTCCAACACTATGAAGGTGATCCCACCTGGGGGCATCTTGACCTTTCGTTTGAGGATTTTGGTTACGGACCTGAGGGTCCCACCGGACCGGCGAACTACTTCCTTTCCAACCTCATTGGAGCGAAGAGAGACATTTATGGCGTAGACTTCGAGGTCTCCAAGCGGTGGTCAAGCGGTTCCTTTGCAGTCGCTCAGTATTCCTTCAAACATGCAAAGGGAAACAGCCAGTCCGATGGGAATGCAGACCTCCAGGGCGACTTTATCACGCTCGACCCCAGGAATCCCTGGATGATGGGACCAACTCCTGGAACCATTCCCCATAAGATCAAACTGTTCGGCACCTACAGAACTCCGTTTGGCCTGGATGTCGGCGCCCTGTTCTACTGGGTCTCAGGGATAGTGTTCACCGAATCCTATGACTTTCTGCCAGGACGTTACAGCATCTACTACAACTGGCCTCTGAATGAAGAAGAGACCGATTTTGTCCAAACTGGACAGGAAATGGCTCCTGGGTATTATCAGATCGATCTGAAGTTCAATTACACATTTAGATTTGCAGGAACAGCGGCTCTCTCTCTCTTCTGTGACATCTACAATGTTACAAATAATCAAGGTGTTCTTGACATTCAGTATGCACGAAACGATAAATCCTGGGACTACAAACAGGCAGTGGAAATCTTGATGCCCATGAGGTTTTACGTCGGAGCAAGAATCAGATTCTGATTAGCTGCAGAGCGGTGAAGAGGCTGGCACCTTTAAACGGTGCCAGCCTCTTTTTTTTGGGAGGATTCGCTCTTTTATTGTGGTAAAATACCTTTAGATCACACATTGTTTTGAGCAATCCTAAGCAAATGACTGATTTAAAATACAGGAGTAAGTGATGGGCAAAAAAATCCTCTTCTGTAGTTTCATTTTTACTCTTGTCTTCGTCCTTTTGAATCTATTAGGGAGATCGAACGGAAACATCTTACAGCAAAAGAAACAAGAAATTCAGAAGCCATCATATGAAGTGGAAGTGACAGTCACCAACGTGGATGTGGTGGTGACGGATAAAGATGGCAATCGGGTGACAGGCCTTAAGCCGGAAAATTTTGAGATATACGAAGATAATTTGCGCATGCGGTTGACGAATTTTTATGAGGTCAAAAGTCTGGATGTCTACGCTCCTCTTCCTGAACCAGAGAAAGAAGTTCCCCTTCCTCCCTCGCGGAGATTGCCTATAGAGTCTACCCAGTTCAAAAATAAGATCATTTTTTATTTTGACAACTGGCATTTACACCCAATGAACAGAAACTGGGGCATAAAAAAGTTGGAAACCTTTATTCAGAACAACTTTACGCCGCAGAATAAGAGTAATGAAGGCATGGTAGTCTGTCTGGGGCAAAAGCTGGAAATCCTCCAGGAATTCACATCCAACCAAGGACAGCTTCGTGCTGCTTTGGATGAGACAAAAAAACGCTCCGGTCAATCTCTCCTCCAGGCAAGAACAAAAGAAGACATGAAAAGGGAGCTCAACAGAATGGTGTCAGAGTTTACAAGAGGAGATAATAGATACGAAGCGTTTGGGCAAGCCATGAATTATGCGAAAAATTATGTGGAAGCTGAAAACAATGATCTGAGCTATTCTCTGAAATCCTTGAGCGCATTCATCGATCATATAACAGGCATAGAGGGCAAAAAAATGCTGATATACGTGAGCGATGGATTGCCTTTGAATCCCGGAGAGGAAGTCTTTGGCTACATCGATAATGCTTTTCCTACCGGAAACGCCAGAGCCGAAGCCATGAACTATGATGCCACAAATATCTTCAAAGAACTGACTGCAAGATGCAATGCCAGTGAGATATCCCTGTATCCGATAAATGCTAGAGGTCTAGAGGCTGCGGTCCAAACAGCAGATAAGGGTGCTGGGTGGGATACTTATTCTAAAGGATCAGGGATGATGAGAGCGACATCAAGAGTACAGAACGATGCTCTGAAGCTCATGGCAAACGAGACAGGAGGTTTCTCGATCCTGAACACCAATGCGATTGCTGCGGGCTTGGAGAAGATTAAAGATGATCTTCAGTTTTACTACTCCCTTGGCTATGTATCCCCTGATAAGATAGAGGGGAAATATCATTCCATAGAAGTTAAACTTGTCGGTGTTGCGGAAAAGTATGATGTGCGCGTGCGTCATGGCTACCTGAGAGTCTCTCTTGAAGAAAAGATCAGAGGGTCTGTGTATTCCCGGTTGTTCCTGCAGCGTCTGGATAATCCTATGCACGTCATGGCGCAGGTCATGTCTGTTGAACCCATGCAGACATCCAAAAAACTTTGCTTAAGTTTGAAAATCCTTATCCCCATAAAAAACTTAACCCTGTACTCTCAAGAGGATGAATACATCGGAAGAATCAAAGTCTACATCGCCCTAAAGGATTTGCAAAACCATTTCTCGCCCTGTCATGAATTAACCGAGGATATAAAAATCCCTTTTCGAGATTATGAAGAGGCTCTTAGAAGTTCCTATCCTTATATTGCAGAAATGTACGTCGATCCTGGTGACTACACGATCTCGCTTGCAGTGAAAGATGTCACTGGAAGTGTCTTGAACTATCTGCAGCTTGAGAGGACGATCCAATAGCCTCATGCTCCCTGGAGCAGGTTGACCTTCTGTCTCTCATCCTTTAGAATTTCCGAACAATATCAGGAGCTCTTTATGGTTAGGTTTTTTCTTTTTACGATTTTTGCTGTCTTTCTGTACATGACAATGGTCTTTCTCCTTGCATTGAAAAAGAAGGACAACTCTATCGTGGATATCGCTTGGGGGTTGGGATTTATCGGTGTGGCCATATTTACGTTCTTCCTAAAAGAGGGTTGGACAAATCGGCACTTTATTGTGACTGGCCTGGTCATCATTTGGGGGATACGGTTAGCCATACATATTGCCATGCGGAATAGAGGAAAGGGAGAGGATTTTCGTTATGCCAAATGGCGCCACGACTGGGGACGTTGGTTTATGCTACGGAGTTATTTTCAGATTTTTATGCTGCAAGGAGCATTCCTCTTTATCATTGCCTTGTCAATAATTCTTGTCAATTTTTCTGGTCGAGAGGATCTTACTGCGATTGATTTTCTCGGGATGGGAGTGTGGTGTATTGGGTTTTTCTTTGAAGCGGTGGGTGACTATCAGTTGAGACAGTTCAAAAAAAGACCGAAGAATAAGGGAAAGATAATAACGACAGGTTTGTGGAAATACACACGTCATCCCAACTATTTTGGTGAAGTTGTTTTGTGGTGGGGAATTTTTCTCCTCGCACTGCCTGTAGAAAATGGATGGATAGCCATCCTCAGCCCTCTCTTGATCACGTTTTTACTCCTGCATGTTTCTGGAGTGGCGATGCTCGAGAAGAAATACGCAGGAAACGCAGAATTTGAAGCTTACGCCAAAAGAACTAACGCCTTTTTTCCGTGGTTCCCGAAAAAGGTTTAGAAGGTTTCTTGTTCGCCTTATTGGGTGATAACTCGTTGATAGCGGGGTGGAATCACTGATGGATTTGGATCTTGTCTCGCCAATAGCGCAGTTTTCCAACTCCTGTTCTATCTGGAGGGCTTCCATCGAATGCCAGACCAAAAAATGATGGCTTGGGGTCCACAAGGACCCTGTTATCGAATACCGCTCTGGTCAGATTGACGATCGTGTAGTCCAGTGTGTTTCCTTGTAAAGAATAAAAGACGAGATCTCCATTGGTCTCCATATCTCCGAACCGGATCTTTCCCGATTTTTAGGTGTCAGGTGGGAGCTGGCCTTTTCTTTTTTCCCCTTTGAGAGGTCCTTCCAGCCAAACATAGGTGACCATAGTGATCCCCTCAATTTTGTGAAGATCCCCCGCAGGAGTGTAGATCATGTCTCCAGGACCGGCCTCGATATCGTTTCCAGAATCGTTAACTCGAGCGATCCCGTTGACTATGATCCACCACACATCACAATCGTGAAAGTGTTTCTCTGACGACGCTCCTGCTGTTAAGGTGTCGACACCGTAACCACAGATATAGCTCTCTCCGGGCATCACATCCACAGGAGCGATTTTCACTGTGAGGTGTAGGGGTAGATTCGTGTCCTGTTTTGCCTGTACATGGGGCATAACTGTTCTCCTTCCTACTGATTCCAGGACCATGATAAGGGAAAGCCCCAACCGATGCAACCTTGCCTGGGCGTCCGGCAAGCCTTTCTAAATCCGTGATAAATGTCATTCCGAGTGATCAAATTGTATGATATCAAAAACACGCTGATTATTTTTGCCACTTTTAATGTGTATGAGTTTCCATTAAAATAAAACTTTCATTTCCTGAGTCAGGGTCAAATATGCAGACAAAAATTATCTTTGAGAACGTCGGAGGTAGAACTATCGATTTTTTTACTGCAATATACGAGGCTTGGCAGCTTGTCATTGACTCCATTAAAGCATTGCCCCACATCTGGTTTTACCGAAGGCAGGTGGCGGAACAGATATATGTCTTCCTGGTCAAAACACTCCCAATAGCAATAGTGATATCCATTTTTGTGGGACTGGGTGCTATGATCCAGGGAACTTATCAGTCTTCGGCTTTGATACCCAGGACATACGTGATCAACGTCATTTTTAAAAGCACGATCCTCGAGTTGTGTCCGATCATTCTGTCGCTAGTCCTGGCTGGCAAACTGGGTGCATCTTTAGCAGCGGAATTGGGAAGCATGAAAATTTCAGAACAGGTTGAAGCGTTAGAGACTATGTCTTTGGATCCAGTTGGATTTCTGATCATGCCGCGGATCCTGGCTGGGATGATAATGCTCCCGATAATCACAATTTTTGCCAATTTCCTTGCCATGTTCAGCGTTTTTTTTATTGCATCCATAGCTACCGACTGGATTTCGCCAAAGGAGTTTTTAAGCGGATTGCACATGAATTATAGAGCGTTTGAATTCTACTTTGGGAATTTGATCAAACCTGCTGTTTACGGATTTTTCATCGCACTTGCCGGCAGTTATTTTGGGATGAGAACCCATGGTGGTGCTCTGGGTGTGGGAAGAGCAGCCACAAATGCTGTTGTGGTCTCTGCGATTCTTATCGTGTTTTTTGATTATTATCTGGCAAAATTACTGTTATGATAGAAGTCAGGGAACTTAGCAAAAACTATAATGGGAAGCCTGTACTCGAAGGGATTAATCTGGACATCAATGACAATGAGACTCTTGTTATCCTCGGCCCCAGCGGACAAGGCAAAACCGTTTTTATCAAGTCATTGGTCAGGCTGATCGAACCGGATTCAGGAACTATCCTGTATGACGGCCTAGATGTCTTAACCCTACCGAAACACAAGTTTATCGCCCTCCACAAAAAGATCGCATTTGTCTTTCAGGACAATGCCCTTTTTGATTTTCTCAATGTCAAGGAGAATCTCAGCCTCTACCTCCGGATGCATTCAAAACTCTCCGAAAATGAGATCGATAAAGAAGTCCTGAGAGCTATAGAATTCGTCAGGCTGAACGAGGAGGTTCTGGATAAGTATCCTGAAGAGTTAAGTGGGGGCATGATGAAAAGAGTTGCCATAGCTAGAGCGATGATTCAACAGCCCTGTTACATGTTTTATGACGAGCCGACAACGGGTTTGGATGAAGCCAACATCGAAATGGTCGTAGAGTTGATCCATAAATTCAAAAAAAGGGTGTGTGCTACCTCGGTGATCGTAACCCATGATATTCATCTGATGCATGCTGTAGCCGACCGCGTTGTGCTTCTTAAAGAGGGCAAAATTGTGTTTGTTGGGAAAAAGGAAGAAATTTCTGAGGAATCGTTGCACAGACTCTATGGTACAGGAGTGAGGGATGAATTATAAAAAAATGAGCTATATAGCGGGATTGATCGTATTCCTGGCTGCCATTATTTTTCTGATAGGGATTCTTTGGCTATCCGGGAACCAGATCTTTTTCTCAAATGAGTACAAACTGGACATTTTGTTTGAGGATGCTGTGGGATTGAAAGACCAAGCTCCCGTTTTTATGCGCGGGTATCGGATCGGATCGACAAAGGAAGTCGAATTTGGGGAGGAAAAAATCCGTGTGACAGTTAGCGTCGATAAAAAATTTCGCATTCCTGCTGATTCAAAAGTCGAAATCAATATGCTGAATTTTTTGGGGGAAAAAGGAATCATGGTGCTCCCTGGCACTGCCAAAGAATATCTCAAGCCAAATTCTGTGATTATCGGAGAGAACAAGGACCTTATGTCCATAGCGAAAAATATTCTCTCTACAGCCAAGGATAAGGTCGAAGAAGGAGATCTGAACCGCTTGATCGCCAATGTCTCTGAATCCGTTGAGTCTATTCACACACTTTTGGGGAAAGTCAACACAAAGGTCGACAATCTCGATATGGCTCTTTACAACACCCAAATTATGGAGCTCGGTCAGGCGGGAAAAGGATTAAAGGAATTTCTTGAGGTGGCTCAGGGAGAGACACAGAATTTTTCGGCGGAGAGCCGTATGAGTCTGGATAAGTTCAATGACACCCTGGACCAGGTCAATGACACCTTGGAGCGATTGGCAGCGCTGTCCTCAGAGCTCAGCGAGATCGCCCGTGATATCAACACAGGTCGCGGAACAGTGGGTGAGCTTCTTCAAAACAAGGCCTATATTGAAAGCCTGAACGAAACCATCATACAGTTGACTGCATTTCTTGATGATATCAGGGAAAATCCCAAAAAATATGTGAAGTTTTCAATTTTCTAGGCGAATGACGCATTAGGCCCTTATACACAAGCTTTGTAGAATAGATGAGTAAGAAACAAAAGGCCTACCTGATCGTATTTGTCTTGAGTCTTGTTACTGATTTTTGTCTTTCTTTTTTGTGACGGGTGGCTCTTCGAACTTAAAATCCCGGCCCATGATGTATTTCTCCAGCCACTGGAATTCCTTGTTCATCTTGTAGAGCCTGTGCCGGAGCTCTCTCGGGCCGTGTCCCGCGCGGGGAAAGATCACCAATTCTGTAGGAACACCATTGGCTTTCAGGCCCCTGTACAATTCGTATCCCTGAGGAAGGGGAACCCGCCGGTCGTTTTCTCCGTATAAGATCAACGTTGGAGTTTTGGCTTGATGGACATAAAAAATAGGGGAGTGCTCCCGATAGGTTTTTAGGGGAGAATCAGCATGCCAAGGATCGCCCAGGAACCATGGTGTCCGGTAAATCCGCACATCACTCTGGGCATACATGGATATCCAGTTGGACGCTCCTGCTCCTGATGAGGCGGCCTTGAAAATATCCGTCTGAGTGATAAGCCAGTTTGTCATGTGTCCACCTGCACTCCAGCCCAGAGTCCCCAACCGGTCGGGATCCGCTAATCCGATCTTGATGCAGTGTTCGACGCCGGTTATCACATCGTCATCGGCGTGCAAAAAATAGTGACCTACCATATCTCGAAGGACATCATTGCCGTAACCTGTACTTCCCCTGTAGTTGGGTTTGAGGATCGCATATCCTCGTCCGGCCCTTGCGTGTGCGTAGCTATCGAACACGAGTTTGTCCGAACTTTGCGGCCCTCCATGTGTGTGAGCCAGTAAAGGATAGCGCTTGCCCTTTTCATAGTCCACAGGATAGAAAAGAACTCCTTCAACAACCTGTCCATCTGTGCTCTTCCACTGGATGGCCTCAACATTGGCTATCTTATAGTTTTCGAGCTCGGTGTAGGGATCGTATATCATACGAGGATTGAAATCATCCATGTCGGTAATCCAGAAAGTTGTGGGATTATAGGGTGTATTGACCGAATAGGTGACGGAGTTGATCTTGGGGATATAGTCAAACCCGGAGATGACGTGTTTCCCATTTGTAAGCTGTTTGACTTTTTTGCTGGTTAGTTCCAGGGCAAAGATCTCGACATGAACACCCATGTTGGCACCAAAATAGATCGTCTCTCCATCAGCTGACCAGAAAGCCTCGTAGATCTCGTACTTGAAACCTGGCAGCAAAAGCTTGGGTATTCCGCCAGTAGCAGGGACTAAAAAGAGCGCATCTTGATAATAGTGTTCGAATTTCTCGTTGGTGTCAGCGACAAACAAGATCTGAGTGTTATCCGGAGACAGTGAGAATCTGCTCTCCCAGATATTGTTGTCAGTCATCCTGATTTTGCTCCCATCTTCGAGATTCAAGAGCCATATTTCGGAATTGAGTGCATCGTCGTAATTAGGACTGGGAGCTGCTGTGAACAGGATCTTCGTTCCGTCTCTCGAGACCTGGAATTCTCTCACAGTAAAATCGCTATCCGTCAATTTTTTCTCTTTTTTGGTTTGGACATCGATCTGCCAAAGGTGGGTATTCTTTTCATCTTTTTCGAAAAGGAATGCATCGTCCTTGTCTTCTTTCTTCTGTTCTTCCTCTTCACTCAAGGCATCTCTAGCTGTAAAATAGATCTTTTTTCCGCAGGGGGACCATGTGTGCTCGAGCACGCCACCCTTATGGGAGGAAAACTCTATGGCTTCGCCTCCGCTATTGTTCAGAAAGAAAATCTGGTTCTCTTCATTAATTTCTTCATTACGTTCGGTGATAAAGGAGATGATTGTCCCATCAGGAGACCAGGTGCCACCACTTTCCCCGTCTTTGCCGTTGGTCATCTGGACAAGTCCTTTCCCGTCTATGTTGAGCCGCCATATGTGAGAAATGGTTCTGTTCTCTTCCCAATCTGCGTTGGTGACCGTGTAAAGGATCTGTGTCCCATCGGGAGAGAGACTGGGATCTGACACTCGTTTGAGGTTGATGGTGTCGAGAAAAGTCATCGGCTTTTTTCCCTGAGAGAACAAAGTCACGCTCAGGAAAATCGCCAAAATTGGTGCAAGGGATAGGATCTTTTTTGCTTTTATAGTCATGCGCACCTCCTTTAAATGGGTAATAAGGTTGAATTTAGGCGTGTATATTACTCCAATCTTTGCGTTAAGTCTAATTAATGAGAGGAGAGCACTTAAAGCTGGAGCCGCATTTTTTTCCTGAGAGTGATGTGGAGGCGGTCGAGGCAGTGTCCCATCAGAAGAACTCTTTAATGGTTGTGTTCGTATAAACTAATGAACAATGTTACAATGACAATCGTATCGTCTGTTTGTTTGAATAGAAATGAGAGGATCGCGATGAAAATTTTACTCTGGCTAATACTGCTGGTTCTCTGCTGGCCTTTAGCTCTGTTTGCCTTGATCCTTTATCCGATCGTCTGGCTTTTGCTCATCCCTTTCCAGCTTGTCGGCATTACTGTCACTGCGGTTTTTGACTTCTTTAAGGCCATCATCACCCTTCCTGCTCGAGTTTTGAAAAAAATCTAAATAATAACAGAATCCCCCATCTTATCTTGATGCACCACAAAACCGTAATAGCGGCAATTCTCGGTCACTATGTTTAGTGATCAGATTTTGTGGTGGAGAAAACCGTGAGAAGGGCTGGACGGGCATGGTACATCTCCCTTACGGAGATGTGAGGGAAGCACGGATCCGAGCGAAGTTTCCTCGCTGGGGAAACTGAGCGAGTTTTCGAAACCACATAATCTGATCATTCGAAATGTTATCCATCACTGTTTTGGCGATGTTTACATCTTATCCTTGCATCTTTGGGTCCAAAAAGTGTAATAATAAGTGGGGTTTTAATCTATATTAGAATGGGAGACGCAAATTGGCGAAAAGGATAGGCATCATCGGTGGCATCAGTCATGCATCTACGATCAAGTATTATGAATTCATTCTAAAAAAATACTTCGCTAGAAATAGGAATTATCACTATCCAGAAGTTGTCATCTTAAGCTTGGATCTGGCAAAACTGGTGGGATTTGAAGAACGTGGCGATATTGACGGATATATCAGGTATCTCACGACAGGAATCAAATCTCTAGAAAAGGCTGAAGCAGAATTCATTCTCATCGCTGCCAACTCTCCTCATGCTGTTTTTGATATTCTTCAAAAAAAAGCATCTGTCCCTCTGCTCAGTATTGTAGAGATCACTGCGCTGGAAGCGAAAAGACTCAAGATGAAAAAATTATTGCTTATTGGCATTAAGCACACGATGCAATC
>Ga0307379_10002721_pt1 | contig 26001 bp, 23 predicted proteins | sample UN2MG_FD_202237 | JGI IMG/M metagenome (GOLD analysis project Ga0307379, IMG submission 202237) | Soil microbial communities from Risofladan, Vaasa, Finland - UN-2 | ecosystem: Environmental > Terrestrial > Soil > Coastal area > Acid sulfate soil | place: Finland: Risofladan, Vaasa | collected...
CGAAGAAAACTGAAAAAACTCGAACAAAAACACGAAAATCCGCCGGAAGAATAACCAATGAACATAGTCTATCTCGGCAGCGGCCAATTCGGTATCGATTCCCTAAACGCCCTCGCTGACTCGGACAATAAACCCGTGTTAATTGTCACCGCGCCGCCACACCAGGCAGGCAGAGGCAGAAAACCGCGCCCTACTTCCGTAGCTCAATGGGCCGAAGAAAAATCTGCTTCCTTTATCGAAACCGAAGACGCCAACCAGCCAGAATTCGTCGAGAAAATCGCCGCCTATAAGCCCGATTTGATTTTGGTTATCGCTTTCGGACAAAAAATCTCAAACGAAATCATCGCCCTGCCGACAAAAGCCGCTATAAACGTGCACGCCTCTCTGCTGCCAAAATACAGAGGAGCCGCACCGATTAACTGGGCCATAATAAAGGGTGAAAAACAAACCGGAATAAGCATCATAACGCTTGCCGAGAAAATGGACGCCGGAAAAATCTGCCGACAGCTAACGACTGACATTGAAGAAGCGGAAACTGCCGGCCTGCTCCACGACAGACTCGCGAAACTCGCCGCACCGCTGCTTATAGAAACAATCAAAAAAATCGACGATGGCTCCGTTATCTACACCGAGCAGGACCATACCAAAGCTACTCTTGCGCCCAAACTTAAAAAGTCGGACGGTCTGCTGGATTTCGCCGAGACCGCCGAATCACTGGAAAGAAAGATAAGAGGATTCTGGCCCTGGCCCGGAGCCGCCGCAAACTACATATCAAAAAAATCCCAAAAGTCAGAACGTGTCGTTTTGGCCATGGCAAAGACAACTCAGACCACAAATCAAGCCGCTTTGTCGCCGGGAACGCTTGACGAAAACCTCAACGTAATATGCGGCAAAGACGTCCTGAAAATTATAAACATAAAGCCCGCAGGAGGAAAACTCCTCAACTTCAAAGATTTCGTCAACGGCCGACAAACTCAACCGGGCGATTTGTTCGCCAAAATCGACAAATAATACGATGGCTGGCCAAAAACAACTCTCCGCTCGAAACGTCGCTGTCCAAACCTTAAACCTCTTCCAACGCCCCAACAAAACAAAACACAACTACGTAAGTTCAATCCTCAACAAACTGCTCCCGCAAACTAAAGAACCACAACGGGCTACAGACCTCGTATTCGGGATTTTAAGGAACCGCTCCGCTATCGATATGGTAATAAGTAAACTCGCCGATTGCCCCATCGAAAGAATACCCAAAAAAATCCTGAATATCATCCGGGTAGGCGTATATGAACTTATTTACTGCCCCCTGACCCCTCCCCATGCAATCGTAAACGAAGCCGTCGAAAACACCAAAGCCATCGCAGGCAAAAAACAGACCGCCTTCGTCAACGCCTGTCTTAGGCAAATCACAAGGAATATAAAAAACCGTCAAACCACCCCCGAAAAAACCAGACCCCAAAAAACGCTCCCTCAAACAATCGAATCCGGCTGTGAATTCGACACCCTTCTGCTGGGCGACCCCCGGAAAAAACCAGCCGATTACTTCAGCAAAGCCTTCTCACTCCCAAAGTGGCTCATCGAAGGCTGGCTCGACGAATTCGGCCTCGAAAAAACCAGGCAAATCTGCTTCGCTTCCAACCGAAAACCCTCCATCTACCTCAGACCAAACCCCATCAAAACAACAACCCAAAATCTGGCCGAAGAATTAAAACGACAGAATATCGAATTTGAAATATCAGACGACAGGTCGATGATAACTCTTAAGAGCCCCAGGGCAATAGACAAACTGCCAGGCTTTAACAAGGGACTTTTTACCGTCCAGGACATAACCGCTGCACAGGTCGTAAAGGGCTTGAAGCCTTTGGAAAAATGGAAAATACTCGACCTCTGCGCCGCCCCCGGAACAAAAACAACCCAACTTGCCGAACTAACCGGTGACAAGGCAAATATCTATGCAACAGATATCGACCGCGACCGGCTGAAAAAAGTAAAAGAAAACACCGCCAGACTCGGACTAAAAAGTGTCAATGTTATCGAATATGAAGAGTTTAAGCAAAACACCAACAAAATCGGCCCCTTCGATTGCATACTGCTCGACGTGCCCTGCTCAAACACCGGCGTAATGGCAAAAAGAATCGAGGTCCGCTATCGTATAAACCAAAAAGCTATAAAGAATTTAGCAAGAGCCCAAACGGAGCTTCTTGAATTCGCCGCACAAATGATAAAACCAAACGCCAAAATCTGCTACAGCACCTGCAGCATAATGACCGCCGAAAACGCCTCTCTCATAAAAGATTTCCTCACTAAGCACCCTGAACTAAAACTCCAATACGAACAACTGACCTTCCCCTCAGCCCAAAAGCCTGACCATGACGGTGGCTACATCGCAATATTAACAAAAGAGATTCTCCCCCCGTGACAACCAGCCGCAACCCCCTGAAGGGACAGCCTCCAACTTAGGTTTCACACGTATTTAACAGGCATTAATCGACTATTAACAATGTCATGGCAAAAATCGCAATAGAAACCAAATCCACCGGTTTTCCACAAAAACGACTTACGATGTGCAAAACTTGTTCAAAATAAATTTTTTTCGCGCGCAAACCCAATGCTGAAAGAAACCTCGGTTAAGTGGAAAAGAAATTTCACAAAACCCCATTGATTTGTTTTGTCACTGTTTCATAATAGCAACAATAAATTTGTTTTCGGCTAAAAGTTAATACTAACTATGGGACCCAGCTTTCAAGCAAGATGCTTGGAAAATGTGGAAGCAATTGGCAGAGGAGAGATACTAATGCAAGGCATAATCACGGATGAAATAAGTGCCGTCAACGAAGCTCTGGCCGAAAAAATCGGGCCGCAAAAATTCCGGATCTGGTTTAAAAACTCAACAAAGCTCACGCTTACGGATGGATACATAAAAGTCGGCGTGCCTAACCTCTTCATTGCAAGCTGGATTGAAAACCATTTCACAAATGAAATAAGCCAGGTCGTACGACAGGTGACCGGAAAAAAACTAAAGGTCACGTTCGCTATAGACCCGGAACTCGCAGGATATCAAAGGCGGACGCAACTGGATTCACAGGCCCAACTGGCAGAAAAAGCACGAAACCGAACGCAACATCAAAGAGCATTTAAAACCCCGACAAAAAGAAAAAAACTAAAACTTAGCTTCGATAACTTTGTCGTAGGCTCTTCGAACCAACTGGCATACAACGCCGCTAAAGCAGTAGCACAAGAAGAGAAAAGCCCTTTTAATCCGCTGTTTATTCACGGAGGATACGGGGTTGGAAAAACACATCTGCTGCAAGGGATTTGCAATGAGGTGTGCAGAAACCGCCCCCAGACTAATTGGCTATATCTATCAGCGGAGGATTTCGTCAATCAGTTTGTGCTGGCCTTGAAGACAAAAAAGCTGGAGGCTTTTAGACGCCGAATGCGGCAAACGGATTTGTTGGCTATCGACGATATTCACTTCTTGGCCAGCAAGCCTTCAACGCAGGAAGAATTCCTGCATACTTTCAATACTATAGATTTGGCCGGAAAACAGGTCATCATGGGCTCCGACGCCCACCCCAAAATGATCGGACAACTCTCCGAAAAACTCGTCAACAGGTTCGTTTCCGGCATGGTCGTCAAAATCGATACTCCAGACTTCCAGACAAGATGCCAAATCTGCAAACAGTACGCTGAAAACATGAGAAAAAACATCCCACAAAGCGTTATCCGCTACGTCGCCGAAAGCCTCAGAACAAACGTCAGGGAACTCGAGGGCGCACTGCTGAAATTAATCGCGTTCGCCTCGCTCCAAAATGAAAATGTCAATCTCTACATGGCAAAAGAAATCCTCGCCGAACACCTCGCAAGAACAGACCCCATCGTACACATCTCCGATATCGAATCCGCCGTCGCCACATATTTCGGGATAACACCGGCAAATATACACTCCTCCAAGAAAAACAGGACCATCGCGATGGCAAGACATTTCAGCATGTACCTGGCAAGAACACACACTAAAATGTCCTCCTCCGAAATAGGCAGATGCATGGGAAACAAAAACCACGCCACCGTCCTGCTGGCATGCAAAAAAATCGAAGACCAGATTAAACGAAACGTCGAACTAAACTGGCAAAGCGCCGCCGGAAACAAAGTCGCAAAGACAAGAACCATACTTGCGAACCTCGAAGAAAGCATCTCCGGCTGACCTCCACATCGGCAAAAAACAACTGAACCTCAAAGGGCTAAAAATGGAGTACTCGATAGGAAAAACGAGTAGAATCATCGCCGCCAGACTGTTCGAAGGCGAAGACCTTTACCAGTCCGTTGAGCAACTCGCAACAAAAGAAAACGTAAAGTCCGCCGCCGTACTAATCACCGGCGGATTCAGAAAAGCCTCCGTTGTCGTAGGGCCAAAGCAGGAAAAACCCAAAATCGTAGGAAATTTCAGAAACTTCGACGGCCCCGGGGAAGTACTCGGCGTCGGCACCATATATTGTGACGACCAAGGACCGAAACTGCATATCCACACCGCCATCGGAAAAGGCTCCGATACAATCGTCGGCTGCCCTCGAGGCGGGGCAAACATCTTCCTCGTGCTGGAAATCACAATCATTGAAATCGAGGATGTAAACGCCTGCCGAAAATTCGACCAAAAAACAGGGCTGAACCTGCTAAGATTTCAATAACCAACCGCCATACACTGCGAATCATTTGCGCTCTGCAGGACCAAACCATATAAAAGAAATGAGTATCAAAAAACTCCCCGCCAGAAACAGTACCGTGCGACGAGTCGGCTCGCTGCACCTAATCACCCACCGGGGCATCGCAGGGGCCTCAACCGCCTCGGACTGCTCGGCCAAAGCCTCCTTCGCCGCCGCCAACTGCTCCGCCGTCACACGAGGATAAATCGTGTCCGCCTCGTTAGGCTCGGTCCCCAGCGCCACCGACGCAATCCTCTTGACGGCGTTCGGGTCTCCTTTCAACTGCTCAAGAAGCGCATCGTAGTCCTCGTTAAGGTTCTCGAGAATAACAAGCGACTCCTGGGCCTGGGCCAAATAATGTTTGTTCTGATAGTACCGAACCAAATCGTCAAGCAGAATAGAGCCGCTCAATGACGCCGCTCCGATACTGAAAAACAAAACAAACAGAACCGCCCGAATGACATCTTGTCTTCGCATAGCCCCTCGCAAAAGCGTCCCTTCTTCGCGAACTATTCCGGATGATTGCAGGAAAAGTACCAGGCACAATTATTTTTGCTCCCACTGAAATCATCGTACCTGCTTCCTTCCTAATTCCACTTCTTACTTAAACATAAAACCCGCGTACTTGGCCGACTCTTCAAGGTCCTCGTTAATACGCAAAAGCTGGTTGTACTTGCATATCCTGTCCGTTCTGCACAAAGAACCGGTCTTTATCTGGCCGACTCCCGTCGCCACCGCCAGGTCCGCTATCGTGCTGTCTTCGGTCTCGCCGCTGCGATGACTTATCACCGCCGTCCAGCCCGCACCCTTGGCCATATTTATCGCCTCCATCGTCTCGGTCAGCGTACCTATCTGGTTGAGCTTTATCAATATCGAATTCGCACAACCTAACTTTATACCCTTGGCAAGACGCTTGGTATTGGTCACAAACAAATCATCCCCGACTAATTGAATCTTATCGCCCATCTTTTTCGCCATCTTCGTCCAGCCGGCCCAGTCGTCCTCCGCCAGACCGTCCTCTATCGATATAATCGGATACTTGCTCACCCATTTCGCCCAGTGATTGATAAGAGCATCGCTCGATATCTTCTTCTTCGGCGCCGACTTAAAAAACCTGTAAGACTTGCTCTTTGAATCGAACATCTCCGTCGACGCAGGGTCAAGCGCAATCGATATGTCCTTGCCCGGCTTATAACCGGCCTTCTTTATCGCCTCCATCACAACCTCAAGCGCCTCCTCGTTGCTCTTTAGCTCAGGAGCAAAGCCGCCCTCGTCACCGACGCTGGTCGCGTAACCTTTCTTGCTCAAAACCCCCTTGAGAGTATGGAACGTCTCGACGCCCATCCGCAGCGCCTCCGGGAAATTCTTTGCCCCTATCGGCATAATCATAAACTCCTGGAAGTCCACGTTGTTGTCCGCGTGCTTGCCGCCGTTTAGAATATTCATCATCGGAACAGGAAGTATGTTCGCACTGCACCCGCCAAGATACCGATACAGAGGCAGACCCGCAGATTCGGCCGCCGCCTTCGCCGCCGCTAATGAAACACCCAAAATCGCGTTCGCCCCCAATTTGCCCTTGTTCGCCGTCCCGTCAAGCTCTATCATCAAAGCATCAAGCTCCGCCTGCTCGCCAGCGTCCATGCCGAGTATCTCCGGAGCAATTACTTCATTGACATTCCTGACCGCTCCGGCAACACCCTTGCCCATATAACGCTTCGCCCGTTTATCTCTAAGCTCAACCGCCTCATAGGCACCCGTGCTCGCACCCGAAGGCACCGACGCCCTGCCTACTGAGCCGTCTTCCACCAATACATCGACCTCTACCGTTGGATTGCCGCGCGAATCCAGTATCTCTCGCGCCATAACGTCAATAATCGTTGTAAACATCTTACACCCTTTCGTGAAAAGCCTTCAAAACCCTTGTTTGCCCCGAAATAATTAACGGAGCTTACCGCCTTTTCACCCTCCCGTCAATACGTTACTATCTGTTTTTTGACAGTCTTTGCAATATTCCATCCCATACAAACCCGCATAGTTACCAAACTCAAGAGTCCGAAAAAAACACCTTCCGAGGCCGCAACAACCCCTTTTAGACCCCAAACACAAAAGCCGACCCCTAAAATGCTTTTTTACGTTGACATCAACCGCCTGTGCCGCTATAATGGGGATAAGTTAAGGGCAAAAAGGAAGTTAGCCTGTAGGGGTGATGTTAAGAGTAACCCGGGACGGATGGCAATCCGGGTTATCGATGTGCAAAGGAAAAATATGATGAAAAAAGCTGTCCTGATGATTTTAGCCGTTGTGCTCTTTGTCTCGACAATATACCTGAGTGGTTGCAGCCAGCCCGGCGAAACTCTCGCCGAAGGACACAGAAGGCACATCCGAAACCTCTCGGTAAACCAGCAGTCGCTGATAAAAGACATCGACTCGCTCATGCTGTTCGAAGAGCCAAGCAAACTTTCCCACAGAAAAATCGAATAAAAAGCCATAACGAAAAAACAAGGCCCAACGATGCCAATGCGTTCGGAAAAGCCCTTAACATAACACACATAACCATATGGCAAAAGGATTTGGCTTGTGGAAACACTCATCGATTATTGCAGCAGGGTGGCAAGATATGATTTATGGGTCGTTGCCATCGAGCTCGTCCTCATCGGCCTGGTCGTCTACTGGGTCGTAGATTTCCTCGAAGGTACACGCGGTGAAAGACTCTTTAGAAGTGTCATCTTCATCCTCATCGCAGGAGGACTCATACTTAACCTCGTCGTAAAACAGCTCGAATTCGAAAGACTCCAGTTCCTCTACAAGGGCTTCCTCATCTTCGTACTCATAATCGCCGTCGCCGCGTTCCAGCCCGAAATAAGAAGAGCACTCATACGTATCGGTCAGCCAAGGTTCCTCCCAGGCTCCTCACAACAGCTGGCTTTAACCGCCGAAGAAATCGTCTCCGCGGTCAATGACCTCTCAGAAGCTAAAACAGGAGCTATAATCGTAATCGAAAAAAAAGTTGCTCTCGGCGAATTCATCGAAACAGGTGTTAAAATCGATGCCAAAGTCACCGCTGAACTGCTAAAAACAATCTTCAAACCCGGAACGGCCCTGCACGATATGGCGGTACTCATAAGACAAGACAGGATCGCCGCCGCAAAAGTACAATTACCGCTCGCCGAAGCGGGAAGCATAAACGGCGTCGAACTCGGCTCCCGGCACCGGGCCGCAATTGGAATAACTACAGGTTCCGACGCAACTTGTCTGGTCGTAAGTGAGGAAACGGGAATCGTCTCCATCGCGCAGGGCGGAACACTTACAAGAAACGTCGACCTGACACAACTTAGAAAACACCTGACAAACACGATGGACGACATCGCTATGACCGTCGAAAGGTTTTGGAAAATACCATGGAAAGCCAAAAGCAAAAAAATGGTGAACTAAACCCAAAATGCTGAAAAAAATTAAATACGGCAAAATACTTCTTGTAATCTTTCTCGCCGGCCTTATCTGGGTCTGGGCCGACCTCGCTCAGGACGAAGAATATTCCCCGGAATACGCCGCCATCAGCGTCGCTAAATCCGCCAACCCAAACCTCTGGGTCAGCTTTAACGAACAGCCCACCGTCGCCATAAACAAACTGACGCTGAGAGGCTCGGCATCAATTCTCACCGCACTACAAAGACAAATAAACGACGGTTCACTGACTCTCGAATTCTTCCTCGAACCCGAAATCCAACAAATCACCGAGCCCGGAACACACACCTTGACCGTCATAGACCTGCTCAGAAAAAGTGACCTCATAAGACAGCGGGCCCTCACCGTCTCAGCCTGCGAGCCGGAAAAGGTAAACGTAAACGTCGTAAAGCTCGTCAAAAAAACCCTAACTGTCGGATGTGTCGACGAAGCTCAAAAACCTGTAAAGACCGCCACAATCACTCCGTCAAACATAGAAATGTTCGTCCCGGAAAGCTGGGAAGGCGAAAAACTCACCGCAATCGTACAGCTCTCAAGAAGGGAAATCGAACAGGCCAGACTCGACGCCGTCAGAAAAATACCTTACATCGAACTGGCACAAAACCAAATCAGAGAGTCGCAGACAACCGTCAAAATCACAATGTCACCCGAAGAAGACCCGCTCGCCGACTACACCCTCACAACCGCAACGCTCGGCATCTCCCTAAGCGCAATACTGCAGGGAAAATACGACGTCCAGGTCGAAAACCTTGACGAGGTACTCGGTACAATTGCCATCAGGGCAACCGTCGAAGCCAGAAGAGCTTATGAAGCCACACGATATCAGGTCATCCTCGAAATTGACGACGACGACTCAAAAACACAGGACTCACTAAGAAGAGAGCTGGTTTACAATTTCCCACCTCAATACGCTCGAACCGACGAAATATCACTAAACCAAAAACCCGTCGTCGCACGATTCAAACTTGTTCCTCTGACTCAACAGTAGCAACTGAACCGTCCGAAGATACACTGAAAAACGATATCACCGCCTCCACCGTCATCCACAACGCCAGCACAAATATCCCTCCTCCTATCACTACTAAAAGCCAGTTCGAACTTTTAAAGAAATTCATCTCGTTGCGTATCATCGCCCAGTTCGTTATCACAAGCATCACAAGACAAGGCACCAACGTCACCACAAACTTCAACCCGCCTTTGCGCTTCAGGTAAAGCGTCACCACCAGCAAAGCCAGCGCCGCCAAAAGCTGGTTCGAAATTCCGAACAACGGCCACAACAGCATCGCCCCCGTGCCGTCCGCACCCGTCACAAATGCCAATCCCGCCGCCGTCAAAACAGCAAAACTCGTCGCCGACCACCTGTTCGACAAAAACGGTATCTTCAGGTCCGTCGCAAGCTCGCTTACCACGTAACGCTGAATACGAACCGAGGTATCGAGCGTCGTGCCCGCAAACGATGCGATAAAAACCCCCATAAGAGTAATACCTATCACTTCAGGCAATTTCAACGTGCTCATCATATTCGCCGCTCCGATTACCACCGGTGATATCTTGTCGCCTAGTCCCTTCGCCCCTATCCACGAACCGTACTGGTACTGCCACGCCGCCTGGCCCGTCAATACCGTCCCATCCCCCACCTTCAACGCCATGCCAATCCCAGCCCCTACACATATCAAAATCAACAACGCCAGAAAACTCTCCAGCAGCATCGACCCGTACCCGATAAACAAACAGTCCGGCTCCTTCGATATCTGCTTCGGACTCGTCCCCGAAGCCACCAGTGAATGAAATCCGCTTATCGCGCCGCACGCTATTATCACGAACATAAAAGGCCACATCGAAAGAGTCCCCTCCGGCAAAGACCTGTTCACCGCCGGTGCCACCAATGGCAACCCGTCTCCCAAAGACGCTACCACCGTCCCGAACACCAAAAGGCCCATCGCCACAAAAAGCTGCCACGCATTGATATAATCCCGGGGCTGCAATAGCATTGTCACCGGAAGTGTCGACGCCACCCACGCATAAATCAGCAAAATTATCACCCAAACTCCCGTCGAAGGCATACCAAACAACGAAGGCATAACACACGCACCCGGCCACTTTGCCTCCACAAACGCACCCAACCCGATAAAAACATACATCCCGAATACCGCCACTGCCGTCGCGACCGGCACGTTAGCCCCCCGCTTATACACCGCCCAGCCGAGCACCATCGCTATCGGTATCTGAAGCCAAACCGGTACCACTGAACTCGGAAACAGGTCAAAAACCGTCGATATAACAACGCCGAATATCGCTATGACTATCAAAAGACTCAAAAACACCACCGCAAAAAATATAAAACGGACCCGGCCGTTAATATACTTGGCCGCAATTTCCGAAATACTCTTACCTTCATTGCGAAGCGATATCACCAAAGCCCCGAAGTCATGAACCGCACCCATCAATATACTGCCCAGAAAAACCCACAATAACGCAGGCAGCCACCCCCAGATAATACCTATCGCCGGCCCAACTATCGGACCCGTGCCAGCTATCGATGTATAATGATGACCGAATATTATCCCCTTGCGAGAAGGAACATAATCTATCCCGTCTTCAAGCTCCTTTGACGGCACCGGCGCATCTGCACGAAGCTTGAATATCTTCCGCGCCAAAAACTTACCATACGTATGATACGCAACCAGATAACCAACCCCGCAAATCAACATTAACAAAAGCGTGTCCATCTTTAACTTCTTCCTTTCACTTTACCACGCTCCCTGTGCGCCCGTGCCAAAAGTCTAATCGGCACCTCTTCCATATCGAGCAGCTCACGCAGCCTGCCAACGATAAACTTACGATACCCTTCCTCAAACAATTCGGGCCTGTTCACAAACATCAATATCGTAACAGGATTAACCGCTATCTGCGTCGCATAATAAACTTTCGGCCAGCCCTCTTTCCTCCGCCGAGCTGTGCCTACGCCCTCTTCCTTCAAAATCTCAAACGCCTTGTTCAGCTTCGCCGTCGCAACCCACCTCGTCGCCTGCTTGAAAATCTCACCCGCCAAATCCAACACGCTCTGAACGTTCTTCGATTCCGTCGCCGTCGTAAAAGCTATCGGAACATGCCTCAAACCAGGCAGCACCTTCGTCAAGTACTTCTCGTAGTCGCCCGTAACCGCCTGCTCTTTCGCAAGGTCCCATTTATTCACAACAATGATACAGCTCTTCTGCTCCGTAAAAATCAGCCTCGAAAGCTTCTTGTCAATCTGCGAAACAGGCTCCGCCGCGTCAATCAAAAACAAAACAACATCCGCCCGTCTTATCGAACGCTCGGCGCGAACATAACTGTAAAACTCGATACTGCCCGCCATCTTGCTCTTTTTGCGCACCCCCGCCGTATCAATCACCACCATCGTCCTGCCGTCCTTCTCAAACCGAACATCAACCGCGTCACGTGTCGTGCCCGGCGTCTCGCTCACTATCACACGCTCGCAGCCCACCATCGAATTGACCAGTGTGCTCTTGCCCGCGTTGCGCTTGCCCACTATCGCTATCTTCATCACCACGTCCGGCGGCTTCGAAACCTGCTCCGAACCGAGCCTCTCGAAAATCCTGTCCATCAGAACATTCTTGTTCAGATTGTCCAAAGCCGATATGCACAAAAACTCACCGAACCCCAGCTTCGTAAACTCACCCGCCGCTGGAAACATCTTCGCATTGTCCGCCTTGTTCGCAACACCTATCACATCAAGATTGTACTTTCGTAAAAGCTGCGCAATCCGCTCATCCAGAGGGACCACCCCGTCCCGAATATCGACCATAAACAAAACCAGATTCGCCGACTCAATCGCCGCTAATATCTGCTGCTCGATGTGCCCGCTAAGCGCATCCGAATCCACTATCCCGTACCCGCCCGTATCCACCAGCTCAAAATATCGCTCACCACGCTCGATAAACGTACTTACCCGGTCGCGCGTCACCCCCGCCGTAGGTTCCACGATACTTATCATCTCGCCCGCCAACGCATTAAGCAGACTGCTCTTGCCGACGTTAGGCCGGCCGATTATTGCTACCACTGGTACGCCCATATAAGTCCTTGCCCGAATAAAACCAACAAAACCATCTTGTTCTGATTATAGCACAACGCCCGGCAATTTGAAACACTCACGCCGCCACAAACAAACACCGGTAGAGAACCAAAGCCAAAATTGCCGATATAAACAAAAATGGAAACGCTGACCGCAAAAACCAAACCGTGCCCCTTCTGCGCCGAAACCATACAGGCCGCCGCTATAAAATGCCGTTTCTGTAACGAGTTCCTTAACTTCCAGCGCGCCAAAAATATCGCCGCAGGCAACGACAACGAAGACAAATTGCCCGACCACATACTCTTCGAAGCAAGACCCTCGCTTTTCGGCATGGCCTCAGCCGTAATAAAAGGCACGCTGTTCCTCGCACTCGCCGCCTTCCTTATCTACTACCCCATCGAACAAATGCCAATGTTCCAGCCAAAAGAAATCGAACAGCCAACCGAACTCTCACCCGAATACGAAGCCGCCGAAACCGTGATATCCGAATATGACTCAGCCGAAAAACCACCACCTGAATCCGATGATTTCGGCTTCACAGAAAACCAACTCGACGCCATCGCAAAATATCGCGTCATCGCCGGAATAAGCCTCGCCGCACTCGTCGTATTAATCCTCCTTACAAAAATGCTCTGGCTCAAAATGATGCGATACGAAGTCGCCGCCGACCGTATCGAGTACAGCCGGGGAATACTCGACAGAAGAGTCGACAACATCGACATGTTCCGCGTCATCGACATACAACTGAGAAGGACCCTCCTCGATTGCATCTTCGGCATCGGCTCCGTGACACTGATTACCACCGACAAAACCGACCCCCAGTTCAAATTCAAAAAAATACACGGCTCACGCAGACTCTACGACATAATCAAAAAGGCCTCGCTCGACGCCGACAGAAAAAACAGTGTAATACACCTCGAATAAAACTAATTATCCCCGCCCCCGTATTGAAAAACCTTCCCCACCGACACCCCGAAAACCTTGGATATCTTAAACGCCAGCGTCAGCGAAGGCGAGTACCCCCCCGCCTCTATCGCGATTATCGTCTGCCGCGTCACACCAGCTCTGTCCGCCAGTTCCTGCTGCGTCATCTGCCCGTTCTCAAAACGCAGCCGACGAATACAGTTGCTAATCTCAGCCTTGCCCATCTTTGCCTCCCCAACTGTACTGCACCAAAACCGCTACATTGTAAAAAAGTATCGCGGGAAAAAATACTCCAAGATAAATAAACGGCAGTATGCACAAAGGAATCGAACCGTCTAATCCGACAATGTGCCACAGAATTACGTAACTGATTATTAACAAAAACCAGACTAAAACAAAACAAACCAATACTGCCCTTTTTTGAATCAGGTTATCACGCTCATCCGATTCAACCTCAGCAGGACTTTGTTTTTTTCTGTAGAGCAAAAAAGCCGAGAAACCCATAAAGCCAAAAATGAGAAATGCCCAGAACAATACGACTTTTAGTGCATTGGGATAGCCTTCAGGAGAGAATATACCACGTATTATCTTGACGCTGTGAACACTAAAAATGATAAGCAAGATAAAGTTAATAAGAGAAAACCACGCACCTTTCTGTGTTTTATTCATGACTTTCTCCTTTCCCAATCCAGCCATACTCTTTAAGAGTCACTATCGCCTGCACAAGCATAACAACAAACATCCCGCCGAATACCATCCAGGGCAGATATCTAACCGTGATTGTACCCTTCGGCCCTATGATGAACCACGGAACCATAGCCGCCAAAACAAACAAAACCCAGAAGATTGAATACGCTGCCAGCGATGCCTTCTTCTGAATCAAAAGATCGCGCTCGTCAATCTCTACCTTTCCCTTCTCTTTCTTGAACAGCACCGGCGTCAAGCCTATAAACCCCATGATCCCTATAAACCCGAATCCGCCAGCCGCTGCTCGCATCGGCAGCCCAAGGCCAAAATACGCAACACTCACAGCCGCCAAACTAAGTACCAGCGCTAACCCAATTACTACCAACGTAAACCAAGCTATTTTCTGCCATCTATTCATAACTCTTGTCCTTTCCTGACCACTATTTACTCCCATAATTCTATTATTTACCACAAAAAGCAATGTAAAGCAAACTTTACATTTTGTCAAGTATTTTTTACATATTTTTCCAAAAAAATCCTGCCTGCCCCATTTTTTCGGTGGGTCGGGAGAATTGGGTTTGACCCGCCTTCGCCAAGGCTATGGCGCGTTTGAAATTGGGTTTGTTTGGGTTTGAAATTGGGTTTGTTTTGGCTTTGAAGGGGGGCTGAGAGGTCAAAATTGGCTTTGTTTGGGTTTGTTTTGGGGGTGTCGGCGGGGTGGTTCATTTCTATAATCCTTTGTTAGGGCAGAGGTTACGTTTATTTGGGCATTTCGGAAATTGGGTTTGTTTTGCATAATTAAGTTATTTTTGATTGATTTGGCAAATTGGGCAAATTGGTTAGCTTGGCTAAGCCTTGTATCCGAGAAAAGCTCCGCGCTAAAAAGAAGAAAAGAAGGGTTACGCGCTAAAAAAAGGTGGTGAGTCATTCAGAAATCGGCCTTTGCTATTGAAATGTCTTTTAGTGTACTACGTTGAATACAGGGGTATTGTACCATATTTTACGCAAAAAATCAAGGGAAAAGGGCTGGGAACACAAAACCCCCAGTTCTTCCCTTTTTAAATTTTAATCAGCCATTCGGATTTTTTATCTTTGATATTACAAACCTTATGGATTTGCAATTTTTGTGCTTTTATGAGCTATTTGGGCTTTTGGTTGTAGAATGGTTGTACGGATTTTCATCACCAAATACAGACGGAAGGTCATTGCATTTTTCCTTGTCAAAAACCTAAGACCTGAGATAAAATGCTCCATATACATTGCGCCATAAATGCTTTTGGGTAAAGTAAGGCGGAATTTCCAGTTGTAGGTAGCCCCGGAGCATGTTTATAAAGAGCTCATATAGGAAATATAGGTTTAAGCTTATAGAACGGATAGAGTCTCGTGCTAAAGACAAAGGAATTTACGATTAAATTAGAAGAAATAGACGCTGGCGAAAACCCGCTTCGATTGGAAGGGGAAAATAAAGGTATTACCGAACTGGCTGAATCGATAAGGAGGATTGGCCTTATTAACCCTCTTGTTGTGGCTCTTGGCCCTGATGATGACCGTTACCGTCTTATCGCCGGTCATCGCAGATTTGCTGCATGTAGAAGAGTCGGCCTTAAAGAAGTACAAGTTCGCATAATTAAAGGTGACCAACGAGAGATTTGCGAGATTGCACTCGCCGAGAATCTGTTTCGAAAGGACCTTAGCCCTGTGGAAATGGCAGTGGCCGTGGTGGCTCTTATCAAGGAAGGTGGTATGGAACGTGAGCAGGTGGCGAGTATTTGCCATCGGTCGAGTGCTTGGGTAAGAGAGCAGGAAGAAATCCTGAGTTGGTCGGCGGATGTGCAGAAGCCCGTTCACGATGGCCGGTTATCGGTTTCTGCTGCATCGAATATTGCCCTGATTCACGATGATGCTCATAGGGCACTTCTGTTATCACGCGTGAAAGATAAAGGTGTCACTTCTCGGACTACAGCATCCTGGCTGCAAGCATGGCTTAGCACTATCTCATGTCCGGAAACCAAGCAAGCGGAGTCAAATCCGGCTTGAGAAAAAGAAAGACTGTAAGTGTAACTTGCTGGTGCAAATTAAGGCTTGTCATCGTGAAAAAAACCATCGGTGTTTTGCATCGATGGCTTCATAATAATAAGCTGAGACCTTAGATGTTTATTTTTTCTTCTTTACTCTTTTCTTCTTGGTCGCTTTCTTTTTCTTAGTTGCTTTTTTCTTTGCTACTTTCTTCTTTTTAGCCATTTTTTAAACCTCCATGTTAAATAGAAAAACATTTCAATAAGCAAGCCAATATCCATCGAACCTGCTTTTACTTTGTATTATATATACTTGTGAGAAGTGTTTCAATAAAAAAATGCTGGCAGAGCTAATAAATTTTCTCTTATGAGAAAGTAATTGCAAGTAGTTCACAACTAATTTCTGTATAGAGGAGACAGGAGGTGACATCAATTGTTTGACCACAGCCCTATGGTTCGTGTGGTTAAACTTTTCGTAGATTCATAACCTCATGTGCCTGTGGTCGTATGGTCAAATCCTCCATAATAGCTGATAGATGAGTAACAGATATGCGATCCGTTTGCCGATCCTCAATATAGACGAACGAACAATCAATTCGTGTGTCTTTCCTCACGGTAAACGTATGTTCAATACGTTCAGCATTTTCTGAGATTTTTTAAGTCTCTCATATTACAAACCTTATGGATTCGCATTTTTTGCGACTTTATGAGCTATTTGGCTTTTGGGTTGTAGTAGGGTTGTATGGATTTTCCTCACTAATTACAGCCGCAAGGCCTTCACGATAAAATATTGATTTGCTGTATATTCTTGTTATACTTTTTAGTCGATACCAAGAGGGCAAAAGGAGAAAATGTTATGAGTAAGGTCTATCTCAGAATTCTGTTCACAGTAATTACTGCTTTAGTTGGCAATTCATATGCCACATCAGAAGGCTCATTAGAGTCTGAAAATCAGCCCCAGAGAGCCGAAATGCAGGCTTTAGAGGAGGCATTAAAAACGCCAAAGACTTTCCTCACTGGTATTCGCTCTGGTCGGGTTGTTGATGCGACTACCGGTAAACCCGTCGAAGGTGCTGTGGTTTTCTACGACTGGGACGTCAGAGAATTTTTAATAGAATCAAGCTCTCGACGGGGATCATTGTATGAAACTGCCACTGACAAAGACGGGAAGTATTTAATCCCCAGCCAGTCTATCAAAGCAGAGGTTGGTGTATTATCAGATTTGGAACCGGAACATGTTTTTGTTTATAAATATGGTTATGTCTGGTATAGGGTATTCGATAACAAAGTTCGGTCTTTCCTAACATATCTACCCGACCTACAACAGAGATACTGCAAGAAAGACAATGTTGTTAAGCTCCAACCCTGGATTGACGAACTGTCGCACACCGAACATGTGGGTATCTTCACCAGAATGAGTGGCTTTTATGGAACAAAGTTGGAGCAGGCCTTGGAAGAGGAGAAGGCTCTGACAAAAGAAGAGCGTAGAGCTTTCAAACAAAAACTCGATAAAGCCAAAAAACAATTATCACAGGATATAACCGCATATCAAAACAACAAGATTGCGAAAGAAGAATATATTGATCATTTGCGTCAGCTTCTGAACATACCAGATTCAGACATGGTTAGGAGAACATCTAATACGCTGAAAAAACTCGATGACAGAGTAGCTATCGGAATTTTGATTGAATCCCTAAAGAAACATTTATACAGGGAATCCTTTGAGGCTATTATCGCTTCCTTAAACCATATCACCGGCCGGGAAGACATGGAAGATACCTATGTTATTCCAGAAAGGGCCGACGTTATAAAAGATCTTGAGCAGTGGTGGAATCGCAACAAAAATAGGAGCAAGCCAGAATGGTTTGCAGACTTACTCCTGAATGGTAGAACTGAGAAAACAAGGGGAGTAGCTGTAAATAAGTTACAGCAGATGGGTGACGAAACCGTAGTTCCATACATGGTTAAGTATCTTGATTCCAAAAACAATAGTGACAGAGTCTATACCAGTGTTTTGAATTTACTTGGGCGGCTTGGTGATGATACCTGCATACCACATGTAAAAAGGAAACTTTATCACGAAGACGTTTACATCAGAAGGGAAGCTGCTCTTGCCCTGAATAAGCTCGGTGACCAGTCCGGTGTGCCCATCATGATTGGTTCGCTAAAATCTAAGTTTAAAAATAATCGCTCCGTAGCAAACGCTGTTTTGAAAGAAATCACTGCACAGGACTTTACAGAAGGTAAAAGCCTCCGACAATTCTCACTCGATGAGGAAAAAGCAGCTATCGAAAGATGGATAACATGGTGGGAGCAAAACAAAACAAACATAAAAGCAGATGAAGTAACTGGGTTTGCTGAGGTCATTAAAGGCGAAGCTAATGCCAGGGCCCGCTATCACGCTGCTGCTAAGGAAACCGAAAAGAGTAATCCTGACTTACCAACATTCAATGACCATGAAAAGAAACCTCAGGCAACATTCGAAAAGTTCAAGACAGCCTTATTAGCTGGTGATGATGAAAAAGCACTATCATATATGGCACCACATATAGCAGAAAAATACAGGGAGATATTTCCCCAGCTAGGACCCCATCGGCGTGATTTTGTAGAAGGAATGGGAGATATCTACTTTGAAAGGAAACGGAACAATGTTTTGTACTACGAGATGCTCACTGAACAGGACGAAGGCATGTTCAGCTTTCCTATCCATTTCGTTCAGGACTTGAATGGCAATTGGATAATTACGATGTTCTAGAAGAACATTCCGTTTTAAGCACGAGAACTTGCACAACATAGGACATTCAATCCGGTTGCAATAGCATGTTAAATACGATAACCACCTTTTCTTTCCATCTCCAGCCGCAAGGTCAAGGGAAAGAACTAACGAGAAAGCTTGATTTTCAAGGTGGATTTGATATTCTACTCAAAGATTCAACTCAGCATTGTAACTGGAGTAGAGATAAATGTTTGGTGCCCCGAGCAGGAGAAATGATGCTTGACTCCACCAGCCAAAGCTTATTTACCTTTTTGTAGCGAGGTGAAACAAATGAGGAAAATTACTATTTTATTTTTGGTTCTTTTGGGGTGTTTATGCTCAAGTTGTAGAACTATCCCGGAACCGACTAAAAATGAACCACTGCTTAAAGTCGGCAATTTCAAGCATATCCCCGGCCCTAACCCCGCGATAACCGTGCCGGACCCTTCTTCAAAGAACGGTGATAAGTTCTGGGACAGCAGGTGTATAGAAAGTTCAGATGCCTTTTATGATAACGGGACATATTACTGGTATTATCACGGCTCGGGCTCGAAAGGATACCAGATTGGCGTTGCCACTTCGAGAAACCCTTTAGGGCCATGGGAAAAATATGATAAGAATCCAATATTAAAATCGGAGCCGGACACCTGGGAAAGCTATTATGTGGCTTGCGCTTTTGTTGTTAAGCAGAAGGGCAGATACATTATGTTTTACAACGGCTCAAAAGACACAAAAGAAGGCGAGGCAATTGGATTAGGGATTGCCTACGCAGACCATCCTTTAGGGCCTTGGACTAAAAGTGATACAAACCCTGTTATGAAATACCCCCCGGGAAAAGGGCATTATTTGGGTGCAATTATAAAGGTCAGGGATATATGGTATATGTTCGCAACTTATTTTGACCAGATTGTTCCGGATTATGGACATTGTTATTTAGCCACCGCAAAGTCGCCTGAAGGTCCTTGGAAAAGAAGAAAAGAGCCGGTCATATTAGCTGGTAGTGAGGGGGAATGGGACGCAGGTGGATTCTCGGAATTTGAAGTTCAATATTATAATGGGATGTTCCATGCATTCTACGGCGGAACAAAGAAAAACGAAGAACGCGAAGAAAGCATCGGCTATGCCTGGAGTGCTGACGGAGTCCACTGGACCAAGTATCCTGGAAATCCCGTCTGTCCTATCAGCAATGTGCCTAATGCTTTTTCGTTTGCTGAGGTTCATTCGATAATCGAATATCCCAGAATTTACCTTTATCATACACTAAGGTATAAATCTACTCCCAAAGGATACAACGAAGAATGGTTTCCCTGGATAGAAGATTTGGGAATTCAAATTATAGAGATAGCTTCTTGTAACTCAAAAAGCCAGCAAGGATTGCAAAAGGGCGGCCCTTTGTTACAGGAAGGTAAGTTTAAGGCTACTTATGAAACCAATCCATCTCTATATCCCACAGGAGGGCCTGATGAATGGGATGGTGGAGTTATTGAATGCAGCGATATCTTCTACGACGAAGGGAGGTATTACTGGTATTACCACGGTGAACCGGCCAGCTTGAATTGGGTCTATCGAATCGGTGTTGCGACAAGTGATAGTCCCACGGGCCCATGGGAAAGGTATTCCGGGAATCCTATACTTTTGGAAACAGAACAAGAGAGCTGGGAAGATTATTACGTCGCTTGTGCGGACGTCTTTAAAGAAGACCGAGTATACTACATGCTTTATAATGGCGTTACGCTTGATGAAGAAAGTGATGTTGAAGAGGCGGAACTCTGCAGCGTTGGTATTGCTACAGCCGACAATCCTTTAGGCCCATGGAAAAAGTATCCCGGCAATCCTGTCGCCTATTTCGAACCTACTGTTAACAAAGGGGGTGGATACTATCTCGGCGGCGTTGTTAAAGTTGACGGCACATATTATATGTACATGAGCCAATATAACGAGCTTGCCTACGATTATGGTTATATGTATATGGCAACAGCTTCTTCGATTTACGGGCCATGGACAATGTATCCCAGCAATGACAATCCCGAGCCAATTCTTAAGCCCTCTTCCAGTTGGGATGCACTGGGTTTTTCAGAGGCCGATATTTTTTATTATAATGGGGCATTCCATATGTTCTACGGCGGGACCAGTGATGAAGGCGACCGTCCGGAAAGCGTTGGCTATGCCTGGAGTAATAATGGATTTAACTGGCATCATTTTGGAAATGAGCCGGCCCTGCCGACCTCCGGGCTTAAAAATGCCTCGGCATTTGCAGAGGTACAGTCCCGTATTGAATATCCCGACATCTATTTATACTACACTTTGAGATGGAAGAATCATGATATCCCGGGTGGTTGGCCTGCCAATGCAAATGATGAGCATGATTGCCCCTGGTGTGAGCACCTGGGTATGTCCAGGATAACAATAACCAAATAACGTTTTTAATATAACCTTGAACTTTGAGCTCAGAAGTGTAGAGCAACAGGTTCGAATGGGATACATGGTATTTTCCTGAAAGGAGCGTACGATGAGGGCGAAAGAATGGCCAATGATTGTTGCTGTAATTGTTCTGGGATGTTTGCCGGCAGGTACATGCTGTGCAGAAACACCAGAACAAATTGTAAGAGACCAGGCAGCCCGGATTGTGCCGCAATACAAGGGGGTTTTTACATCACCACCTAAAAGGGTCCCAACGACATTGACAGTCGATGGGCCAATCATAGGGAATGGCGATGTAGGTGTTGTAATCAGCGGTTCACCTGAAGCTCAACGCTTTTGGATATCCAAGAATGACTTCTGGAAGGCAAAACCACATTGGCCGTTCAGTATGCCCTGTGCTATCGGCTGGATAGATATTAAACTGCCGCAGTTCGAAGGTGCTTCGTATCGCGTGGAACAAATCCAATATGAAGGCCATACACAATCAGTCTTCAAGAAAGATGACGTTACCATAAATATACGTACCTGGGTAGCTGCAACGGAAAATTTGCTGGTAATCGAATTAGTAGGCGGTGAAGGTTGGTTAGGCGAAGAACGTTTTATGGAGTTGAATGTGGACGTTCTGCTGACACCTAAGAGCGGCAACAGTTCTGAAATAGCAAGCGGGCCAATCAAGGACGGCTATTGGGCAACACGCAAATTTACAGGCGAGGATTTGGACTGGCCAACAGAAGCGGCTGTAGTCATGCGGCAGCTGCGTCACGGAGATAAGAAACTGCCCTCGGGGACGATGGGGTGGACCTCCGACCGATTTAACTTGCAACCGCCGGGTGAACCTGTGATAGTTGTCGCTTCAATTTTGACCAACCACGATACTGATGAATATCTGGAAAAAGCCCGCAAACGCATCGAGAATATTACCTTCAAAGAGATTGAATCGCTGCGCAGGAAGCATCAAGCCTGGTGGCAGGATTTTTGGGCGAAGTCGTTTATTGAAATCGGCGACCCTCTTATTGAGAAATACTGGTATGGTTCCCAATATGTCCTTGCCTGCTGCAGTCGCAATAAGAACTTTCCGCCGGGATTGTATGGCAACTGGTTAACTACTGACGAGCCTGGCTGGGCCGGCGACTACCACTTAAACTACAACCATCAGGCTCCTTGGTTAGGCGTCTATTCTTCCAACCACGTTGAATTGTCCGAGCCGTATGACACGCCGGTCCTCCAGTACATGCCCAAGGGCAAAGAATTTGCCCGGAAACTGCTTAATGCCAAGGGAGTTTATTACAATGTTGGAATCGGCCCCATGGGTTTGGATGTGTCAACAGAATGGTCAACCGGAGGTTTCTATGGCCAGAAGAGCAATGCCGTCTTCTGTACTGTCAACATGCTTATGCGTTTCTATCATACGTATGACCTGGAGTATGCCCGAAAGGTGTATCCATTTCTGATTGAGGTGGCGAATTTTTGGGAGGATTATTTGAAGTTCGAGAACGGCCGCTACGTGGACTACAACGACGCTGAGGGTGAAGTTGGCCCATGGCAGGGAGAGGACTGGCGAAAGGGTTTTGGCAAGAAGAACCCGCGGCGGTCCCTGGGGCTGATTCGAATGTTTTTTAAGGGCATGATTGATATCACCACAGAACTTGGCGTTGACGCCGACCGGCACGAGAAATGGCGCCATATCTTAGAGCACCTAAGCGAGCCGGATAATAAAGGCATATTCGGCGGAGTCGTAGATTTCGTCTGGCCATCGGGTGTGATAGGATTGGATTCGGACCCGAAGATTTTAAAACAGGCACATAATGAAATCGATGCCTGGTCAGAGAGCGGTCGCAGCTTCGATACGAGAAATGTTACACATGTATTCGCCGCTGCGGCTCGGGTGGGATATGACCCGGACGTCATACTTTCAATGATGCAAAAGAGAATCAAGGCAACTGGTTTTGACAACCTCTGGATCTTCCAAGGCGGCGGAGGTATTGAAACTTGCAGCGGTATTACTGCCGGAATCAATGAGATGCTGTTGCAGAGCCACGAAAAGGTTCTGCGTCTCTTCCCCGTCTGGCCGAAAGATAAGGATGCTCGTTTTGGCCGGTTGCGCGCGGTTGGTGCATTTCTGGTTTCCAGCGGATACATGGATGGACAGGTTCAGTATGCGATCATCGAGAGTGAGAAAGGTCGCGACTGCACCGTACTTAATCCCTGGCCAGGCAAAGAAGTTACACTTTACCGCAATGGCAGCAAAGCCGAGGTGCTCAAAGGCAGCCGATTTACGTTTAAGACCAGTGAAAGTGAGAAGATATCTCTTGTCCCGGGAGATGTTACATTAGAACAGATACATCGCCGGATTCAAGCAGTACGAGAAAGTTTGAGCTCTAACTAAAAAAACTTTACGATTAATCTTTACACTTATCAGGGAAATCCCAGCTTAGGGATATTTCAGCTATTTAGTCGAATTGGAAATTTTGATTGCGTAGCCAAGGGGGAAAAATGTTAATCAACTTTAATTTTAGGGGTATTAAAAATGTTTAATTCACGGTCTTTGGGAAATGTTGTTTTGTTTATATTGGCGGGTACGATTTGTCTTATTGACGGGGATCTGGCTTTTTCCGCTCAGAACATCTATCCCGCTTCGGATCCACAGAACACCGGGAACTGGGTCTTAAGAAAAGATATGAGTGATGAATTTGATGGCACCAGTCTGGATGCGGATAAATGGTTAGCCAGTGGAACAAATGGCTTGTATCATGTTAACTGGAAAGGTCGAAAACCTTCCCAGTTTGTCCCCGAAAACGCCATCGTTGAAGATGGCAAGCTCAAGTTAAGGACCAAATGGGAGCCTGAATATGATTTTGCTGAAGGCCATTATATATACACCACGGCAGCGGTAATTAGCAAAAACACTTTCAAATTCGGCTATATGGAAATCAGGTGTAAAGCTTCCGATGTGTCTTTTACGAGTTCTTTCTGGACATTGGGACCAAATTCCGAGCTGGATGTCTTTGAGTTTGTAGGTGATTCGAAGGTCCGTGAAGATTTCGATACTCTCTATGAGTTCTGCATCCATAATAGGAATTTACAAGATTGGCAAAATGAATTCTGGAAAGAAAATGTGTCATTGCCATGGCGTGTAGCAAGTGGGTTTCATGTATATAGCTGTGAATGGGATGAAAATGGTTTGAAATTCTTTGCTGACGGCGAGTTAGTAAAATCCGCTTCCAAAGAGTCTATAGGAAAGTTCTGGTGTTTGACGGAAGAGATGAACATCTGGATGGACTCGGAAGCCTTCATATGGCATGGTTTTCCTGATAAAGATGAGCTTCCTGCCGATTATGAGATCGATTATATTCGCGTATGGCAAAAACAGATAGCATCGGAGTGAGCTTATCTTCGGAGAGACTGATACCTGTATTGATCAAAGTAGCATTACACACTTTCCACTATTTTCAATCACTCTGTTACTTTGTTTGGAATAGTATGTTAAATACGATGACCAATTTTCCTCTCCAGCTCCAGCATTTTCTCCTTCATCCCCACTCACACAGACTCTGCAACATGATCAAAAAGGCCTCGCTCGAAGCCAACAGAAAAAATAGCGTCATACTCCTCGAATAATTTCATGCCCCTGCCTGTTGAAAACACCTCCATATTGTGTACAATTAAGTAATGTATGGGAGAATCCGCAAACATCCATTGAAAATGACCGCTCGTTTACTAGAGCTGCTTATACTAAAACCCAATCAATCCGCCCACTTAGTAGAAAAAAGCTACGATCGCATCAGCTCCTGCTACGACCAGGCCTGGACAAATCACATGAGGAACCTCTCGGAACAGCTCATCGCAGAACTATCAATCAAACAAGGCGACAAAGCCCTGGACCTGACCTGCGGAACCGGCTTCGTAACAAATCTGCTTTCCCAAAAAACCGCAACACAAGTCCTTGGAGTAGACCGGTCACAAGGCATGTTGAAACAGGCGCATAAAAAGTATGGCGGCAACTGCAAATTCATAAAATCCGACATACTTGAATTCCTCAAAAATACACCAGCTAAAAGCTTCGATATTGTCACCTGCTGCTGGGGGCTCGGATACTCAAAACCTTTCGCCGTCTTACGACAAGTAAAACGCATCCTGAAACCAAAAGGCAAAGTGGCAATAATTGACAACAACCTCTTTTCTCTTGCCGGTGTTCTCTATTGCTCATTCCTGACATTTATGGAACAGCCGGACAAACTGGCCAATCTTATGCGATTTAGGTTCCTCACCGGCAAGCATCACCTCAGCCTCTGGTTCCGAGTTTTAGGTTTCAAACCGCTTTGTTGCCGCAACGGCAAAAAAAGCTATAACGCCAAAAATGGAACAGAAGCGATTGATAAACTTCGCGCCACCGGAGCCGCCGCAGGCTTTGAATACGCCGCAAACCAGGAAGAGGAAAAAGAAATCTTTGAAAGATTCGCCGAAATTATCGAAAATAAATATATGAAAGAAAACACAATCAGAATTACCCATCGCTATTTAGCGGGAATTGCACAAAAATGATTCTGCCCCTACTCAGGTTAATGCGAATATATTACTCACTGCCTATTGCCGCCGGATTCGCGGTAATCGTCACATACCTGACCGCGGGCAATATCCAAACCCTGCGATTTAGTCTGCTTGTTTCGTCCTTGTCACTGCTCAACATAATCTCCGCCGCGTACGTACTCAATGATGTCTTCGATATCGAAATAGACAAAATCAACTTCCCCAACCGCATGCGGCCCAAAGCAAAAACGACCCGAAAGGCTGCCATAATATGGGCCATCATCCTTTTTCTTGCCGGCTTTATATTCGCCGCCCTTTCCGGCCCGAAATTCCTCCTGCTCCTGATTACAGTCGCTGCCGCTGTCATTCTCTACGATACCTTCTCAAAGAGAATGGGTATGCTGAAGGACTTCCTCGTCGCCGCCTTAATGACCT
>Ga0307379_10002723_pt1 | contig 26000 bp, 24 predicted proteins | sample UN2MG_FD_202237 | JGI IMG/M metagenome (GOLD analysis project Ga0307379, IMG submission 202237) | Soil microbial communities from Risofladan, Vaasa, Finland - UN-2 | ecosystem: Environmental > Terrestrial > Soil > Coastal area > Acid sulfate soil | place: Finland: Risofladan, Vaasa | collected...
TTTCGCCCGTCCCGGCAGCGCCGGCCATTCCGGCCGCTCCAGCCGTTCCGGCAGCTCCCGCCTGGCTCCAGGCCCATGTCGGCGACGGCGACGGTCAAATCTCAAGCCTGGTGTTGCAGCGCGCGCGGGGGTTCTACCTGCAAAAGGCGCGCGAAGGCACGGTCAACAATCCTTGCTACTTCGCTTTTGACGCGACGCGTCCCGCTGGTTCCGGGCGCCGGTTCTATGTGATCTGCGAAGCCAACAGCACGTTCCGCGCAGTCCCGTCCGGCCACGGCAGCGGCCGCACTCTGAGCGGCATAGCGGATTTGTCGAACGGCGTGCGCTGCGCGAAGAACTTCAGCAATGCGGAGGGCTCCAAGCTGACGACCGGCGGGGGCTATGTGACGGCCGAGCTCAGGACATCCTTCAAAGGTTACTATCGCGCGGGCGGGACATATGAGCCTCTCCTGCGCTCGTTCCTGCAGTTCGAGGGTGAGGGTGTCACCGCGAACGCCCGGGAGCGGGCCATCGGCGGGCATCCGGGCATGATCGTGTCGTGGATCTGCCGGATGAAGTATCCGAGCAGCCCCTACGCGGACAAGGACGGCTACGTGCCCTACGGCAAGCTGATCGATTACGGCGCGGGGCGCAGCAATGGCTGTACCAGTTGGCCTGCGCCGGACTCCGAGAAGATTCTGGCATTGGCCGAGAACAAGCCGACCACGGTCTACATCTACCCTGAAGCAAGCGACATCGTGGCCGTGGGGCGCGCGGTGAAGGCCGGCCAGTCGCCATCGCGCGCCGGGCTATATTGGAACGCGTCCTGCTTGCAGGAAATCGGCGCGCCGAACTTTTGGCCGAGGGAGACCGTCGAGCCGGCCCTCGTTGCGTATAAGAAGGATCACCCGCCGGCGCCGCCGCAACCTCTGCCGATCTGCAAGAGGCCGTGAGACTTATCCCCGGCGTCTCTTTGTGCGCTACCGCGCTTTGCGCACCTTGAGCGCGATTTATCCCCGCGCGCCAAACCTGCCGTACACTCCCATCACCTCGTCCGTTTGAGGGGCGCGCTCATGAGGCGTCTTGACTTTTGATCTGCGCTACCGGCCTTCGGCCTACTTGAGCGCGGGACGGCGCTTAAGACCAGAAGGCCTTGATCCCGGCCGCCTCCAGCTTCGCGCGATCGTATCCGGCGCGCAGCGCAGGAAGGATCTCCTGTGGATTCATCAGGTTGACGTTCGGCGGATCAGCCTTAATCCAGAGCGTCTTCGTGCCCGTCTCCTCGATCTGGCGGATATTCTCACCGATCGGGTGCGGGATGCCGGTGAGGAAAGGCGGCTTCAGGCCGTCGTTGAGCGTGACGATCACTGCGCGCTTCGAACCGGCCACGAGGTCGACATGCGCCGGATTGGAGCACATGCCACCGTCCATGCAGTAGCGCTGACCGAGCAGCGTCGGCCCGATAATTCCCGGCAGTGAGCAGCTTGCCCCGGTGCCGTGTGCGAGCGGGATGTTGTTCTTGCGCGCCGTCGCCTGCGAGACGACGATGCGATCGCCCGAGTAGCAATCGATGGCAGTCGTGTGCATCTTCGCCGCCGGCCAGCTTGTCTTGCTGTCGCCGGTTAGCAACGCAGCCAATCGCTCGACCCCTGGGCCGTTCAGGTGATTGTCGGCTGCGAGCGCCGCATGCCCGATCATCTGCCGGGTGTTGACGGAGCCGTCCTTCGCTGCGGCATTGATCTTCTGCGCCCGCTCTTGGCTGGCGTTGGGCGCGCCCACCGGCGCGAGCTTCGCGAAGACTTTCGGAAAGTGCCCGAAGAAGTCGAACTCTGTGCGCATGCGCTGGAAGTGGCCGCTCGCCATCGACGATCCGGCGTACGAGCCCGCCGAGGTGCCAACAATCATCTGGGCCAACGACGGCGCGTCAATGCCCTCATCGAACAGGCCGTGGAAGAAGCCGCAATACCAGGCGAGATAATATGTGCCGCCACCACCGAGAACGAGCGTGCGATCGAGCCCAACTGCGAGCGGCGAGGGCGTTGGCTTGTCGGGCATGGGAATGGCGAGGCCGTCGGACGAGAAGAGGCTTACATCCAAACTATCGGCGAGCTCGGTAAGGGGCTCGGTCTCCTGTCCGAGCCCGGGCGTGGCTCCGATCGCGACGACTGCTGGCGCCAGTGCGGACGCTTTGAGGAAGTTTCGGCGGTGCATCGCGGTCTCCTACTCTTGGCGCAATGCTGCTGTTATTTTCTTTGACCTTTTAACATCCTGACAACCGATTGCTTAAAATTGTGGCGCGTGCACGGGCGGTTTCCGAACGCCATGCCCCGAGCCAGACGATCGTTTTCGTCAACAATGCTTTGTCGGTGCCGCGACTCCGATGTCCGGCTACCGGCGCCCGCTTCAGGCTCCTGGCACTTCTTATCCCCGCGCTCCAAACCTGTCGTACACTCCCGCCACCTCGTCCGTTGAGGGGCGCGCTCTAGAGGCGTCTTGATCGCGGGACGGGGTGCGGCGCCTGCGGGGCTTGTACGTGACAAGTCACTCGGGCGGCATCGGAGCTCCCCCCGGGACCACTAGGAGTCCCCGCCAGGAGCTGGCTTGAAGATTCCGGACAGACAGTCCGGGATTGAAGCGGGGCCCGCTGCCGTAACTGTCGCAAATAGCATGCGCTTGGGTTCGCTGCTTTCGCGCATTTTTGATGCGCTATCGCTTCGCTACTTGAGCACATGTGGCGCGCCGCGAGGCGCCCGCGCGATCTTCGGATCGCGAGCCATAAGGACTGCGCTTCTCGGCGCGCCACCCCCTCATCCTGAGGAGGGCCGAAGGCCCGTCTCGAAGGAGAGGGAAAAGCTCTTTGACAAGAGCCGGACGCATCTGCGCCGCGGCAAGGAAAAGGCACGACCTCAATCCTCACCCTGAGGGTGCGCGGAACGCGCGCGTCTCGAAGGGTGTAGGCCTCGTACTTCGAGACGCGGCCTGCGGCCGCTCCTCAGCACGAGGATTGGACGCGGCGACGATGATGCATGCTTGCTCGTATGCCAAGGCCTCGTGCGCAACAAGACACGCGGACGCCATATCGCCTAAAATAGATAGAAGATTTCTGATGATCCGAATCGGACGGCCCCGCCTGAGTCGGGCCGTGGCAACATCGAGCCGATTGCAACAGCTTCGACAGGAGACTTGATCCGGTGCGATTGACATCTCTCCTTCTGACTGTCGTCTGCCTGGGCATCATCGCCGCCTTGCCGGGGTCGCCCCGATCGTTTGCCGCGGAGCAGCCGCCGGAAATTCCGGCTTGGCTGCGTGCCCATGTCGGCGGCGGCGACGGCCAGATCGCGCAAGTGGTTTTGCAGAGGGCACGCGCGCTTTACCTGCAAACGCCGCGCGAGGGCGCGCTCAGCAATCCCTGCTACTTCGCCATGGACGCAACACGCCCCGCCGGTCTCGGGCGCCGGTTCTATATCATCTGCGAAGCCGACCGGACGTTTCGCGCGATCTCGTCGGGTCACGGCAACGGCCGCAAGTTGCGAGGCGCGAATTTCGCAAACGGAATTCGGTGCGCCAAGAATTTCAGCAATGCGGAGGGCTCCAAGCTGACGACAGGCGGCGCCTATGTGACGGCCGAGACGAGACCGTCGTTCAAAGGCTATTACCGCGTCTCGGGCAAGAAGACGGCTCTGGTGCGCTCGTTCCTGCAGTTCGAAGGGGAAGGCGACACCGCAAACGCCAGAGAGCGCGCCATCGGCGGGCATCCGGCCGTGTTGTTGCGGGGGCTGTGTCGTCTGAAGGATCCGGAAAGCCCCCATGCGAACAAGGAGGGCTACGTTCCGTTTGGAAAGCTGGTGAACTACGCCGCCGGGCGCAGCAATGGCTGCACCAGTTGGACGCCATCGGACTCCGAGAAGATTTTCGCGATGGTGAAGGACGCGCGGACGACGCTCTACATCTATCCTGAATCAGGCGACATTGACGCCGTCGCGCAAGCGGTGAAGGCCGGCAAATCGCCGTCGCGCGCGGGACTGTATTGGAGCGCCTCCTGCTTGCGGGAAATCCGCGCTCCGAAATTTTGGCCGAAAGAAACGCTCGATCCGGTCATCGCCAAGTACCGGAAGGATCATCCGCCGGGGCCATACCGGCCCTTGCCGATTTGCAAGGGGCAGTGAGACTTATCCCCGGCGTCTCTTTTGTGCGCTACCGCGCTTTGCGCTACTTGAGCGCGATTTGTCCCCGGCGCCCAAACCTGCCGTACACTCCGCATCACCTCGTCCGTTGAGGGGCGCGCTCTAGAGGCGTCTTGATCGCGGGACGGGGTGCGGCGCCCGCGGGTCTCGTCGCAGCGAGACACTCGGGCGGCATCGGAACTCCCCCCGGGACCACTAGGAGTCCCCGTCAGGAGCTGGCGAAGACTTGTTTGTGCGCTACCAGCCTTTGGCCACCTTGAGCGCGTTTGCTGCGCCCCCGGTCTCCCGCGCCACCTGATCCGGCGTGACCCCTGAAAAAGCTCGGGGCAACTCTGTCCGCGCATGCGTTCCAGTTGACGGCGTGTCAGCCTTAAGCTTTGCTCCCTAAAGGGAAAACGAAGGGGGCCATCAATGGATTTCCAGAAATTCTATCTCTCGGCTCAGGGCCGAGTGAACCGGAAGCAATGGTGGCTTTGGCTCGTGCTGCCGTTGATCGCGGGCAGCATCATCCTGAGTGGCGTCGACCGGACGATCGGCACCTTTGACGCCGAGAGCGGGGGCGGTTTGCTAAGTGGACTCTGGGGCTTGATCACGCTGATCCCCGCGATCCTTGTCGACATCAAGCGCTGGCACGACCGTGACAAATCGGGTTGGTGGATGCTGATCCTGCTGGTGCCAATCATCGGCTGGATTTGGTTCATCATCGAGCTCGGCTTCCTCAAGGGCACGCCGGGACCGAACCGGTTCGGGCCGCCGGTCACCGACTAGAGGCGGGCAGGGGATGCCGGGACCAACGCCATGACGCTTCTCATTGTCGGCATCGTCGTGTTTCTCGGCATTCACCTGCTGCCAGCCTTCCCGCATTTCCGCGAGAGCCTGGTGGGCCGCGTCGGCGAGACCGGCTACAAGGCCATCTTCTCGCTTTTGTCCATTGTCGGCTTCGTGCTGCTCGTTTGGGGCTTCGCGCAAGCGCCGGTTATTCAGGTCTGGTCGCCGCCGCCGTGGACAAGGTGGGTCGCGATCGTGCTCATGCTGCCGGCCTTCATCTTTCTGGTGGCGGCCTATGTCCCGTGCCGGCTCAAGGCGAAGCTCAAACATCCCTTTCTGGCCGGCATCAAGATCTGGGCACTCGCCCATCTGATCGCCAATGGGGACCTGGCTTCCATCATCCTGTTCGGCTCGTTCTTGGCTTACGCCGTCTACGACCGGATCGCGCTCAAGGGGCGGCGACCGACGGCGCTCGTGGAGACGGCACGCTCAGGGCCGGCCCGAAACGACCTGATCGCCGTGGTTCTCGGCGTGCTGTTCTACGGGGTGTTCCTGGTCTGGCTCCACCCGCTCCTGATCGGCCGGGCGGTTGTGCCGCACTAGACCACATCCGGCGGCAGTTTTTTGCACTGCAAAAACCCCCATATTCTGTCATAAGAGACTGATCCTGCTGTCAGAGAGGCTTAAACGCCGTGTCTCAGAATTTTGACGTAAAGCGCGTCACCGCGCCCCAAATTGCCAAGCGCAAAGGTGGAACGCCCATTGTGGCGCTGACCGCCTACCATGCGCATACGGCGCGGATCATCGATCCTTACGTCGACATGCTGCTCGTGGGCGACTCGCTTGGCATGGTGATGCATGGCTACGAGACGACGGTGCCGGTGCCGCTCGATCTTATGATCATGCATGCCCAGGCCGTGGTGCGTGGCTCGAGCCAAGCGCTCGTGGTGGTCGATATGCCGTTCGGCTCCTATGAAGAGAGCCCGGCGATCGCCTTCCGCAACGCCGCGCGGGTGCTGAAAGAGACCGGCTGCGGCGCCATCAAGCTCGAAGGCGGCGTGCATATGGCGGAGACCATCCGCTATCTCAGCAGTCGTGGCGTTCCGGTGATGAGCCATATCGGGCTCACGCCACAGGCGGTCAACACGATCGGCAGCTTCCAGCCCCAGGGCCGGTACCGCTCGGAATGGGCTAAGTTCGAGGCGGATGCCAACGCTGTGGCCGAGTCGGGGGCGTTCGCCGTCGTGCTCGAGGCGCTGGCCGAACTGCTCGCGGCGCGCATCACCAAGCAGATTGCCATCCCGACTATCGGTATCGGTGCCTCGGCGGAATGCGACGGGCAAATCCTCGTGCTTGAGGACATGCTCGGATTGTCGCCGCGCGTCCCCAAATTCGTGAAGGAATACGCCCAGCTCGGTGGCGCCATCGAAGCCGCCGTCAAGGCCTATTCCACGGAGGTCCGCGGCCGCGCCTTCCCGTCCGACGCGTACACCTATCCGATGTGCGAGGGCGACGACGAAGTCACGAAAAAGACCAAAATGACAGGCAGTTAGCCCTTAAGAGCTAACCAAATCGCCGAGCTAGGCCGAGGGGGGTGGGGCTTGAGCCTTGCGTGAACAAGTGGCCTTCACTATACGGCGGGGAGGGAGCAGCCGGACGGTATGGCTCCTACCGCAATCGCCCTTAATCATCATGTCACAAGAGCCCACAGCCCGATGAGCGACAACAGTTTCTTTCGCGAGGTGGACGAGGCTGTCCGCCATGACCGCTACAAGGCGCTATGGGACAGATACGGAATTACCGTCCTCGTCCTGGGCGCGTGCGTGATCGCGGGTGTCGCGGGCTACAAGGGCTGGACGTATTGGCAAGAGCGCCAGTCGCAAGAGGCGGGGGCCGCGTTCACCCAGGCGTTGACGCTGAAAACCGGCGATGACCAGGCGAAGGCCCGCGAGGTGTTTTCCTCGCTCGCCGAGAGCGGCCCGCGCGGCTATCGGGTGCTCTCGCGCTTCCAGATCGCATCCAACCAAGCCAAGGCCGGGGAGACCGACAAGGCCGTGGCGTCCTACGATGCGCTCGCCACGGACGGCAGCGTCGATCCAATCCTCCAAGGCCTCGCCACCGTGCAGGCGGCGACGCTCCGCCTGGACAGCAGCGACTATGCCGAGATGGAGCGCCGGTTGAAGGGCCTCATCGACTCAAACACCGCCTGGCGGTTCTCGGCCCGGGAGCTGCTCGGCCTTTCGGCTTACCGCCACAACGACATGCGCGTGGCCGAGGAGCAGTTCAGCGCGCTCCTCAGCAATCAGGCGACGCCGCAGAATTTGCGGGAACGCGCCAACATGATGCTCACGCTCATCGTGAGCGGTCCGTCGGCGCTGAGCGCCACGACGAATTAACGCTTGATGCGAAGGGTGGCTCGGAACGTGGGCCGAGGTAGTAGACGCAGAATAGGCAGTCGCCTTCTCGGCGCGGGGCTCCTCGCCGCGGTGGCCGTGACCTATGGCGGATGCGGTCCCCTAGCCGGCATCAAGAATCCGTTTTCCAAGGAAGAGGCGAGGCTGCCCGGCGAACGCATTGCCGTCATCACCGACCCGGGCCAGCTGGGCGCCGGTCAAGTCACCTCTAAGCCCGTGTCGCTTCCGGCAGCGCGCGCCAACGCATCGTGGTCGCAGCCCGGCGGTGTGCCGTCCAACAATCTCGGTCACCTTGCTCTAGGCGGGACCCTGCAGAAGGCCTGGTCCGTCGATGCCGGCACCGGCTCCTCGTCGAGCGGGCGGTTGAGCGCCGTGCCGCTCGTCGCGGAGGGCAAGGTCTTCACCCTCGATGCAGCCGGGAACGTCTCGGCGTTCTCAAGCGCGAGCGGCTCCAGGATTTGGAAGGCGAGTGTGACGCCCGAGAATGAGAGCAGCAAAGAAGGCTTCGGCGGCGGGCTTGCGCTCGACGGCGGCCGCATCTACGCCACGACAGGCTACGGCACCGTCGTTGCGCTGGACGCCGGCAGCGGCGCCGTGCAGTGGAACAAGTCGTTGGGCGAACCGATCCGCAACTCGCCGACGGCGGCCGGCGGCAAGATCTACTTCGTTTCTACGGACAATACGCTGCATGCGCTGGACGCCGCCAACGGCGAGGAGTTGTGGAAGGCGCGCGGCCTGCCGCAAACTGCGACCCTGCTCAGCAATGCGAGCCCGGCGGTGGCGAACGGCGTCGTCGTGGCGCCGTTTCCTGCTGGAGATATCGTCGCGTTCCAGTCGGGCAGTGGCAAAACGTCTTGGACCGACTCGCTGACCAGGACGTCGGATAATTCGGCCGCCGGCATCCTCGGCGATCCGGCCCGGCCGGTGATCGACCGTGACGTGGTGTTCGCCGTCAGTCATGGCGGCAGGATGATCGCGACATCGGTCTCGTCGGGTGCGCGGTTGTGGACGCGCAATGTCGCCAGCACGCAGATGCCCTGGGTCGCCGGCGATACCGTGTTCGTGGTCGATGTGTCCGGCAAGCTCATGGCGCTGGGCCGCAGCGATGGCCAGGTGCGCTGGGTGAGCGAGCTTCCTGCTAGCGCGCGGTGGAGCGGACCGGTGCTCGCCGGCAACCGGATCTGGGTTATTTCCGGGGAGGGGCTCTTGGTGGGGGCCGACGCGCGGACCGGACAACTTGGAAATCAGATCGACCTCAATACGGACGTGTTCGTTACGCCCGTTGTGGCCGGCGGCAGGATGTATATCCTGTCCGACGATGCCGACCTGATCGCTCTCAACTGATCGCACTGTAGAGCGGCGGGCCGGCGCCCGCCCAACTTCCGCTTCGAACGGATCCATGTCCTTCACTGTTGCCATCGTCGGACGGCCTAATGTCGGCAAGTCCACCCTGTTCAACCGGCTTGCGGGCAAGCGGCTGGCGTTGGTCGACGATCAACCAGGCCTGACCCGGGACCGGCGCGAAGCCGAGACCGAGCTTGGGACGTACGCGGTCACGCTGATCGACACCGCCGGGCTCGAGCCCGGCGATACCGGGCTGACCAAGCGCATGCGTGAGCAGACCGAAGCGGCCATCATGCAAGCCGATGTCGTGCTGTTTCTTATCGACGCCCGTGCGGGCGTGATCGCGTCGGACGAGATCTTCGCCGATTTGGTGCGGAGCTCCGGCAAGCCGGTGGTGCTGGCGGCGAATAAATGCGAGGGCCGGGCGGCGGAGGCGGGTCTCTATGAAGCCTACGCGCTTGGCCTCGGCGAGCCTTTGCCGATCTCCGCCGAGCACGGGCTTGGCATCGGCGAAATATCGGAAGCCATCCAGGCGGTGTGCGAGGCGCAAGGCGAGGAGGCGCCGCGTGAGGAGAGCGCCGAGGAGGACGAGGCGCCGCATCCGCTGCGCATGGCCATTGTCGGCCGGCCGAATGTTGGCAAGTCGACTCTCGTCAATGCGCTCCTCGGCGAGGACCGCATGATTACGGGCCCCGAGGCGGGGATCACGCGTGACGCCATTGCCTCTGAACTGACGTGGGCGGGCAGATCCTTGCGCCTGTTCGACACGGCGGGGCTCCGGAAGAAGGCGCGGGTCGAGGGCAAGGCCGAGGAACTTTCCGTCGGCGATACTCTGAAAGCCATTCGTTTCGGCGAGGTGGTGGTGTTGCTGCTGGATGCGGAGCAGCCCTTCGAGAAGCAGGACCTGCAGATCGCCGCTCTGATCGCGCAAGAGGGCCGGGCGCTCGTCATCGCCATCAACAAATGGGATCTCGTCCGCGAACGGGAGAAACGCTTGAACGAATTGCGCGAGGCCTGTGGCCGGCTCCTGCCGCAAGTCAAAGGCGTGGCGCTGGTGACCGTCTCCGGCTTGAGCGGCAAGGGGCTCGACAAGCTCATGGGCGCGGTGCTCGAGGCCGACGCGATATGGAACCGCCGGCTACCGACCCATGCCTTGAACCAATGGCTTGGCGCCACGGTGGCTGCTCATCCGCCGCCGGCGCCGTCTGGACGCCGCATCAAGCTCCGCTACATGACCCAGGCCAATGCGCGGCCGCCCACTTTCGTCGTGTTCTGCTCGCTGCCGAAGGCGCTGCCGGACTCCTATTCGCGCTATCTTGTGAATGGCTTGCGCGAGAGCTTCGACTTGCCTGGCGTGCCCATCAGGCTGAACCTGCGCAAAGGCAAAAACCCGTACGCCAAGGACTCTTGAGCCAAGAGGGCCCGAGCCAAAGGGATCGTGAGCATTGAGCGGCGAGACGGAAGTCTATTTCTATCATTTGGAGAGCCGCACGCTCGAGCAGGTGCTGCCGACGCTGCTCGAGCGGTCGCTTGAGCGCGGCTGGCGCGCGGCCGTGCAGGCGGCGAGCGAGGAGCGGGTCGAGGCGCTCAACACCCTGCTGTGGACCTATCGCGAGGACAGCTTCCTGCCGCATGGAACGGCGAGCGATGGGCCACCTGTGGCGCAGCCGATCTATCTCACCACGGAAGAGGACAATCCCAATGACGCCGCAGTGCGGTTCCTGGTCGACGGGGCGACGCTGGAAGATGCCTCGCCGTACACGCGCGTCGTCTACGTGTTCGACGGCCACGACGGGAGCGCGGTGACGCAAGCGCGCGCGGCATGGACCGCGGCGACGGAGAAGGGCTACGCCGTGAGCTATTGGCAGCAGGACGGCGACGGGCGCTGGCAGCAAAAGGCGTGAGGCGCGCCGCTCAGATCTCGATGCCGGCGAACCGCAAGCTGTAGATCATGGCGAAATAGGCGCCGACCGTGAGGGCGATGGAGGCGGCGAGGCTCGCATAGAAATCGACGCCGCTACGCAGCAGCAGGGGCAGACTCACGAACAGCACGAGGGAGGGGAGCACCAGCCAGAATATGCCCGACGCGAGGCGGGCGACCTTCTCCGTGTCGCCGGTATCGACATAGAGCCAGATCATGGCGAGCACGGAGGTGAGCGGGATCGAGGCGATGACGGCGCCGAACAGCGTGCTTCGCTTCGCGGCTTCCGACACTGCGACCACGAGGACGCTCGTCAACAGGACCTTGAGCGTGGCATAGAGCATCGGTTTCGCCCTCCTATCCGCCGAGGCAGGCTCGCCTCGGTATTCTGACAACTCAGCTGTTTACCCCGATCGCCTTGTGGCTGTCATGTTTGACAGCTATAAGCCCCCCAAAGATTTCCAAAGACTAGAGGGACTTAGGCATGGCTAGCGAACGCACGCTCTCAATCATCAAGCCCGACGCCACCGAGCGCAACATCACCGGGCTGATCGTCGCCAGGCTCGAGGGCGCAGGGCTTCGCGTGATCGCGCAGAAGCGTGTGTGGTGGAAGAAGAAGGACGCGCAGAAGTTCTACGAGATCCATAAGGGTCAGGACTTCTACAAGGGCCTCATCGCCTTCATGACATTGGGCCCCATCGTGCTCCAGGTGCTGGAAGGCGAGGACGCCATCGCCAAGAACCGTGCGGTGATGGGCAAGACCAATCCGGTCGATGCCGAGCCCGGCACCATCCGCAAAGACTTTGCCGTCAACATGCAGCGGAACTCCGTGCATGGCTCCGACAGCCCCGAAAGCGCCAAGCGCGAGATCGCGCTGTGCTTTAAGAAAAGCGAGATCGTGGGCTAAGGGGCTCCTGGCCCTACCTTGATCTGCGACAAGGCATCCCGTCGCCTTAGATGTGACGTATGAGGTTCGGGCTGAACTCAGGCCGGGAGGACCTCGCCGATGCCGCGCACGCCATCTCTTGCATTGGCCGCTCTGGTGTTCGCAGCTCTGTGCCTTGCCCCCTTGGCCTCCGTGGCGGAAGACGTCCCCCCGGACGCCAACGGCGTGCCGAAGGATATTCCCAAGGAGGTTCCGAAAGGTCGGGAGCCGCCGATCGGCTGGAGCTTGCAAAATCTCGACCCGGAGCAGCAGCAGCGCGTGCTGCGCTTCTCCACCTTCGTGAATCAGGGGATTCCGGAAAAATATCTGAAGGTCGAGAACGGCGTCGGCTACACGGTGCGCGCCATCGCCGAGGGCGCCCCGCTTTATTGGGCGCACTGCCAGAAATGTCATGGCGATACCGGGCTCGGCAACGGCGACCTCGCCTACGCGCTGACGCCGTCGCCGGCGCTTCTCGCCTACATGGTGCAGCAGCCGATCGCCGTCGATCAATATCTCCTGTGGAGCATCTCAGAAGGCGGCAAGCAATTCGGCACGGCCATGCCGGCCTTCAAGACCACGCTGTCGGAAGATCAGATCTGGCAGATCGTCGCCTATTTGCGCGCCGGCTTTCCGGACGTCGAGGCGGACGATGCGCCACCCAAGGACGGCGGCGCCGCCAAGACCGACATGCCGGACCTCAAGAAACACACGATTGACTGAGAGTACGCTAGCTCAGCGCGCGGATGCGGAAGGGCAGGCCGCCCTTCGGGCAGAGCGTCACCGTGGCGTGGATCTTTGCCGGCACCGGCCCCGTATATTCCGGGGTAAAGCGGCGGAGCAGCTGCACCAACGCCAGGGTGTTTTCGATCTGCGATAGCGCGCCGCCAATGCAGGCGCGCTTGCCGGCCGCGAACGGCAGGTAGGAGTATTTCACCCGCTTCTTGGCGCGCTCGGGCGCGAAGCGCTCCGGATCGAACTTCTCCGGGTCGTCCCAATATTTCGGGCTGTGGTGGGCGATGTAGGACAGGATCACCACCTTGTCGCCGGCCTTGACCTTGTGGCCCTGAATGTCGTCGTCGCCGGCGGCGATGCGGATCAGCGCCCAAATCGGCGGGAACAACCGCATGGTCTCCTGGATCACCATGCGCGTGTAGGCGAGCTGCTGCACCTGGTTCCATTCCGGGTCGGCGTCGCCGCACACAGTGCGCGCCTCGGCGCGGATACGCTCCATCGCCTCGGGGTGCTGCGACAAGAGGTAGAGCGACCAGGCGAGCGTGAGCGCGGTGGTCTCGGTGCCGGCCCACAGATATTGCTTCATCTCGTCGATCACCTGGCGATGGTCGAACTCCGGAAAATTCTGATCGGCCTCGGCCGCTTCCAGCATCTTCAGCAGCGTCTTCTCGCGGTGCTCGAGGATGTTGGCGCCCATGACCGTATCGGGGATCGAGTGCCAGACCTCCATGGCCTTGGCGGTGTCCTCGCCGGTCATCTCCACCAACTCGCCGCGCTGGTTCTTCAGGCGGATCGACTTGTGGTTCATCACGTCGGTGTAGGTCTTCACCTGCTGGAACACGAAATGCGGGTTGAACGGCATCTCGCGGTCGAACAGCGCCTTGCACACCATTTCGGCGGCGAGCGTCCAGGTCTCTTCCACCATCTCGATGGTCTCGCCGGTCGAGGCGAACTTCGCCCAGCGCGCCATCTTGGAGTCGATGGCTGACATCAAATAGGGGAAATATTCCTCGAACATATTCGGATGGAACGCGGCCTGCTGCGGCGTGCGGATCTTCTGCCACAGCGCGCCGTCGATCGTGATCATGCTGTTGCCGAAGATGGGGCGCAGACCGTCAAAATATTTCGTGTAGTTGTCCGCGTTCGACACCAGCACGCGCTCGGCATGCGCCGGCTCGCTCAGCAGCACGATGCGCTGGTTCTTCAGATTGATCGGGATGACGCCGTTATATTTGTCGCTGAGCGCCATGAGAACCTGCATGGGGTTCTCCTGGTTCAAAAGCGGCGTGAGCTTGAACCAGATGCTCTGCTCTTCGCCGAGCCCGTGCGACGGTGAATAGGCGACCGTCATGTCCGCCATTTACGCCTTCCCCTTGAAGCCCTGGTCATCGCGGGGCCTTGGTGCCGGGTTGGGGACCCGGGGATCAAGCCGCCAGGCCAGGAAAACGGTCTTGCGCGCTGCTGGGAGTGCATCGCTCCGGTCTCGCAAAGCAGCCACGAAGATTGTTTGAGTATGGCCCGTTCCTAGCATCCGGCCGTCAGCATTGTCCATGGTCGGCAGCGCCGCATCTTGCGCTGCATCAACAAACGCCGCCTAACCCCTAACCTTACGGCGATTACCATCCTCGATCAAAGCGTGCGGCCGGGTGGCGGCAAAAAGAGGGCAGCTTAGCCGTTTTGCTGTGTCATTCCGACCACATGCTCCCCCTCGACCCGCACCGCGCCGGAGGCCACCAGCCGGAGCGCGTGGGGGTAGAGCCGGTGCTCGGCCTCCAGCACCCGTGCGGCCAGGCTGTCCTCGGTATCGCCAGGGTTCACGGGCACGGCGGCTTGGGCGACGATGGGGCCGTCATCCATGGCGGCGCGGACGAAATGGACGGTGCAGCCGGTGATCTTGGCGCCTGAGTCCAGGACCCGTGCATGGGTGTGTAGGCCCTTGAACGCGGGCAGCAGCGAGGGGTGGATGTTGAGATGGCGGTTGCGCCAGCGCGCCACGAAGCTCTCCGTGAGCAGGCGCATGAAACCCGCATTGCACAGGAGCTCCACGCCCGCTTCGTTCAGGGCCGCATCGAGCGCGGCCTCGAAGGGCTCGCGCGCGGCAAAGTCCTGATGCTTGACGACGCTTGTGGGGATGCCGGCAGCTTCCGCCCGGGCGAGGCCTTGGACGCCCGGTACATTCGAGATCACCAGAACGATCTCGGCGGGATAGTCCGGCCCCTTAGCCGCATCGATCAGGGCTTGGAGGTTGCTGCCGCGGCCCGAGACGAGAACGCCGACGCGCTTCTTTGGCGTGACGCGCTTCTTCGGCGTCATGACGCCGACCGAGGCTTGCCCTCAAGACGAACGGCGTCGCCGCCCTCGCGGGCCTGAAGCGTGCCGATGAGGATCGCGTCGTCACCAAGGGGGCCGAGCGCGGCGCGCACACGATCCACGTCGCCCGGCGCCACAACCACCACCATGCCGATCCCGCAATTGAAGGTGCGGAGCATGTCGTGGGCGCTGAGTCTTGCCTCCACCTGGAGCCATTCGAACACAGGCGGAAAGTGGAGGGCGTCATGGTCGATCACGGCGGCGAGGGTATCGGGCAGCACGCGGGGGACGTTGTCGATCAGGCCGCCGCCGGTGATGTGGGCCAGCGCCTTCACCGCCGAGGTTGTGCGAATCGTTTCAAGGAGCTGGCGCACGTAGATGCGGGTCGGGGTGAGCAGCGCCGCGCCGAGCGTCGTCTCCGGCGCGAAGGGCGCTGGATCGTTCCAATCGAGACCGCTCTCGGCGACCACGCGCCTCACCAGCGAGAAGCCGTTGGCGTGGACGCCCGAGGAGGGCAGGGCGATGAGCGCATCGCCCTCGGCGAGATCGGTGCGCGGCAAAAGCCGGTTACGCTCCACCGCGCCCACGGCGAAGCCGGCCAGGTCGTAGTCGCCTTCCGCATAGAGTCCCGGCATCTCGGCGGTCTCGCCGCCGATGAGGGCACAGCCTGCTTCCTTGCAGCCGGCGGCGATGCTGGCGACGACCGTCGAGGCCACATCCACGTCGAGCTTGCCGGTGGCGAAGTAGTCGAGGAAGAATAGGGGCTCGGCACCTTGGACCACGAGGTCGTTGACGCTCATGGCGACGAGATCGATGCCGATCCCGTCATGCAGCCCGGTCTCAATGGCGAGCTTGAGCTTGGTGCCGACCCCGTCGGTCGCGGCGACGAGAAGCGGATCGTCGAACCCGCAGGCCTTGAGGTCGAACAGGCCGCCGAACCCGCCGATGCCGCCGAGCACGCCCGGGCGCATCGTCTTGGCCGCGAGCGGGCCGATCGCCTTCACCAGCGCGTTGCCGGCGTCGATATCGACGCCCGCATCGCGGTAGGTCAGAGGATCCTGGGAGTCTTGGGATTTCGGGGGCACCTGGCCACTCGGGGTGCAAGTTCAGAAGAATTGGCATAACAATCGTGCCGGAGGAGGCCCGTCAAGGCGGAAAGGCCGTGGCGCTGCCTTATTCCAAGGGTTTAGGGGAGACTCCGGCGCGTAGGCGCCGGGTGCGGTGGCTTGCGGGTAGAGTCCAAGATGCGTTTCAGGCGATTAGAGCGACTTGCTCGCAGATTGAGTCTCCTTGTTCTGGCCGGCTTGGTGGCGCTGGTCGCGGGCATGAGCGCGGCGCGCGCGGCGGACAGCCTTTACAACGTCGCCAAGGTCTCGGTGGACACCACGGCCAAGAATGCCGTCGCCGCCAGGACCAACGGCATGGCCGAGGCCGAGAGTCGGGCCCTGAAGATCGTGCTCGGGCGGCTCGTGCCGCTCGGCGCCCAAGAGCAACTGCCTGAGTTCACTAAAGAGGAGGTCGAGCAGCTGGTCAGCGGCGTCGCGGTCCGCAAGGAGCAGACCTCGACCACGCGCTACCTCGCCATCCTCGACGTGAACTTCCACGATTATGCAGTGAAGCAGCTGCTGGCGAGCTACGGCATCCCCTATAGCGAGGAGCGCGGGCCCTCGATCTCTATCCTGCCGCTGATGCTTGCGGGCGACAGCGTGACGGGCGAGGGCAAAGAGGGGTGGCGCCAAGCGTGGGAGGACCTCGACATCTCCCACAGCGTGACCCCGGCGACCATCTTGCGGCCACGGGCCGATCTCGACGCAGGCACCGTCAAGGCGGTGCTCGCGGGCGATACCGAGTCGTTTGCCGCGATGCAGAGCGCTTACGGCTATGGCGGGCTCGTCATCGCGGTGGGTGAGGTGAAGGGCGGCACGTTCACGACCCAGCTGGTGGGCGAGGACGGTGTCGGTGCGATCAATTTCAATCAGTCCGAGGCGATCGGTGGCGATGCCAAGGCGGCGGCGCAGAAAGCGGCCGCGGCTGCGCTGGCGATCCTGGAGAACCGGTGGAAGGTGATGCGCTCAGGCGGGCCGGCGCCCGCGGATGCCGCCTATGAGGACAATCCGCCTGCACCGGGGCTCGAGGAGCAGCCGGCTGAGCCCACGGAAGTGCCCCGCAATGTTGCCGCGCTGGTTGAGTTCTCCGGCCTAAGGGATTGGCAACAGATTCGAACCAGGCTGACCCAGATCGCGGGCCTCCAGGGGCTCGAGGTCAACGCGCTGTCGGCCCGGGGTGCGTCGGTCACGTTCGATTTCGCCGGGTCGCTCGACCGGCTTCAGGCGGCGCTTGGCCAGAATGGATTTGCGCTCGATGAGAGAGATGGCGCGTTCGTCCTCCGCTCCCAATAGGGCCGAAAAGGACCGGATTGGGCCCCTTGGCGCACAGAATCTGCTAGAATTGCTAAGTGACGGTCCCGCCAAGACGGGCCAATATGGGAGAGGGCTGGAGACGCGCTGGTGAATATCCCCAACACGCTGACGCTGGGTCGGATCGTGCTCGTGCCGCTTCTGGTGTGGCTGATCATCGATCAGCAGATGTTCGCGGCCTTTCTCGTGTTCATGCTCGCTGGTCTCTCCGACGCGGCGGACGGCTATCTCGCCAAGCGCTTCGGTTGGCACACGGAGCTCGGCGCCTATCTCGATCCCATCGCCGACAAGGCGCTTCTGGTGACGATCTACGTCACCTTGGGGCTCGCCGGGCATCTCCCCGTGTGGCTTGTCATCGCGGTGGTGAGCCGGGACATCCTCATCGTCGGCGCGGTCGTGCTGTCGTGGATGTTGACGCGGCCGGTGAGCATGCAGCCCCTTCTCATCAGCAAGGCGAACACGCTGTCGCAGATCGTGCTTGCGGGGGTCGTTTTGGGCGAGCTCGGGCTTGGCCTCGGCCTCGGAAGCCTCGTTTGGCTTTTGATCTGGGTGACGGGAGCGCTCACCATCCTCTCGGCCGGCGCCTATTTCTGGCAGTGGCTTCGGCACATGGCGAGCTATGAGCCGGCGCCTGCGCCGCGTCCGCGCCGCCAGAAGTCCGCCGGGGTCGGGGACGAGCGCTCGCGGGTCAGGGCTTCGTGACGCTCACGCAGCTCACCTTCGACCTTCCTCACCGCGCCGCCCTTGGCGCGGAAGACTTTCTGGTCAGCGATTGCAATCTCGCCGCCGTCAGGCTGATCGACGCTTGGCCGCAATGGCCGGGTCAGGTGCAGCTCCTGACCGGGCCCGCCGCAAGCGGCAAGACGCATCTCGTGCGGGTGTGGCAGGGGCGTTCCGGCGCTGTGGCCCTCGACCCGGCGCATCTCGGGATCGCTTTGCTCGACCGCCTGATTTCGGGCTCGACCATTGTCGTGGAGGACGCCGACCGCGCCACCTACGACGAAAAGACGCTGTTTCATTTGCTGAACCTGGCGCGCGAGAAGCACTTCTTCGTACTCGTTACCGCACGCCTCGGCCCGAACCGCTGGGACACGGCCTTGCCCGACCTCGCCTCGCGTTTGAGTGCGGTGCCTGTGACGGAGATCGGGGCGCCCGACGAAGCCCTGCTGCGAACCGTGATGCTCAAGCATTTCGCTGACCGGCAGCTCGATATCGATCCCAAGACGCTGGAGTTTCTGGCGCTCCAGGTCGACCGCTCGCTCGAAGCGGCGGCCGCGGCGGTCGAGGCGGTGGACCGGGCGGCACTCGCTTCGGGCCGGAAGATCACCCGCCAGCTTGTGACGGAGGCGCTCCAGGCGACGGCCTCGGCCGAGTAGCGCGTTCCCCCGATTGGCGTTTTCCGTAACGCTAGTGATACATTTGAGCGGGTAACATGCCCGCCCGACCCCTGAGTCCTGACGGAAGGCGAAAACGCACCGGATTACACGAGGTTATTGATGAATTTGCCGGAAAAGGTCGAGCCGAACGGCGCGGACGCCTCCATCGCCGCCTTCGGGCCTGGCCGCTACTTCAATCGCGAGCTGTCCTGGCTCAACTTCAACAAGCGGGTGATGGAGGAGGCCGAGAACGAGCGCCATCCGTTGCTGGAGCGTCTGCGCTTTCTGTCCATCTCAGCCACCAATCTCGACGAGTTCTATATGGTGCGCGTGGCCGGCTTGAGGGCCCAAGTCGTCGCCGGCATCGAGACGCCGAGCCAGGACGGGCTGACCCCCACCGAGCAGCTCGACCGCATCAACGAAGCCGTTGCCGAGTTGACCGCGCAGCAGCAGGAAAACTGGGTCACGCTGGAGGCACTGCTCGGCGAGGCCGGCCTTCATGTCCTCCACGCCGACCAGCTCGCGGATCAGGAGCGCAAGTGGCTCGAGGAGCACTTCTTAAACCATATCTTTCCCGTGCTCACGCCGATCGCCGTCGATCCCGCCCATCCGTTTCCGTTTATCCCGAACTTCGGCTTCACCCTCGGACTTGAGCTAGTGCGCGATGGCTCGCTTCGCACCATGCACGCGCTGCTGCCGATCCCGCCGCAGCTCGACCGCTTCATCCGGCTGCCAAGCGACGATGGCTCAAAGGGGTCCATTCGCTTCATCAGGATCGAGACGGTCGTCGGCATCTTCGTGTCGCGGCTGTTCCCCGGTTACCGGGTGAGAAGCCAAGGTGCGTTCCGGATCGTGCGCGACAGTGACATCGAGGTCCAGGAAGAAGCCGAGGACTTGGTGCGCCTGTTCGAATCGGCGCTGAAGCGACGGAAGCGCGGGTCGGTCATCAGGCTCGAGATGGAAGCGACCATGCCGTCGCGGCTCCAGCGCTTCGTCATGCAGGAGCTGAAGGTCACCGAGCGTGAGAGCTTCGTGCAGAGAGGCCAGATCGGGCTCGCCGATACCAATCAGCTCATCGTCTCGGACCGGACCGATCTCAAGTTCCAGCCTTTCGTGAGCCGGTTTCCGGAGCGCATCCGCGAGCATCAGGGCGATTGCTTCGCGGCCATCGCCAAGAAGGACATCGTGGTCCACCACCCATACGAATCGTTCGATGTCGTGCTCCAATTTCTGAAGCAGGCCACCGCCGATCCCGATGTGGTGGCAATCAAGTGGACGCTGTACCGCACGAGCAAGACCTCGGCGATCATCGAGGCGCTGAAGGACGCGGCCGAAGCCGGAAAGACGGTAACCGCCGTGGTCGAGCTAAAGGCTCGCTTCGACGAAGAGGCCAATATCAAATGGGCGCGCGATCTCGAAAGCGCGGGCGTCCAAGTGGTCTATGGCTTCATCGAGCTGAAGACTCACGCCAAGCTCAGCCTCGTCGTGCGCCGCGAGCGCGGTGAGCTTGCCACCTATTGTCATGTCGGCACCGGCAACTATCACCCGGTGACCGCGAAGATCTACACCGACCTGTCATTCTTCACCGCCGACCGCGCCGTCGGCAAAGATCTGTTGCGAATCTTCAACTACGTCACGGGCTATGCCGAGCCGGCCGATCTCGAAGTCATGGCCGTGTCACCGCATGGCATCAGAGCACGCATTCTCGATCATATTCGCGAAGAGATGTATCACGCCAAGGCGGGGCGCCCGGCGGCCATCTGGATGAAGATGAACGCGCTCGTGGACCAAGAGATCATCGATTCGCTCTATGAGGCGAGCCGGGCGGGCGTGGAGATCGACCTCGTGGTGCGCGGCATTTGCTGCCTGCGCCCCGGCGTGCCGGGCCTTTCGGAGAATATCCACGTGAAGAGCATCGTGGGTCGCTTCCTCGAGCACTCGCGCATCTATTGCTTCGGCGCCGGTCATGGGCTTCCGCATCGCAAGGCAGTAGTCTATATCAGCTCCGCCGACATGATGCCGCGCAACCTCGATCGCCGGGTAGAGGCCATGGTGCCGATCAAGAACCCTACAGTGCACGAGCAGATCCTCGATCAGATCATGGTGGCGAATCTCAAGGACAATCTGCAAAGCTGGCGGGTGATGCCTGACGGCAGCTCCGAGCGTATGGCGCCTACGGCGGATCAGGAGCCGTTCAGCGCCCAGGACTATTTCATGACCAATCCAAGCCTGTCCGGCCGCGGCACGTCTCTCACCGGGAACATGCCGCCGCGCTTCTCGCGCCTGGTCGAGACCGGCTAGAGCCGAGCGCGCGATGATTGTCAGCAACGATCGAGCCCCCGTCGCCGTTGTCGACATCGGCTCGAACTCGGTGCGCCTCATCGTCTACGAGTCGGCTCGCCGGGCACCGGAACCGGTGTTCAACGAGAAGGTGCTGTGCGGGCTGGGGCGCTCGATCGCCTCGACGGGCAAGCTTGCCGTCGACGGCGTATCGCGGGCGCTTCGCGCGCTGAGACGCTTTCGCGCCCTGATGGACCAGCTCGAGGTCACGCGCGTGGAGGTCATCGCGACGGCGGCTGCACGTGAGGCCGAGAACGGGCCTGAGTTCATCGCCCAGGCCGAGCGCGTCCTCGGCCGAAAAGTCACGCTGCTCTCCGGCACCATGGAGGCCGAGCTCGCCGCCCTCGGCGTGGTCTCCGGGGTTTACGCGGCTGACGGGTTCGCCGGCGATCTGGGCGGTGGCAGCCTCGAGCTCATCGATGTGCGCAGCGGGCGGTTGTCCGACGCCGTCACCATGCCGCTCGGCGGATTGCGCTTGATCGATGCCTCGGAGGGCAATCTCAAAAAGGCGCGTGACATTGTCGATGCCGAGTTCGCCAAGGTGGATTGGCTGGAGAAGGGCAGGGGGCGCGACTTCTACGCCATCGGCGGCGCATGGCGGGCGCTCGCGCGCTTGCACATGACCCAGACCAACTATCCCTTGAGCGTGATGCACAACTACCGGATCAGCGCCGAAGAGGCGCTGAAGTTCGCCGCGTTACTCGATCACCAATCGCAGAGTTCACTTGCCGGTATTCGCGATCTTTCGAGCGCAAGGCGCGAGACCGTGCCCTACGGCGCGCTCGTGCTTGAACGGCTCATCAAGCAGATGAAGCCGCGCTCCGTGGTGGTGTCAGTCCTCGGGATCCGGGAAGGCCTGCTCTATAGCCTTCTGAGCGATGAGGAGAGGGAGAAAGACCCGCTGCTCGAAGCTTGTGCCGGCCTCGCCAAGCAGCGGTCCCGGTCGCTGGAAAATGCCTACGAGCTTTGCGCGTGGACCGACATCTTGTTCCGCGCGCCGGGGCCGGTGGAGACGCCCGAGCAGAAGCGGCTACGTCACGCGGCGTGCTTGTTGTCGGATATCGGCTGGCGGGCCCATCCCGATTACCGCGGCGCCCAAAGTCTGAACCTCGTGGCCCACGGCGATTTCGTCGGCGTCGATCATCCGGGCCGTGCCTTCCTCGCGCTCACCGCCTATTACCGCAACGAGGGGATGGTCAAAGACGATTTGAGCCAGAAGCTCGTGGAACTCGTCGACAAGGATACGCTCAAGCGGGCGCGCATCCTGGGTGCCGCCTTCCGCGCGGCGCACATGGTCTCGGGGGCAATGCCCGGAGTGCTGCCCAATACGCCGCTCAGCTATGAGGGCAACCGGCTCATCTGGACGCTGCCCGAGCCGTATTCCAACCTCGAGGGTGAGCGGGTCGAGCGCCGCTTCAAGGCGCTCGCCGGCCTCGTTGACTGGGAGCCGGAGATCCGTGTCGGGACCCCGTTCCAGCTCGCAACGGGCTAGGGTCGTTTGCCTCGACTTGCCGGATGCGGGGAGCTTTCCCAAATCCCCAGGGGGCGCATCGCTCACATGTCGTTCCCGCGGCCGCGGGAATCCCGTAACGACGGGGTTAGAGAATTGTTTGCGAGACCGGGGTTACTGGATTGCCCGGTCAAGCCGGGCCGTCACACTGGCCCGTTGAGACCAACTCGACGCTTGCTCCAGGATTAGATGGGTCGATGGCAGAGGATCTTTATTCCGTTCTTGGCGTGGCGAAGACCGCCAGCGCCGGCGATGTTACCAAGGCCTATCGCAAGCTCGCCAAGAAGCTGCATCCCGACCTCAATCCGGGCGACAAGGCTGCGGAGGAGAAGTTCAAGCAGGTCGCGCAGGCCTACTCGATCCTCAACGACCCGGACAAGCGCGGGCAATACGACCGGGGCGACATCGATGCGAGCGGCCAGGAGCGGCCGCAGGAGCGCTATTACCGTGAATATGCCGGCGGACCCCAGGGCGCGCGCTATCACTCGACTGCGGGCTACGAGGATATCGGTGCGTTCAGCGACCTTTTCGGCGACGTGTTTTCAGGTGGGGCCGGCATGCGCGGGGCGCGGGGCGGCGGAGGGCGGTTCGCCATGCGCGGCCAGGACGCACAATATCGGCTCGATATCAGTTTCCTCGACGCGGTGAACGGCACCAAGCAGCGGATCACGCTGCCCGACGGTGGCACGCTCGACGTGACGATCCCGCCGGGCGTCAGCGAGGGGCAGGTCCTGAGGCTCAAGGGCAAAGGCATGCCGGGCGGGGGCGAAGGCCCGCCCGGGGACGCGCTGGTGGAAATCGCCGTGAAGCTGCATCCGGTGTTCAACCGCGACGGCAACGACATCGTCGTCGAGGTGCCGATTGGTGTCGACGAGGCGGTGTTGGGCGGCAAGATCGAGGTGCCGACCATTACCGGCCGCGTCGCGGTGACAGTGCCGCCAGGCTCCAATACCGGGCAGACGCTCAGGCTGAAAGGGCGCGGGGTGAAGTCGAAGACCGGCGCCGGCGACCAACTGGTGAGACTGAGCGTCATGCTGCCCGAGACGATCGATGACGACCTCAAGAGCTTCGCGGAAGACTGGCGGAAGACTCACGCCTACGACCCGCGGCGCAAGCTTAAGGAGCAGGCGTGATGGCGAGCGAGCAAGACGTCATCGCCCGGGTCCAGCACCTGACCGTGACCAGGCTCAGGGTGTGGGTCGCCCAGGGGCTTATCAAGCCGGCCGACGAGGACGCGCCAAGCTTTTCCGAAGCCGACATCGCGCGAGCGGCCTTGATCAGCAATCTGGAGGACGAGCTCGGCTTCGCCGAAGAGGACGTGCCGGTGCTGCTCAACCTGATCGATCAGATCCATGGGCTCCGTTCGGAGCTGCGCGGTCTGCTCGAAGCGCTCGACGATCTGCCGGCGGATGTCCGCACCACGGTCCGGATGCGGATCGAACGCCGCCGGCGGGGCTAGCACCATGCGATCCTCGGGCACCGTCGTCTTCTATTTCTTGCTGGTCATTTTGCTGACGATCGTCAGCGTGCAATACGGCCTTGGCCGGCTGCCGGGCGACATCGTGGTCGATACCGGCGGCTTCTATTTCTATCTGCCGTTCACCACCGCGGTCATCGTCGCCGTTCTGCTAGGCGCCGTCTTTTGGTTCTTCCGCCGCTAGGGCGTTTTCGCCCTCGGGCGCGAGCACCGTGACCTCGCCCTCCCGGATCGCCAGCGCTAACTTTCCACGCTTCAGCGCCAGCGCATCGTCGCCGAACAGCTTCTTGCGCCAGCCGCGCAACGCCGCCGCATCGGCATCGTCGGAGCGGGCGATCTGCTCGAGCTCGTCGGATGTGGCGATCAGCTTCGGCGCCACGCCATGGCGGCCCGCGGTCGCCTTCAACAGCACGCGCAACAGATCGACCACGGCCTGCGCCTCGGGCGGCATCGGCTCGCCCCGCTGCAGCGGCGGGATGGTCTTGGGGTCGCGCTCGAGCCCCTTTGCCACGGCTTCGAGCACGGCGCGGCCGCGATGCGAACGGGCGAAGCCATTATGCAAGGAGCGGAGCGATCCCAAATCCTCGACGGTGCGTGGGGCTTGGCCGGCGATGTCGTAAAGCGCCTCGTCTTTCAGGATGCGCGACCGGGGCACGTCCTGGGTCTGCGCCTCGCGTTCCCGCCAGGCGGCAAGCTCCATGAGCACGGCGAGCGCCTTCGGCGTCTTGATGCGCATCTTGAGCCGCTTCCAGGCTTTCTCCGGATGCAGCTCATAGGTGGCGGGGTCGGTCAGCACCCCCATCTCCTCGTTGAGCCAGCTGGCGCGCTCGGATTGGTCGAGCTGGGCTCTCAGCTGCGGGTAGAGGTCGCGCAAATAAGTCACGTCGCCGATGGCGTAGGTGAGCTGGCGCTCGGACAGGGGACGCCGGCTCCAGTCGGTGAAGCGCGAGGTCTTGTCCAGGTTGCGGCCGAGCAGGCGCTTCACCAGCATCGAATAGCTCACGGCCTCGCCGAACCCGCAGACCATGGCGGCCACTTGCGTGTCGAAGATCGGGTGGGGGATGACACCGGCCAGGTGATGCACGATCTCGACGTCCTGCCGCGCCGAATGGAAGACCTTCAGCACATTCTCATCGACCATCAGGTCGAAGAGCGGCGTGAGGTCGATGTCCGGCGCCATGCTGTCGACGAGCACCTCGGTGTCTTCCGAGGCGATTTGCACGAGACACAGGCGCGGCCAGAAGGTCTGCTCGCGCATGAACTCGGTATCGACGGCGATGAAGGGGGCGGCGGCCAGCTTGGCGCAGGCGGCGGCGAGGTCCTCGGTACGAGCAATGAGATCCATGGTGGGCCGGATATAGCCTAACGCCGGGCCCATGGCCAAGAGTACGAACGCCGCAAACGAACAGTAAATCCGTAATGTGCTCCCCCACGCCCCAATTGGGGGACCGCGTCTTCGCCCAAATCCCCCCGCGCGGCGGCTTCCTTTCCCTGTTTCCGGGCCCGCTTGCCTTGACAAGGGCCGGTTTCCTGTGCGGTGTTCCGCGGCACCTTAGGGACCCTTTCTCCCCAAACCAGAGCCGATTCTCAAGCCATGCACGCTTATCGCACCAACACTTGCGGGGAGCTCCGCGCCGACGATGTCGGCAAGACCGTCCGCCTTTCAGGCTGGGTGCATCGCATCCGCGACCATGGCGGGTTGTTATTCATCGACCTGCGGGACCATTACGGCATCACCCAGATCGTGGCCGACCCGGATTCGCCTGTTTTTGCCGCGGCCGAAAAGCTCAAGCCGGAATGGGTGGTCAAGATCGATGGCGAAGTGGTGGCCCGCACCGACGACACCATCAACCCCAACCTGCCGACCGGGCAGGTCGAGGTCAAAGCCGCCGGCCTTGAGGTTCTCTCCGAATCCGCCGAGCTGCCGCTGCCGGTGTTCGGCGAGCCGGACTATCCGGAAGAGACGCGGCTCAAATACCGCTTCCTCGACCTTCGCCGGGAGGCGCTGCACGCCAACATCATGAAGCGCCAGGCGATCATCGGCTCTTTGCGCGACCGTATGCGCGGGGCCGGCTTCTTCGAGTTCCAGACCCCGATCCTGACCGCGTCGTCGCCGGAAGGCGCGCGCGATTATCTCGTGCCGAGCCGGGTGCATCCGGGCAAGTTCTACGCGCTGCCGCAGGCGCCGCAGCAGTTCAAGCAGCTCATCATGATGGCGGGCTTCGACCGCTACTTCCAGATCGCGCCGTGCTTCCGCGACGAGGACGCCCGCGCCGACCGCTCGCCGGGCGAGTTCTACC
>Ga0307379_10002728_pt1 | contig 25968 bp, 27 predicted proteins | sample UN2MG_FD_202237 | JGI IMG/M metagenome (GOLD analysis project Ga0307379, IMG submission 202237) | Soil microbial communities from Risofladan, Vaasa, Finland - UN-2 | ecosystem: Environmental > Terrestrial > Soil > Coastal area > Acid sulfate soil | place: Finland: Risofladan, Vaasa | collected...
ATGGAACCATTTGAAATAGAAAAATACAAACAGATTGCTCTCCGTCGGAGGTGGTGGATTATCATTCCTTTCCTTCTATCTATATTGACTGGTATCGTTTTAATTTTAGTGCTTCCCAAAGTTTACCAGTCCAATACCCTCATTTTAATCCAGCCACAGAAGGTGCCGGCAAGTTATGTTCAAGAAATTGTATCTGTTGATATCGAAGACCGTGTACGCACCATCACACAACAGGTGACGAGCCGCACTAATCTGGAAAAGATTATTAAGGAGTTCGATCTCTACAATGAGCCTGGCAGCTATATGTTTATGGAAGACAAGGTTAAGATACTCCGTGAAAATATCTCCATAGAGGTATCCGGTGGTAGTGGCAGGAGGAGCGGAGGAACTCCGACTTCTTTTCAGATCTTTTTCACAGGAAAGTATCCTAAACGTGTGGCTAATGTTACCAATGCCTTGGCTTCTTATTTTATAGCCCAAAACCTTAAAATACGGGAAGATCAGGCTATAGGTACTTCAGAGTTTTTAACTGATGAGTTGGAAAATATCAGAAGAAGGCTTTTGGAGAAAGAGGAAGAATTAAAGAGGTACCGTGAGAGATATATGGGGGGCTTACCAGAACAGTTGGAGACCAATCTGAGAATTTTGGAAAGGATCCAGGGACAGATAGTAACAAACCAGGAAAATTTAAGAGAAGCCGAAAACAGAAAGCTCATGATTCAGCAACAGATTGCAGAGGCCGCTCAGATTAGGATAAGCAGTACTATAATACCAGTTACACCTGGAAGGGAGGCAGAACAACCCATGTCCTTAGACCAATTAAAAATACAACTTGCCTCCCTTGAAGCCAGATACACAGAAAGGCATCCGGATGTCATAAGCCTGAAAGAAAAGATTGCTGATCTTGAATCTAAGGAAAAGACTGATGTAAAGGAAGCTCAGAAGCTACCGAAAAACAGGGATATGATCCAGGCTGAAAGAAACCTGGTAAACCAGTTGCGGGAAATCGAGTTGGGAATAAAAAACCTGAAGGCCGAAGCAGCTCAACTACATTCTCAGATGAAATCGTATCAGACCCAGGTAGAGAATACACCAAAGCGGGAGCAGGAACTTATGTCGTTGAATAGGGATTATAATAATATTCGAGAGACCTACAATTCCCTTTTGGGCCGAAAATTAGAGGCTGAACTCGCAGTTAGTATGGAGAGAAAGCAGAAAGGGGAACAATTCAGGATATTAGACCCTGCCGAGGTACCTATCAGACCGCTTAAGCCTGATATCCGGCGCATACTTTTAATGACCGTACTTTTGGGGTTTGCTCTGGGATGTGGTCTGGCCTATCTGAGAGAAACCATGGACACCTCTTTCAGAAGACCTGAGGACGTTGAAGAGGTGCTTCAAGTACCGATAATAGCAAGTCTACCTTTTACGTTAAGTGCCAGAGAGCTAAAAAGAATTAAGAGAAAAGAAATACTCACTGTTGTGTCCGTAGGCCTAACCTTCCTGCTCTTAGGAGTGGTGATAGTCCTCTCTCTAAAAGGGGTAGATGCTACGATTAATTTTGTAAAAGAAATTTTAGCAAGATTGTGAGTTAGGGATTCCTAAATTCCTAAATTCCTGAATCATTTTATTAGGTAATAGCTGTCGTGTATACATCCTTTTACAATCTAAAAGAAAAGCCATTTAATCTGACTCCATCGCCTCGTTTTCTCTATCTGGGAGAAACCCACAAAGAGGCTTTGTCGTTGCTTACCTATGGAGTTATGGAACGAAAGGGATTTATATTACTTACAGGGGAGGTTGGTACTGGTAAAACCACCATAGTCCAGACATTGTTAAGTGATCTTGATTCTTCGGTTAAATACGTTTCCTTATCCAACCCTACCTTGTCTGCCAAAGATTTTCTCTTTTATGTTGCTTCAGGGTTAGGGCTTAAAACTCAATTTGAATCAAAAGGCTCCTTTCTGATTCAATTTGAGAATTTTCTTCAAACGCTTTTACATCAACAACAAAATGTACTTTTAATTGTTGATGAGGCCCAGAAATTGTCCCTCACACTTCTTGAAGAGATTCGTCTTCTGTCTAACATGGAGACCGCTGATGAAAAATTGATTAATATATTCTTGGTGGGTCAGCCGGAACTGAACCAAAAGCTCCGTCACCCCGAATGCAGACCGCTCCTACAGCGTATTAGCATACGCTATCATATAAATCCTTTACATGTGACAGAAACCGAGGCCTATATCAAAACCCGTTTGAAGTTGGCTGGTGCCAGGGATACTAAAATTTTCTCCAAAAAAGTTATAAGAGTTATACATAGCTATGCCCGGGGCTATCCCCGGATGATAAATATTCTGTGTGATAACGCTCTTCTGCTTGGGTATTCTAATGGGAAAAAACATATAACCGTTGAAATGATAGAAGAATGCTATAACGATCTTCAGCTTCCGGAATCTTTTTTGCAGAAGGACATTGATATTCAAATTAAACGAGAGCCAGAAGCACCAGAATCGGTAAAAAAGAGAACATATCTCAGAGCAGCTGTCCTTATTATCCTTTTATTTATCCTTATCTCAGCAGGCTCTGTTACCAGCCTTGGCCAAAGGTATTTAAAAACAGCAGAGCTTTTTTATAAAGCACATTTTATCTCTAAACCGCCTCCTTTAAAAGAAAAGTCCTCTGTTATCGTTCAGGAAAAAGGTTTGCCGCCATCTAATGTGGAGGGAAAAAAAATAGGAACTAAGCCTGGTGTTGAGATAACAAAAGCTGGAATAAAAGAAAATTTACCGATTCCGAAAGCAAGCTCGCCTAAAGGTAAATTGCTTGAAAAAAGTAAACTCCTTAAAGGTGATCTATTGGCGAAAAAGGAAAATGTTCTAAAAATAAAAAATGAGATACTAACAGTCAAACCAGGGGACACCTTGCTCGGATTAGCAATGGAGATGTATGGCTATGCAGACAAAAAAACACTCAACCAGATACAGAGAGAAAACCCTGAAATCAGAGATGTTAACCTGATAGAGATTGGGCAAAAGATACTATTTTCGAAACCCCCTTTTCGTAATAATACATATCGCTCAATTTACTCGGTACATATCGCTTCTTTCAAGCCACTTGAATCGGCGCGGTCTGTATTCGAGAGGATGATTAAGGGAGGTTTTGAGCCCTATATTCTTCCCTTTGATCATCCCGAAAAAGGAAAAATGTTTAGGATTGCTGTAGGGGCGTTTAAGGATAAGGTATCTGCCAAGTATTATGGCAAAAAATTATTAGACATGGGTGTGGTAGAGTATGCCGAACCTATTAGTATAGATATAATGTGAAAGCAAGAGATCAGCTAATAGTTCAAGGTTCAGGGTTCACCGTTCAGGGTTGCACGAAAATCTAAACCCGAAACGATTAATGCAGAACCCATAACAGAGAAGGCATGAAAATAGAACGATTTGAAGATATTGAGGCATGGCAGTTGGCCAGGGAGCTAACTCGCAAGGTGTATGGCCTGACAAAGAAGACCAAGCTTGCTGGCGACTTCGGCCTGAAGGGACGAATTCAGGATGCAGCAGGTTTACCTCGTTCAATGCGAAGCCTATTTAACTGGGGTTCATCCATGCACAATATTGCAGAAGGATTCGATTCAGAGACAAATCCGGAGTTTGTTCGTTTTCTTCGGTATGCAAAGCGATCGTGCACCGAAGTCCAGAGTGAGCTTTATGTGGCGCTAGATCAACAATACATAACGAATACTGAGTTTCAGGATGTGTACGATCATGCGGGGCGCACCTTTACCCTGTTAGGGAACTCTGATAGGGCGCGCTGCTATTCGTGGTTTCATCAAGTACTTGATAGCTTACAAACAAGACCAAAAAAAAGTAACCCGACTCGGCTGAGCTCGTCGCAGGCTGAACGTTGAACCCTGAACCTTTGAACACTTACGCTTCATTTATCAAGAAGCTAAAACCTGATCGCTGACAGCTAAGTAATAGCTAATTAAGGATAAACCATGGGAAAAATATCTGATGCAATAGACAAGTATAAGGCAGAGAAGCAGGAATCCAAACCTGTCGAACATGTTTTCATGCCACAAAGAATAAAGACTGAAGAGCCGGAGGTGACCTTTGCCAAGGAGTACCTCAAAGAACAGCGGTATAGTGACAAGCTTGTTACTATTTTAGCGCCCGATTCGGTTACTGCTGAAACGTTTAAAGTTATACGTGGGGCGATACTCTATGATAAAGATCGGCCTGCACCAAAGGCAATAATGGTTACCAGCACCTTTCCAGGTGAAGGAAAGTCATTTGTCTCATCGAATTTGGCGGTAAGTTTTGCTATGGGTCTGAATGAAAATGTTCTTTTGATTGATGCTGACCTGCGCCGCCCGGCTATCCATGAAATGTTTGGTTATAGTAATGAATGCGGACTTTGTGAACATCTGCAGGGTGAAAAAACTATACCTGAACTGTTAATAAAAACGAAGATTAATAAGCTAACTCTTCTGTTGTCCGGAAAACCACCCTCCAATCCGGTTGAACTTCTGTCATCAAAAAAGATGGGAGAGTTTGTTAAGGAGGCGAAAGATCGCTATCAGGATAGATTCATTATTTTGGATGTTCCCCCAAGTCAACTAACCGCTGAAACCAATATCATTGCAAATCATGTTGACGGTATAATCTTAGTGGTTATGAATGGTAAAACGCCGCGGGCTGTAATTCAGCAAACAATTGAAAACTTAGGAAGAGAAAAGATCCTGGGCATCATTTTTAATGGTTTTGCCCAGTCATATAAGGCCTATAATAAATACTATAGAAAGTATTATAAATGATTAGGATATTTCGCCAGTATTTTTCCATCACATCTTTTATGTTTGTCCTCGGTGAAGGACTGTTGATTTACTGGGCTGTTTTTTGGGCTGCCTATTTTATCTATAACATGGATCTGGAGTTGCTATTTATTCAGCCGATGATTTGGTTAAAGATATTACTTATTACCATCATTACCCAATTAAGTTTATATTTTAATGATCTTTACGAAAAAAAGAGTATCGATAATTATATTGATCTATTTACTCGCCTTATCCAGTCTATAGGTATTACCTCCATAGTTTTGGCCGTTATTTACTTTCTGTTTCCTTCGACTATGATCGGGCGATGGATATTTTTTATCAGCATCATTTTCCTTCTCCTCCTTTTGGTCTCGTGGCGCCTTCTCTATTCTTTTGTTATGAGAAGAAAGTTGTTTGCAGAAAAGGCCATTATTCTAGGCTTTGGTGAATTAGCTCGAGATATATTGTATGAGGCGGGTAGTAGAAAGGATCTCAGCTATGAAATCGATTCTGTCATTGTGCCTGAGCAGAACCATGATACTCGAAATCAGTTTAAAGGTATTTCCGTTCACTATGGGTTTGATAATATTTGTGATTTTGTGGAGTCTAAAAATGCTAAAAATGTGATTGTTGCTTTAGATGAAAAGCGCGGACTTTTACCCTATGATGAACTTCTGAAGTGCAAAGTAAGAGGGTTAAACATCATTGATGGAGAGGACTTCTATGAAAGGATCACCGGAAAAATTCTGATCGAAAAAATTAATCCAAGCTGGCTCATATTTTCTGATGGCTTTGTTAAATCAAAGACAGTACGCCTTGTAAAAAGGGTGGTAGGTTTTATAAATGCCTTATTTAGCCTGATAATTTTGCTCCCTCTTTTCGCTCTTGTGTCTCTGGCCATAAGATTGGAGAGCAAAGGTCCAATTTTCTTTAGTCAAGAAAGGGTAGGTGAAAATAGGAAGATATTCAATCTTTTTAAATTTAGATCCATGAAAGCAGATGCAGAAGAAAGCTCCGGGCCGGTCTGGGCAACCGATGATGACCCAAGGATTACCAGAGTTGGGAAGATTATAAGAAAGCTCAGGATAGATGAGCTTCCGCAGATGTGGAATGTTCTCAAAGGAGAAATGAGTTTTGTGGGGCCGAGGCCGGAGAGGGAATTTTTTGTTCAGGAATTGGAAAAGAAAATTCCCTATTACCGTGAACGCTTTACTGTAAAACCAGGGATTACTGGCTATGCTCAGGTTTTATACCCTTATGGTGCCTCAGAGAAAGATGCCCTTGAGAAGCTAAAATATGACCTTTACTATATTAAAAATATATCTCTTATTCTCGATTTGATGGTTATTTTTAAAACCATTAAAATAGTCTTGTTAGGAAGAGGAGCGAGGTAGAGAAACAATGCAAAATGTAAAAATTTTCACTCTGTTAGATAAAAGATTTGCATTCTTAATCGAGGCACTAAGCCTGTTCTCATTCACAGAGTTATTATTGTTACCACTTTTACTATCTAACAGGGCAAGAATGAAAAATGAATGTCAAATAAACAATGTCAAAATTAGGGTACAGTGTTAGAGGACATAACGGCATAAAGGCAAATGAATGAGTTATCGTTTTGGCTTTATTTTTCTTTTTAGGCTTGTCTTTTGGAGTTTGGCATTTATATTGCTTTGTTCAGAGTGAATAAGTTCGGAATAGAACTTATGAATCGAAGGGCTTAGTTCTGAGTGAATAAGTATTTAATAGAACTAATAAGTATAATCTTTGCGATTGCTCGCTCTATTCGGCTTGAGTCGTTCGACCTGGAGGCTCCCGACAGGCTCATGACCGAAGGCAGCACTAAGTCCTGAGTTTAAGTTTGTAATAGAATTTTTGAATTGAAGGGCTTAGTTCTGAGTGAATAAGTTCGGAATAGAACTTATGAATTGAAGGGTTAGGCAATCCTAAACGCAGGGTTGCTTGTTGTTAATTTTATTAGTTATTGCAATTGGTTGTGTGGTTTTATGCCATGTAATCCAAGGGGCGGAGCTGGGTAAATGCGATGAGACCTTAAACTTTTTCAAATTGACAAATATTCAAATATAATATATATTATATCTGATATCTTAACATAAATGGAGGAGTGTAATGCAAAAGGTACTCATATCAGTGCCTGATGATTTGTTGGCCCGCATGAGAGCAGTCATACCAAACCGGCAGCGAAGTAAAATCATAGCTGAAGTTTTAGAGAGTGAGATCGAAAGACGAGAACAGGAACTCTATGAATGTGCTTGTGATGTGGAAGAGGATAAGGCCTTAAACACCGAAATGTCCGAGTGGGATTTAACAATAGGAGATGGAATTGAACCTCAAACGTGGTGATGTTTATTGGGTTGACCTGGATCCTACAAGAGGCTCTGAAATCCAAAAAATGAGGCCATGTGTCTTGGTTGGAGCAACTCCGATCAGTCAGGCAAGGCGTAGAGTTGTAGTTGTCCCGCTTTCCACCGCTGGGAAACCGAGACCGCCGATTGCGGTTCCTGCTTTTTGTCTTGGAAAGCAGGTAGTAGCTGTGTGTGACCAAATACGTGCTGTGGATAAAGCTCGCTTAATTAAGGATGCAGGTTCGCTGTCCAAGGAAGATATGACCGCCCTCGATGCAGGCCTCCGCCAGGTCTTGTCTTTATAAGAAGGGACAGGGTATGAACCGTTTTCTACCCTTCTAAATTATGAAGAGAAAATACAAACCAATTTTTGTAACTAAAAAAGAAGATGACGAGATGACTCGGCGTTTCTGGAGAAATAAATCACCGGACGAGCGGCTGAGCGCTGTTGAGTTCTTAAGAGAGCACTATTACATCATACAGGGATATAAGGACCCTCCTTCAATCATTCGGGAATTACATGTTGTAGAAGGTTAGGAAGTGAAGGTCCATAATGATTTCAATGACTTTGTTGCTGCACTTAATAATAACAAGGTTGAGTATGTAATCGTGGGATCATTTGCCCTTGCGTATCATGGCTATCCCCGAGCAACTGGTGACATAGATTTCTGGATTCAACCTACATCTCCAAATATACGAGCTCTTCGTAAGGCCTTATGCGATTTTGGATTCAAAGAGTTGGACATTTCAGACAATGATATACTATCAGGAAAGATTATTCAGCTTGGTTACCCACCGGTACGTATTGATCTAATAACAATTCTTGATGGTTTAACAATCAAAGAGATATGGGAGAGCAGGGAAAAAGGCAAGTTTGGTGACCATGATGTCTATTATTTAGGGAGAGAAGCATTTATAAGGAACAAGCGAGCCTTAGGCCGATATAAAGACCTTGCTGATCTCGAGCTTCTGGGTGAAAAAGTGTGATAAAAGCAATGTTCTCCTCAAGCGAAACGCTCATTGAACGAAGTGCATTTCACAGGGGCTTGCCTCCGGAGGGTTCACCCGCCTCTGGAGGGTTTCACACCATTTCCTTAGAGATCAAGGTTCCTTCCGGTTGATATTGAACTTATCGAAGTCACGATCATAACTGTAAAGAAGATTTTGTGTATCACCTTCCAGTGAGGCGATAAGATAGCAGTCCACAATATCCAGATTGTTGTTTCGCCATATTTCAAGCATACGTCGAATCATAGATTTATTCTTTACAGAAATTCCCTTGTATTTGAGAAGATCCGTTACGCCATTTGCAATTTGTTCTTTTGGCACCTCGTAAAAGCTTTTTAGAACAAAAATTAACTGGAACAAAACAATAAGCTTCAATTCAACCATCATAGACCCATTTTCCAGGGCTTCAAAGAATGAATACAGATTTTTGTATTTGGGAGATTTATCTGATACCAGGAAACGGACAATAACGTTGGTGTCCAATAATGCGATCATACTCTATATCCTTCTGTAAATCCCCTTTTGACTGCTTTGCTGATATCTTTTTTGGTAAGTTCTGATTTTGCAGTTGCATATATGTTGAAAACGCCGAAAAGATGTTCGGTAAGAGACTTGTGGATCTTTCCTTCCTGGCTTGGCTTTAGAAAAATGCCATCTTTCTCGGGGGCTGCATGTATCTGATCCCCGATATTGATGTTATATTTTTTTCTTAAAGCAATTGGAATGACCACCTGGCCTTTGGGAAAAACCTTCATTTTTATATGATCTTTTGAAATCTTAGGCATATGTTTTCTCCTATTTTTGTTTGGTTATACTAATATTCTAATTAAGTTTAACTCAAGTGTCAAATGCTTTTTCTGTGATTGTTAAACCTGGCCAAAACGGCCTTAATTCAAAATTCAGCAGAGAGATATATTTAGCAGAGGCCTGCCCCGCCTGTCGGAGAGAAACGGAGATCCCGCTATTGGGGCCCCGTGGAATGCTTGCCCTATGGAATCTATTTTGCAGTTATTCCATTGGGGCGGAACCTATTCCTCTGGGGTAGCTCATGTTGATGGTGCTAAGATTAAATCCTTACCTGATTCATCCTTTACAATGATGGAAGTTAACAAAGATGGAACAAAGGTACGGCACTTTGCCTATAGGGATATAAATGGTAATATTGACATAGACCAATTAATATATTGCCTGGGTACATTTAGCGATGAAACCTGGTTGAAGCCTGAAAACATTGAGACTGCACGGAAGAGCCTTGAAGAGCAGTACTACAGGTTTAAGCTTAATCAGACAAAAGAGGGAATAAAGGAAGCTGTCAACATTAACACTGCCAACCTTAAAGATTTGGTACGTTTGCCCAACATTGGCCCTGTTACAGCAGTTAAAATCTACAGATTTAGAGAGACTTACGGGCTTTTTAAGAATGTTGAAGATATAAAAAAGGTCGAGGGTATTGGGCCTGCGATATTTGCAGGTATTAAGTATTACATTAAAGTTCGGTAATCTTCAATGGTAGTGTCATAGAGAAAATATAATGCGGAGACAGAAGAAAAATGACATTTAAAAAAAATATTCTCTGTATAGGAGCTGGTTATGTAGGTGGCCCTACCATGGCTATGATAGCTCATAAGTGTCCACACTATAAGGTTACAGTCGTGGATATAAACCCAACACGCATCGCCGAGTGGAACTCTGATGATCTTCCCATTTATGAGCCTGGGCTTGATAAAATTGTGACCTCGACACGGGGTAAGAATCTTTTTTTTAGCACAGAGATCGAGCGTGGAATAAAGGAGGCAGAGATAATTTTTGTTAGTGTCAATACGCCGGTCAAAACCTTTGGTGCTGGAGCTGGTATGGCAGCTGATTTGCAGTATTGGGAAAAAACAGCCAGGCAAATACTGAAGTGTTCTGAATCTAGTAAAATAATTGTGGAAAAAAGCACTTTTCCTGTGAGAACCGCATTTGCCATGGAAAGAATTCTTTCTTTAACCGAGAATGATATCCACTTTGATGTCCTTTCCAACCCTGAATTTCTGGCTGAAGGCACATCCATCAAAGATTTGGAGTATCCTGACCGAGTCCTCATCGGATCAAGAGAAACGCCAAACTGTGTAAGGGCCAGGGATGAACTGATTGAAATCTATTCAAACTGGGTTCCGAAAGACCGCATTATTACCTCCAATATCTGGAGTAGTGAGCTTTCTAAACTTGTAGCAAACGCCTTTTTAGCCCAAAGAATATCGTCAATAAACTCCTTCACAGCTTTTTGTGAAAAGACCGAGGCCGATATAACCGAGGTTGCACGGGCAATTGGAATGGACAGTCGCCTGGGCAACAAATTTTTGAACCCAAGCGTTGGTTGGGGAGGATCATGCTTCAAAAAGGATATTCTAAATTTGGTGTACCTTTGCCGCCATTACCGTCTTGACGAGGTAGCCAATTACTGGGAAGCTGTGGTCAGCATCAATGAATACCAGAAAGAGCGCTTTGTCCTCAATATGCTAAGTGAAATGTTTAATACCTTAGCAGGTAAAAAAATCTGTTTGTTCGGGTTTGCCTTTAAAGCAAATACTGGCGATACCAGAGAAAGCCCAGCCATATTCATTGCCAAGAAATTAATAGAGGAAAAGGCTAATTTAGTAATTACAGACCCAAGAGCCTTGAATAACGCGAAAATTGATCTGAACGGCATAGATGGAACAATATCTTATATTGAAGACCCTTATGAGGCCTCAGGCGGTTGTGATGCCATTGCTGTTGTGACAGAGTGGGAGATATATAAGAGTCTCGATTTTGAAAAGATATTCCAGTCAATGGTTAAACCAGCCTTTATCTTTGATGGGAGAAATATTCTCAATCATAAGAGATTGTTTGATATCGGATTCAATGTTTTTCCAATCGGAAAACCCTCACTTACACATTTTTAATTACGAAAGCTTAAAAGGGCGAAAGCAAGAAAGATAACCCAGAAATACACAAGGAAAAGCAGCAGTTTGAAGATATGAGCAAGAAAATAATTGTGGCAGCAAGGAGGATTCACAGGGAGCTTGTCCCTGGGTTTTTAGAAAGCGTTCTTTCCCCAGTTACCCCGTTGGGTGTTTTGATTTATTCAACCGGGACCTGGCATATTTAACAGGGGCCTTACCCCGCCTGTCGAAGCGAAGCGTAGATTTACCCGCCTCTGGAGGGTTTAACCGCCTTTGGAGGATCCCGCTATCGGGGCCTCGTTGAACCGGATTCGCCCCGCCCAATGGAATTTTATTTTTCCATTTATTCCATCGGGGTGAAATTTATTCCTGTGATAGCGAAGTTTACCCCGTTAAATCCTGAAAGGCTATTTAACTAGGGCGGACTTGGCCGCCGGAAGCCTGCCCGCCGGACGGCAGGCGGGTGTGGCGGATTCACCCGCCTCTAGAGGGTTCACCCCGCCTCGTAGGTATGAAATATCGTACTGGGATTAAACCCTGAAAGGCGTTTAACTGGAGTAGGCAACGTTGCCAAGACTACCTAAGATTGGGATCTCCGACATCCCAGATAATTTAAATAATGGAGGAAGAAATGAAAAAGACATATACAGCAATAGTTCGTAAAAGCAAGCTTGAATATGTTGCGATATGTTTAGAACTTAACGTTTCTGCTAGAGGAGAAGACTTGGCAGCTGTTGAGAAAAACCTTAGATCAGCAATTGAACTGTATCTTGAAGATATACAAAAATACCCTAAAACCATAGTGTCATATATTTCCACAGAAGAGTTTATTGAGTTTTTAAAGGACACGGAACCTGAATGGTATCGAGAACCGCCAGAAGGTCTGCTTTTAAGGCCGCTTGAGGTGCATGAGGTACCCTCTTATGCCTAAGTTGCCCTCAATTTCGAGTAATAAACTAGTCAAGTTGCTGAATAAAGGGGGCGCCATATTTGTAAGGCAAGGAAAAACTGACCATGCAATATATTAAAGAATGGTGCAAGGAAATAGATATTCGGCACCAGTTCAAATGGGAAAGAAGACATTGGATCCAATTTATTGTAAGCGTATTTTTAGACAGTTGAGATTCACAGATGAGGAAATTGAAAAACTATTGCAGTAAGCGGAGTTGCAACCAACTGATAAAGCTTACCGCATCAGCGATCCAAAAGCTGCTGGCTTGGAGACAGGATTGCTCGCTAATTTTGAAAAATGTGTTAGGGTTAAATTCTTTGAAAAAGACAGCACAGTTTACCGTGCCTCGGTGAATGTTTACCCTGTGCAATGCTTTTGGCTTTCCATTGCACTGGGGACTTTCCTTATTCAACTGGGGAACATGAAGTATTCCATCGGAGTTAAATTTTTCGAAGAAAACAAGCACAGCAAATTTGTTCAGAGAAAAAGTCTGAACACATTTTCAGAGATATGAAGAATAAAGCAAAGCTCATTTATTGTGATGTCTGTGTATTAAGTCGGCCTTTTGACGATCAGTCTTTTTTGAGGGTTCGACTTGAAACAGAGGCAGCCAATCTGATAGTATCAAACGTGAGAAGTGAGAAATACAAGTTAGTGGCTTCACCGGTCCATTGGGAAGAAATAAAAGCCATATCTGACATTTTTGAGAGAACTGAGTTGCAAGAGCGATTAAAAACACTGAGAAAATCTGTTAATGTAGATTTAGCTATTGCAAGAAAAAGAGCTGAAGAATTGTATGACTTGAATTTTGGGGTTGCTGACGCGGCACATATCGCATTTGCAGAACAATGCGGTGCAGAATTTATAAGTTGTGATGATTCACTTATTAAGAAGTGCTTAAGGCACAACATCAAGATATGGTGTGGCAACCCTGTTGCATTCTGTGAAAAGAAGGGGCTCAAATGAGATCAGTAAAATACATGGATGAAGAGCTAATGGTCAAGAAGGCGATCAAAGCACTAATTGGGGAATTAGGGCCTGTTGAAGCCAACCGCTTTATTAATATGCCAAGAAAGAAAAGAACCGATAGTGTCAGAAGGCACAGGGAATGGCAGAAGCACCTGGATAAGGATAAGTTTTTCAAGGAAGTATTTAGTTGAGAGATCTTGATTCGGTTCCTTTTATTGATTGAGCATATGGCCACAATTAATCATATAATGACCTTAACGGTGTGGAAGAAGAATATAGGCTCTTAAATGACTTCAGCCCATCTGGAGTGCTGCTCAAACACAAATACTGGCAACTTGTCCAACCGATATAGCTTTTTCCGCTCAACCGGATTTTTTACTCCTAAAGAGGGGAAAGAAATAAAATGAAGATTACATACGATAAGCAGGTAAATGCGATTTACATAGGATTAAGTAATTTAAAACCCGAGGGGGTTATTGAAGTTGCTGATGGGATTAATATTGATGTGACATCCAAGGGTAAGGTTGTAGGAATAGAACTACTTGATGCCACAAACAAAATCTCTCTTGATACGCTTTTGACTTATGAGATCGCTGCTGACACCATTGGAGATTGGGTTCAATTAAAAGAACCAAATCATGTAGGAGACTAACTATCCATTTCACTTGGCCAATGAACCCCGAATCCCCATTTTATCGGGTAGCCCTGAACGGTGAAGCCAGAACCCTGAACCTTAATATATTCATTTGACCAATAGGCTATCAGCTATGAGCTGAATGAAGCTGAATCGTTGACAATCTGATTGCATATGTATAATAATACCATATTATAAATATGTATTGTGGAGATGGCTATGAGAAAAACCACTGTGTTCATTAATGAGCAATTATTAAAAGCGGCTATGGAAGTCACAGGAGCACGATCTAAAAAAGAGGCCATTGAAGCTGGGCTGCAATCTCTGGTTCGGCAGTGGAACAGGGAAGCATTTCGGAAGGAGCTGGGGACATTCGAAATAGACCTCACCTTGAACGAATTGGAACGATTAAGATATGCCGAATAATCTCTTTCTGGTAGATACCTCTGCGTGGCTCTTTGCCTTGAGAAAAGATTTCATGCCGGAAGTCAAAGATCGGATAGATCATTTGCTCAAAGAAAACGCAATAATTACAACAGGTATAGTCAAACTGGAGATCCTTGGAGGGACGAAGACACAAAATGAGTTTCAACGTCTTAAGACCCGCCTTGATGCTCTGGATATTGTGGAAACAGATACTGCTTTATGGGAAGAGGCATATAAACTATCTTTCGAATTCCGACGGAAGGGAATTACCGTGCCATATACCGACATTTTGATAGCAGCGTGTGCTTTGAGGACAGAATCTACAATCGTTCATGCCGACGCACATTTTGATCTGATGGCTAATCATATCAGTCTGAAGGTTGAAAGTTTCGTTCAGATAGTAAGCCTTGCTCATTGAATCATCGGCTTTGTGGTAAACATTAAGTTCCGATATAATCGAGGGGGGCAAGCTCTGAGCCTTTACCCCGCTTGCCCTGTTAAATTCCAGAGGACTATTTAACCGGGGTAAGATTTTTATCCCGTTGAATGATGAAACTACTTGACGGGGGAGGGCATATTTCATTGGGGTGAAATCTATTTCACTGGGGTAAGCTAGCTATCAGTCTTGATAAGGGTGCGTGTATCTGGGGTTGAAATTTATTGAAGGATGGTAGAAATTGAAAAATTAGCGATTGGAATGCACTACATCGGCATTTATGAAAAGCTAAAGGAAATGATCCCTGAGTATCAAATAAATAGAAATAATCTAGGCAGATTTGGTTATGGGACAATTTGCGAGAAAAGTTTGAAAGTATAAAACATATGGCAGTTATCAGCAAAATCAGTGATTTCCATGGATTTTTATCTCTGCAACAGGAATGGAATTCACTTCTTAAAAGAAGTGTATCGAATAGCATTTTTCTAAGCCATGAATGGTTTAAATGCTGGTGGGAGGCTTATGGTGGAGAGTCTGAATTATTTATCTTAGTATGTAAAGATGAAGGGCGTCTTATAGGGATTAGTCCCTTGATGATGTCGAAAGACCGCTTAAGGGGTTTTCCAGTAAAAAAGATCAGTTTCATTGAGAATAATGAAAGCCCGCATTGTGGTATTCTAATAGATCGCAAGACTGATTTCTCAGGAACTCTATATAATCTATTCAATTACTTAACATCATATAATAATAGTTGGGATATCTTGTTGTTGCGAAGAATTCCTGAGGATTTTAATATTGTCAAGTATGTTGGGAATTTTTTCAAAAGCAGAGGTTTCAAATTTATTATTATTCCATCACAAAAATCTCCTATCCTAAAAATCAGATCGGATTGGAACACTTTCTATTCAGAGAAACATCAACGATTCAAAAAAAAGATTCGTCATGATCGCAACAATTTGAAAAAGCAAGGGGATTTCGAAATACAAACACTGGATTGCCCCGAAAAAATAGAGCCACACTTGGAAGATATTTTTAATGTTGGATTCCAAAGCTGGAAAGGAAAAATAGGAAAATCAATCGGGGGCACAGCTGAAAGGCGACATTTTTTTTCAAAATTGCCAAAAAATCTGACTAATAATAGGAACGGCATTTTAATATGGGCACTCTGTTTGAACAGTAAGATGATTGCCTTCGAATATCATGTAAAGGAAGGGAGTGCTGTTTATGCCTTACGTGGAGAATTCGATGACGCTTACTCACACCTTAGTCCAGGATCAGTTTTAGATTTTGAAATAGTTCGTAGTCTATTTGAAAATAATTACTCTATTTACAATATGGGAGGAGGTTCAGACAAATATAAACTTAGATGGACATCCAAAACTAAAACTTATTTCGATATTATTGTATTCAATCGAAATGCTTATTGCAACATGTTATATATATTAGAAAGTAAAATTAGGCCTATTGTTAAATGGCTTTTAAAAAGGACAAATTAAAGAGTGATGTATGGTAAGCTTATCTTCTTTTAAATCTATTAAAAAACCTTTTCGTCGTTATTTAAATTCAAGAAAAGTAAAACCTACCGATTCTATTTTGTACATTACTTACCGCTGCACTAGTCGTTGTAGTACCTGCAATATATGGAAATGGACCAAAGGGAGGCTTAAAGAAAGTAAAAATTCTGAAATCAGTTTAAATGAATGGAATCAAGTCGTTGAGAATTTGTATGATAATGGGATCCGAAGCATAGAGCTTTTTGGCGGCGATGCTTTATTGCGCAAAGATGTTGTCTATTCAATTATTAAAAAATGCTCAAAGTTAGGTATTGAGACCTATTTTCCAACAAATAGTAATTTATTAGATAAAGAAACTGCTAATAATTTAGTATTAGGCAATCTCGGCACTATTTACTTCTCCGTTGATGGTGTTGATGAGCTTCATGATAATATCCGTGGTATTGACCGCAGTTATGAGCGCTTCGAGGATGCCATTTTTAATGTATATAATTTGAGATCCAAATACCATAAAAAAAGACCGCAAATTATTGGCCTTACCACTGTATCGAATATGAATGCTGATAATATAGAATTTCTCATATCTGAATTTAAAAACCTACCATTTGATTTTATTTATCTCAGGGCTTTGGGTGAAATTAGCCAAGAAGACATTAAACATTCATCTATTGAAGGTATAATGGCTAAGCCACCATTTATGTCAACATCAGGGCAAAGCCATCTTCTTTCAAAAGAACAGGCTATGAATTTATCTAAAAGCATCAAAAGGTTGAGAAGTAAAAGGAGCGAGTTGCCCTTTTATCTTACACTTTCTCATCTTGAATCCTTTGATACTGACACGTATACTAAGGGAGTTTTCCCTTTATTCCCATGTAACTTATGTAGAACAGTTATTACCATGACACCATATGGGGAAGTAGTACCTTGCCCGATGTTTTCAGATTTTATACTCGGTAATTTACTTGAAGAAGACTTGTGCCGGATATGGGGTAATGATAAACATCGCAAGTTTTTAGCAAAACAGTGTAATGGAGAATTTGCTATATGCAGGAAATGTAATATGAGTCATTTTTATCCAGGTCCTACAGAAACATTCCACCAAATTTTTTACCCATACTTACACCCCTCAAAATATAGCTAATAATTAAAAGTTGATTAAAGCATTAGATAAATGTTTTCTCATTTATACTAGATCAGGAGCATTGGCTCTCCTTCGTAAATTAATTATTAAATTATGTAATATTATCTACAATACAAATAGCGCTACGTGGTATGTACGACCTCTCAACTCAGAAGGATTAGAAATTATTCCAGAAATTCCTTTAACAGCTGATTTCGTATCTTTTAACGAAACCCTCAACTGGATTAAACAGCAAAACATCCCTTGGATGCTTAATGAGAATGAAATCAAAGTGGCAAAAAGAATAGGCCATCATTGGGCAAGCATAAGATACAATGGAAATATTATAGGATACATAAAGCTTGGGTTTAATGAAGTGTTTATCACTGATTATAAAAAAATAATTAAATTTCCTAAACATGTTGCATATATATATGACACCTTTGTCCTTGATGAATTTAGAAATCGTAAGGTAGCCTCATATTTTATCAGGGAAACTTGTAAGTTTCTGAAAAAAAAAGGATTCGGAAAGGTAATATGTCATATTCCAGATTGGAATATTTCATCCATCAAAGTTTATTCAAAGGCTGGTTTCAAGAGAATACAAGCTATTCGCTTTCTCAATATACTCGGATTTAAAATTCTTACTAAGAATCCTTCAAATTTTTAAAAGATCAAGATATTAATATAAAAAATCAAATAATTATAGTAAACAATTTACATGAGCCGGTAGCTCAGCGGTAGAGCAACCTACTCTTAATAGGTAGTGCGGAGTGTTCGAATCCTCCCCGGCTCATCAATCATTGGAATCATGGGAAATCTATCTCGGAGAGAATTCCTTACTAATATGATTGCTGCTTCCTCTCTCATTAGCTTTCTGCCTGCACTTCAAGCCTTCAGTAAGAAGAAAATTAAACCCCATCTAAGGAGTAAAATTGTTCGGGTCACCAATTCTGAGGCTACCGATAGAAGTGGAAATAAAGACAATGCGAATCTAAATGACTCGGCAGTGCGTGAAATGGTTAATAGTGGGATTAAGAAATTCACTAGTAAAGAGACAGTTGAAGAAGCATGGAAAGAGATTATTCCTGATCCACGTAAAACGGTAGCCATTAAAGTCAACTGTCAGATTACCGGTATTTACACAAAGGCTAACGTTGTAAAGGCAGTGACCGACGGCCTTATACTCCGGGGGGTACCCCCATCAAATATTGTCATTTATGACCTTACTGATCATGCCTTTTCATATGCAGGCTTTGAGAAAAATACCACTAGTGGGATTAAAGTAGGGACAAACAGTGAGCTTGGAGGCTATTCCTGGATCTCCTGGTTTGGAATTCCACTTCCATATATTGGAAATAGGTTTTGCAAAGTAATCGCAGGCGAGGGTAAATATGGCTGTGATTATCTCATTAACATTCCCGTACTCAAGGCACTGGATGGTTATTCAGGGGTCAGTATCAGCATGAAAAATCATTTTGGGTCAATAGTGGGTTGTAGTGAACTCCATTCCAACATTCAAAATTCAATAGCTGCACTTAATACTCATAAGCTGATTATGAGAAAAACAAGACTGATTTTGGTAGACGCTATCTTTACCGAGTATAAATGGTTTAATGGAAGGAATCAGGATACAGTAGACATAACAAACCAATTGCTGTTTGCTGTTGACCCTGTAGCTACCGATTATATAGGCTGGCAAATGATAGAGAACTTACGAAAGAATCACAGTATGAACCCTGTTAATCCAAAACCGAGCTACATACATAAAGCTGCTGCTGATTACGGCCTCGGAAATGATGAATTAAAAAATATCGATTTGATAGATATTTCATAGTGTGGTTTCCGGTATTGAAGGAGTTTTTTATAAAAGTCAAAGCATGATTATCATATAGAAGTTTGTGCATGATGATTTCTAGTGATTATGATGACCTACCTTGTTGCAATCGAACTATGATTTTTGACAATCTTTATACTGCGAGACCTTTGCAAAACCATATAAAACCGACAATTTTTTCATTCCGGCGAAAGCCGGAATCTAGAGTTTTCAGATATTTCCTGGATTCCGGGCCAAGCCCGGATAGACTGAAAAAGGAATTATGCAAAGCTCTCACTGCAGAGCTGGGAGAACGCTTTGAAGAAATGTGTTCCAGTTGCCATAGATTAATTGAGCTCTTGTAAGTTTATCAGAAAACTGAAAGAAATAAAATCGATAAAATCATTCGGATTTTGGTTAAATAAGATAACTTTATAAAAAATGAAGTTTTATAAAAGGCTCACCTAAGAGAGGGAGAAATGTATATTCTGGTCACTGGTGGAAGCGGCTTTATCGGAACTAATCTCATTTCGGATTTACTCAAGGAAGGCCATAGAGTTAAAATATATGATAAGCGAATAAGTGAAGCTTACCCAGATCTCTGTATTGTTGCTGATGTTCGGGATAAGGAAAAATTATCTAGCTCTATGCGTGGAGTAGACGCCGTTTATCACTTAGCTGCTGAACATCGTGATGATGTCCGTCCTGCTTCACTTTATTATGATGTCAACGTGGGGGGTGCAGAAAATATTGTCTATGGTCTCGAAAAGAATTCTATTAATAAACTGATTTTCACAAGCACTGTTGCCGTGTATGGACTTAATCCGGGAGAACCTAATGAAGAAAGCCCGGTCAAGCCATTTAATGATTATGGATGGAGCAAATATAAGTCAGAAATTATTTTCAATGACTGGGTTAACGCTTGCGATAAAAATTTTCTTGTGATAGTGCGACCAACCGTGATTTTTGGAGAAAAGAACAGGGGCAACGTTTATAACCTCCTGAATCAAATTGCATCCGGGAGATTTATCATGGTGGGGAGTGGTAGAAATAAAAAATCAATGGGGTATGTGCTCAATCTCTCCCATTTTTTAACAATGTTATTAGAGTATAATCCAGGAAGGTATGTTTACAACTATGCTGATAAACCAGATTTTAATATGGATGAGTTGGTAAAAATCGTCTTTAACACGCTTGGAAAAGGCTGTGGCATTAATTTTCGCATCCCTTATGTAATCGGCCTTTTCGGCGGATATGCTTTCGATTTCTTGGCTAAAGTTACTGGAAGAACATTTCCTTTTAGCTCTATCAGGATTAAAAAATTTTGTGCAGATACAGTGGTTTGTTCTGAAAAGCTGGAAGAAACAGGATTCAATGCACCCTACGCACTTGCTGATGGGTTAAAAAGAATGATTAGAAGTGAATTTTCATAATGAAAATCTACCTTGCTTACATATTCTCAAACTTTATGCCGTGCAAAATATAATATATCAGCAATACTAGATCATTTTTTGATTCTCAACACGGAGGTAAACTTAAGATTTATGATGGCTTTCGCTGAAATAACAAATTTAGGATATAAGGTATGTTCACAAGTTAGTATACCACAATTGTTTCAAAAAATATTTAAAAATAATTATTTGACTATTCTAATGTATCATGCAGTAGTCAGGGATCCTTTGGAGGTTAGTGACTATTGTTTTGTGAAAGAGTTGTCGTTTCGTGAGCAAATGATTTACCTTAGGAAACATTTTACAGTACTTCCATTAAATGAGGCAATAAGACGCTCTCAAAAAAACGATCTGAGAAGTCCAACAGCATCTATAACATTTGATGATGGCTTTCAAAACAATTATGATGTTGCATTTCCTATACTGCGTGAATTAGGCTTGCCCGCGACAATATTTTTATGTACAGGTTTAATCAATACTGACGATACATTTTGGTATTGTCGTCTCAACCTTGCATTAGCAAATACACAATTGAAAAAACTAAACTGGCATGATTATCGATTCGATATATCAGAAAAAACAAAAAAGAATGAAGTTCACGCTTTCTTAAAGAATAGACTCAAAATGTATCCCCAGAGGCAACTAATAAGGGAGTTGCACCAAATTATTATAGATTTAGGGGATAATCCAGAAAAATCCATTGAGCAAGATTCTCCATTTCGATTATTATGTCATGAGAGTATCGCTGAGATGTACTCAAGCGGTCTAATCGACTACGGTTCGCATTCCCATACTCACGCCATCCTTAATTTGGTTTCAAAAAATAAGCGTCATTATGAATTAGAACAACCTATTAAAGTAATTAAATATTTAACAGGACGACCGCCTTTAGTATTCGCGTATCCAAACGGAGAACATAACGATGAAATAATATCGTTATTACAAGAATTTGGCATCAATTACGCTTTGACTACGATCAAAGGTGGGAATAACAATGAGACAGATCCAATGAAATTAAGACGTTATGGCATTGGGGTAGAAATGAGACTTGATGAATTTAAAATGACAGTTCACCATTTTTTGGAGTTCTTAACGTTCATTTTTATTGTATTAAAAAAATTGTTGCTTACGAGTAAATAAAACTCGGAAGTAAAAAGGCCAACTATACTATAGATTGAACCATATGAGTGCCCTTAACTGTTTTTTTAAGAAATAGTAATAACACTACTACCTATTTCAATTAATCACCAATGTCGGTGATGTCCATTAGTTTATTGAAATTAATTTAGGTGACTTATCCTTCCAGTTGTTATTGAGCATCTCTGAGATGCCATACATTATTCGATTAGCACTTGCTTCATTGGTAAAGAAGTTGTTCATGGGTTTAGTCCGCCGACGTACCTCCCGGAAAGCCCTCTCTAAGATGTTTGCTGTTCGTTTGCACTTCCATAGCTCTTTGTCATACTGATAATAATGGAGACAGTTGCAAAGTACTTCAGCCCTAAAACACTTTAGAATATGCGCAGCATAGGAGTTGAGAACAATCTTTCGGGCAAACTGTTTGATCGGACAACTACCAAACTCGCTGCTGCCTTTAAAGTCGATACAGATAAGCAGCGAAAAGATTCAGTGCACATTAAATCCAACAATGCGAGTTTCCCTCTGGCGGCGGCAACGACAGCTACCCCAATACCGTTGGCGATACTCAGACAACTCTTGCGTTTGTACCTTTTCTAAATCAGACAGTACGAAGAGCAGGTTTGATTCCTTAGAAAATTTAGATAGTGTCCAGCCATAAACAGTGGATTTGAGAAATTACCGCAAAGCAAAAATTGGATGCTACTTCGTGGCGAGATGTTTTGATGAGTCAATACTTGGATTTGGCTTTTTTCATCGACACACAACAGCATTCACTTAAATGAAACAACGTAAGAAAGTTGGTAATAGTAAATGAAATTAAAAAAATATTTTCATTTGTTATTATATTATTGTTTTGTTAGATATTTACCTTCTCATAGCCACCGTTTTACAAGGTGGATATGCCCAATCAGGAGGGCGTGTTGTAGACCTCTATTCAAAAGCATGGGAGCCGGCGGGGATATAGGCCGTGGGGCGTATTTTGGAACCGGGGAAGATGTAGAAATTGGCAATTATTCAGGCATAGCGATCGATGATGAATTGCACGGACCAGTAAAAATAGGTGACGGTGTGATAATGGCTCCTGAGGTAGTAATCTATACTACAAATCATAGATTTGATAGAACAGATATTCCAATAGGTACACAAGGAAATGGTCCAGTGAAGCCGGTCACCAGCGGTGATGACGTATGGATTGGCAGGCGAGCTATGATAATGCCAGGAGTAAAAATTGGAAACGGGGTTATTGTGGCAGCTGGCTCGGTGGTTACAAAGGATGTTCCAGATTATACGGTCATCGCTGGTGTGCCAGCGAAGGTTGTTAAGCATCGAAAGTAGCATTGATTAGATCTTAAATTTATATATGCTCATAAACATAGCATACACTACGAATAGAACTAACATGCTTATCTCACTTAGACTAACCAGTCATGCTGAAGTGAGAAATGGCCAGTTTATTGCAAAGTCAATTCGAAAAAATGGGTGACACTCCCGAGTGTAAAAACCAATTGCACAGAAAAGAGCATGACCCATGAAAAAGAAAAAGAGGAAACGTTCGGCCGGGGGAAAAAGGAGGGGTTTGAAAATCAGGGTCCACATCTGATTATAGGCGTTTTGTCAAATTTTTCGAAAACCGGAAGGAGAAAGGGACAAAATAAAGGTTAAAATAAAATTAGAGGCGCAGCTGGAAAGTAGCAAACCTGATTTTGTGCTCAAATTCTTATAAGTTGTGCGAAGGTATCATTAATGTACGCTACCAGAAGCAAAAGAAACAGCATATGGAGCAACTTCAAATAGTCGATTAAGAGATCAAATTGCGGCAAAAGTGATATGGTCCGCCCCCACTGGGGACCAGGCTTTGTTCCTCCACATGAGTATTCTGGCGAAGCAGCACCCTATGGGTGTCGCCTCTTTACATTTTTCAACAACAAAACCACAGGAAACAAAATGAAAAAAGCACTCATTACAGGTATCACCGGCCAAGACGGCGCCTATCTGGCTGAATTTTTAATCGATAAAGGATACGAGGTCCATGGTATCAAACGCCGTGCCTCTATGTTTAATACACATCGTATCGATCATCTTTATGAGGATCCACATAAAGAAGGACGCAAGATGATTCTGCATTACGGCGATTTGACCGACGGTTCTAACCTGATCCGTATTTTGCAGCAGGTACAACCCGATGAGGTATACAACCTTGCCGCACAAAGCCACGTGCAGGTATCATTCGAGTCGCCGGAATATACTGCCGACGTGGACGCCCTTGGCACTATGCGTCTTTTAGAGGGTATTCGCCTGTTAGGGCTCAAAAAAAAGACTAAATTTTATCAGGCTTCAACATCAGAGCTTTTCGGCAAAGTGCAGGAAGTGCCGCAGACAGAGTCAACTCCATTTTACCCTCGTTCTCCTTATGCCTGCGCCAAGCTCTATGCTTACTGGATAACTGTAAATTACAGAGAAGCTTACAATATTTTCGCCTGTAACGGCATTCTTTTCAATCACGAATCGCCAATTCGCGGTGAAACTTTTGTTACGCGCAAAATTACAAGAGCCATGGCACGTATCTACTTAGGCCTCCAGGATTGCCTGCATATCGGCAATCTCAACGCCCTGCGGGACTGGGGTCATGCCAAAGACTATGTCCGCGTGCAGTGGATGATGCTCCAGCAGGATGAGCCGGAAGATTTCGTCATTGCTACGGGTGAACAGCACTCAGTAAAGGATTTCATAGCGCTCACTGCCAAAGAGCTAGGCATCGCCATCCGCTGGGAAGGGCAGGGGGTAGATGAACGGGGTATCAACATGGCCAACGGCAACATCATCGTATCCGTAGATCCCAATTATTTTCGCCCTACCGAAGTGGATACCCTGTTGGGTGATCCAACAAAGGCCAAGGAAAAGCTTGGCTGGCAGTCTGAAGTGACCTTCAGCGAATTAGTAAAAGAAATGGTGAGGGCGGACCTTGAGGATGCGAAAAAAGATGAGTTGATTCAGCGCGCCGGATTTCCAATATTCAACCCTAAGGAGTAACTTTGGTTTCCCGAATGACCCCCAACGATAGGATATTCATTGCCGGACATCGCGGTATGGTCGGTTCTGCGATAGTACGACAGCTTCAATCAAAAGGTTATACCAACCTGATCACACGAACCCGAGCCGAACTGGACTTGCTCAATCAATCCGCTGTCAATGCCTTTTTCAGGGAAGAAGCCATTGATGTCGTATTCCTGGCCGCTGCCAAGGTTGGTGGCATTTTGGCCAACAACATCTATCGCGCCGATTTTATTTATCAGAACCTGACGATCCAAACCAATGTGATCCAGGCTGCCTACCAAGCCGGCGTTCAGCGATTGCTCTTTTTGGGGTCGTCGTGCATTTATCCCAGGCAATGCCCCCAACCTATGAAAGAGAAGCACCTGCTCAGCGGGTATCTGGAGCCCACCAACGAGCCATACGCCATCGCTAAAATCGCTGGCATCAAACTGTGCGAATCCTACAATCGTCAATACGGTACACGGTATTTGGCCGTAATGCCTACCAACTTATACGGACCCAACGACAATTTTGACCTCCAAAACTCTCATGTGCTACCGGCTCTGATCCGTAAGTTTCATCTTGCCCAATTGTCTTCCACAGCCAATTGGGAGGGGATCCAAAAGGACGAGGCCTTACACGGGCCTTTACCGTATGACATCCGTTCATCCTTGAAGGATTCTCGGAATTCACCTGTCGTTATATGGGGGACGGGGAAACCCAGGCGCGAATTCCTGCATGTGGACGACATGGCCGATGCCTGTATTCACGTAATGAACCTTGACGAAGCCACTGCACGTAGAGCCCTTTTGAAAGACCCTCAACCCTGCTTTGTCAACGTGGGATCGGGCGTGGACTGCACGATCAAAGAGTTGGTGGAAATCGTTCGGAACGTAGTGGGATATAGCGGCGAGATCGTCTTTGATACATCCAAACCGGACGGCACACAACAGAAACTTCTTGATGTGTCGAGGATGACTGAACTGGGTTGGCGCTCTTCAATAGATCTAACGGATGGAATCAAACAGACCTATCAATGGTATTTGAATTTTAGAGGAAGGAGGCAAAACTTCTCAATACGCTCACCGGAAGGTAAGTTGAGATTAAAATAGAGATTTTTAACAACAATTTACTGAAATTGAGAGGTGATTATTGATTTCATGATCGGACCATTCATATTGATGTATCATTCCATTGCTAACGATTCTGATGATCCTTACTCGGTATCCGTCGACTCTTTTCGGGAGCAGATTTCCTGGCTTTCTGATAGCGAGTTCGGAGTTGTTTCTTTGTCTTTCCTGCTTAGATCAATCCAGCTTCGGAACTTTAGTGACTTACGAAAAAAGGTCGTGATAACGTT